>Ga0209382_10011068_pt1 | contig 11215 bp, 7 predicted proteins | sample SoiMetdeltSBSDD5_FD_187599 | JGI IMG/M metagenome (GOLD analysis project Ga0209382, IMG submission 187599) | Bulk soil microbial communities from a Populus tree surrounding site in Tennessee, USA - Soil MetaG P. deltoides SBSDD5 (SPAdes) (version 2) | ecosystem: Environmental > Terrestrial >...
CATGCAGCGCGAGCCAACCTCTTTCTGACAGGCCGGCGCCAATGTCGAACGAGCCCTTGCCGGTTTCGAGCAACATTGTTCCTATAGTTTTCTGTGTGTGAGCGTCGACAATTTCCACCAGATAATCATCCGACTTGTCGCCGAGCGCGTCGGCTTTAGCTTGCAGTTCGGCGATTTCTTTTAACCTGGTTTTGCCCGCCTCGCCGCTGAGACGCCAATAAAGAATCAACCTGCCGCTGAAATCGTCGAATGAAAACTCCGGCGCTTCTTTCGGAAAATCGCGCGACCAGATGATTTTGCCCTCGTTGAGATCCTTCAGCTCGAACCGAGCCTCTCGGCTCAAGCTAAGGTCATCTGAATCTTCGTTGTCGGGACTCTCTCTCTTCTCTTCTTCCCTCTCATTCAAACTGCGACGCTGCAGAACGAAGCGTCCGTATTGCCGCGCGCCTTTTTCCTGAAGTTCGCGGAGGGCGGAGACCGAATTGTTATGGGGATTCATCAATACCAGGCTGTGCCGCGTATCGCCGAGTTTGGGGAACTCTCCAACAGCGACGCCGCTGTTGTCAACGGCGGCGCCCTTGAAACCGCGCAAGTATAGTTTGCGGTCTCCCGTTTCGAGATTCCATAGTCCGCCTCGAGTCTTCGAGGACAACAGTAGCCAATTAAATCCGTCCGAAACTTCGGCGGCGTCGAGGTCCTTTATTGAAACAACCGGAATATCAATCGCTCCGACGTCTTTGATGTCAAAGTTTTTCCCCGCCTCGTTGTATCTCACTTCGCGTACCAAGATTTTTCCGTTGGTCGCTTCGTAAGCTATCAGGTTATTCCAGAGTGTCGCATCCTCCTTGTTGAGAGTCGAAGCGAGTATGCCTTTCTTTAAATCGAAGACGCCCATCTTCACATTGGTCAAAGGTTTAATGACGACGTAATCAGGGTTTCCAGTGCGTTTTATTTCGCGAGCGGAAAGGGAGAATCTCTGTAATCGTTTCCCGTCGGGGAACGAAAAAATACCGGCGTCCTCCAACTTCTGTGTCGGCATTCCGAGAATTCTCTCTGAATCCAAGAAGACGTATGGGCGCGCTGAGATTTGCTTCATGTCGCCGCCGATTTCCACCGGTTTAAGCGTCGTCAAGTCCAGCGCCAACGCAGTGTCTTTTGAAGCGGCGACGGTTAGCAAGTCTACCTCGTGGCGAAACCGGAACCGGTCGGACCGGCTGAACATCACAAAGCGCGAATCGGGCGAAAACTCGATGCGGAAAAAATTTACTTGATCGTCGCCATCTTTGTTCGACCTGAGCCAGCGAACGAGTTCTTGATATGTCAATGGATAGAACTCTTTCTTCTCCCACACCTTCATGCCCGTCCGGGTGTCAAGAATGTTGACGCTCATCGAAGTATCGACACACGCCAGATAATTCCCGTCGGGCGCAAGCTTATGCTCCAAACAATTGCGCCTCAGGACTAGCTCACGCACTTCGACCGGCTTCTTCTCTGCGACGCTCCATTTTTCGTAACGCAAGGTCTTGGTCGTGAAAACGACGAATTTTCCGTCCGGTGTGAAGGCGGCCTCGCGGGCTTTTTCGGTAGGGATCTGAAAAAGCGCCCGCAAAGGCTCGCGCTCGATTACTGTGATGGCGAAATCATCCTGCGCCAAAAGAAGTTTACCGTCCTGGCTAAAGGCGAAATGTGAAAAGTCGCTCCGGAGTTTCGGATTGAGATCTTTTTTCCAGATCAATCCCGGCAACTCTTCTTTCCGACCAGCTTCGCGGAAGGAGACGACGTCCGCCTGCCACTTCAAAAAACTATCAGTAGCCTTCGCGGCTCGCCCGTCACGGCAAGCCGGCGGCATTTGTTCGGTGGCGCGCAGCATTTCGCGCAAACGTTTTTCTGCGGGGCGGATGCTGCCGAATAAGTCTGAAAACCAACTGCCCGTTTTGCCTTCGCTTTCGGTCAGGCGATCAAAGAACGAGAAAAAAGCAGCCGAGTCGTAGCCCGCCGCGACCATGGCGAAAAGCCCGATTTTATCCGCTTCGAGTTGTTGTTCGTCTTCGTGCCCTCTTCCTCTCGAAATGCTTTTAGTCCTGGCCCGCTCGATCAGCAGATTGTATTTTTCGTTAATGTCTTTGCGATCACCCAGCGCGGTGACGTTGAGAATTTTCCTGAACGCTTCTGAGATGTCTGTAGTCACATGCCGCACGACGGCGTGGCCGAGCTCGTGCGCGATCACGCCCGCCAGTTCGTCTTCGTTGGCCACGAACCCGACGAGTTTCCGAGTGAGCATGACGTAACCACCCGGAACGCTGAAGGCGTTCGCCTCAGGCATGTCGACGAGGTGAAACTGAAATTTGAAGCCCGTCGGCGGCAGGTGTTTCGCAAGTCTGTCGCCTATGTCTTTGACATAAGCCGCCAGTTTTTCGTCGCGAATAAAACGTATCTCGGCCGCCATGCCTTGAATTACCAGCTCGCCGAAAATCGCCTCTTGTTCGGGTGAAAATAGATTCGACGACTTGGCGTTGGCGACTATTGCGGGCGGCGCGCAGTCTTGCGCCTTGCTAAAAGGACAAAAAACCGACGAACACAAAGCAATGGTGAGAAATATTTTCCTACACATCTCGAACTCCTGTCTTACAGCGTTTCTCACTATTCGTCAGTTTAGCGCTTTCTTCAAATCGAACCCATAGACCGTAGTACAGAGAGGACCACGGGGAGCACGGGGACCACGGGGAAAGGCAATATAGATCAGCCTCCCCGTGGTCCCCGTGCTCCCCGTGGTTGGTCTATGCGCCACGATCTCGCTTGGTTTGATTTACACGTTGGCTTCGCGAAGCCTGTCGCAAATCGCATCGAATTCGGGCCTGGATCGCAAAGTTTCGAGATCGGAATCCGAAACCATCGCCTCAACGTCGCGATAGCCGGTCTCGACGGCGCGTTCGATCCAGGCCAGAGCCTCGTCGGCGCGGCCCGCGCGCGCTTCGGCGCAGGCGATGTTGTACGCGATCACCGGATCCTTCTTCCGCTCCAAGGCCTGTATCCCGGCCTCGGACGACAGACCGAACTCGCCCGAATTAAACGCGGCGGTTTGCAGCGCCACGTACGACGCCGCAGCGTATCTGGGATTCTGCTGACCCGCGATCAACTCTGAGGCCTCCCGAAAACGTCCGGCGGCGATCAACACGTCGGCGAACGTATAATTGAGTTCGGGCGACGGCGACGTAGGGTAGGAATATTCGATGACGGGGATCGCGCGCGGCAATTGATCCCGTTCAAATCCGGCCAGAGCGCGCAATAACGCCGTGTGGCCGTAAACGGCCTGCAAACGATCCGCCTCTTTCTTCGCCCGCTCGATATCGCCGCTGAGAATCAGCCCAATCAACAAAATCCGCTGCGCTTCTTCCTCCACTTCCTCGGAATGCGCGGATTTCTTGGCCTCCTTCGCCAACTGAACGGCCGTCGCGCCGTCATCGTTTTTAACCGCATCCCTCGCCTGGTCGAGCAGCGGGCGCAAGCTCACGTCTTGGTCGGTTTGAAACAATTGGAGTAGCGCGCGGCCGTTGTTCAAGGCAAAGATGGCCATCAGAAAAACTATCCACAACTGTTCGATCGATAACGCCCACAGCCCCACGCCTGCGGCAATGAGAAGAGAAAGCGCGCGGGTGATAACTCCGTTGGACTTCTTCGTCACCATCTGCTCAATGCTGTAGGCCACGTTTCCACCATCGAGAGGCAATATTGGCAACAGGTTGAAGATTCCCCATCCCAAATTGACGAACATCAGGTCGAAAAAAGTCTGCTTACCAAACTGATCGGCAAACAAGTCCGGGAATTTGTACTCCGACAGGAAAACTATCCCGCCAAATAGAAAGCCCGCGAACGGCCCGGCCAGACTGATCGCGACGCGCTTTGCATGCGAAATGCCCTTCTCATCCGTCCACGAAGTCAGGCCGCCCATCGAATAGAGTAGAATCTGCGGCGACATGCCGAACAACCGAACCACCAGCGCATGTCCGAGTTCGTGAACGAGTATGGATACGAAAATAACTATCAGCCATTCGATCAGAAGCTTTGGTTGCGAGAGCCGGCTATAAGCAAGCACCGCGCAAACGAACAGAAACGACGGATGGATTTTTACCGGTATTCCGAATATTTTCATTGCAAACTCTTTCGATCAATCTTGCCGCGGTCGTTCTTCGGCAAGCTGTCCTTGAATACGACGCGGCGCGGGTATTTGTGCATGGCCAGTCGCCCCTTGACGAACTCTTGCAGTTGGCGGGCCATCTCGGCGCTCTGCGCGAATCCTTCGTTCAGCACGACGTAGGCCGAGGTCTTGGTCAACCCGTCCTCGTCCTGAAAGCCGACGACGGCGCACTCACAAACGGCCTCGTGTTCGAGCAAACAGTTTTCGACTTCGGTCGGCGAGACGAAGACGCCGCTGACTTTCAGCATCTCGTCGGTCCGCCCGCCGTACCAGAAATAGCCTTCCGCGTCGCGCGTGAACTGGTCGCCCGTCGTGCAGTAATCGCCGGCGAAGGTTTCTTTCGATTTTTCGTGCGCCTGCCAGTAACAGATCGCGGCGGAATCGCCTTTGATACGCAGCGTGCCCATCTGCCCGTCGGGCAGCGGCTGTCCGTCGGGGCCGATGATCTCGGCCTCGTAGCCGGGCACGATCTTGCCCAGACAACCTTCGCGCACGTCGCCGAAGCGGTTCGAGATGTAAATGTGAAACATCTCCGCCGACCCCACGCCGTCGAGGATTTCAACGCCGAAGGTCTCTTTCCACCTGCGATAAAGCTCCGGCGGCAGCGCCTCGCCCGCCGAAACGCAGGCGCGCAGGCTGCTCAGGTCGCGTTCGCCGGCCCCCGGCGCGTTGAGCATCGCGTTGATCATCGTCGGCACGTTGGTAAGCACGGTAGGGCGGTAGCGTTCGATCACTTCGAACAGCTTTTCCGGCGTCGACCGCTCGGCGAACAGGGCCGTCTCCGCGCCCACCGCGAACGGGAAGAGTAGATTCGTGCCCGTGGCGTAACCGAAGAAGAGCTTCGGGACCGCGACGGTCACGTCGTCCTCGCGCATACGCAGAATCTGTTTCGCGTAACACTCTGTGTTGTAGGGCAGGTCGTGTTGCAGATGGACGGCGGCTTTCGGCTTACCGGTCGAACCGGAAGTAAAGAGCCAGATCGCCGGGTCATCGCGGCTCGTGTCGGCGGTCTCGAGTTCGTCGAGCATCTGAGGCGCGAGAGTTTCGTAATGCTGGAACTCGAACGATTCGGCGCCGGCGACCAGAACATTCTTCAGATATTTGGCCCGAGCGATTATAGGACGCAAGCTTTCGACCAGCGATTCGTGAATGACGAAGACTTTCGCGCGAGTGTAATCGAGATAGTAGGCGTAATCTTCGGCGGGCAGCAGCGGATTGACCATCGCGATCACCGCGCCGATTTTAGCCGCGCCGAACCAGAGCGCGACGAACTGCGGGCAGTCGGGCAGGGCGAACAACACACGGTCTTCGACCCCGGCGCCCAATTCGTGCAACAGATGTCCCGCCCGGTTCGATTGCTTCACGACCTCGGCGTAAGTCCACCGCTCCTCGCCGAACCGCAAACAGACCTTGTCGCCACGCCCGGCGGCCAGATTGCGGTCGAGAAAATATTCGGACATGTTGAAACGTTCAGGAAACTGCGTCATGTCCTCCTCCGAAATATATTGGGAGTGGGGAGTGGGGAGTGGGGAGTCAAGTAAATAACTTCTTTGACCCCACTCCCCACTCCCCACTCCCCACTATGTCAAATGCGCTATTCCTTCCATCTCGATCATCGCGTCGGGATTGAACAAGCCTTTGACCTCGAACAGGGCCATCGCCGGATAGTGACGGCCAAAGTACGCGCGATGAATTTCGCCCAGCGGTTTCAACTGCGCGCGATAGGCGTCGCGGTCGGTGACGTAGATGTTGAGCTTGACGACGTCCTGCAACCCTCCGCCTGCGGCCTCGACCACGGCCTTGAGGTTTTTGACGACCTGCTCGTATTGGGCGACCAGGTCGCCGGGCGCTATGACGCGGCCCTCTGCGTCGCTCGCGTCCTGCCCGGCCAGCATCAACAACCGCCCGCCCTCGACGACGACGCCGTGACTGAAGCCGCGAGGCCGGACGAGTTCCGGCGGATTGATAATTTTCCTCTCGCTCATCTTCCCGTGAACTCCGGCTTCTGTTTGTTCTTGAAAGCTTCAAAGAAGCGGCGGTGATCTTCGCCCATCAGCAACAGCGCCTGGGCCTGCGCCTCGGCCTCGATCGCCGAAGTCAGATCCATACTCCATTCATTGTTGATCATCGTCTTGGTCATCGCCAACGCGAAGGCCGGGCCTTGCTTCAAACGATCGGCCCACCGGCGCGCGGCGTCCATCAATTCGTCGTGCGGGACGACTTTGTTCACCAAGCCGTAACCATCAGCCGTCGCCGCGTCAATCGTGTCGCCAAACATCAACAACTCGGTCGCGCGCCCCTGCCCTACGACGCGCGGCAGCAGATAGGCCGCGCCCATATCGGCGCCAGTTAATCCTACTTTGGTGAAGAGAAAAGCGAAACGCGCCCGATCCGACGCGATTCGCAAATCCGAAGCCAGCGCGATCACCGCGCCCGCGCCCGCCGCCATTCCGTTGACCGCGGCGATGATCGGTTTATCGAGCATACGCATATTCTGTATCAGCGCGCCGGTCATACGCGCGAATTCCAGATGCGAGCGCATGTCGCGTTCGAGCAGTTCGCCGATGATCTGATAAACGTCGCCGCCGGCGCAGAAAGCATTGCCGGCGCCGGTGACGATCACGACCCTGACCTGATCGTCGCGTCTGAGTTCTCCCATCAAATCACGCAACTGCGCGTAGATCTCGAATGTCAGAGCGTTGAGCTTATCGGGACGGTCGAGCGTGATCGTCGCGACGCCGTCTTCAACTTCGTATAAAAAATCGTAAGCCATATGTGAGAACGTCACGTTCGTAGGACCGCCCTTAGGCGGAAGCCCCGCTAATTGACCATTCCGCCTAAAGGCGGTACTACGAACAATATCAAAACATTACTGCCCCGCCGTCAATATTGATCGCCTGCCCGTTAATTCCCTGCGCGGCGTCGCCCGCGAGCATTACGACCAAAGCCGCGACCTCTTCGGGTTCGATCAGCCGATTTTGCGGGCTGAGCTTTTCAAGCGCTTTTCGCGCTTCGGCCTCCGGCATTCCCGTCCTGGCGACGATGTTGGCGACGTTGGAGTCGGTCATCGGCGTGTTGACGTAGCCGGGACAGACCGCGTTGACCGTGATGTTGTGGCCGGCCAATTCGACCGCCAGCGCGCGCGTCAGCCCCAACACGCCGTGCTTCGCTGCGGCGTAGGCCGCGACGTATTTTCCGCCGATCTTCGACATCACCGAAGCGATGTTGATGACGCGGCCCCGGCGCATCCCGATCATCTTCGGGACGAACGCTTTTGTCACTCGATAAACGCTAGTCAAATTAATGGCCAACATTTGATCCCACAATTCGTCTGGATGATCGACAAAACGGTGGCTGCGCCCAAGCCCGGCGTTGTTGACCAGAATTTCCACGACGCCGAATTGAGAGTTTAGCTCTTCCGCCATTCGCCGGACCTGACCGGCCTCGGTCACGTCGCAAACAACGGCCAGTGTCCTGCGCCCCGTCGCGCGAATTTTCTCGGCGACGGCGTCGATCTCGCCGGAGGAGCGCGAACAAACGGCCACGTCGGCCCCGGCTTCGGCCAACGCGACGGCGCAGGCCTCGCCAATTCCACGCCCGCCGCCGGTGACAAACGCTATTTTGTTATTCAATGTATTCATTGCCAATGTAGGGCAAACTGTCAGTTTGGCCAGGCTCGCGACAAAAGCCATCTACGGAGCCATTCGCGGCTCATCGGTTTGCACAGATCCCAATAACGAGCTTTCGCAAAGCCGCGCGCAACTCATCGGTTCACGCAGATTTCCGCGAGGGGCCTTTGCCGGAAGTCAGGGCAAACTGACAGTTTGCCCTACGTCTTCTCCCAACCCGGCGCGACAAGGCGCCGTTTGCCGTCATCGCTTTTCGCTATTCCCGTTTCGTCCAGGTTCACGCGATCCCATAATTTGCAAGTCACCTGTTTATGCATCTGGTCCAGGCCTTCGCAGTAGTTCGTGAAATTGCATCGGCGAACTTCATCGCCGCGACCTGCTCGGACCTTCGAAAACCAATCGGGATCGGCCAGCGACGCGCGCGCCATTGCGATGATGTCGGCCTCGCCCCGGCGCAGTGTCGCTTCGGCCAGTTCAAAAGTCCCGACGCCGCCCGAAGTCACGACTGGCGTCACACAGCCCGCTTCGTTGACGGCGCGCTTGATCGCGGCGGCCAACGGGACGTTGCGTCCGAACGGGCCGCGCTCGTCCGAAGTCACCGGCGGCATGCATTCGAAACCGCTGCGGCCCGTGTAAGGATAGACCGCCTGCCCCACCTTCGGCTGCTTCGCGTCGTCGAACTTACCGCCTTTTGAGACCGAGAGGAAATCGAACCCGGCGCGGGCGAATTCGACGCCGAACCAGACCGCGTCTTCGATCCGATTGCCCGCCGCGATCACCTCGTCCCCCAGGAAGCGGACGCCGATTGTGTAGGCGCCGCCGACACGCTCGCGCACCGCTCGGTATACTTCAATCGGCAATCGCACGCGGTTCTCGCGCGGGCCGCCGTAGCCGTCATCGCGCGTGTTGGTCGCGCTCAGGAATGAGGCCATCGTGTAAGCGTGCGCGTAATGTAGCTCGACGCCGTCGAACCCGGCTTCACGCGCCCGCCGCGCGGCGTCGGCGAAGATGCCGGGCAATACTTTCGGCAACTCCGCAACGTGCGGCAAATGCGTGTCGGTCACGCGTTCGCGATAGCCGAACCGCAGCGCTTCCAATTCGCGTTCGTCCAGAGCGAGGTCGTGAATATCATCGGGGGCCGACGTTAGAAAGGCGCGAACATCGGCTTCATCCGCTCCCAGCCATTGCGCGTCGTTCGTGGCTTCGACCAGGCGGCGGCGATGGCGCTCTTCGATCTTCAGAAACCGCGCGAAGTATTTCTCCTTTTCAGGCCGCCGCCTCACCGTCAGAAAATCGATGATCTGAATGAAGAGCCGCGTGTGTCCGCCGCTCGCCTTCCGCACCACTTCAACCAGTTCGCTCAATCCCGGAATGAAGCGGTCGTGTCCGATTCGCAGCAACGGCCCGCTCGGAATGTCGCGCACTCCAGTGGCCTCGACTACGATCACGCCGGGACGCCCCTCGGCGAAGCGCCCGTACCAGTCGAGGATGTTTTGCGTGACAAAGCCTTCTTCGGTCGCCCGCCACGGAACCATCGCCGGAACCCACGTCCGGCCCTCGAGCGTCACGCGCCCGACGCGAATCGGGGAGAACAACAGCGACGCGGCGGCTTCTTCCGCCGTCGGCCAGCGAGTGTCGGGAAGTTGGTGACGTATCGAATTTTCGGGATGCCACATAAAACAATAAGCAGCGGGCTCATTTCCATGCCGCGTAGCAGCGTCTTGAATTTAGCCGTGGGTTTCAACCCACGGCGCCCGTGATTGGTTTTCCACGTCGCGTCAGCGACGATTGAATTCAGCCGTCGCTGACGCGACGCGGAGAATGTTCTCCCACCGTCCCGTGGGTTGAAACCCACGGCTAAACTCAGGCGCCGCTACGCGGCGGGGAGATGCTAGTCAGTGTCGCTAGCGAAAATTTAGGTCATGACGAGAACCGCTGTTGCCACAAGTCATACGCGGCCACAAACTCAGGGTCGCGTTTCTTCAATTTTTCGTGAGTGATGCGACCGCTGCGGGTCATCAATTTGTATGCGAACGGCAGCGACTCAAGCTCCCAATCCTCCACGATGTTTTCCAGCATCAATAAGCTGGAAAAAGCCGCGTCCTGCAACGCCTCGACGACAGGCCTTCGCGTCCGCTCGAACTCCCGCAGCGCGCCCGTCACGTCAGGCTGTTCGGCGAAACATTTCGCCAGGGCGATCGAATCCTCGAGCGCCAGTTTCGTCCCGGAGCCGATCGAAAAATGCGCGGTGTGCAACGCGTCGCCCAGCAGGACGACGTTCTCATGGCTCCAGTTCCGATTTCTCACCAGCGGGAAATTTACCCAGCGGACGAAATTGTTGGTCAGAAGTTCGTGACCCTCGAGATCGGCTTCAAAGACGCGCCGCAAATATGCGCAGGTTTCGGCCCCGCTTTTCTTATCGAACCCCGCGCCTTGCCAAGTCGCCTCGTCGCACTCGACGATGAACGTACTCGTGGTCTCGTCGAATTTGTACGAATGCGCGATGAAACGACCAGCTTCGTTTTCGCGGAAGGTCAGCGTCAGTCCGTGAAACAACTGATTCGTACCCAGCCAGACGTATTTGTTCTTCCGCATGTCAATCGAAGGCTTGAAGAAATCCTGATAAGAGCGGCGCACTGCGCTGTTGGCGCCGTCGGCGCCGACCGTCAAATCGCAATCGCGATACGGTTCTACGTCGTCCACGTTGGTATGAAACCGCAGATCAACGCCGAGTTCCCGGCAGCGCTCGCGCAAAATGCTCAGGAATTTCAACCGGCCAATGCCCGAAAACCTGTTGCCTCGAATAGTGATCCGCTCGCCTTTGTGAACGACGTCGACGTTGTCCCAGATTTCGCAGGCGGCGACGATCTTTTGAAACGAAGGCCGATCGCCCTCTTCGAGGTAAGAAAAGGTCTGGTCGGAAAAGACTATGCCCCAACCGAAGGTGTCGTCCGGCCCGTCGCGTTCGACGACAATTATCTCGCGCGACTGATCCTGTCGTTTCATCAGGATGGCGAAATATAATCCCGCAGGCCCGCCCCCGATCACATTTATCTTCCTGATTCCTAACATACAAAAACAATCCGGCATGGACAGGATGAACAGGATTTTTCAAGACGTTCAAGATGGCCTATTATCAGACCTTCTTCGGTCAATCCTGAAAAATCCTGTTCATCCTGTCTAAATCGAACTACGCGAGATTGGTACAGTACCGCGCGCGTAAGCAAGCGGCAGTCTCATCCGTAGGCCGCTTGCTTACGCGCGCGGTACTGTACCGGTTAGACCTATTAAACCCGCCCCAGCTCACGAACTACCGGCTTCAACGATTCGATGAACGGCGCGAGCGGCGCGTCGCGTTCTAGCGCGGGCGCGCGCTGGCGCACTCGATTAT
>Ga0209382_10011070_pt1 | contig 11214 bp, 13 predicted proteins | sample SoiMetdeltSBSDD5_FD_187599 | JGI IMG/M metagenome (GOLD analysis project Ga0209382, IMG submission 187599) | Bulk soil microbial communities from a Populus tree surrounding site in Tennessee, USA - Soil MetaG P. deltoides SBSDD5 (SPAdes) (version 2) | ecosystem: Environmental > Terrestrial >...
CGTACCTTTTATATTCCATAAAAGCTGCCGGGTACGGACATGTCTGAGGTTGAGCATCATGAAAGATATGGTTGGTGGCTGAACGAGCTAGAATCGCTTGGTGTTGACACAACAGAGAAAAATGGACTAAGCAACGACAAAGAAGCTAGTGACTTAGTAGAGGCAGTTAAACGGACACTATACGAAGATTATCATCAAACATCTAATGAAAATAAGAGATAATAAAACTTCCATTTAGCAAGAACTAAAAGCTTTCTCGCAACTTCAGTATCGATAATATTGATTCAAAAAAAGGGAGTGAGGTTGGGTTGTTCTAATCCTCGTCTATATCTACAGGGCCGATAAAGGTACATTCGCGATTGTCAGTACTACCACTCGGATTCTGATTGGCATTCGAGCTGCCAGTAGCCGCCCCAGTGTCACTCTCAACGTTGGTCTCTTGTTCAGTTTCAGTGGCACACGGATTTGCTTGTGCTTCTTGTACAGAGCTTGGAAGTACTGTTAGTCCAGCTGCTAGGACTGTTGCGATTGCTAACACGGCTGCTATTAAGACAGTTTTGTTATTCATTGAAAGAGAGTATGAAAGTATACGTATATTTGAGGTAGGAAGGATACGGCTACCTTTTCGTAGTAGATGTATCTAGAGTACTAAATCTAGACTATCGGACATATCAAACGGATATATACGAAGTGCCTACATTTTAGAACTCAGTAAATACTAAAAGCTTTCTTGCAGTTAAAGCGTTGAACCTTAGACTTCGTGTTTAGCCACTTGAAAGTTATTTAGGTCTTTTAGAAGAAGAAGGGCTAGTTAGGTTCTAAAAGAGATTTTACCTAGTTTCTTATTTGTAATTCGATGGAATCAATAAAGTGGAGCTTGTTGGTAACAGCAGCACTAGCATCACTAGTATTTGGTCTAACTATACAACAACAAAACGTAGCAGCATCTAATGAGGATAAGTTTATTTTCAATCACCATAGTCATACAAAAATTGACGAAAAACAAGGCATAACTGGTAATGAAGGTAATGTATTAAATGAAGAGGACTCACATTTTAACTCCAACGACAACACAAATAGAGAAGATAGGATTAAGTGTAATTCCCACTCGATACCCGCTAACACCGGTGAAGAGGGAAACGTTCCTTGCTTTGATTAACAGATATAGTGTTGTATGAGTTAAACCTGAGCAAAAACTAAAAGCTTTCTAGGTACCTCTACTATTAGTGACATTCAAAGACCTTCAAAAGGTAGTCCAGTCTAATACAAACGGACAAATAACCTCAGATGATTTACAAGCCAGACTTCTGGACAAACCCTTCTGGATATTCGATAGGGGGCAACATCGCCAGGAAGATATTCGCACTAAAGGCGAGTGCTGCTTCTGGCACATAATAAAGCCGCCACAGAAGGACGGCCATGATATGCCTGTCTTACCATATCAAAAGAATCTCTATGATGCGCTTCAGAATCACAAACACATCTGGTGTCTAAAGTCTAGAGGCATTGGAGTGACAACGTTCCTTCTGAGGTATATCGCTTGGTATTGTGTTTGCAATCTATTTGGCCCAAACTCTCGAGTCTGTATCATCACAGGTCCCAGGATTGACTTAGCCGAGGATTTGATTGCTAGGTTCAGGGGATTATTTAGGGAACAGTTCCCTAACGATAGGAACTCTAGTACTGTAACCTATCTTAACGGTGTGAAAGTGGAAGCATTTCCATCGCATCATGTTGATACTATGCGAGGTCTTGATAATGTCAAGTTCATTATATCAGATGAGTCAGACTATTACCCATTATTTCAACAGAAAGAGGTACGTGCAGTTATGGAGGGATACATAGGAAAGCCAAATAGCAATCCAACTATCGTCCTTGTTTCAACTCCCAAGGCTCCAGGTGGACTTATGCAGCAAATAGAACTAGAACAAGATTCACTTTATCATAAACTCTTTTTCGATTATCATTTTGGGTTAGAAGGCCCATATCCCATCTACTCTGAAGATTTAATCAGGAAGGCTAGACTATCACCGGAGTTTGGGCGTGAATATGAACTTCAGTATCTTGGACTCGTTGGAAACATCTTCAGTCAGGCGTCTATCGAGAACTGCCAAAAGATATCATATAATCCCCAGAATATCCATCAAAATGTCAAGAAGAGTATAGGTATTGACCCATCATACGGCAGCAGCAACTTCGCTATTTGTGCAACCCAACTTGTGGATGGTAAGATTCAGGTCATTGCTGCAGAGGAATACCAACGTCCAAACTTTACCGATATGATATCAAAGATATGGGAACTCAAACAGGAGTACGGACATGTTTCCAATATCTATGTAGATGCCGCTAACCCCGAGGTATGGCAGGCACTAAAGAGAGAGTTTGACGAGAACTATAATGACCAATGGGTTAGAGATCAGATCGCACAGTGCCGTAAATATAATCTGCATGTTGAGGAAAGAATGTTTGTAGTACCTGTTCCCTTTAGTGTGGAAGGTGCTAAGATGTTACAGCATGCTAAATGGTTATTGGAGGAAAAGGATGAAGGTGGTAGCAGCTTGATAGCTATTCATCCATCATTTGATAAACTTCTTACTGCATTAAGGACGGCGGTTGCAAATGAATACCGCCTGAACAAAACAGAGACATCATATAACGATATACTTGATAGTCTCAGATTGGCATTAACCTTTTACAAGAGGTCAAAGCAATAAAAATAATGTCTTTCGATAATAGTAACAGGAAAGATTACGTCGCAATCAGTACGAAGGACTATTCAGTATCATATCCGCCAGCCGCCAGGCTATTTTGTAATATCTGCAGCTGCAATCTAATATTATTGGATGCCTCAAAAGAGGTTTGGTTCTGTAATCGATGTTCTAAAAGTTACTATCCAAATAAGGGCGAGGAAGTGAGAAGGGCAAACAAGTTCTCTACTCCAGCCGATAACAGAGATAAGATTCCTCCCATGGCCATGATTGATGACTCTGCCATAACTAACGTCAATCCAAAGAAGTCTGTATTCCCCAAATCACTTGAATCGTTAAAGAGGCCCGGGGTTACAATCACAGACTTTAGCAGTACAGTAGATAATGAAGGAATCTAAGAATAACAAGTAACCCGGAGAATAATAATAAGCTATACTACGACAGAAGACTGACGGACCAAAATCAGTACTCAGGTTTAGAGCTTTTCTCTAACTCCGACATCAAATTGTAGAGATTTCTTGAATTCAACTACAGCTTTACGGATAATGCCTGCATTTTCTTCCGAGATATTGGCTTCTCCCATAGTGCTTTCTCTTGTTTTAAGTATCGCTTCCATAACATTGAGGAACAAATCCTGGCTATTTTCAGACATCAATAGTACACCTTTTTCTTGTTCCCTCCATTTATCCAAGTTAGCGTAGAACTCCCGAACATCCTTATAAGGAGTGGAGGATGAGAAATAAGCAACTGGTTCCACATATTTCATTACAAGGGAATAACATTCAATCCTATGCTTTAGCAGTTCAATACTTAGTTGGTGTTTAAGCTCCTGCTTCTTCATATTCATGTTGTGTCTATTATTAAGGTAAGTCCCAACAAGAGTAGCAGCGGCACCTATGGCCCCTCCCGATACAATTCCAGCTACTATTGTGTTGAACGATACACCATTCTGATTGACATCAGAACCTTCAGTTGTATTGTTTTGTGCAAAGCTTATTTGACATACAGGAAAGATTAGTATGAATGTAGAAAAAAGGATGATCGAGAGAGCTATGGCAATGGATGCTATACCCATTATCTCTCACGTCTAATCTAGTCTACTTATTATGCGATATGACTATCTTCTAGATTGTCTTTATAACTTCTATCCAGCTTATATTTTGGCGTAATAGCCTCTTGCCATAAATCATCGAATGGTTTATTCTTAAACTGGTCAGCATTAGTTATCTGGTGCGGTTTCTCTGATGTTCCTTCATGGTATATTACCATACTAACAGATGAAGAGTCATCCGTTGATTTCTGCTTGTATAGATTGTTAAAGTTCTCTTCATTAAATGGCAGAGTATATTCGGTGTATCGAAAGTTATGTGGATTTATGGCCGCTTCGACACATTTCCTTTCTGTCGGTGAATATTCGTTTTTGGGGTCTTCCTTCTTGAACTCATGCCGTGTTATAGGTTTATAGAAAATCTCCGGGCTGCTAAAGGAATGCTCCACCTCATTTCCAGCTCTATCAAGTCCTACCAATCTTCCGCTGCTTGTCAGCCACTCAGTACCATCAAGTCTCTTTATTCTGCGAATCTGGAGCACATCTTTTAATAGGATACTTCTTTTCCACACTAAACTTTCTATATGCTATGACTGAATCTACAACTTGGTAATAGGTATTAGTATCTGGGTTCAACACTTTAGCTTCAAAGAGTTCATCGTCTAACATCTCTTCCAGACAAAACATTAGATTTGTGGGGCGGTTACTCATGGGATACTTAAAAAATGGGAGGGTACCGAACTGGTTTTATAGGTGAAAACCTTTTCTTTTCTGAGGGTGACTGCATTTAGGGATAATTATGAAATAGATGATTTGTTGTTATTGCTAGGAATAGTATCAGCTTCTTTTATTCTATGGCCATTTCAAGTATTTGGACAACTAGCACAATTTGAATCGAGTGATGTTGTTGAAATACCTATCGAAGTGGGCGAATCTCCTGGAGATATAGCTGTTAATCCTAGTACTAATACAGTCTATGTGGCAGAACCGTCTTCTAATACTTTATCTATTATTGACGGAAAAACAAACGAAGTATTGCCAATCAAGATTCCTGGAGACGGATATCCTGAAGGAATAACTGTTAATCCTAGTACTAATACAATCTACGTAGCAGACCCGGCTTCTGATGCAGTTTATGTAGTTGACGGAAAAACAAACAAAGTACTGCCAACCAAGATCCCTGTAGTGGAATTATCTGAGGAGATAGCTGTTAATCCTAATACTAATACAATCTATGTAGGAAATACAAATGAAACTGACACAGTATCTGTTATTGACGGAAAAACAAACAAAGTACTGCCAACCAAGATTCCTGTAGTGGATTCATACGATGAGATCGTTGTTAATCCTAGTACTAATACAATCTACGTAGCAAATACTGAGGACGTTATGGCAAATGAAACTGACACAGTATCTGTTATTGACGGGAAAACAAACCAAGTATTGACTAACATTTTCGTAGATAGTACCGGGGGAATAGCTGTTAATCCTAATACTGGCAAAGTCTATTTAACATGTGGAGGAGGGTATAGAATCTGCGTGATGGACAGTAAGAATAACAATCTAACTATTGCAACAAGTAAAATTGAGGGATCCGATATAGCTCTTAACCCGAATACTAATACAATCTATGTGTTAGATACATTTTCTAATACTATATCTGTTCTTGACGGCAAAACTAATGAGAAAGTATCCTCAGATATCGAAGTAGGCGAACGTCCTAGAGATATAGCTGTTAATCCTAACACTAATACAATCTATGTAGCATATCCGAATTCTAATAGAGTATCTGTTATTGATGAAAATGATCTCAAACATATCTCTAATATAGATAAACAAACGAAAATAGGAATTAAAGTGGGAAGAGGCCCCGACGATATGGCTATTAATCCTACCACTGAGTTATTATATGTAGTAAATAGGTTTTCTAATACTGTGTCTGTTATTGACGCTACAACTGATTTATTAAAATCCAATATCGAAGTGGGCGAATCTCCTAATGAAATAGCTGTTAATCCTAACACTAATAAAATCTACGTATCAAATGCAGTACTGTTTGGGGAAAATGAATCTAAAGACACAGTATCTGTTATTGACGGAAAAACAAACAAAGTATCGACTAACATTTCCGTAAATGAACCCGGGTATATAGCTGTCGATACTTACACTGACTTAGTCTATGTTGCCGGTTTTGACACAGTATCTGTTATTGACGGAAAAACAAACAAAGTATCGACTAACATTTCCGTAGATAGTCCCGGGGGAATAGCTGTAGACTCTTTTCCTGGTTTGGACAAGCGAGGTATTGTCTATGTGGCAAATTCGCATTATGAACATGGCACAGTCTCAGCTATTGATGGTGATGCTCCTGACAAAGTTTTGACTAATATTACTGTAGGTGAGTATCCTAATACCATAGCTGTTAATCCTATTACTAACTTAGTCTATGTAGCAAATTTAGGTTCTGATTCAGTCTCGGTTATAGATCCTTTCATCAATAATAATTTCAGTAATAAAGATAGTGAGAGGGATATGGGAAGTGTAGTTGCAAACATCCCTGTAGGTGATGAACCCGAAGACATAGATATTAATCCTAACACTAATACAATCTACGTATCAAATGCTCAGTCTGACACAGTATCTGTTATTGACGGAAAAACAAACAAAGTATCGACTAACATCCCTGTAGAGAATCCCAGGGGAATAGCTGTCAATCCTAATACGAACACAGTATATGTAACCCATCGGGATTCAAATATTGTCTCAGTTATTGATGGTAACATAAACGCCGTGGTGGTAGGAGCAACATTTAAGCTTACTCCGCCTGAGTCGGGTCAAATAATATGTAATAAAAAAGAAGAGATACCAACAAATACATATGTCAGAATAAAGTTAGGCAGTATATGTAATGCCGATGCTAATACAGGATTTGTATTTAATTCTTGGATTGAGGAGATGGGTTCTAATTCAACCAAGACTATTACAAAATCTACAAGTCATGGCTTCTCTCTCTTTTCCAACCCTAATGATGACAATTATACTAGTTTCGAAGTTTCTTCATTTGGAAATTTCGTTGCAAATTTTAGAGAGGCACCCTCTCCAGTACCAGAAGGGATTTGGATTGCATTATTTAGCATTCTTATAGGAACCTTTATGCCTTCCATTATACGCTGGATCAATGGGTGGAAGCAAAGGAGGAGATTCTACAAATATAAAGAAGAACTTCCTTCAAAGTATGAAAATAAGTCAAATTATAAGAATAGAGAAGCAATAGACGACGAGATTACAGAGTTGTATGCGAAAGGAAAAATAAATGAAACACAACAGAAAATGCTCAAAGATAAAATCGCGGAACATTATGATGAAAGAAGCGATATAGGATAAACCAGTACTTGGCATTAAATAACTTGAGCACAAAGTCCGTGGTTTTACTTTATCCTATAGAAAATGAAGGGATCTAAGATAGGCTAGAATCTTTTCGAAAACCCTAAATGCTTTTCTTTGAGCTTTCGCTTTTTAGCTTGGGCCGCGATGGATAGATTAAGATATGATAGAATAGGATAGTTTTGACAACAGCTAGGTGATATGACTAGCCTCTAGATTATCCTTGTAGCTTCTATCTAGCTTGTATTTGGGAGTTGACATGAAGTCATACAGCTCGTCAAATGGTCCATTTGCAAAGTCTTCATATTTTTCTATTTTATAAGGGTGTCCGAGAGGATTGCCATCATAACCCAACTTTAGTATTATCAGAGATACCGAAGCTGGTTCCTCAGCCGGTCGCATCTTGTATAATGCTTCAAGGTTTTCTTGGCTAAATGGCAGATCGAATTGCTTCTTGAAGTCTTTGACACCAATAACTCCATGTTCCTTTTGACCGTTAGGATTCTTTTTGTCTACGGGCCTCATACCATACTGGAACTCTGGCCTATCCCATTGCTCCAGATCACTAAAAGATTCCATTATTTCATTTCCTTGACTATCTATTGCATACCACTGTTGTTTTGACTTGAGCCATTCTCTTCCATCGACTGTTTTTACTCTGATTATCTGGTTTGCTTGCTTGATGGGATAGGGTTTATCTTCCTTGTTACGTCTCCACTCGATAGGTAGATCGGAGATTCTATAAAATGTTCCTGTGCTTGGATTTGTTACTTTCTGAATCCAGTTTTGTTTTGAAATGTAATCAGGCGGTTTATCATATAGATAGTTCTCGCGTTTGTAGCATTCTTCTGTCTTTTCATAGTTAACCATAGTGTTACTACAATATGGTAGCTAATATGTTTAAGGTTTGCCTTTTAATCTGATAGAAATCTGATTACTATCTGATTACTATCGAAGCGCTTCTTTGTCGTGTAACGATAATTCTCGCATATATCCCCATCTAACTTGGGCGCAGAGTGATCGCTTATATACAACAATCATTTTTGATATCTATTGTCAGAGTCGACAAATTACAGGACTATCTTACTTCTCGCAACAGTAGGGATGATAACAATCCCGAGCACCTTTGCCTCAACTCCAAGCGAAGTCTACATAATAAGTAGCGATACTAACGCAGAAGTAAAGACCATGAAACTTAAGGCTGTAAATGACCGGGGAATTCCAAAGCCTGTAAGCAGTTTTGTTATTACCCCTGATAATATTGTGTCGGTTCAGCAGAATGGTAAGGTCACAGTTTTCTCAACATTTATCCTCACGTTTTCAGGAGCAAAGATCTATGACACAAGAGGAATTCCCACAGATATTCCAATTTCGCCAAACGGTGTGGTTTCTCTTGCGACCTTCCCAGCAGGTATTTACGCTTTAGATGTCACAGTCAATAACAGTCTCGCATATGAGTCTATTATTAATATTGGTCAGCAACCGCAACAACAAGTAAACCAGTATATATACACAATTAATCAGAGGACGGAAGTTTCAGTCACATGTCCAGTCAATTCTACATTGGTTAATGGAACGTGTATTCCTTCGCCGTCACCTATTATTTGTCCTGTCAACGGAACATCTACTAATCAAACATGTCCTCCATTACCCCTCCCAAATTCTACGATACCATTACCTAATGGTACATTCCCCAATGGCACCATTCCGATTTCCAATTTAACAGGGCCAACGCCACCTGAGACTAACACAACGGGGCCAACGCCGCCTGAAGGCGGTGAAGGGGACGGTGGAGATAACCAAACAGAATTCTTCGAACCTCAACCCGAATGTCCTGAAGGTGAACAGGTTGCACCGGATGGGTTTAGTTGCGAGCCAGTACCCGAAGAATGTGGAGAAGGAGAGGAGTTGGTTGATGGACAATGTCAGCCGATGCCAACAGAAGGTGCGGTACCAGATGAAGAGATAGGTGGAGGTGGAGGTACTAATGGTGGAGATACTAATGGTGGAGATACTAATGGTGGAGGTACTAGTGATGGAGGTACTAATGGTGGAGGGGAAATTTTCGAATAACTTCCGTGCTCTCCAGAAAGATTAAACCCACAGAATTACTGTCTCATTTTTGTTTTATCCGTAGGAATTGACGAAGTTGATTTGTGACTTTTGAGTCTAGTTTGAATCGAGATTTATTGGCGCTTCACTTTCTGTTAGGGGGTAGGAGGTGCTATGAAAGTGGGAGTAGGAGGTGCTATGAAAGTAGTAGTCCTGTTCTCTATTCTCCTATCACTCTGAGATTGTGGTGTGCTGCTTTTCGGAGCGGAACTATCTGTATCTATACTGAATGAATCAACCATTTTTTGAAATGCCGGCAAATACCGATCGTATTGACTTGATTCTGCAATGTAAGCAAGAGTGTATAGTTTACCCTCATTAACACTCCATATTCTCATTACTTTGTTTGTCTTGCCATCTTCATCTTCGTCACGTTCGAAAGTGTAGACTACTTTCTGACCTGGCTTATTTGAAATCGTAATAGGTTCATCAGAAATTAGTTGAAACCCTAATCTCTGCTCCCGCAATTCGTTGACTCTTGTATTGGCGTATTCCGATAGTGTGGTGTCAGATTCCAAGTCTTCAACATTAAGGTCGGCTGTTACAAAACCTTCTTGTTTCACAAACCTTAGTTTATCATTTGATTCTTCCTGTAGCTCCCAATCAGATGGATATTGAATACTGACTCCTATAGTGGGATTTTGATAGTTTTGGAACTGTTGTTGTGTTTGTCCTGACGCAGATTTGTAATTGTCCCAAGAAAGAAGTAATATTGTAACTGACAATGCAACATAGATAGCCCTTAATGCTGACTTCAAGAGACCACATTTCTATCATTAGGTCGCTAATAAGTCTGACCCTGAAATTACTTCTGAGACATCCATTATCATATAACTGATAATATGACTAAGTTATCTCATTACTAACGAGAAACTACATTCTTGACAAAAATATAGCAACTTATCAAAGTCAGAAGACAATGCCATTACGCCTGCTCTAAATCTTTGGTTGTCTTCTCCTCGTCGATCTCCTGTGAATCTAACTCAGCTTCTATTTCTGGAGATTGTTTTAGTACTTATAATAGCTGATACGAAAAGGGGGAGGGGTAACTGGCTGTTCTAATTGTTCGGTATTGTACTGTACCATATTTTGAGAAAATATTGTAATGTGCTCCCCATATGAGAGCACTTTATTTTACATTTTATGGAAAAGTCTGAACGTTGAGAAAGCTTTTAGTTTTTGCTATTAGCGTAGGCTTAATAATAAAAAAATAAAAAAGGAGTAAGCGGTTATGACTTGTTAGCCATTACCTGCTTGCTTTTTTAATCTTCGAACTCACAGTCTTGGTCTTCTACACCAGCTTTGATCAGGTTTTCACCACAGTTGAAGTTGGTTGATTCACCACTTCCGGTGTTCTTTTGCTTTACATGTTGGTCTGTGCTGGTTGTACTGGTGTCTCCTGTTCTAGGGTCTTCTTCGCCGTCCATTGGCGCCCCAGCCTGAGCGAACACATTTGGTGTTGCAATTACAGAGAGTGCAGCTGCTGTAAGTATTGCAGCCATTACGAAACTTTTCTGATTCATTGTACTTTGTGTCTATGGTTTGTTATTATTTCTGGATTGAGATGCTTCTATAGCTCCTATTTTAATGTGATATGTAGTAGGACAATGTGCTTGAGATAAAATAGCCATTATAACAGCGTAGAAAAGAGACATAAAACAGACTATAAGAAATGTACATGAAATACCTTAGAATTATATTTAATCATTAAGAACTATTGTAGAATGTTGGTGTAGGATCTTTTGTGTTAGTGGTTGTACTATTACGAAAGATTCATTGTAATGTCAATCCTACACCAACTTATGGTATTAATCAAAAAATACCCTGAGTAAGTATACTTACCCCATGTAATACTTTCATAGTTATTATTCTGTGTTTATTAAAATGGCCGGATAAAAGTACAACTACTAATACACCGGCTTTCGAATAGTAAATGTATTTATTTATGTGGTAATCTAGAAT
>Ga0209382_10011071_pt1 | contig 11214 bp, 6 predicted proteins | sample SoiMetdeltSBSDD5_FD_187599 | JGI IMG/M metagenome (GOLD analysis project Ga0209382, IMG submission 187599) | Bulk soil microbial communities from a Populus tree surrounding site in Tennessee, USA - Soil MetaG P. deltoides SBSDD5 (SPAdes) (version 2) | ecosystem: Environmental > Terrestrial >...
TTTCGACGCGTACGCGTCGGGCAACGGGACCACTACGCTGGTGCTGATGGGCGCCAAGCTGATGAAAGTGCCGGAACAGCACCATCTCCGCATGGGGGGGGTTCTGCCCGAGCGAGAGCGGATGATTGCCTACGAGGCGGCAGATGTGACCGTCGCGCCGGAGCCGGACGATCCGGCTGCGATCGCGGCGCTCGAAAGTTTTGCTGTGGGCACGCCGGTGCTCGCCAGTGCAAGGAATGCGGCCGCGGCAGACTATTGCCGCCGAGCAAATGCTGGCCTGTACTACGCCACGCGCGACGAGTTCATCGAGTCTCTGCGACTGCTGATGAACGACGCACGGCTGCGCGCGCGCCTGGGCGAGAACGGCCGTCGGTACATCCGGCTCAATCACCGATGGGATGCAGTCTTGGGTCGATTCGAGCGTCTGATGATGCGCGTCCGAAAGCCGTGAGTTCGGAAACCGAAGCGGATGTCCCGTACTCGGAAGACCTGCAAAACCCGAGCGATGCCAAGGCATGGGCTCAAGCTGCAGACCGGAAGCGACCCCTCCGCGTTCACATGCGGCGCGCCATCGTCAATCAGCTCCGGCTGCTCGCGCCCGGCTCACGGGTGCTCGAATTAGGATCTGGGCCGGGGTTGCTGGCCGAGCAGGTGCTGCTGAATTGCGCCGCGATCGCAAGGTACACTTTGCTGGATTTTTCCGAGCCGATGCTCGAAATGAGTCGAGACCGCGTCGCCCGATTTCCGTCCGCCGAGTTCGTGAACGCCGATTTCCGATCCGAAGACTGGACGCGGTGTCTGACGGCGCCCTACGACGCGGTCGTGTCGATGCAAGCGGTGCACGAGGTCCGTCACAAACGCCATGTGCCGAAGCTGTACGGACAAGTTCGCGGGCTCCTCGCAGGGGACGCGCCCTTTCTCATAGCGGACCGCGTACCGGAAGACAACTTGCCGCGCAGCGCAGCGTTGTTCATGACGGAACAGGAACAGACTCGCGCCCTGGCCGATGCCGGGTTCCACGACATCCGGGTCGTGATGTCGGGTGATGCGCTGGTGTTGTGCCAGTGCAAAAAAGCTGTGTGAGCCTGATGCTCAGTCCCGCGTAAGCTCGCTGATTGGAAAGGCCGGGCGCGTTCTGGATGGACCCGTGCTCTTGGCCTCTCCGTCCGACATCGCCGCGTCGGGCTCGCCGTTCTTCTTTCGGCGCGGTCCAATCTCGTAGCGCTTGATCATCTCGTTCAGCGTCGTCGGTTTGATTCGAAGCAGTTCAGCCGCGCGCTTCTGCACACCTCCGGCCGCTTCCAGCGTCGACTCAATGAGACGTTTCTCGACGCTCATTATTACGTCCTTGAACGAAATGCCTTCAGGAGGTACTACGAACCTCGGGATGTGAAATGCGGGTGATGACCGCACCTGCTCGGGAATCAGATCCGCGCCAATCCGTGGACCTGTCGAGAGAACCACGGCGCGTTCGATGACGTTTTCGAGCTCGCGAACGTTGCCGGGCCAGTCGTAATCCATCAACATATCGAGCGCGTCGGGTGTCAGCTCGAGCCCGGATTTGTCGTTTTCGCGGCAGTACTTTTCGAGAAAATGCTGTGCAAGTACGGGCACATCCTCTTTTCGTTCTCGCAGCGTCGGGAGCGAGATGTTGATGACGTGCAGCCGGTAGTACAAGTCCTCGCGAAATCTGCCCGTGCCCACCATCTCACGAAGGTCACAGTTCGTCGCTGCGATGATGCGCACGTCGACCTTGATCGTTTCCATTCCCCCCAGTCGCATGAACTCACGCTCCTGCATGACGCGCAGCAACTTCGCCTGCGTGTCGAGCGGAATGTTGCCGATCTCGTCGAAGAAGATGCTGCCGCGATCGGCAACATCACACAAACCCTTTTTCGGGTAGACCGCACCCGTGAAGGCGCCTTTCACGTGGCCGAAGAGTGTTGACTCGAGCAAATCGGACGGCAGATTTCCTGAATTCACCGTAACAAATGCACGGTCGGCGCGGGCGGAATGCGCATGGATGGCCCTGGCGACCAGTTCCTTGCCTGTTCCACTCTCGCCCGTAATCAAAATGGTCGAACGGCTCGGCGCAGCCTGGATGATCAGGTTGAATACCTGCTTCATGCGAGCGCTACGCCCGATGATCCCTGCAAAATGCTCCTGCTGGGCCTGCAGCGTCTGTCGAAGCGCCGTGTTCTCCGCCTTCAGCTGGCGACGCTCCACCGCGTTACGCACCGCGACCAGGACTTCATCGTTCTTGAAAGGCTTCGTGATGTAGTCGAATGCGCCGAGCTTCATGGCTGTGATCGCGGTCTCGACCGACGCGAACGCCGTGATCATCAGCACCGGCAGCTCGTCATCGGCTTTTTTCAGCTCCTCCAGCGTGGCCATGCCGTCTATGCCGGGCATCATGAGGTCGACAATCGCGATATCAAACGGGATTGATTTAGCGAGCTCGATTCCTTCTGCTCCCGTCGATGCAAGACGGACCTGATAACCCTCGCGCGTCAGAAGTGCCTCGAGAATCTCCCGCATGATCTCTTCGTCGTCGATAACCAGAATGGAAGCATTGCGTCGCATGGAAAACCTTGTTACGAATGTGCTGCCCGGGGCCCGGCAGCTGGTGCAATCCCCGTCGACATGGCCACCGGCGGCAGTTTGACAATGAATCGCGTGCCGTGGCCGACGGCGCTCTCGCATTCGATCGAACCGAGATGCTCGCGAACGATTCCGTAGGTAATCGAGAGGCCAAGGCCGGTTCCGTGACCCATGGACTTTGTCGTGAAGAACGGGTCATAGATGCGCGCAAGATATTCGCTCGGGATCCCTGCTCCCGTGTCGGCGACTTCCACCACGGGTCTGCCGTCCTTGAGGCACGTGTTGACCGATAGCCAACCGCCCTTGGGCATCGCATCCTTCGCGTTGAGAAACAGGTTCAAGAACACCTGCTGCAACTTGTGCTCGTAGCCGCTGACCATCACGGGTTCGTCACTCAGCTCGCGCCGCACCTTGATGTGCTGCAGCTCGAGCTGGTGTTCCAGCAGCGACAGTACGTCATTGACTACGGCGTTGAGATCGACCGGACCCATTTCACCGCCAGCCGCACCGGCGGCGGGCCTCGACAGATTCAGCAGACCATTCACGATCTTCGCGGCGCGAAACGTTTGCCGCTCGATTTTCTCCAGCAGCTGCGTGCGGGGATCCTCGGGATCCGAGCCTTCGAGAAGCATCTGAGTGAAACTGGAGATCCCCGTCAGCGGCGTGTTCACCTCATGCGCAACACCGGCAGCCAGCAGGCCGATCGAGGCCATTTTTTCTGAAATCTGAAGCTGCTCTTCGAGCTCGACCCGTCGTGTGATGTCCTCGACGATCACAATCGTGCCGACGGTGGTCTGAATACGCCCTTCAGCGGCCCGGAGCGGCACGACCGCGAGATTGACGATCATCGTCGGTGCCGCGCTGGCCCGGCGAGCGAGGCTGATGCGCGAGAGCAGGGTACCTTTGGGAGTGTCGCGTCGCGCTGCTCTGATCGCCTCGACCACTGCCGGATCGAGCACCCGATCCAGCGTCTGCCCCACTGCCTCGCTGCGAGGGACGCCGTACAAGTGTTCGAGCGCCCGATTCCACCGCACAATCCGATCGTCGAGCGTGACGACCAGCAACCCGTCATCGAGCGATTCGAGAATGTTTTCGTTGAACGCGCGCAATCGATCCAGCTCCAGCGCTTTCACGTGGAGCTGTCGATAAAGGCGAGCATTTTCGAGTGCCGTAGCCATCTGACCGGCAACGGTGGCGAGCAGCGCCGTGTCCTCGCTATTCAGCGGCTCACCCGATTCCTTGCGACCGAGCGCAAGCACAGCGATCGTTCCTTCATTCGACACACATGGAATGAGGTACGACAGCCCCGCCGAGCGCCAGCGGTCAAATTCTTCCGGCGAAAAGCCGCTCGCGGCGATCGGATCGTCGAGCGCCACGAGGTGGCCCGCCGCTAGACGTGCGCCGATCTCCGAACCTGCAGCGATGGGTATAGGACGCTCGTCGAACCCGGAAGCGGCAACGACCTCGAACTGCGGCGCCGTCTCGCTGGCAACCATCAGGGCCATCCGGTCCACCACCAAGGTCTCCATGACCCGGGCAACAAACCGTTCGGCGAGCCGGTTGAGGTCGAGGTCGCGGTTCAAATCGCGCGCGAACCCCACGAGCGCCCGACGGTAGTCGTAACGATCCCGGTAGAACGCCCGGTCGAGACCGTTCTGCACCGCCCGCTTCACCGAGGGCGCAAGCAGGAGCACGATCACCGTAACGGCAGCGGCGAGAATCCAGTTGTAGCCGGCGCTGCCTCGCGAAAACAGCCGCGTAAAACCCTGTAGGAGCACGACATAAATCGCGACGACAGCCGCAACCGCGGCGATATACCCCAGGGTGCGTTTGATGATGACTTCGACGTCCATGAGCCGGTACCGCACGATGGCCGATGCGTAGGCCAATGGAACCAGGCTCAAGGGAATCGCGGAGAGCTGCATCGGGAGCGACTGCTCTATACCCACAGTCCACGGTATGGCGTAGCCGAACACAAACGGAGCGATGCCGATGCTCGTGCCCCAGGTAATCCATCGCAACTGACGCCGCGCCGTGATGGAGCGTGCGTCGCCGAACATCGGTGTGAGGGCCACAAGCCCGGCGACGAAACACGCGGCGAGATAGGCGTGCTCGAGGCGATCGAGCATGCCGACCATTCCCACAAAAAGCGACGCATCCGAGGCGCTACGGGCCAGCACGACGATACGCGCAACGCCCAACGCGGCGGCGGGCACATAGATCAGCGGGACGAGGATGCGACCGATCCGGTCCGATGCCCACCTGCGCGTACGCTCTGGAAACACCAGCGCAAAGTGCAGGAACAGCGACGGCAGCATGAGCATCGAAATGGCGTCGCCCCAATAAAACACCCAGTCGAGACGATCCAGACGTCCACTGAACGAAAACGTGAAAAGACCAAAGAAAGCGACTGACAGCCACAGGAAATGAAGCGTAGCCGGATCGCGAGGACGCAAGGCACGCACGGCACCGCCGACGAGCAATGTAAAGATGCCGACGCCGGCAAGCAGGAAATAGAACGGACGTGCGCCGTTCGGAATGGGGGCAATCCGCAGGTCTACGACTTCGCGAGTGCCCAAACGCAGCACCGTGTAGCGTGCCGTGGCTCCCGGCCGCGAACCGTGGAGCGCGGTGACGACGTCGCCAAGGCTCTGTACCGGCTGGTCGTCAATAGCCAGGAGCACATCGCCGCGACGAAGATCCGCCTGCGCGGCGGGGGTGTTTTGCGCGATCTCGGCAGCAACGACGCCCTCTGCCCCGACGCGCCAGAGCACACCGTCCTCGACCTCGTCGAACGTGGCCCGGGCAACGATGTTCGCGGCGCCCAGAGATAACAGGACACCGACGAGGACGATCGGGAAGACAGAGTGAGCCCAGCGAACCCACGGGCTCTGAACACACGACGAGCTTGACACTCCCAGCATCGGGTAATGGCGCGGACCTACCGCGAAGCTGCTCGAAGGAGCAAACGACATACCACGATGAGCGTCGTCAAATCTGTCGTAAGACACTGTAAATAAAAGCCTTATTCGCCGAGTTGCGGTGTCGAAACAGCTCCCGATCCAAACGTCAGTACTGTCCGTTCAACAAAATGGACGCTAGAAACAGCGAAAAAAATAAGTCAAAGACTGCGGTCACATCCGGTCTGACTGGACTCGACCGCGGTTTTTGACTTCGACTGACTCCCTAGAACCGAACCGTTACGCCGCCAACGATGCGTTTGGGCGGCCTAATGGCGAGGACTTCGTCGTACACCGACGTGTCGAGCAGTTCCTCTCGGAACATGCTGCGAACCGCCATCAGCATCTCCACATCGGCGCCGGCGAAGCTCAAAAACGGCAGCGCCTGCGTGAGCTGCACGTCGAACCGCGCACCGCCGTCCGGCGATGTCCCGCGTCCCGCGTCAAATCGAGAGTTCACCTTGTACAGCACGAACACGTGCGTGTCGGTCACAGGCAGGGTGCTGTCGACGGTAGCCGTGACGTCGTGAAAACGTTCGCGTTCGCCCCGCCGTATGACAACGGGCACCAACGACAACGCTCTCTCGGCGGGCAAGGCCCCATCCCAGGCTGAATCGACGTGCGTGTAATCGAGCGACGCGCGCAGTCGATCGGCTACCGTGCGGCTGACACTGACACCCCATCCACGAGCGTCAAAATCGCCGGCAGACGCGACGTAGTAATGGCTCACGCCCAGAACAGGAGAGGCCGGAAGCGCACCAAACAACGTCACGAGCTGATCGTCCACACGCTGACGAAACACGCGAACACCTGTCACGAACTCGTTGCCCCACTCGCGCTCGGCCGCCACTTCTACATGATCAAGGCGCTGGGCTCGGAAGCCGCGACGGGATAAGAGAGCTGAAAACGTTCGTTCCGGCGGCAACCACAATCCGCTGGAGGGCGGAATGAATTCCTCTGCTCCCGGAGCCATCTCCCGGTGCGATACTGCTGCGCGGATCTTGAAAGTGTCATCAGGCGTCGGCGTGACCGTCACGCTTGCACGCGGGCTGAACAACACTCCCTCTCGCAGATAGTCATACCGGGCGTACTTTGCGCCGTAATTGATTGCGAGCTTCGGCGTCACTGTCCAATTGTCGTACGCGTATAACGTGCCGACGGTGCGGCTGTCGTCGAACACGTCCGATCGGGCGATCGCGTTGGGGCGTAAGAATGACTGCGTGCCGTACGACAACCCAGCCTCGTATCGATGCGGTGCGGGGGCACGTTCAAACGACGCCGCCACAATCCACGACGACACATCGCCCTGTCCCTGATTGACGGCGCCACGCATGGTCCAGTGGCCGCTGCTGGTTGGGGCCTCCAGCGCCATGAAGGCGACACCACGGGGAAGCCACGTTTGCATCGACAGCAGGTCCTGCGGCCGGTCGAATGACGTGCTCGTCAGTAGATCGATCTGCCCGTTCCAGGGGACGCTTGCAAACATCGACGCCAGCTTCGCAGGCTTGCCAATCGCCCAGCCGAGGCTGTCAAGCGGGTCGCCCAGGAAGTCATTTCCGTCGATGCCATCGATCCCGTCGATCGCGGTCTCCTTGAGGACACTGCGCTTCAGATGACGCAGCCGCCATGCCACCTCTCCGTGATCGTGATTTTGATCTTCACCATCGGCGGGAACGGCGACGGGCGCCTCACTGGGGCCGACACCTGCAGCGAGGATGGCCGCATCGCCGTCACTTTCACCGCGGCGTGTCAGCGCGATCGCTGCCACTGTCAGCGTTGCACTATTGACCTGAATAAGCCGACTGCGCGGCGGAAGGTATCCCTGCAGGTGCGCGCGCACCACGTAGGGGCCGTAAGGAATGCTGCGGAACGAGAATCGCCCTTCCGGGTCGGACACTGCGAACGCAGAAGTCGATCCGAACGCGGATACAACGACCCCTTCAAGGGGACGGCCGCGATCGTCGAGCACAGTCCCCTGAACCACGGCGTGTGGCGTGGCAGGCGCCTGCACCAGCGTCGCCGCGTGCATTCGTGCGTCAGATTGCGCAGTGGCAGACCGGACCCCGGTTACCACACACGCCAGCACAACCAACGTGCTTACGGTGAAACGGCGCGTCATGGATGGCCGGCGGCCTCCTCGCTCCTCAGGCTTGAACCGTAAACGTCGCGTTGTGCGTGAGCGTCTTCCCGGACAGCTTGTCGGTGATCTTGATTTCCGCCCGGTATTCGCCGGCCGGAAAACTCTTCAACGGCACACCGAGGAAGCCCAGGACCTGATGCCCCGCCTTGACATTGAAGCCGGGCGGCAGCGTTGACTGGTTGATGACCTGTGGCTGCGTCTTGTTGAAGAACTTCTCACCGTCCCCCGTCTTCTGATGGAAGTTGTACTCGATCGTCACATCGGGGACACCGTTGTTGTCTTGGACGCCGTAAATCCAGAACAGTAACTGCAGGTCGTCCGCCGTTTTCAGAGTCGCGTCTGCGGCCGGAACCACGCGAAGCGTGCCACCGAAAGTGTACGGGTTAGTCCGCTGTTCCTCGGCGCTGAGCGGAGAGGTCAGCGGCTCGACCGAGTCGGCGATGATTGGCGTGCTGATCGTGATATCGGGGCCGGAGAAATCGGGAACCGTCAACGTCTGACGCAACAGGCCTGACTTCTGCGGCGGCGCGTTCCGTTGCTGCTGCTGCGGCGTCTTTTCTTTTATGCCAATGAAAAGATCGTACTCGCCGGATTTCAGCATCACCGCACGCGATACTTTGCCGCCGCTAGGCACATCCAGGAACTGGATGTCATCCCACGGGTACACCGGGCCGGCCTGCTGATCCCTGTCGCGATTGTTGTTGTTTTGCTGGGCTGGCGGAGGCGTCGCAGGGGCAGGGGCGCCCTTCGCGACGGCCCGGACGTAAAGCGCAACTCCTGGCGCTGCCAGTTTGCTCGCGTCGACAGTAACCGTGAACGGAATGAAGGTCGCGTCGCCTGCACCCTTTACGAAGTGATTTCCGGTCCACGTGACCGGTATATCGGTTGGCGCTGGCTGCTTCCCGGCCGACACCGCATCGACCAGCTGAACGAGCGCCTGGATGTCACGCTGTTCCTGCTGGCTTCTCTTCTCCTGGTCGCGGCGATTCTGTGGGTTGTTCGCCTGCTGATTGTTCTGCTGCGCGAGTACCGATGCACCAGCAAGCGAGCCGACGACGACGGCCACCGTAAGAACCCGACGAATATTCATCATTCCCCTCTTCGTGAACAACGGTCCACGCACGTTACGGACCCATCCAAGAATCCGAATCGCCTGATCATAGGCACGAATGTGGGGCAAGTCAAACAAGCAAAACCCTCTAAATATCGAACATAACGCGGCGTTCTTGATCGAGACTCGCACACGCGCGTGCTATCATCGCCACCCCGTCGTGACGGCATGGACCTCGACGATATCCTGGTTGTCCTTCTCGCTGGCGGAACCGGCGAGCGCCTCTACCCGCTGACAAAAGAGCGCGCCAAACCGGCTGTCTACTTCGGCGGGCCTTACCGAATCATTGACTTCACTCTCAGCAACTGCATCAACTCCGGGTTGCGCCGAATCTTCATTGCCACCCAATACAAGTCGCTGTCCCTCAATCGTCATGTGCGGATGGGCTGGAACGTCGTGTCGGAAGAACTCGGCGAGTTCATCGAGCTACTCCCACCCCAAAAACGAGTCGGCGAACACTGGTATCTCGGCACTGCGGACGCTGTATACCAGAACCTGTACTCGATTGCGCGAGAGTCACCCAGCCACGTGATCGTGTTGTCGGGCGATCATGTGTACAAGATGGACTACTCGAAGATGTTCCGCTTCCACCTCGAGCGGCAGGCGGATGCGACGCTCGCGGCCCTGGAAGTGCCCATCACCGAGGCACCGCGATTCGGCATCGTCACCATCGATGAAGTCGATCGCGTCATCGGCTTTCAAGAGAAGCCAGAGGCTCCCACGCCGCTTCCGGGATCCCAGGATGTGGCTCTCGGATCGATGGGGATCTACATCTTCCGCGGTGACGTTCTCGTCCGCGCGCTCGAGGAGGACGCCGCTCGAGCCGACAGTGAGCACGATTTCGGGAAGAACATCATTCCGTCGCTCATTCAGACGTCGCCCGTCTTCTGTTATCGGTTTTACGATGAAAACAAGAAGGCGGCCAAATATTGGCGTGATATCGGAACGCTCGATGCGTATTTCGAGGCGAGTATGGATCTTTGCCAGGTGAACCCTGAATTCAATCTGTATGACCCGGAATGGCCACTGCGCACATATCAGCCACAGGCGCCGCCGGCCAAGTTCGTGTTCGCCGAGCAGGGACACCGGTGCGGGCAGGCCCTCGATTCCGTGATTTCAAGCGGGTGCATCATCTCGGGCAGTCGAGTCATTGGAAGCATCCTGTGCCCGAATGTGCGCGTTCATAGCTTCTGCGAAATCGAGCAGTCTATCCTGATGCCGGGCGTCCGTGTCGGTCGTCACGCTCGACTCAGGCGGACGATCGTCGACCGCGATGTCCTCATTCCACGCGGAGCGCTAATCGGTTTCAACGCCGCGGAGGATCGGCGAAGGCATACCGTCACGGAAGCGGGCGTGGTTGTCGTCACCGCCGAGGATGAGCCACTGATCGGACCGATAAGCGACGACGCGCTGCACGCAGAGGCCGACGCCGATCGCGGCGGCCATGCGCAGGCCTAGGCCCATGCAGATCACCCGTATTCGCGCCAGGGAAATTCTCGATTCGAGGGGGAACCCGACGGTCGAAGCCGAAGTATGGGCCGACACAGCTTTCGGCCGCGCAGCCGTTCCGTCAGGTGCTTCGACGGGCGAACGCGAAGCGCTCGAGCTTCGCGATGGCGACCCGCGTCGCTATTTCGGAAAAGGGGTGCTCAAGGCCGTCGGCCACGTCAACGGCGAGATCGCGCGAGCGTTGCGCGGGTGTACGCTCGATCAACGCGCCATCGACGATCGACTGATCGCGCTGGATGGCACGCCGGGAAAGAGTCGGCTCGGCGCCAACGCCCTCCTCGCCGTCTCAATGGCGGCTCTAAAAGCGGGCGCCGCCGCATCCAACGAGGCACTCTACACACACATCGCGCGTCTGAACGGCCGCCCGACCGCGGAGTACCTGTTGCCGGTGCCCATGATGAATATCCTGAATGGCGGCGCGCATGCCGACAGCAGCGTCGACCTGCAGGAGTTCATGGTGATGCCAATCGGGCTGCCCAGTTTCGCCGAGGCGCTCCGAGCTGGCGCTGAGGTCTTTCATGCCTTGCGACTCATCCTCAAGAACGCGGGGCATTCGACGGGCGTCGGCGACGAAGGTGGTTTCGCGCCCAATCTCCGTTCGAACCGAGAAGCCCTCGACCTCGTGGTTGAGGCGATCAGCAAGGCCGGGTACAAACCGGGGCGGGATGTCTTTCTCGCGCTGGATGTTGCGTCGAGCGAACTCTGGCAGGACGGTCGCTACGTTTTTGCGAAGTCGGGCGAGCCGACGCGGACGACGGCACAAATGATCGAGATGTACGCCGAGTGGGTCGGTCAGTATCCAATCGTCTCGATTGAAGACGGGGTAGCCGAAAGCGACTGGGACGGGTGGGTGATGTTGACGCGCGCGCTCGGCGATCGCGTTCAACTCGTTG
>Ga0209382_10011072_pt1 | contig 11213 bp, 13 predicted proteins | sample SoiMetdeltSBSDD5_FD_187599 | JGI IMG/M metagenome (GOLD analysis project Ga0209382, IMG submission 187599) | Bulk soil microbial communities from a Populus tree surrounding site in Tennessee, USA - Soil MetaG P. deltoides SBSDD5 (SPAdes) (version 2) | ecosystem: Environmental > Terrestrial >...
TGTAAGAGCTACCAAAGGTGATGCGCAGCTGCGCACTGTCTGCATCCACGCTCCCACAGAGCATATCTTTCTCTTTCAAGCCCAGGTCGTGGTCACACGCCCGGTGATCGCCCCGTGTGAAGCCGCCGCGGGAGACATCCCCGATCGCCACTGTAGCTTGACAATCGATACTCAAGCGTTGAATGTTCAGCGAGGCTGTTGCCTCCTGGTCTTTTTTTCAATATTAGTAAAAATGGCCTCGGTCTCAGCGATCTTTTTTTGCGGTTTGGCTTTGACCACTTTGCGTAGCCGGAAGCCCAGACGCTTGAGCACCTCGGCCATCGTACTGGGCGAGGGCAATTGCTCCCCTCCATAGCCTTGGGTTCTCACGGCTTCCAGAGCCGCGTGGACGATCAGCCGTGTCGAGGCCAGCGTCGTACGAAAGGTCGGAGCTTGTTGCGCCTGGGCGTCGGCCAGCTTCCCCAGGGCGGCAGCCGCTTCTGGGCACTGGTCTTCCCAGCGTTTGCGGCCGCTGAAGGCCGCCTGCGCCCCGAGACACCTGATGCCCGTGCGTCTCTCGGCAAGTCCCACAGCACCCGTATGACGCCCCCCACCGAAGATCGTTTCGGCCAGTAGAGGGTTGGCGCCACAGTATTTCATGGTCATCTCGGCCTCAAAGGCGCGCCGTTGCGACCCGGTCATCTTGGAAGCTGCCAGGCGTAGGTCGGCGATTCGCGATGGACTGAGAGACTGATGGCCTTCACGGGGAGCCTCGTGCATACCCATGACCTACCCTCCCGCCAGGCTTAAGGCTTCATAGACCTGAAGGCGCAGTTTTGCACGATGACTCTAACATAGTAAAGTCTTTCCCGGAAGTCGCCTAAGTACTCGGGCACGGCCTGCCCCTGGCGCCCGGCGCGTGCCCACCACGCGGCAACCGTCCGCTCGTCAAACCCCAAAGCGGCCACGATCGCCAGCACAGGGCATCCATGGGCGAGCAAGGGCACCACGAGGACCACGGGCTCGGCCGACGTGCGCAACCGAGAGCAGGCGGTGCCTGTGGTGGCGCTGAACGTTTGGTGACACACGTGACAGATGCACCGCTGTTCCTGCTGCGCATGGATACCAATAGTGCCCTGGCCGGTGTGGCCGCTGGCAGGACAGGTCTTCTGGGGGCAGACTACCGTTGTGGGGTCCATGCTTGTCCTCCGAGTAGCGTTGGGGAACGTACCCAGAGGAGGATGTCTGGACCCCCATTGTGTTACAAGTGAACCTTCCCACGGTTGAGTGCAGGGCTACCTTTCGGATGGATCACCATAAAAATCCACAATAAAATCAGATACTCAAAAGTACCTACTTACATAGCCATATTACACCCAAACTGATGTATATAAGCTCACAGTTTTTATGCACGCAACCCAGAACATGCTCCGGCAATCCAATCCAAGACCACAGGTTCTAATACTGCAACAGTGAGAACACATTATAACCTTGCAAGCGCTTACGCCCACCCAGAGCACTTAATTCTATAAGGAAAGCCACTTCAACAATCTCACACTGCATCTTCTGCACCAGATCTATTGCTGCACAAATTGTGCCGCCAGTAGCAATAACGTCGTCGACAAGGACTACCTGAGAACCCGGAACCAATGCATCGCGATGCACTTCGAGTGTGTCAACCCCATACTCTAGCTCATAGGCTGCCTTCAGCGTTTCAGCAGGGAGCTTGCCGGGCTTACGTACGAGAATAAGACCAGCGTTCAGTTTATAGGCTAGCGCCGCTCCAAGAATGAAGCCACGAGCTTCAACCCCGACAACCCGATCTATATGACGTCCGATATAGCGGTCCGCCAACAAATTAATGGCTGTGTTAAAAGTCTGTGGATCCCCCAAAAGCGGAGTAATATCCTTAAACACAATCCCTTTTTTGGGGAAGTCTTTTATATCACGAATTTTTGCTGCCAGGGCCTCGAGCATCTATGCAATCCTTGCTGGCGTTAGGCTCATCGAGTCGTTCTTGACCTTTAACTGCGATCCAGTGCAGCAACATTACTAGGCCGAGGGGGAAGAAATTTATGGGGAGAGATAGGAATAGCTTTATACCGGACTTCGAAATGGAGATGATTACCTGTAGCTCGCCCGCTCTGCCCTACAGTAGCAATAGGTTCTCCTTGTCGCACACGTTGACCAAGCTGTACTAGATTGTCATGATTATGCGCGTAAATTGTGACGACCTCTGCCTGATGCTGCAAGATAACAATACGTCCATACCCACCAGGCCCCCAGCCACTAAAAATGACCTCTCCATCCGCCGCGGCTTGTATCGAAGTGCCTCTAGCAGCGACGATATCAATCCCATCATGCCGACGCGTGGCATTTTGTTCGAAACCGCGAGAAATCTCGCCTTGAACAGGCCAAATCAGCACTACCCTCTCCAGGGCTGTTTCCTTAGCAGTGACTACAGTGTGAGCGGTTTTAGCCGTAGATGTCCCTTCTGCAGGGCGCAGAATCTCCGAGAGAGTTTTGACGCTAGAGGATGACTTAACAGTTTCTGTCCCACATGGGCAGCGACGGACAATCTCACGTTGCTGTGTTGCTCCAGGTACGTAGAGCTTTTGTCCCGTATACAAAACAGTTGTATCAGCAACTTGATTCACTCGGGCCAGAGTTCGCACATCAACTCCATAAGCTCGAGCAATACTCCACAAGGTTTGCCCTTGCTTTACTTCATGATACACTCCAGCATGTTCTACCTTGTTAGTAGACATATCCTTTGTAGCCCCCATACCACGCGTGGTATGGGGGCTATGCTGGCAACCCATGGAGAGCAGCACAACAGAGAATGTCCCACCTATCAGGCATCGTACAAAAAGCCGGAGTCCCCCCCCCATTCTCCAACCTTTCAACTCATCACCGCGACGCTCGGTAATTTTGGGGCATTCTATCTAAACGTACTCAACAATATGCACCAGCACCCAACTTGAGCGCTCGCTGCTAAACCCTACATGGCAACTCCCGGCCAGCCCTCCATACCGAACGATAGAACATTGCTTAAAATCAATCGGGGCGAGAAGATTTGAACTTCCGACCCCCTGCTCCCGAAGCAGGTGCGCTACCAAGCTGCGCTACGCCCCGTCTCCCCTCGACCTGGCAAAAACAGGCAAGGTGTATTGTCCAATAAGTTAGTCGAAGATGCAACCCCTAGTTTTCTCTTCCTCTGCCCCATGGCTCTTTGCTTTCCTTGCTTTTTCGCGGGATTATGAGCATGGCTAGAACAAATAACAGCAGCATGTGCAATAGACACCACTATAGGAGAGGAAGAATTGAACATAAGCTTACAAGGCAGGATCGGGGCGAGAGGATTTGAACCTCCGACACCTTGCACCCCATGCAAGTGCGCTACCAGGCTGCGCCACGCCCCGATGATCATTCTTGCGTACGTTGTAAAAGCGCTAAGAGTTCCCGAATATGTTTCTTTAGAGATTTAACCTCTTGAGAAAGGGAGTGTTCTATGAGATTTGAAGCTAGTGCCTCTTCCTCGTGGCGAGCGAGCATCTTTTTCGCTCCCGAAATCGTGTAGCGCTGATTGTACAGAAGGTTTTTAATTTCGACAATAGCTTCGATATCTGCTTTGGCATAAAGCCGCTGTCCTGATGGATTTTTTCTTGGCTTCAGGGAAGGGAACTCAGACTCCCAATATCTCAGGACATGCGGCTTCACTCCTATCCACTTTGCCACTTCCCCGATCTTTAAGAAGGGTTTTGTGGCAAATAGATCAGCAACGAGCAAAGTTTGCGGTCGATGGCGTTCGTTAGTCACAATAGTCTGGATAAGCGTAGGCTGCTATCCCTGAGCAGCATGTTTCTAACCCAGGGAGGGCAAGCGTAATACGCCAACTCTCCCTTTTATCAGGCACTCAGCGAAATCTATTTCTTCCGAAAACGCAACCGAATCGGCACGCCAGCAAACCCGAAAGACTGTCTCAATTTGTTTTCTAGGTACCGCCTGTAAAAACTTGTCACCCCTTCAGGGCGATTGACAAAACAGCAAAATGTAGGTGGCAAGGCCATTGTCTGCACAAGAAAAGAAAATTTGACTGATCTACCGCGATACATTGGAGCAGGATGCTGACAAGTCACTGTGTGTAAGAATTCGTTGAGCTGCGATGTCGGTACATGACGCTTCGCTTCTGCGAAAACCTTGTCAATTAGAGGAAATAATTTCACTACACGCTGGCCAGTGAGGGCCGACAAGCTGATAATTGGAACATGCGAGAAGAAAGGCATGTTTTCCTGAATTGTCTGTACAAAAGATTCATAGGTCTGCGAGGTCTTTTCTACAGCGTCCCATTTATTCAGTGCAATTATACAAGCTTTGCCCCGGCGTTCAATATATGTGGCAATCTGGGTGTCCTGCGCTCCCACACCAACCACAGCATCCAGGAGAAGAACAGCCACATCGCAACGCTCAATATGCTTTAAAGACATGGTCACCGCAGCTTTTTCAAGCGACTCACTAATCTGTCGAAACTTCCGCATCCCAGCAGTATCAACAAGTGTATAAGATCGTGCATTGAGTCGTACCACACTGTCGATCGCATCTCTCGTCGTACCTGGGGCATCATCCACCAAAAGCCGACGTTGACCAAGAATCCTGTTAATGAGCGAAGACTTCCCAACATTAGGGCGCCCAACAATAGCAATCTGCACTCCTCTCTCATCTTCCAGGGGCAGGAGGGGCTTCTGGGGTTCCTTGAGGAGAGCGTCGAGCAAGTCGCCCACACCCTGACCATGCTCGGCAGAAATCAAGAAAGGCTCTCCAAAACCTAGACGATATACTGGGGACATATCAAGCCCCACGTTAGCTGCTTCAGCCTTGTTGACAACAAGTACGACACGTTTGTCAGCCTTGCGCAGCTGCAACGCAATGTCTTGATCAACGTTAGTGACCCCTTGACGTGCATCAATGACTAATAGAAGGAGATCTGCCTCCGCTATGGCATCCTCTGTTTGTTCCCGGATAGCCTGCATTAATCCATGCGCCGACCCCGTGACAATACCTCCCGTATCAATCACGCGAAAAGCACATCCCAGCCACTCGGCCTCTCCATAATGACGGTCACGCGTGACACCTGCTGTCCTGTCTATGAGTGCGAGATGGCGACCGACAATGCGATTAAATAAGGTGGATTTACCTACATTAGGGCGTCCGATAATCGCCACGCTGAACGGTGATATAACTGCCTCCTATGGCGATATTTGCCCATGCGACTTCTATAGAAGTTATACTAACCCATGATGCTGGTTAACAGGTAGTCGCAGACATGCCTAAGTTGAGGTTGCTCAGACTGCCACAGAGAGAAGCGAGACGTCTGCCCCCTTCAGATTTTATTCTTGCCAGGTTCTACTCCGTGGATCAAGCGAGACGTGAGAGCCTGTAAAGACCTGATGCCACATTCTCTTCCCGTGGTGTGGTACCCTCGGACCCTCCGCTGTACTCTCCTAAGGGGGGGTACCCGAGCCATCTCTGGCTAGCTGCCTCGGGGCTAGCGGACGTTGTGCTCCCACGAGCCTGCCGAATACGCTTGGGGCGCTGCAGCCAAGCCCCACCCCACTAGGACAGCTCCCTTGTTGGTTACCGTCACTGTGCTAGAGACGCCGAGAGTTCTGGGAGCGTGGGCTCCACGCCCTTCCCAGATGATACCTAGCGTCGAGCCAGTGTCAGTGGCGTGGCACCACGGCGCCCGGCTATGAAAAGAGCCGATCTTCTTATCTATGTGTAGGATGTATGAATACAATGAGAAAATTCGTAATAAACTTTTTGCGAATCACAGAGATATACGTTCATTCTATCCCTGTCCATTTAATGACTAAAGAGCCGCTTGCGGCGGCTAGCAGGATGAATATGCAACTCTTGGCGGTATTTTGCTATTGTGCGACGAGCGATCTTCACACCTTTTGCCTCAAGAATCATCATGAGCTGCTGATCTGTAAGCGGCTTACGAGAATTCTCAGCTGCGACAGCCTTACGGATAATATCCTTTACACTGATGGACGACATTGCATCGCCATCAAGCGACTCAAGTCCACTATGGAAAAAGAATTTAAGTTCAAAGACACCTTGAGGTGTATAGACATATTTGTTTGTCGTTACACGGCTGACAGTAGATTCGTGCATGCCGATATCATCAGCCACGTCTTTGAGAACAAGTGGCTTCAAATATGCCAAGCCTTTATCAAGGAATTCACGCTGAAATTTACACAAGCTTTTTGTCACACGTAATAAAGTCTGACGCCGTTGTTCAACGCTTTTCATTAGCCATATGGCTGAACGGAACTTCTCTTCCAAGTACTCTCTCGTATCACTTTGCATGCCGTCGTTCTGGCGCAGAACATTCTGATATAAGGCATTAATACGGAGACTGGGCATACCATCTTCATTGAGAACAACTTGGTAATCATCGTCGACTTTTACAATAACAACATCAGGTACAATATATTCAACCCTAGGTGAGTTAAAGCGACTCCCAGGCTTGGGATCAAGAGAACGAATGAGGCCAACAGCTGCGATCACCTCATTGACTGTAGCTCCAAAGGATTTGGCAATTTTCTGAAAATAACGCTCATCCATCTGGGAGAGATAATGCTGGACAATCTTCCAAGCAAGCGAGTCATCCATCTCAAGATGATGCAATTGGATCAGCAGCGATTCTTGGAGGTCGCGAGCCCCTACTCCAGGCGGGTCGAATGATTGGATAACCTCAAGCACCGCACAGATCTGCTCCTCCTTGATCTCAAACCCCTTTGCGACCTCTTCCGTTTGACACTGTAAATAACCATCGTCGTCGATATTCCCTATGAGATAAGTACCTATTTGCTTCTCAAGTTCATCATGCACACTCAAAGAGAGCTGCCAGAGAAGATACTCAGCTAAGGACGTTTCACTTTTTAAAGTTGCCTCGAGCGAGGGAACCTCTTTGCTTACAGTCGGCACATAATCAGGACTACTACTAAAATCTTGCAAATATGCTTCCCAGTCTACCTCAAACTCTTCTGACTCTTTTGAGGTTTCTTGGGGCAACTCTACGGTCGTAGGATCTGTATCGCTTACTTCTTGAGTGGCCACCTCTTCCAAAAAAGGATTCTCCAAAATCTCCTGTTGCACCTTCTGAATCAACTCAAGACGCGATAGTGGCAGCAATTTGATGGCCTGCTGCAATGTAGCCGTCATTACAAGTTTTTGCGTCGTTTTGAGAAGCAGTTTTGTCTCGAGTGCCACAACCAACCTCAAATAGTCGAATGCCCATGAGGATACAGAGAGAATCTCTCACCCAAATATACCTGCTTCACCTCACTGCTTTCAATTAACTCTTGAGGGACACCGCTTTTGAGGATACGGCCCTCATGCATAATATACGCCCTATCTGTAATCTCGAGAGTTTCGCGCACACGATGGTCAGTGATGAGCACCCCTATCCCTCGCTTCTTCAAGTGAAATATTAATGTCTGCACCTCACCTACCATAATCGGGTCAATACCCGTAAAAGGCTCGTCGAGCAGGGCAAAACGGGGGGAACTTGCCAACAAACGAGCCAATTCTACTCTGCGACGTTCCCCTCCAGATAGGGTATATGCTTTCATGCGTCGTAGCGCCGTAAGATTAAACTCTGTCAGGAGTTCTTCTGTACGCTGGGCCTTTTCAGACCTACTACAAGACAAGGCTTCTAGAATAGCCAGAATATTCTCCTCGACTGTCATTTTGCGAAAGATGGATGCTTCCTGAGGTAAATATCCAATACCCTGCCGAGCCCGTTGGTGCATAGGCATAGGCGTCAGAGTCACACCATCCAGGCAGACTTTACCCGTATTGGGTTTTACAAGACCTACAACAATATAGAATGTTGTCGTTTTTCCTGCACCATTCGGTCCAAGTAAGCCGACAATTTCTCCTGCTTTGACCTCCATACTGACATCTCGAACAACCGTACGCCCTCGATACGTCTTCGACACTGCATGGGTGGCTAATACTCCCGGTTGCGCTACCATGGTCATGGGGTTTTGAGCGAAGTTTTGCGTGGGTGAAAGAGGACACGTGCTTGTTTGACGAACACTTTTTCTTCCTGCAGCAGGAGAACAATCTCTTCTCCCGTCAGTTCGTCATGCTCCTGCGTGTCCCATACTCGTGGATTTCCCGTGAGCACAAGTTTTTGTTCAGACTCGAAATAATCCGCTCGCTCGGATGCAGCAGAGTGCTTACCTTGTTGGAAACGCACATTGCCAGTTGCAACAATCCGCTCGACACTTTTCTCACTGGTATCGTTCATAACCTGCAAACGGTCGCAGAGAATCGTCATAGCACAACGTAGAACCCGCACTTTTTCCTCAAAAACAAATATACGTGTTTTACTATCAAAAGTCATACGTTCAGAAGACACATCCAGGGTTGTTGGGCCGCCTGCACACCCTTTTTGTACTGGCAGCTTCTCCAGGGTACCCTGTAAGCCTTGGCTATAGGCTCTTCCGCTAAGACATATAAAGGCAATAGTTACTGTGATAAATCCAATCCTCCATGAGTCCCCATGACAGCGTTTATCGCGTGTGGAACACAGCATGAACGTCATCCTGTAAGACAAAGCGCTGCTGCTCAATATTACCAAGCAGCCCTGTGCCAACAATGTGGACCAAAACACTACGAATTTGTACAGCAGCATCAGTTTGTAAAACACGACTGGCCGCATGCCAGTGGAGGACATCTGTTTCTACAGTATACCCCTCCAGATACTGAAGCTGAACATTTCCTTGGACGGTCATATTCCCCGTAGAACTATCGATCTGACCGGAATCGGCTATGACATGCACAGGACGCGCTTCCTTCCAAAGGAGTTGTGCTCGTAACCGATGTACTATTATTCTCTGCTGAGCGTCATAAAATTCTGCCTCATGTGCCGACAATTCCCATTCATCTCCAGACTCTGCCTGCTCAATCAAATGCAAGTTTTGGACACGCATATCTGGCTGCTGAGTCTCACCTGGTTGTCTTACATACTTTACAATCTGCGTTCTGCCTGAGAGGAAAAATCCTCCACCAACAGCAAGCGTAACAGGAATAAGGATTAGCCCTAGAGCTCTATACCATCTCATTATTTGATACACATTTCAGTCAGCATGGAGAAAATACCTGTCATATGATATGGTATAGGCCATCCACTGCAGCCAACGCCTGTCTGAGTCAGCAATACGGATAGACACTTCCAACCGCATCGGAGGTAAAATCTCGGGAAATTTATCTGCCCACTCGATAATAACAACCCCACCCGCCTCAAGGTATTCTTCAAAGCCGATATCTTGCACCTCAGAATAAGAAGAAAGCCTGTAAAAATCAAAATGATACAATGGAATGCGACCATGATACGCATGGACTAATGCAAATGTAGGACTCCGCACATAGTCATCTCCCCCAACGCCTAAACCTTCAGCAAAGCCCTGCACGAATGTCGTCTTGCCAGCCCCTAAAGCCCCACGACACGCGACAATGTCCCCTGCTCTCGCCCATTGTCCTAGGCATGTCCCGAGCGCTCGTGTTTCTTCAGCCTGCACAGTCAGGCGACGTTGTGTCACAAGGGACTGCATACCTCTCCTTCATAGTAGCCTGGATAACATATGGTAGCTCTTCAAGTACATCGGATGCAATGAGCCCATAATAGCCAAGACGGTCCCGCACATGGTCACCGGCGAGACCATGCAGATAGATACCGCACTGGGCTGCCTGTAATGGTTCTAGCCCCTGGCAAAGCAAGGCTCCAATAACCCCCGCCAGCACATCTCCAGTTCCTGCAGTAGCCATCGCAGGATTGCCTGTGGGATTGATCCAACGCCGACCATCAGGAGCATAGAGGACAGTATAAGCTCCTTTCAAAACGACATAGACACTATAGCGCTGCGCGAAACCACACGCAATCTCCAGACGTTGCGCTTGGACTGCAGCGGTATCGGTACCTAAGAGACGAGCCATTTCACCTGGATGCGGGGTCAAAATGACCGGCGAAGAACACTCCTGCAAAACATCCAGATGCTCTACAAGACAATTAAGCCCATCCGCATCAATTACGACCGGTACACGCGTTCGCCGTAATAAGGTATGGACGCAAGCCATAGTGCCTGGATCTGTCCCCAAACCTGGCCCTAGTACTAGCGCGCTCGCTCTCTGCAAAAACTGACATAATGCAGGTATAGCAGCTTCAGCAATGCCGCCCGTCATATTCTCGGCGACTGGCAGGGTCATCACTTCCGTCAGGCGTGACGCCATAGCCGGCGCTAGCCCTGTAGGTAAAGCCCATGTAACCAAGCCAGCCCCAGTCCGCAGGGCAGCTTGGCTCGCCAGGATGCCAGCTCCGGATTTGCCGAGAGAACCTGCCACGACCAGTAGATGGCCATGGCTGCCTTTATGGGCGTCAGGGCGACGGTGAGGCAGTATGCGGCGCATATCGTTTTTCTCTAGCAAAGCGACTTGAATGCCTTCTGCCTCAATGGCCTGCGCAGGAATACCAATATCGACAGTATGTAATTCTCCCACTGCCGCTGCAGCTGGATACAACAACAAACCTCGCTTGGGCAAAGCAAAGGTTACCGTATATGTGGCTTGTACATACCTATCCTGCAGATGCCCAGTATCCGCCGAGAGCCCTGACGGGATATCAACCGCCACGATCGGTTTCTGTAAAGCATTGAGCGTCTCGATAGCCTCGGCATACAGGCCAGTTGGGGGCTTGTTTAAGCCCGTCCCAAGCATCGCATCAACGATGATATCAGTGTCCCGCAGTGTGCCGACAGCGCGTCTCCAGGCTGGAGAGGTTGTACAGGCTACCATAGGGACCCCGTATGTCTGGGCCATCTCATAGGCTCTCCGCGCATCGCCGCGCAGACGCCGCCCAGACACAAGAAGTAGTATGCGTGTTTTAATGCCCAAATGCCACAGATGACGCGCTAATACAAAGCCGTCCCCTCCATTATTGCCTCCCCCCGTTACAATGGTGATACGGCGCCGTTCGAGCCCAGGCAGACGAGTTTGCATGAAGCGTAACAGCTGTAAACCAGCATTTTCCATCAAGACAATACCCGGAACACGATACACTTCAATAGTACGCTGGTCGATATTACGCATTTCAGATGCAGTGGCGACTTGCATGCCCCTTACTCCTTGGTCAGCGTGGGGCTCTCGTATATGCAGCACCATCG
>Ga0209382_10011073_pt1 | contig 11213 bp, 9 predicted proteins | sample SoiMetdeltSBSDD5_FD_187599 | JGI IMG/M metagenome (GOLD analysis project Ga0209382, IMG submission 187599) | Bulk soil microbial communities from a Populus tree surrounding site in Tennessee, USA - Soil MetaG P. deltoides SBSDD5 (SPAdes) (version 2) | ecosystem: Environmental > Terrestrial >...
GGGGCCCGGTCGAGGCCACCGAGACGGTCCCGCTCGCCATGTCGACGTGCGCGCTCACTGACGGCGGCGGCCCGCCGCCGGCGGGCGAGCTCCCCGACGGCCACGCGGTCCTCTACTTCCACGGGGGTCACGATCAACAGACGGGCGCCAACGACTGCTTCTGGGAGGGCCTCCCGTGGACCGGCCAGGACGGTGGGTTCGGGTGGCTGGACGGCGCCGACGACTGCGAGCTCGTGATCCGGGCAGGAACCGCCCGGGCCGGGGGCCCGGACACGTCCAACCCAAACTCGGTCGGCTGCGATCCCGACGCCTGGCTCGGCGAGGTGGTCGTGCTGCCTGTCTACAACAGGGCCCACGACCCGCCCTCCAGGCCATTCCACTACCACATCTCGGGCTTCGTCGGCTTCCGGGTCACGGCCTACCGGTTCGGCACCGTGACGGGGGGGAGCCCGGACTGCACCTGGGTCTTCATCCAGCGGTCGTGCATCGAGGGGGAGTTCACGACGATCGCCACCGTCGGCAGCGGGTTCGGCGACGGCCCCGACTACGGCGTGCGCGTCGTGCAGATGATCGGCTGAGCAGACCAATGGCGGAAGGCGCTCGATGAACCGAAAGATCTCCGGAATCCTCCTGGCCGTCGTGTTGGCGGGGGCGGGCACGCTCGCCCTCGTCGCCTACGTGCGGTCGGCCAAGGAGCAGGCCGTCGCGGGCGAGCAGCGCGTCGAGGTGTACGTCCTGCAAAGCGCCACGCCGCGGGGGACGTCGTTGGCCGACGTGCGCGGCGCGGTCGAGCGGGTGGAGGTGCCCGCCAAGGTCCGCCCCGACGACGCGGTCACCGACCTCGACGAGCTCGACGAGGACCTCGTCGCGGGAGTCGACCTCGCGGCGGGCGAGATCCTGCTCGAGAGCCGCCTCATTCCGGCCGAGGACCTGAGCCGCGCCCCGGTCGAGGAGGGCCTGCAGGAGCTGACCGTGGCGCTCGAGCCCGAGCGGGCCGTTGGAGGGCGCCTCCGCGCCGGCGACACCGTCGGCGTCGTGCTGTCGTTCGAGCCCTTCGATGTGCAGGACGGCACCGGCGGCGACCAGGCGGAGCAGACCCCGAACATGAGCCACCTCACGTTCCACAAGATCACGGTGACGAGCGTGCAGTCCGCCGCCGACGACGGCGAGGCCGCCCCCCTCGGTGGCGAGGAGGGGGGCGACGAGGAGGAGCTCGAGCGGGCCCCCTCCAACGGCCTGCTCGTCACGCTGGCCGTGTCGTCGCCGCAGGTGGAGCAGATCGTGTTCGCCGCCGAGTTCGGGCACATCTGGCTGACCGCCGAGAACGAGGCGGCCGACGAGTCCGGCACCCGGGTCGTGACGCTGGGCGAGGTCTACGGCGGAGCCACGCAGCCGTGACGCGGCCCGCACAGCACCGCGGCGGCCGGATCGTCACGGGCCCGGTCGGCCCCGCCGCGGCCACCTCGGTGATCGCGCTGCTCAGCGGCAACGCCGGGCTGATGCACTGGCTGAGCGAGCGGGTGGGGCCCGCCATCGAGGTCCGCCTGATGCAGTGGCGGACCGAGGGGCGACCCCGCCAGGTCGACAAGATCGTCAGCGAGGTGGCGGCCGACGGCATCCACGTGCTGTGCGTCGGCGACGACGTGCCGCTCGACCTGGCCTTCGCCGTCTCCTCCCTCGCCGACCGCAACTACGCCCACATCAGCGTCATCCTGCTGGCCGCGCCGTGGCCCGAGGTATGGCGGCACGCGATGCAGTCCGGCGTGCGCGACGTCGTCGACCCGAGCAAGGGCGAGGCCGAGCTGGGCCCCGCGCTGCAGCGCGCGCTCGACCGCGCCGCCTACCTGACCGAGCTGCAGGCGGCGGCTGCCGCCCCCGAGCAGGCGAAGGGGCGGGTGATCGTCGTGCTGTCGGCGAAGGGGGGCACGGGCAAGACGATGGTGGCCGCCAACCTGGTCACCGCCCTGGCCGGCATGGCGCCCGGCCCGGTGGCGCTGGTCGACCTCGACGTGCAGTTCGGCGACGCGGCGTCGGCCCTCGGGATCGTCCCCGAGCACACGATCGCGGGCCTGTCCGCGGTGCCCGACATCGACTCGACGACGCTGAAGGTGTTCCTTACCCCGCACGAGCCGTCGGGCGCGTTCGTCCTGTGCGGCGCGACCTCGCCTGAGGAGGGCGACAACGTCACCGACAAGCACGCCTCGCGGGTGGTCGAGTTGCTGGCCCGCGACTTCGCCTGCGTCGTCGTCGACACGCCGGCCGGCATCGAAGAGCGCACGCTGGCGGTCCTCGACCACGCCACGGATGTCGTGCTCGTGTCGACGATGGACGTCGCCAGCATCCGCAACCTGGGCAAGGAGGTCTACGCCCTCGATCGGGTCGGCCTGCTGCCCGCCGAGCGCGAGTTCGTGCTCAACCGCGCTGACGCCCGGGTCGGCATCGACGTGGCCGACGTCCGCGCCGCGCTCGGCATGGACGTCGACACGTCGGTGCCCAGCACGCGCTCGGTGCCGCTGTCGATGAACCAGGGCCGGCCCCTCGTGCTCGACGATCCGGGATCGCCCGCCGGCCGCGCGCTGATCGCCCTGGCGCAGCGGTTCGTCCCCGCAGGGAGCGATGGCCAAGCCGGCCAGGCCGGCGATGCGGGCAGGAGGAACGGCGACACCGGCCACGACGGCGAGGGCGGGAAGCACGATGCGGTCCGGTCCGAGGCCGGCAGACGGTTCCGGCGCAGGGGGGTGCGGTGAGCCTCTCGGACCGCCTCCGCGAGGCGACGCGCCCGGCCGAACGGATCGCCCTCGAGGGCCAGAACGGCTGGTCCGCCGACACCGCCGCGACGGATGCGGTGAGCGAGCTGAAGCGCCGCGCGCAGGATGCGCTGTTCGCCCGGCTCGGCGTCCGGCTGTTCGACTCGACGCTCACCGAGGGGCAGCTCGAGGCGTTCGTCGCCCAGGAGATCACCGAGCTGATGTCGTCCGCGGTCGTCCCGCTGTCGGTCGCCGAGCGGCACCGGCTGGCCGACGACATCATCGACGACGTCGTGGGCCTCGGCCCGCTCGAGCGGCTGCTGGCCGACGACTCGGTCACCGAGGTGATGGTCAACAGCACCGACCCGATCTACGTCGAGCGCGACGGCGTGATCGAGCAGACCGAGACCCGCTTCGTGTCGCTCGACCACCTGCGGCGCGTCATCGAGCGCATCGTGGCGCAGGTGGGCCGGCGCATCGACGAGTCGTCGCCGATGGTTGACGCCCGACTGGCCGACGGCTCCCGCATCAACGCGATCATCCCGCCGCTGGCGGTCGATGGCCCGGTGCTGACGGTGAGGAAGTTCGGCCGCGAGTCGCTCCACATCGACGACCTCATCCGCCTCGCCACGCTCAACCGTCCCGTCGCAGACCTGCTCGCCGCCTGCGTGCGGGGCGGGCTGACCGTGCTCGTGTCCGGCGGCACCGGCACCGGGAAGACGACGTTCCTCAATGCCCTGTCGTCGTTCGTGCCCGAGGACGAGCGCATCGTCACCATCGAGGACGCGGTCGAGCTCCAGCTCAACCAGCGGCACGTGATCCGTCTCGAGAGCCGGCCGCCGAACATCGAGGGCCGCGGCGAGGTGACGATCCGCGACCTCGTGCGAAACGCCCTCCGCATGCGGCCGGACCGCATCATCGTCGGCGAGGTCCGCGGCGTCGAGGCCTTCGACATGCTCCAGGCGATGAACACCGGCCACGACGGATCGCTGTCCACGATCCACGCCAACAGCGCCCGCGACGCACTGTCGCGTCTCGAGACGATGGTGCTGATGGCGGGAATGGACCTGCCCACCCGGGCGATCCGGGAGCAGATCGTGTCGGCCCTGCACGTCATGGTCCACATGCACCGCTTCCGCGACGGCAGCCGGCGGGTGACCCAGGTGTCGGACGTGGTCGGCCTGCAGGGCGACGAGATCGTCCTCGCCGACATCTTCGCCATCGACTACGCCGCCGGGTTCGGGACGGACGGCCGCTTCCAGGGCGAGCTGTGGCCTACCGGCGCCCAGCCCACCTTCGCCTCCCACCTGGCCGACCTCGGGATCGCGCTCCCCGAGGTCCTCCTCCAGGAGGCCGACCCCCTCGCCCCCCAGAGGCGCTGGTGAGCGCGCGCCGTCCCGGTTCGCGGGCAGGGTCCGGCCTGGCCCTCGCGCTGGCTCTGACCCTGGCCTTGGTGACGCAGCGCGCAACCCCCGCGGCCGCGCAGGACCCTCCACCCGCCGGCCTCGTGCTGACCTCGGTCGACCCGGCCGGCTACCCCGCCGTCAGCGCGGTGGTGACCGTGGACCCGGGCGTGGCGGGCGTCGACCTCCCCTCCACCGACTTCACGGTGGAGGAGAACGGCGAGCCGGTCGATGCGTCGATCGCCCGGATGCTCACCGACAATCTCGAGGTCGTGCTGGCCCTCGACACCTCCGGCAGCATGGAGGGGGAGCCGCTGGCCGCGGCCCGCCAGGCCGCCGCCGGCTTCCTCACCGCCCTTCCGGCCGAGGTCCCGGTCGCCATCGTCGGCTTCGGGCCCAAGCCGGCACTGCTGGCGGAGGCGACGACCGACCGCGCCGCCCTGGAGGTCACGCTCGACGACCTGACCGCGACCGGTGATACCGCGCTCTATGACGCGGTCGTGCACTCCACCGTGCAGTTCACGACGGCGGCGACCGATCGGGTCGTCGTCCTGCTATCGGACGGCGGGGACACCGCGAGCGCGACGACGCTGGAGGCGGCCGAGGCCGCCGCCGCAGGCATCACGCTCTACGTGATCGACCTGGTCACACCCGAGAGCAACCCCGACGCGCTGGCCCGGCTGGCGGCCGCCGGCCACGGTACCGTCTCGCCAGCCGCCGACCCCGACGCCCTCGCGGCCCTCTACCAGGAGTCGGCGCGCGCCCTGGTCAACCGCTACCGCGTCGTTTACACGAGCGCGGCCACCGGGACGGTCGACCTCACCGTGCGCCTCACCGCCGCCGGCGGCACCGTCGAGGACACCCGCTCTGTCGACCTCCCGACGCCTCCCGCAGCCCCCGTGTCGGATGACGGCGCCAGCAAGGTGGCGCTCGCGGTTCCCGGCCCCGTCGGGCCGGGCCCCCACCCCGGCCTGCTCATCGGGGCGGCCGCGTTCTTCTTGGCGCTGCTGACGATCGGCGTCGTGGTGGTGCCGGCCGCACCGCGCCCGGCGAAGCCCTCGACCCAGATGCTGGCTCTGCCGGCCCCGCCCGAGCGACCGACCCCGTCGCAGCTCACGCAGCGCGTGGCCGACGCCGCCGAGGCGTTCCTCGAGCGGCGGGGCCGGCGCCAGAGCCTGGCGGCGCGGCTCGAGGTGGCCGGCATCTCGCTCCGCACCGGCGAGTTCGTCGTCCTCGTGAGCGCGTGCGCGGCTATCGGCGCCCTGGCGGGGATCGCTCTTGCCGGGCTGCTCGGGTTCTTCCTCGGCGCCGCCGGGGTGCCCCTTGCCGCATGGGCGGTGGTGAACGTCCGTGTGGACCGGCGCCGGGCCCAGTTCGCCGACCTGCTTCCCGACAACCTCCAGCTGCTGACTGGCACGCTGCGTTCCGGTCACAGCCTGATGCACGCGCTCGACACGCTCGGGCGGGAGGCGTCCGAGCCGGCGCGCACCGAGTTCCGCCGGGTCCTGCTCGAGACGCGCGTGGGCCGCGACCCCAGCGACGCCCTGGCCGCGGTGGCCGACCGGATGGACAGCGACGACTTCAGCTGGGTCGTGAGCGCCATCGACATCAACCGCGAGGTCGGTGGCGACCTGCCCGCCATCCTCGACAACGTGGCCGACACCATCCGTGAGCGGCAGCGCGTGCACCGCCAGATCAAGGCTCTCACCGCGGAGGGCCGGATCTCGGGATACGTGCTCACCGCGCTGCCCCCGGTGCTCGCGCTGATCTTGGCGGCGCTCAACCCCACCTACTTCTCGCGGCTCACGTCGGGAGGCGGGGCGGTGCTGCTGATCGCCAGTGCCGTGCTGGTGGTCCTCGGCTGGTTGTGGATGCGCCGCCTCGGGCGCCTGGACTTCTGACGGACACGTGATGGACCCCCGGAAGGCGGATCGCAGCTCATGAACGCCACGCTCGTCCTCGGCGCCGCGTCGGTGGTGGCCTCGATCGGGGCCCTGTGGTGGGGCTTTTCCGGTCCACGGATGGCGCGCCACCCCCTCGACGCCGGCGAGCAGCTCCGCTCGCCTGTCGGCGACCTCCGGGCCATGGCCCTGCAGCGGGCGGCCCACGAGCGCTCCGCACAGCCGCTCCTCACCCGCATCGGCCGGCTGGCCCAGCGCTTCACACCCGAGCGGCGCCTGGCGGCGCTCGAGCAGCGCCTCCTCCTGGCCGGCACCCCGGCCGGCTGGACGGTCGAGCGGGTGCTCGCCGCCAAGGTCCTGCTCGCCGGGGCTGCCGCGGTGATCGGTGTGCTCCGATTCGTGGCCAAACCGGACGGGCTCGGGGTGGTGCTGGCTGCCGCGCTCGTGGCCTTCGGCTGGTTCGGTCCCGACCTGCTGCTGCGCCACCGGGCCGAGAAGCGCCAGGAGATCGTGCGCCGGACGCTCGCCGACGCCATCGACCAGCTAACGGTGACCGTGCAGGCGGGCCTCGGGCTCGACACAGCCATCGCCCGGGTGTCGCGCCGCACCCGGGGCCCACTCGGCGACGAGCTGGCCCGGGTCGGTCAGGACATCCGGGCCGGCATGAGCCGCGCCAGCGCGCTGAGCGCCATGGCCGAACGCGTCCAGGTGTCCGAGCTGCGCCAGGTCGTGCTTGCCCTCGCCCAGGCCGAGCGCCTCGGCGTCCCCGTGGCCAAGACCCTCGAGGTGCAATCGCAGGAGCTGCGCATCAAGCGGCGCCAGCACGCCGAGGAGCAGGCGATGAAGCTGCCCGTGAAGATCCTCTTCCCCACGGTGCTGTGCATCATGCCCGCACTGTTCATCGTCGTGCTCGGCCCGGCCGCGATGAGCATCGTCGACGGGCTGTCGGCGTGGTGATGCCGACGACGCCCGTGCGCCAACCGGGACAGCCCGGCCGGGGAGGTCCCCGCTCGGCCCTGGCGACGCTGGTGGAGCTCCACCAGCGGACGCCCGGCGACCGGCACCGGGAGGTGCAACCGACCGGCTTCACCCCGCTCGATGACGCGCTGTCCGGCGGGGTCCGCCCGGGTGAGCTGGTCCTCGTCGGCGGCAAGCCGGGCGTGGGTAAGACCACCGCCTGCTTGCAGTGGGCGCGCACGATGGCCCGGCGCGGCGTCGTCTCGGTGTACGCGTGCTTCGACCACGACCCCGCCACGCTGGTGGCGCGGCTCCTGGCCTGCGAGCTGCGCGAGGCGGCGCTGGCCGACCAGCGCCTGGACGGCCTGTCGTTCGAGGAGCTGCAGGGCCGCCTCGGCGACGTGGCGGCGGGGGCACTGACCCTGCGCGAGGCGCTCGACTCGGACCCGCTGCTCGGGCGGGCCCAGCAGCGCATCGCCGCCTACGGCGACCGCTTGGTGCTCTACCCCGCCTCGACGACCCGGACCGACGTGGCAGCCCTGAGCGACGAGGTGAGCCGGTTCGCCGGCGAGTCCTACGTGCTCTTCGTCGACTACGTGCAGAAGGTGCCGGCGGCGGCCATGTCGTCGGCGCACGTGTCCGAGAACGATCGGATCGGCCGGGTCGCGGCCGCGCTGAAGGAGGTGGCGCTCGAGCAGCGGGCAGCCGTTGTCGCGGTGTCGGCCGCAGGCGAGCAGGGCCTCACGGCCCGCCGGCTCCACCTGCACCACCTGCGGGGGGCGGCGCGCCTGGCCTACGAGGCCGACGCCGTCGTCCTGCTCAACGAGAAGCTCGACGTCGTGTCGCCGTCGCAGGTGGCGTACTCGACGCTCCGGCTCGACGAGCTCGGCCGGCGGGTGGTGTTCTCGGTCGAGAAGAACCGCAACGGGCCGAGCGGCGTCGACGTGGAGTTCGCGAAGGAGTTCGACTCGTCCCGGTTCGATCCGCACGGGGCCTGGGTGACGGAGCCGCTGTGGCACGAGCTGGACGCCGAGGGCTGACGCCCGGCGGGGCGGTCAGCGCACGCCGACGGCGGCGAGCACCTCGTCGGAGCGGGCCGACCACGCCGGTGACGAAGGGCCCGAACTCGGCGAAGTGCGCCGACGCCTGGTCGTACCGCATCGAGTAGACGAGTAGACGCAGGCCTTGAGGTCGTCAGGGGCGACCGCGAACAGCGTGACGCCCCACTCGAAGTCGTCGAGGCCGGTCGACCGGGTGACGAGCTGCAAGACCCGATCCCCGTCCACGCAGGTCCCGCGACGGCGCTATCCGAGCCAACCCACATGTTTGAAGTACCGGCGGAGCATGATGACAGAGACGATCATGATCGTGATCGCCATCGGGTAGCCGAAGACCCAGTCGAGCTCAGGCATGTGGCGGAGGTTCATGCCGTAGATGCCGGTGATGATGGTCGCGGCGGCGGCGATCGCCGCCCACGCTGACACCTGCTGGATGATGACGTTCTGTCGAACCGTCACCCGAGCCAGGTTGACGTTGAGCAACCCGTCGAGCGCCTCGCCGAGCATCGTGACCTCGTCGGAGAGGCGGCAGGCGCGGTCACTGACGTCGCCGAACAGCGGTGCCAGGGCCGACGGGGCTCCACCAGCCCGCCACGGTCGAGCCTGTCGAGGACGGTGAGCGTGGGGTGCATCAAACGAGCCAGCGCCTCGACCGGCGCACCGCCCATCGGTGGGCCCGCTCGATCGGCGAGCGTGCCGGGCTCGGCGCCGTGCACCCGCACATGCGGCGAGCCGCGTTCATCATGGCCGCCCTTGACGCCGGAGTCCCGCTGCGAGACGTCCAGATTGCCGGCCCGTCACGCCGACCCCCGAACCACCACGATCTACGACCGGCGACGCCAGAACTTCGACCGACATGCCCCCTACGTCGTCGTTCCGTCGTGGCCGGCGGCTGAGGCCAGGCCGACCCCATGCGGCACCTTGGTGGCATGTCTCACGTCGATATGTGCGCACCTTCGGGGATGCCTGCGCTCGTGGTGCCCGCCCCGCGCCGTCGATCTGTGCGGTCGCTGTGTGAAGTCGGTAGGTGCTCGGGACACGGAGCAGCCGCTCATTCGCAGCAGGCGACTGACTCGGCGTGGGTGGGACCCGGGTTCAGCTGACGGCAATAGGCGTCTTGGCGGTCGCACGCTCCCGGAGTTCCTCGTCGGGCATGCCGCGTCGATTCCACGTCGGTAACACCTGGGCGACCCTGCGCGATCCGGCAACCCGAATCTGGCCAGCGCGCACCGCGTCCGCCCACTCGATCTGCTTGAGGTGCCAACGCACGATCGTCCTCGCGTCTGTCTCGACGATGACGTCCTCCTCGAAGCCAGGGTCGTGTTTGCAGACCTCGGCGTCACCACGATCGACCAAGATCCACAGGCGGCGGTTCCCGGGAGGCTGGTCCAGGAAGTCGAACCGCACCACGACACGCTCGGCGGGGAGCCGGTCGCGGTCGAGGTAAACGGTGCACCACGCCCACAGCACGAGGCTGGGATTGGTGTGCTCGTCGCCAACCTCGAGCCATCGCTCCCCCCAGGTGCGGAGCGCCATGATGACGTCCCAGAGGTCGCGTCCGGCGTCGGTGAGCTCGTAGGTGACGCCACGGCCCGTGGGCTTGGGATGGATCTCGACAATGCCCACCCGCTCCAGCTGGCGCAGCCTTTGGGTGAGGAGAGTTCGTGACAAGCCGGGCGCTCCGGCGCTGATCTCCGTGTACGTCCGGCAGCCGAGGAGGAGGTTCCGCAGGATGACCGGCGTCCAGCGCTCGGCGAGGATCTCTGAGGCCCGAGCGATTGGGCAGTACTGGCCGTAGGTCCGCACGGCCCGAGTGTCACACGACGCACCGGGGCCGTGAAGTCCAGATTTTGTCCTATCCGTTGCGCGCAAGTCGGCAAAGAGTGGAGACCGTTCAGTCCGCTTTCAGGTGGGAGGACGGCCTCGATGGAGACGAGCCGGGAGCGGGCGGGCAGCGCGACCCGCTGGGGACCACTGTTCGGCGCACGCGCCGATGAGTGGGCCGAGACCTGGGAGGGGCCCAGCGGCTGGGGAACAGCGGTCTACGAGCACGTGCTTGACCGGGCTCACATCGAGCCTGGGTCGACCGTGCTCGACTGTGGCTGCGGTGCGGGCCGGTTCGCGAGGATGGCGGCCGATCGCGGCGCCGAAGTCGCTGGCATCGACGCGTCACGCGAACTCATCGACGTCGCCGCCGGCCGGACGCCCGAAAGTGACTTTCGAGTCGGCGACCTCGAGGCGTTGCCCTGGGACACCGACTCCTTCGATCTGGTCACCGGCTTCAGCTCGTTCCAGTTCGCCGACGACAAGGTGCGGGCTCTTCGCGAGGCCGGTCGTGTGTCGCGGGACCTCACGGCCGTCATCATCCCCACGCAGGTTGCCGCTTCGGGCATCGCAGCGGTGTTCAAGCCGCTGTTCCCGCTGTTCCCGCCCGCCGCACTGGAGGGCATGAGGCACAGCGGCATGTTTGCGCTGTCGGAACCAGGCAGCCTCGACGACACTCTCGCCACTGCGACGCTGACGGTCGTAGAGGACGATGAAATCCACTTCCCCATCGCCTTCGACAGCGTCGACTCGGCCGCACGCGGTTTCGTCGGCGCGGGACCGATGGCTTTAGCCATCAGCCACTCGGGCGAGGAAGCGGTCGCGGCGGCGGTGCGAGCGTCGCTGCGACCCTTCACCGATTCGGACGGCCACGTCTCGCTCCCTGCGTGGTACCGGGTCGTCCTCGCGCGAGCGGGCCGGACAGATGTCTCCTAACAGCTCAGACTCACGATGAACTGCCGTCGGTCGCCGAAACACAGATTCGGCGATCTGCTCGTGACCGGGTCGGCAAGCGCCTGTCACAGAACGCGCGGTGCCACCGGTCGCTGGAGGTTGGCGTTCAGCGCCGGGAGCGTGGCCCGTAGGCACCTCGGGCATGGCGGCGTAGCGCCTCTGATCGGTCCCGTCGGCTCTGCCATGCTCGCCTCGTGGAGATCGACCTGCTCTTCGACCCGTTCGGTGTCCGCGTCGACGACGCCCTGGCCGGCGCCACCGCGGCCGAGCGGGCCGGCTTCGGGGGCGTGTGGCTCTACGACCATCTGGCCGGCTCGGTGCATGGGCGGGACCGCGTCCTCGAGTGCTGGACGACGCTCACTGCGATCG
>Ga0209382_10011074_pt1 | contig 11212 bp, 8 predicted proteins | sample SoiMetdeltSBSDD5_FD_187599 | JGI IMG/M metagenome (GOLD analysis project Ga0209382, IMG submission 187599) | Bulk soil microbial communities from a Populus tree surrounding site in Tennessee, USA - Soil MetaG P. deltoides SBSDD5 (SPAdes) (version 2) | ecosystem: Environmental > Terrestrial >...
TGGCGAGGTCGTTCCTCCCCGGGATCGGCTGGGTGAGGAGCTTGATCGAGAAGACCTGCAGGGTCCGTACGGGCTGAGGGCTCGGACCCGCGACCTGGGTTCCGCCCCCCCTGAAGATGCGCTGAGGGATTCCCCGGGCTCCCTGCGGCGGGGGGAGGCCCGGCAGTCCGTTCTGGATGGTGGGACTCTTCAGGTCCACGATGAATACGGGGGTTCCTTCCTGGTCGGAGAGCGTGTTCACCGTGACCGTTCCCGCGTCCCCGCTCAGGCTGCGGGACATGGCCTCGATGAGGTTCATGGCCGTCCCCATGCTCACCTTCTTCAGGGAGAGGGGAGGCATGGGGTAGTCGCTCGTGTCGGGCGCCACGACCGCGTTCACGTCGAACTTCTCGCGGAGGAGGTCCACGTAGGACGAGAGATTGCCGCCCGGAAAGTCGAGGCTGACGAGCTGCGGTCCTTCCTCGGGGCCCAGCCCGAGGTTCAGTCCGGCACCGGCAGCCGGGGCCTCCTGGCCGGGCAGGGCGGACGGGAGCAAGAGCGAGGCGGCGAGGAGCGCCGCGGCGGAAAGAGGCCGGCAGGATGCGAACGAGGCCATGGCGGAGGTCTCCGGGTAGCGGGCATTGTATATCCGATCGGGGAGATAACGCCGCCGGAAGGGGCCGTTCGTCGCGGGAACTTACGCGGCCCCGGGATCGTCCCCCGGCCTGGATTGAGAGCAGCCGCTCAGGGGCCTCCGGACCGCGCGCCGCAGGTACGCAAGGCGCTCGCCCGCCCTCAGAACGCCCGGACCCCCTCGGGAATCAGGGTCCAGATCCGGAGGGTCTTCTCCCCATCCGGCCCGGCGGACAGGCCGAGCGCGACCCGCCTCCCGTCCGGCGAGAAGGCCGCGGTCCAGGGGGTCATCTCGAGGTCCCCGATGGCGTCGATCTCCTGACCCTTCTCCGTATCCCAGAGGCGGATGCTCCGGTCGAAGCCCGTGGTCGCGAAGCGCTTCCCGTCCGGCGAGAAGGCCACGCAGGTCACCCAGTTCCCGTGCGCCTGGATCGTGCTCTTCGCCTCCGACTTCGCTCCGTCCTTCCCGATCGCCCAGAGCTTGACGGTCCCGTCGGCGCTTCCCGATGCGAGCGTTCCGGGATTCTTCCCGAAGGCCACGGACCAGACCGCATCCTCGTGCCCGGCCAGCGTCTCCCGCTCCGCCATCTTGGCGACGTCCCAGAGCTTCACGGTCTTGTCGAAGCTCCCGGTCGCGATCAGGGTCTTGTCCGCCGAGAAGGCGACGCAGCGCACCGTGGCTCCATGCCCCTTGAGCGTGCCGACCTCCTCGCCGTTCGCCGCCTTCCAGACCTTCACGGTGGCATCCTCGCTCGCGGTCGCGAGGAGCTCTCCGTCGTGGGAGAAGGCGACCGATGTGATCCAGTTCGTGTGTCCCTTGAGAGTGGCAATCTCCTTCGAGCCCTCGATGTCCCAGAGTTTGACGAGCTTGTCGTAGCTCGCCGAGGCGAGGGTCTTTCCCTTCGGGTCGATGGCGACGGACCAGACCGTGCTCCCGTGGCCCTCGAAGCTCTTTCGCTCCTTGCCCGAGGAAAGGTCCCAGAGCTTCACCTCGCCCGGCTTGAAGATGAGGGTGTGACCGCCACCGGTCGCGAGGACGTCGCCTGCGGGCGCGAACGCCACCGAGGTGACCCAGCTCTTCGCGCCTTCGATGCCGGCAATGTCGGTGCGGGGAGGAATGACCGACTTCTTGACCTCCGCCCAGACCAGGCCCTGATCGATCCACGCGCGGAGGAGGCCCACCTCCTCGGCGCTCAGAAGGTCGCCCTTCGGGGGCATGCGCATGTCCTCATCGATCGCGGACACGTACTGGATGAGGAGGCTCTCGCCGCTCTTCCCGGGGAGGATCGCCGGACCGCTCTCGCCGCCCTTCAGGGCATGCTCGCGCTCATCGAGCCGGAAGTCGTTCTTCGGCTTGTTGGGGCCGTGGCACTTGATGCAGTTCTTCGTCAGGATGGGCTCGATGTCCCGCGCGTAGTCGACCTGCTTCTGCGAGGCCGGCGGGATCGTCCTCTTCGCCTCATCCTTCTTCTCCTCGGCGGCGGTGCTTCCGGTAAGGACGAGCGCCGTGGAGAGGGCGAGGATGGAGAGGAACAGGTGCTTCGGGCAGGACGGAGTTCGGGAATGCTTCATGAAGGTCCTCGTCGGGTGAGTTTCGGGGCGATGGTAACCGATGGCGGCCCCGCGCGCCTGTCAGTAGATTGGGAAACCATGGCGCGGACCGTTTGGGTCGCCGGCGCTCTCCTCGCGGGCTCCGCGACCCTTTCCGGAGCCGAGAGCGGGGGGCGGGCGAACTTCAACTTCGACATCAGGCCGGTCCTCTCCGACCGCTGCTTCAAGTGCCACGGGCCGGACGAGAGGGCGCGTCAGGCGGGCCTCCGCCTCGACCAGGAGGAGTCCGCGCTCGCCCCGCGAACCGACGGGAGGACTCCGGTCCGCCCCGGCGACCGGAAGGGCAGCGAGCTCTGGCGCCGGATCACGGCGAGCGACCCCGACGAGCGCATGCCGCCTCCCGACTCGAACCTCTCCCTGACCGCCGGCGAGATCGAGACCCTCGGGCGCTGGATCGACGAGGGCGCCCGCTTCGAGCGCCACTGGGCGTTCGCGCCGCCCGCGGCGCCGCCCCTCCCCGAGCCCCGGCGGGACCCACGCATGGGCCCGGCCCGGAACCCGATCGATCTCTTCATCCTCGAGCGACTCGAGCGCGAGGGCCTCGAGCCGGCTCCCGAGGCCTCTCGCGAGACGCTCATCCGGAGGCTGAGCCTCGACCTGACCGGCCTCCCGCCCACCGTGACCGAGATCGATGCCTTCCTCGCGGACGCATCCCCCGATGCCTACGAGAGGCTCGTCGAACGGCTCCTCGCCTCCTCCGCGTACGGCGAGGCCCGGGCGCTCGAGTGGCTCGACCTCGCGCGATACGCCGACACGTACGGCTACCAGGCGGACGTGGATCGCGACATGTCGCCCTGGCGCGACTGGGTCATCCGTACCTTCAACGACAACCTTCCCCTCGATGACTTCATCACCTGGCAAATCGCCGGCGACCTCCTTCCGGGAGCGACCCGCGACCAGATCCTCGCCACCGCGTTCCTCCGCCTCCACCGCCAGACGAACGAGGGCGGCAGCATCGAGGAGGAGTTCCGGACGGAGTACGCCGCCGACAGGGTGCACACTGTCGGCACGGCCTTCCTGGGCCTCACGCTCGAGTGCGCCCGCTGCCACGACCACAAGTACGACCCGATCCCGCAGCGCGACTACTACGGCCTCTTCGCCTTCTTCGACAACATCGACGAGTCCGGCCTCTACTCCCACTTCACGCGGGCCACGCCGACTCCGACGATGCTCCTCTACCCGGACGGCATGGAGGCGAAGCACGCGGCTCTGCGGACCTCTCTCGAAGAGCGAAGGCAGGCGCTCGCGAAAGCGGAAGCCGCGGCCGCGGACCGATTCGATGCCTGGCTCCTCGCGGGCCCCCGCACCGTGGCGCCTCCGCGGCCGGCCGACCGCTACGCGCTCGACGAGGTCTCGGGGGATACGAGCCCGAACGATGCGGATCCGGCTCGCCCGGCCCGTCTGGTGGACGGGCCCGCGACGGTCGAGGGGAAGCGCGGCGGCGCCCTCCGCTTCAGCGGCGACAACTCGGCGGTGCTCGCGGGAGCCGGCGCGTTCCGGCGCACGTCCCCCTTCGCCCTGAGCCTGTGGATCCGCCCGGAGTCGAAGCAAACTCGCGCCGTCCTGGTTCACCGCTCCAGGGCCTGGACAGACTCCGGAAGCCGCGGCTACGAGCTCCTCCTCGACGAGGGGCGTCCCGAGTTCTCCCTGATCCACTTCTGGCCGGGGAACGCCGCGAGCATCCGTGCCCGCGCTCCGGTACCCCCGGGCAAGTGGACCCACATCACCGCGGCCCACGACGGCTCGGGCCGGGCTTCCGGGCTTCGCATCTTCATCGACGGGGACCTGGCGCCGGCGGAGGTGATCCGCGACCGTCTCGAGAAGGACATCATCCATCGCGGCGAGTGGGGCGACTCCGACGTGGGCGCCATCGAGCTCACGCTCGGGGCGCGGTTCCGCGACTCCGGCTTCAAGGACGGAACGATCGACGAGGTCGCGGTCTTCGCTCACGACCTGAGCGCCGCGGAGGCGAGGCTCCTCGCGGGCGGAAGCCTGGACGCGGCCTCGGCGGACGACCGGCCGCTCCTCCTCGATCACTTCGTCCGTCGCGTGGACACCGCGTGCGCGGCCGCGCACGAGGCCGCGCGAAAGGTCCAGGAGGAGGAGGCGCGGCTCGCCGACGACGTCCCCGAGATCATGGTGATGCGCGAGATGGAGCCGCGACGGCCCACGCACGTCCTCCACCGGGGCGCTTACGACGCCCCCCGCGAGCTCGTCGAGCCGGCGGCGCCCTCATCCATATACGCGTTCGATCCGGAGCTGCCCCGGAACCGGCTCGGGCTCGCCCGCTGGCTCGTCCACCCGCGGAATCCCCTGACGGCCCGCGTGGCGGCGAATCGCGCGTGGACGGTCTGCTTCGGACGCGGGCTCGTCGCCACCCCGGAGGACTTCGGGAGCCAGGGTCGTCTGCCGTCCTACCCCGAGCTCCTCGACTGGCTCTCGACACGTCTCGTGAGCGGCGGCTGGGACCTGAAGGCCCTCTTCCGGACCATCGTCGGTTCCGCCGCGTACCGACGATCGTCGGCGGCGAGCGAGGAGTCCCTCCAGCGCGATCCGGACAACGTCCTCCTCTCCCGCGGCCCGCGGATCCGGCTCCGGGCCGAGGCGATCCGGGACTCCGCTCTCCTCGCGAGCGGCCTCCTTTCGCGGCGGATGGGCGGCCCCAGCGTGAAGCCCTATCAGCCCGCGGGCCTCTGGGAGGAGGCCGGCACCGGGAAGAGCTACGTCCAGGACAAGGGCGAGGCGCTCCACCGCCGGAGCCTCTACACCTTCTGGCGGCGCACAGCCCCTCCGCCCTCCATGGTGGTCTTCGATGCGCCCTCGCGCGAGGTCTGCTGCGCGAGGCGGGATCCCACGGGGACGCCGCTCCAGTCGCTCGTCCTCCTCAACGATCCGCAGTTCGTCGAGGCCGGACGCGTGCTGGCGGAGCGGCTCGTGAAGGAGCACCCCGATGACCCCGAACGCCGGATCGAGCAGGCCTTTCGCGCGCTGGCGGGCCGGCGGCCGGAGGCCGATGAGCGGCAAGTGCTCGAGCGGCTCCTCGCCGAGGAGCGCGCGCGGCTCTCGGGGGATCCGGAGACGGCGGAGAAGAGACTGCACGCCGGCGAGCACCCGAGGGATGACTCCGTGCCGGCCGTGGAGGCCGCGGCGACGGCCTCCGTGGTGGGTGCGATCCTGGCCCTCGACGAATTCGTGAATCGGAGATGAAATCGATGCCACCACTCGGAGCCTGCACGGGACCGGAGCCGATCGGGCGCCTGAGCCGGAGAGAGGTCCTCGGCCGCTTCGGGCTCGGGCTCGGGGGAATGGCTCTCGCGCATCTCCTCGCGCCGCGCCCGGCCGCCGCGAGCGCCGGTGTCTTCTCCGGGCCGGGGCTCCACCACGCCGCGCGCGCGAAGAGGATCATTTATCTCTTCATGAGCGGCGGACCCTCGCAGCTCGAGACCTTCGACCACAAGCCTCTCCTGGTCGAGAGGAACGGACAGGCTCTCCCCGACTCCGTGAGGGTGGGCCAGCGCCTGACGGGCATGTCGGGCAACCAGGCGATCCTGCCCCTGGCCGGCTCCGTCTTCAAGTTCGCGCGGCACGGGCGGTCAGGAGCCTGGGTGAGCGAGCTCCTCCCCCGCACGGCCCGCGTCGTCGATGACCTCTCTATCATCCGCTCGATGTACACGGAGGCCATCAACCACGACCCGGCGATAACGTTCCTCCAGACGGGCTCGCAACTCTCGGGACGCCCCAGCATGGGAGCATGGCTCACGTACGGCCTCGGGAGCGACAACGAGGACCTCCCCGCGTTCGTCGTCCTCATCACGCGCGGGAAGACGGACCAGCCCCTCTACTCGCGCCTCTGGGGGAGCGGCTTCCTCCCGGCGCGCTACCAGGGCGTGCAGTTCCGACCGGGGAGGGACGCGGTGCCGTACCTCGCGAGCCCGGAGGGCATCTCGCGGGAGAGCCGCAGCAGCCTCCTCGAAAGCGTCCGCGAGCTCCACGAGATCCAGAGGAGGCGCGCCGCCGACCCGGACATCGACGCGAGGATCGCGCAGCACGAGATGGCCTTCCGCATGCAGGTGTCGGTGCCGGAGGTGATGGACTTATCCCGCGAGCCGGATGGCATCGTCGAGCGGTACGGCCCGGATGCGCGGAAGCCCGGGACGTTCGCGGCCAACTGCCTCCTCGCGCGGAGGCTTGCCGAGCGCGGCGTCCGGTTCATCCAGCTCTACCACCAGGGCTGGGACCAGCACGGGAACCTGCCCGGAGGTATCCGCGTCCAGTGCAAGGAGACCGATGGGCCCGCGGCGGCGCTCATCGAGGACCTGAAGAGCCGCGGGATGCTCGAGGACACCCTGGTCATCTGGGGCGGCGAGTTCGGGAGGACGAGCTATTCCCAGGGCAAGTTGACCGTGGGGGACTACGGGCGCGACCACCACCCGCGCTGCTTCTCCATGTGGATGGCGGGCGGGGGGGCGAAGGCGGGCCACGTGCACGGGGAGACCTGCGAGTTCGGGTACAACGTGGCGCGGGACGGCGTCCACGTGCACGACCTGCACGCGACGATACTCCACCTCCTCGGGATCGATCACGAGAAGCTGGTCTTCAAGCACCAGGGGAGGCGGTACCGCCTCACGGACGTCCACGGGAAGGTCGTGAGCGCGCTCCTCGCCTGAGAGCCCGGTCCGTTCCCACCCCCCCGCTCACGCTCCCTCTCCCGCTCCCTCTCCCGGTCCGCTGCGACCCGACTCCAGGACCATACTGGTCTCCGGAAAATGGAATCTTCGTAGCAGGAACGAAGGAAAGCAGGAAGGGGAGGGAGTAAGGAAGGCGAAGGGGAGGGGAGAGAGGGGAAGAACGGGGAAGGGTCTCCTGCCCTCCCGAACGCTCAGAATCGCGGCCGGCCCCGGAACATCGGAGGATAGTCATCCTCGATGGGCTCGAGCTCGTCGAGTCGGTCGAGCAGGAACTGCGCCTCCTCCTCCCAGGCATCGTCGACGTGCCGTGAGAGAGCGGAGACCTCGCCCAGATCATCGTGGGCCCGGATCTCCTCCTCCTCGATCGCGGCGAGGCTCTCGAGCAGCGATGGGATGAGCTCGTCGGCGGAGATCCCGAGGCACTCGGGGCAGAGCGTCTCCTCCGGTCCATCGACCAGATCGGGCACGTCTCGAAAACATCCAGGACAGATCATGAACCAATGATCGTCAAGGCCGTCCCGAACTCTTTAGTTCCTGTTGCGGAAGCCGGCCCGGGGCGACGATTTCGCCGGGCGTTGAGCTGCCGCTGCCACGAGTTCTCCCGGCCTCCGAGCGCGCCGCCGCGCGGCGGTCAGCTCCAACGCCGGAAGTTCACTAGAGACCATTTAGAGACTCCGGAAGTTCCGCTGCATCCTCGAAGATGACCCAGATTTCGGGCCGCAGCCCCTCGAAGGCCTTCCGGTACCGGAGCGCATCGCGCTTTTCCCCGGTGACGTCCCGGATGAAGATCCGTTCGACCTGGCCCGGGTGCCGGCGGCCGATCTCGCCGTAGACCTCGGGATCGACCTCGCCGGAGTCCCCCACGAGGAGGAACCTCCTCCGGGGGAACTGCACCATCAGCTCCTCGATGTAGGTGCGCTTGAGCTCATCCGGCGAATCGAGGAGCTCGAGGACCGTCGCGTCCTTGAGACGCAGGCTCTTCATGTGGAAGGACCCCGCGGGAAAGCCCTCGTCGTGGATGAAGTCGGAGAGGGCAGGATAGAGCTGCCACGGGCTCGCGGACACGTAGTGGAACCGGGCGCCTCCCCGCGCCCACGCGGAATAGCGCTCGGCCATGCCCGGGACTTCCTTGAACTCCTTCAGGAAGGTGTTCTCGAGAAGCGCTCTCCGGTTCCTGACGTCGCTGTGCTTGATGGTGTCATCCACATCGCTCACCACCGAGAGCCCCGTCTCCGGGATGAGGTGGACCTCGCCCGCAAACCTCCGCGCATCCCCCTCCCGGGTCACGGCGCCGTAGAGGAGGCGATCGCGCACTCCCTTCTGCCGCGCCACCAACCGGTCCACGTCGGCGCGCGCGAGTCTCAAGACGCCGCGGAAGTGCCCGCTCGCCGCCGACTCGCCCGCGGGATGCTCCTCGCTTCCAACGCGGATCTGGATCCGCTTCCCCCGCTCGTTGTCGCAGACGAAGAGCCCGGCCCTTTTGCGAAAGATGGGGCCATCGAGATCCGCATCATCGAAGCCCGCGATGTGCCCGAAGATGTCGAGAAGAGCCCCCCGGGTGATGGAGCCCTCCTCGGGCTCGTAGATCCATCCGTGGACCTCCACCTCCCAGGTCTCCCCGTCCTCGATGAGCCTCCCGCACGTGGGGAAGAAGACGACGTGCTCGTCGTCCTGGATGGACTTCGCGTCCCCGGACAGGGCGAGGACGCAGGTAAGAGGGAGCAGCATCCCAGGGAAGCGCGCGGGCGGAGCCTGCCTCCATGCCGCGCGCCTCTCCTCTTGCGCTAGATGCCGAGGACCTTCGTGTACTTCGAGATGTCGATGTTCCGGGCCTTGAGCTCGTCGACGACAACGCGCAGCTTCTCCTTGAGCGCCGTCAGGTCGCCCAGGCCCGCGCTCTTCGCGATGCCCTCGAGGGAGCCGCCGGACTTCCCCGCGCTCTCGAGCGAGGCCAGTAGCTTGTCCGCGATGGCGGTGAGACTGTTCGTCGGAGCGGTCTTGACGCTCTCCTTCAGTTTCTCGGGAGTCACGTCGGGGCCGAGGACCGCCTCGGGGCTCAGATCCTTCGACATGTCCTTCGCGACCGCAGGAACTTCCTTGGCCGTACCCGGCGCGGTGGCGCCGGCGGGCTTGGGCGTTCCCGTGTCCACGGGGCCCTTCGCCGGCTCGACGGGCTTCGTCGTCGACGTCGGAGGCGCCGCGGGCGGCGCAGGCAACGTCTTGTCCGCGGGCTTTTCGCAGGAAACGAGGAGCGCGGCGATGCATGTGGACGCGATGACCGAGAGCGAACGCAACATGTTTACCTCCTGGGTACTGTGCGCGGGGAGTGACTGCCTTGGGTTGCGGTTGATTACCGGGAATTCGACCCGTCGGGTCAAGGGGATTCCCGCTCCGCACGGTGATGAGCACGGGGATGATACAATGCCCCGCCCATGGATTCCGCCACCGGGTCTCTCAACCGCCGGGCGCTCGGTGTGCTCGAGGATGCGCTCTGCGACGCCCGCAGGCTCGGCATCACGGTGTCGAGTCCCGATGGAGCCGGGCGCCTCGTCGATGCGGGCGTGAGCGCCGAGGGGGGCATCGAGGCCGGCCTCCTCCTCGCGCGACTCTGCCTCGCGGGGCTCGGCTCGGCGTCCGTCACCTCCGGAAGCCTGCCGTTCCCGGGCTCGCCGCGCATCGAAGTCTCGGTCGACCATGCCGTGGCGGCGTGCATGGCATCGCAGTACGCGGGCTGGCAGATCGCCATCGACGGCTTCTTCGGGATGGGTTCCGGTCCGATGCGAGCGGCGTACGGCGGGGAGGATCTCTTCGCTCGCATCGGACTCACCGAGAAGGAGGACGAGGTCCTCGGCATCCTCGAGACCGCGTCGCTCCCGGGGCCGGAGGTCTTCCGCTTCATTGCCGGCAAGATCGGGATCGAGCCGGCGCGCGTCACGCTCGTCGCGGCGCGCACGCGGAGTATCGCCGGAGGCGTGCAGGTGGTGGCGCGCTCGGTGGAGACCGCCCTCCACAAGCTCGACACGCTCGGCTTCGACCTGTCGCGCGTGCGGTCCGGTCTCGGAGCGGCGCCGCTCCCGCCCCCGGCGAAGGACGACCTCCGCGCGATCGGCCGCACGAACGATGCGATCCTCTACGGCGGTCAGGTGACGCTCCTCGTCCGGGGGGATGACGATTCCATCCGCGAGATCGGGCCCCGCGTTCCCTCGTCGGCTTCCCCCGAGCACGGGGCTCCGTTTCGCGAGATCTTCGAGAGGAACGGGAAGGACTTCTACAGGATCGATCCGGCCCTCTTCAGCCCGGCCGAGGTCGCCTTCTGGAACGTCGAGACGGGAAGGACCCACCGCTTCGGCCGCGTGGACCCTTCCGTGCTCGAGCGGTCGTTCCACGAGTAGGGACACCGTGACGCGCCTGGCCGTGCTCGGGGGAGGGCAGGGGTGGCACGTGGCGGACCTCGTCCGGGCCGGGCGGCTCCTCGGTCTCCAGGTCGAGACGCCGGGGTTCCGAGGCTTCGCGGTCGAGCTGGGAGTGGGGAGGCGCGCCATCCGGTGCGATGCCCTCGAGATCTCGAGCTTCCAGCTCGTCATCGTCCGCTCCATGCCGGCGGGATCGCTCGAGCAGGTGATCTTCCGCATGGATGCGCTCCAGGGGCTCGAGCGCGCGGGAGTCCGCGTCCTCAACCGGCCGCGGGCCCTCGAGTGCTGCATCGACAAGCACCTCTCGGCGGCGCGGCTCGAGGCCGCCGGGCTCCCCGTGCCTCCGAGCATGACCGCGGAGACGGCCCTCGAGGCGATCGAGGGCTTCGAGGAGCTCGGGGGAGACGTCGTGCTGAAGCCGCTCTTCGGCTCCGAGGGAAAGGGGCTCGAGCGCCTGCGGTCGCGGGAACGCGCCCTCTCGCGATTCGCGGAGATCGAGGCGGCCGGATCCGTGATCCACATCCAACGCTTCATCGATCATCCCGGCCATGACCTGAGGCTCCTCGTCATCGGCGGCGGCTCCATCGCCGCCATGCGCCGGTGGGCCCCCGGCGACGGCTCCTTCATCACCAACATCGCCCGGGGAGGGCGCGCGGAGGCCTTCGACCCATCCCTCGAGGTGCGGCGCCTCGCCGAGGAGGCGGCCCGCGCGATGGATGCCGAGGTGGCCGGCGTGGACGTGATCCCCGACCGCGAGGGCCGGCACTGGGTGCTCGAGGTCAACGCGGTACCGGGTTGGCGCGCGCTCTCCTCGGTGACCGGGATCGATGTGGCGCGGGAGGTGCTCGCCTACGCCGCTCGTCGCGATTAAGCTTACCGCTTGGTCAC
>Ga0209382_10011078_pt1 | contig 11210 bp, 6 predicted proteins | sample SoiMetdeltSBSDD5_FD_187599 | JGI IMG/M metagenome (GOLD analysis project Ga0209382, IMG submission 187599) | Bulk soil microbial communities from a Populus tree surrounding site in Tennessee, USA - Soil MetaG P. deltoides SBSDD5 (SPAdes) (version 2) | ecosystem: Environmental > Terrestrial >...
GCCCGCCAGCAGACCGGCGGCGACCGCCGTGCCGGCGAGCTGAAACCATACGAGTCGCAGCGCATCATGGCGCTTGGAGAACTCAGCCACGGCGACGATGTGCCCACCGAACACCGTCGCCGTGATGAGCGTCCAGAGGTCGCCGCGGTTCAACCCTCCCGACCCAGGCGCCGTGAGCAGGTAGATCCCCACGCCGGCGATGGCGACCGCGACCGCCACGAGCCAATGGAGCCGCTGCCGCAACACCGCGAAGGCCACCACCGGCGCGAGTACCGACGAGATCGCGACGATGAACGCCGAGCGGGCCGGAGTCGTGTACTGAAGACCCACCGCCTGCGCCGCAAACCCGGTGGCGAGCAGCGCGACGAGAATCAGCCCGGCGCGCCGCTCGCCTTTGGCCGGAGGGGTTGCGATATCCGTGAAGGGCGCCAGCGCCACGGCCGCGATCCCGAATCGCACCGCGAGAAAGGTGAGCGGGGGCGCCGCGGCGAGCGCGTCCTTCACCACCACGAAACTCACGCCCCACACCGCCGTCGCGGCGATGAGCAGCGCGTCGGCGCGCCGCGGCGTCACGCGAGACCTCCACCTTCCAAGTACCGGCCCGTGACCGAGGCGGCCACGGCCGCCACCTCCTCGGGCGTTCCCTCGGCGACGATGCGCCCGCCCTGTGCTCCCGCGCCTGGCCCCAGGTCGATCACCCAGTCCGCTCGCTTGATCACGTCGAGGTTGTGCTCGATCACGAGCACGGTGTGGCCCGCGTCCACCAGCCGATCGAGGACCTTACAAAGCACGCGCACATCATCCAGGTGCAGGCCCGTCGTTGGCTCGTCAAGGATGTAGAGCTTGCGCTTGCCACGGCTGCGCCCGGCGGCCACGGCCAGCTCGCGCGCGATCTTGAGACGCTGCGCCTCACCCCCCGAGAGGGTCGTGGCAGGTTGGCCGAGGCGCAAGTACCCGAGGCCGACCTGCTGGAGATGCCACAATGCCCGTCCCAGCCGGGGATGGCGGTGCAGCCGCTGGATCGCTTGGTCTACGGTCCACTCGAGTACTTGGTCGATCGACTGTCCTTGGAGTTTGACCTCTCGGACTTCTCGCTTGAATCGCTTCCCACCGCACGCCTCGCACGGCACGAAAACGTTGGCGAGAAAGACCATCTCCACAAGGACGTGCCCCGCCCCCTCGCACGCCTCGCACCGACCCCCGGCCACGTTGAACGAGAATGTGCTCGGTGTGTAACCGCGCGCTCGCGACAGCGGCTCCGTCGCGAACAGGGCGCGCAGCTCGTCGAACGCCTTCACGTACGTCACGGGATTCGATCGCGGCGTGCGGCCGATGGGCGCCTGGTCGATCAACACGACATCCTCCAACACCTCCCAACCCTTGAGACCTCTCACCTCTCCCACCGCCTCCCCGAGGTGTTGTTTCGCGCTGTGCGCCCCCCGCAGTCGCGCTTCGAGCTGGCGGTACAACACGTCGTGCACGAGGGTGGATTTCCCCGATCCCGACACGCCGGTAACGACGGTGAGAGTGCCGAACGGAATCCGCGTATTCACACCGGCGAGGTTGTGGAGGCGGGCCCCCTGGATGTCGAGCCAACGCGCCGCAGGGCGCCGGGCCGACGGGACGCCGATCCGTTTCTCGCCGGTCAAATACTGGCCCGTCAGGGTGCCGGCCTCTCGCACGCCCGCCGCGGGCCCCTGGTACACGAGCTGCCCGCCATTCGCCCCGCTGCCGGGACCGAGCTCCACCATCCAGTCGGCGGCGCGCATCGCGGCGGGGTCGTGCTCCACGACGACGACCGTGTTGCCGGCGCTCGACAAGCGGCGGAGCAACCCCAGGAGGCGGTCCACGTCGGCGGGGTGGAGGCCGATCGACGGCTCGTCGAGCACGTAGAGCGTATCCACGAGGTGCGAGCCGAGCGCGTTGGAGAGCGCGATGCGCTGCGCTTCGCCTCCCGACAGCGTCCGGGTGAGCCGGTCGAGCGTGAGATACCCGAGGCCGACGTCGTTCACGAAGCTGACGCGCGCCGTCAGCTCACCGAGGATATGCGCCGCCACCTGCCGCTGGAAGGGCGGCAGGTCGAGCGCGCCCAGCCAAGCGGCGAGATCGGCCGCAGTCAGCGCGGTCGCCTCGGCGATCGTCTTGCCGGCGACGCGCACCGCGAGTGATTCAGGCTTGAGCCGCGCGCCATGACAGGCGGGGCAAGTCTTGGCGAGCTGATACTGCCGCAGGAACACGCGGATGTACTGCTTGTAGCGCTTCTCCTCGAGCCGTTCGAGGAAGGGGAAGATGCCGAGGAAGCGCCCGGCCTCGTTGTGCAGCAGAAAATGCCGATCGCGGGCAGCAATCTCCTTCCAGGCAACATCAGAGGCTATGCCTCGTGCACGAGCAGTCTCGCGGAGCAAGCGCCGCCTTCCTTCGTAGCGCGGCTTGGTCCACGGGTCGAGCGCGCCCGCGGCCAGGGAGCGGCCGGGATCGGGGACGATGAGCGACTCGTCGTACTCGAGCACTGCGCCGAAGCCGTTACAGCGGGGGCACGCCCCGCGCGGATTATTAAAGGAGAAGAGCGTCGGCCCGAGCGCAGGGGCCGGCGTGCCGCACGAGGAGCAGGTGGGATGCTCCGAGAAGCGGCGCCGGTCGCCGTTCGAGAGCGCGAGCGCGACGCCTTCCCCTTCATTGAACGCCGTCGCGACCGCATCGGCGAGCCGGCCGCGATTGGCGTCGCTCGCGGCGAGCCGGTCTACTACCACGAGTACCTCACTGCCCTCACGCACTCGCCGCTCAGCCTCAGCGTCATCGAGACGAATGACGTCGCCGTCGACCTGCGCCCGGACAAAGCCCGCAGCGCGCAGTTGCGCGGCCACTTCGACATCTGGACGATGGGCCGATGGAGGCAGGGGGAACGTGACCAACACCGGCAGTTCCGCCTTCCGCGTTCCGCCTTCCGCAAGTACGGCGTCCACTACCTCTTGGACCGTATCCACTCTGACATCCTGCCCGCAGCGCACGCACGCCTGCGTCCCCGCCCGCGCCCACAGCAGGCGCAGGAAATCATAGATCTCGGTGGCGGTCCCGACGGTAGAGCGGCTCGAGGTGGTCGGGTTCTTCTGCTCGATCGCCACCGCGGGGGAGAGCCCTTCCATCGAGTCGACGAGGGGCTTCGGCATCCGTTCGAGGAACTGCTTGGCGTACGTCGACAGCGATTCGATGTAGCGGCGCTGACCTTCGGCGTAGAGCGTGTCGAAGGCCAGGGAGCTCTTGCCGGACCCCGATGGCCCGGTGACGACGGAGAGCGCCCGACGCGGGAAGGCCACGGTGATGCCCTTCAGGTTGTGCTGCCGCACGTTGCGGAGGACGACCTGGTCGGGGGGATGGCGCATAACCTTCTAAAATAACAGCTTTGGCGCTCAGATGGCCCTAGCCCTAACCCCGCGCCTCCTGCGCCGCGGCCTCGAGCTCTTTGCCGGGATCTCGGTCGCAGCGGTCGCCATCCTCTTCGGCTACTACCTCATCCGGTTCGGGGACCGGCTCGACGTCCTGTTGACGCCGTTCCTGAGCCTCCACTGGGGCTGGCTGTTCGTGGGGCTCGCCCTGGCGTCGATGGACTGGATCGGGGGCGGTCTCCGCCTGTGGGTTTGCGCCCGCCACGTCCATCCCACCGTTCGGCTGCGCGACATGATCCTAGCGGGGGGCATGGGGGCGTGGGGGGCCTACCTGACGCCGTTCCAGTCGGGCGCCTCCCCCATGATCATCTGGACGATGCGCCGGGCGGGAGTGAAGCTCCCCGAAGCGCTGACGTCGGTATTCATGACGTTCGTCGCCACCGTCGCGTTCTTCGCGATCGCGGGGCCCCTCGCGATCTGGCTCGGCGCCGGCCGCTCGCTCGAGCAGCACGGTCTCGTCCTGGGCATCACGTTGTACGGCCTCTTCAAGACCAGTCTCACGCTGTTCGGCCTGATCGGGGCGGTGATGGTCGTCGCCATCGTCTTCCCAGACGCGCTCCGCCGCTTCGTCAAATGGGTGGCGGGGAGGCTGGCGCTGCGTAGCGAGAAGGCGGCGGCGCGCATGGCGGGGCTGTCGGAGGGCATCGACCGCGCCCATGAGTGCATGGTGGCGTTCGGGAGCCCGCGTGGTCTCTTCACACTCCTCCTGGCAATCCTGATTTCGGCACCCTCACACGCCAACAAGCTGCTCGCCGGCTACGTCACCCTCCGCGTGTTGGGTATCCCTGCGGACTTCACCGACATCCTGCTGGTACAAACCTTCCTCACCTTCCTTTTGTACTTCGCGCCCACGCCCGGTGGGTCGGGACTCGCCGAGTTGATCTCGGCGGCGGTGATGTCGATCTACGTGCCGCGCGAGCTCACACCGAGTTACACGCTCATTTGGCGCTTCATCAACAGTTACGCGACGGTGATTGTCGGCTCGTTGCTCTTTTGGAACTTGGTGCGGCGCGGGTTGATCGGGCGCGAAGAGTCGGTCCTGGCCGCCTAAACCCTGCTTCCTTGCCGGGTTATACCGCCCGGCGTAACTTCCCCGCCTGGCCACAATTCGGTGGGAGGAGCACGTGCATGGCGTTACTTGAAATGGGCGGGCGCAAGTTCACGATCCCTGCAGGGGACGTGTTCCTGGGAAGCGACCCCGGCTGCGCCATCCATCTCACCATGGCCGGAGTTCTGCCCCGACACGCCAAGCTGAAGGGCCTCCCAGACGGGCAAGTCGTGATCACCAAGGCGGTTCCCGAGGCGGACGTCCTGATCAACGGCGTCCGCCTGGGCGCCGAGCCGACGCCGCTGCTCCACGGCGACAAGGTCGAAGTCATGGGTCAGGAGCTGACGTTTGTGGACGAGCGCCGCAGCGGCAGCACCCAATACGTCCAAGCGATGAACCTCCCCGAGGCGATGGCCAGGGCCCAAGTCGATGCCAAGAGCTCGGGCAAGGTCACGGGTAACACCGGCGGCCGCGTCGTCTCCCTCACCGACGGGCGCGAGTACGCGATCGCCGGTGCCTCATTGGTGTTCGGGCGTGACGCAACGTGCGACGTCGTCGTCACGGGGAAGGACGTGTCGCGCCGCCACGCCGAGATCGTGCAGACCCCCAAGGGCTACCTCGCCGTCGACTCCAGCACCAATGGGACCTTCGTCAACGAAGTCCGGGTCGAGGGCCAGCGCCTTCTGGCGCGGGCCGACGTGATCCGGATCGGCGACGAGAACTTTCGCTTTTATGCGGACACGGCGCCGCAGGTGGCCCCCCCCCCAAACCCTAAGCCGGGGCCGGTCGCCAGCGCTCCGCCGGCCGCGCCCCCCCCTCCCTCCCAGCCTCCGGCGGGGGCGGGCGAGCGCCTCAAATCGACGATGCATGGAACGCCGGCGCCTGTGCTGGCGAACTTCCTGGTTCGCTCGGGGGCCCTGAAGGGTCAGCGACTCGTGGTCAAGACGCCCCTGGCCAACATCGGCCGGGCCGACTACAACGACTTCGTGATTCCCGACGAGTCGGTCTCCACGACGCACGCCAAGCTGCAGCGCCGCGAGGGTGTGTGGGTACTCGTGGACCTGGATTCGACGAACGGAACCTTCGTGGACGGGGAACGCGTAAAGGGGGAAACGCCCCTCTCGCCGGGCGTCACCGTCCGTTTCGGCGACATTTCGCTCGTGTTCGAGCCGACCGACGATGCGGCGGGGGTCGCCAAAGGCGGCGGCACCCGGATGCTCGAGGTCATGAAGCCCTCGGCGCCCCCCCCTCCACCGGCGCCAAAACCGGCAGCGCCGCCCGCTCCGAAGCCGGCCCCTGCTGCCAAAGCAGCGCCCGCCAAGGCCAAGCCCAAAGCGAAGCCGCCGGTCGCCGAGCAGAAAAAGAAGGGCAAGGGGTGCGGGGGAAGCGCGGCCGTTCTGGTGCTGGCGTTCATCGCTGTCGTCTACTGGGTGCTCATCTAGGATTCGCGTGCACATCACCTCCGCGGGCCGCACAGATGTCGGGATCATCCGATCGGGGAATGAGGACAGCTACCTCATGGTTCCCGACCGCGGCATCTTCATCGTCGCCGACGGCATGGGCGGGCACGCGGCGGGCGAGGTCGCCAGCGAGATGGCGGTGCGCTTCGTGGCGCGCGAGCTGGATTCGTTGAAGGGCATGACCGACGAACAGGTCGCGGAGCGGATGCGGACGGCGATTCGCACGGCCAACGGGGCGATCTTCCAACGCACCCTGACGGAGCACGATAAGCGCGGGATGGGGACGACGGTGACGGCGCTCTCGCTCTACGACACGCGCTTCCTGATCGGCCAGGTCGGCGACAGCCGGGCGTATCTCCTGCGCGACGGCCGCCTCAGCCAGGTCACGAAGGATCACTCTTACGTGCAGGAGCAGGTCGACGCGGGGTACCTGACCCCGGAGCAGGCACGCTCGCACCCCTACAGCAACGTGATCACCCGCTGCGTCGGCGCCAACAGCGACGTGATGCCGGACATCTACGTGGGGACGGTGAAGCCGAAGGACGTCTTCCTGCTCGCTTCCGACGGTCTGACCGGGATGCTGGAGGACTATCAGCTCGGGGAGATTCTCTCGCCGGAGCGGATGCCGCAGGAAGAAGTGGACTCGCTCATCTCGGAAGCCAACCGCCACGGGGGGCTCGACAACATCACGGCGATCATCGTGCGCATCGACTCGGTGGACGCCCCGGCCACAGACCCCACCGTCACCACGCAGACCAGCCACAAGCCGCGGACGTCGGGAGAGACGACGCTCAAAAAGTAGCCGCGACCTCTTCCCGCGACTTCGTCACCAGCTCGATCACCGCCTTCGCCTGGATCGTTGCGGGTCGCATCACAAACACGCGCAGCCGTTGCGCCGAGCGGTGCAGCTCGGCGGCGACGCGCGGCAGGCCGATGTGCTGGGCGGCGCCCCCGGAGCGGCCCACGACGGGAATCGTCACATCCAGCATTCCCGGTTTCGAGGGGAAGTCGAGGAATAGCTCGTCGGGACCGAGTCCCACCTCACGCGCCAGCCGCTCCTCCACCCGCTGTAACAGATCGGGATCCGTCGCCGGCCACGTCGCCGTCTGCGCCGGCAGGTCGGTCCCGCTGATGTCGAGGGCGCGCTTGGCGAGCCGCCGTTCGCGCAATGCGGCCGCGAGGCCGGTCGGGTCGTGCTGCTGCAGCTCGTGCGTCAAGCCGTCGTCGGTCTCGACCGCCACCGTCTCCGCCGTCATCCGCCCCGCGGCGATGGTGCGCCGCACCAGCCGCTTGAACATCGCCGTCGCACTGCGCACCGCGTGGTGCCAGTAGACGTTGCGATACATCTGATACTTCGCGAACAGCAACGACTCGAGCGCGGCCAGCCCCTTGGCGTGCAGCGCGAGGCGCCCATCGGACAGCGTGAGCGACGTCAGCAGCCGGTCCACGTCGATGACGCCGTACGGCACGCCGCACATCGTCGCGTCGCGCGACAGATAGTCCAGCTTGTCCACGTCCAGCGATCCCGCCACGATCCCCGCCAGGGGAGACGGGCTGCTGCCCTGGATGAGCGGCAGGAGGCGGGAGGCGGGGACGCCCAGACGCTCCAGCACGCCGGCGAGCGGGCCGGTCGTGAGGTGACGCGCCGCCAGGTCCTCGTGGTGCGGCAGGCCCGCTTCTTCGAGGGCGTGGGAGAACGGATAGTGCCCGATGTCGTGGAGCAGGGCGGCGAGCCGCACGGCCAACCCCTCGGCCGGATCGGGGGGAGCGCGGCGTCCCTCCAGCTCATCGAGCTGCGCGAGCACGCGGCGCGCCAAGTGATAAGTGCCGAGCGCATGCTCGAACCGCGTGTGCGTGGCGCCGGGATAGACGAGGAACGCGTGACCGAGCTGTCTGACGTAGCGGAGCCGCTGCACGGCCGGCGTGTCCACCACCGCGAGCGCCTCGGGCTCGAGGCGGATGTTGTTCCACAGCGGGTCGCGAACGACCTCGAACTGCGTCAAGGCTTGGGACCGGCCTCCCGCACGGCGCCGTGCACCCGCTCGGCGAACTGCTCGAAGTTCTTGCGGAACAACCCGGCGAGCCGCGTCGCCTGCGCGTCGTACGCCGACGGGTCGGTCCACGTACGGCGTGGATCCAGCACGTAGTCGGGCACGCCGCCCGGGACGTGCTGCGGCACGTCGAGGCCGAACACCGGTTCGCGTCGGACCGGGACGCGATCGAGCCCACCCGACAAGGCAGCCCGGATCATGGCGCGCGTGTGCGAGAGGCGCATGCGGTTGCCGACGCCGAACGGCCCGCCGGTCCAGCCGGTGTTCACCAACCAGCATTGCACGCCGTGCTCCGCGATCCGCTCGCCCAGCATCTCGGCGTAGACGTGCGGGTGCAGGGGCAGGAACGGCGCGCCGAAGCACGCGGAGAACGTCTCCTTCGGCTCGGTGACGCCGCGCTCGGTGCCCGCGACCTTGGCGGTGTATCCCGACACGAAGTGATACATCGCCTGGGCGGGCGTGAGCCGCGCGATCGGCGCCATGACCCCGAAGGCATCGCACGTCAGGAACACGATGTGCGACGGGTGCCCCGCCATCCCACCCGGGATGTGGTTCGGGATGAAGTGGATGGGATACGACGCCCGGGTGTTCTCGGTGATCTCGTCGGAGTCGAGGTCGACGGCGCGCGTCGCGGGATCCACCACTACGTTCTCGAGCACCGTTCCGAATCGGCGCGTGGTGGCGTAGATCTCGGGCTCGCCGTCGCGCGACAACCGGATCACCTTGGCGTAGCAGCCCCCCTCGAAATTGAATACGCCATGGCTCGACCAGCCGTGCTCGTCATCGCCGATCAACTTCCGCTCCGGGTCCGCCGAGAGCGTCGTCTTGCCGGTGCCGGAGAGACCGAAGAAGAGGGCGACGTCGCCGCCCTCGCCCACGTTGGCCGAGCAGTGCATGGGGAACACGCCGCGTGCCGGGAGCAGGTAGTTGAGGATCGTGAAGATCGACTTCTTCAGCTCGCCCGCGTAACGCGTCCCACCGATCAGGATCGTCTTGTGCGCGAAGCTGACCACGATGAACGTGCCCGACTTCGTGCCGTGCACGGCCGGATCGGCCTGGAGTTCGGGCGCGTGCAGCACCTGGAAGCCGGGGGTGAAGCTCTGGAGGTCGCCGGCCCCAGGGCGCAGGAACATGTTGTAGACGAAGAGCGCGTGCCACGCGTTCGGCGTCACGAACCTGATCGGCAGGCGGTACGTCGGGTCCGCGCCGGCGAAGACATCACGCACGAACAACTCCTGTTCGTTCAGGTGCGCCACCACGTCGGCGTGCAGGCGCTCGAACTGCTCCGGCGCGAGCGGCTGGTTGACCTTGCCCCACCAGATCCGCTCGCTCGACCCCGGCTCCTGTACGAAGAACTTGTCGTTCGGGCTGCGCCCCGTGTGCGGCGTGGTCACGGCGCAGAACGGCCCGTTGGCGACGATCACACCTTCTCCGCGCCGCACCGCATGCTCGTACAGCTCGGCGGGCGTGAGGTTCTGGTGCACTGTGCCGCGAGGGGTGAAGGTGATGGGCGCAGTCATCGTCATGCGGTTGTGCTCCGCCGGTGTTCCAGGGCGTCGACAGCGGCGATGACCGCCATGTTCACGATTTCAGGCACTTCGGATCCCCGTTGCAAGACGTGGACCGGCCGGTCCATTCCCACGACGATCGGGCCGATCGCCTGCGCGCCGCCCAATCGATCGAGCAGCTTGTAGGCGATGTTCGCGGCGTCCAAGCTTGGGAAAATCAACACGTTGGCCGCGCTGCGCAGCTTGGCGAAGGGGTAGGTCTTCGTCAGGATCCGCTCCACCACCGCCGTATCGGCCTGCATCTCGCCGTCCACTTGCAGGGCAGGCTCGCGCTCGTGCAAGAGGGCCACGGCGCGTTGCACCTTGGCGGCGGCGGCGTGCTTCACGGATCCGAAGTTCGAGAACGACAGCATGGCCACGCGCGGCTCGACGCCGAGCCGCCACACGAAGCTCGCCGTCGCCGACGCGATCTCGGCCAGGGTCTCCGCATCCGGGTCGATGTTCACGGTGGTGTCGGCGAAGAAGAACGTCTGCTGCTGGAAGATCATCATGTAGATGCCGCTGACGTGCTTCCGCCCCGGCTCGGCGCCGATCACCTCGAGCGCGGGCCGGATCGCGTCCGGATAGTACATATCCTCGCCGGCGACCAGCGCATCGGCTCGACCCGAGCGCAGCATCAGCAGGCCGTAGTACATCGGGTCGAGGACGCGCGCGCGCGCCTCGCGCAGTGAGATGCCGCGCCGCTGCCGGTGCTGCCACAACTCCTGCGCCATGGCCTCGCGGTCCGGCGCGGTCCGCGGGTTGGCCAGCTCGATGTCCTCGAGCGTCACGGAGGCATCGTCGGCCTGGCGCCGGATCACGTCGGGATCGCCGAGCAGGATCGGCCGGGCGATCCCCTCGTCTGCCAGGATCCGGGCCGCGCGCAGGATGCGGGGTTCCTCCCCTTCGGGGAAGACGATCCGCTGCGGATCCTGCTGCGCACGGGTCATCAGACCGCGCATGACCTGCCGCGCCCGCCCGAGCCGGGCCTCCAGCTCGGCCCGGTATTCTTCCACGTCAATCATCCGGCCCGCCACGCCGGAGGCCACCGCCGCCCAGGCCACGGCCGGCGCGACCCACAAGAGCACGCGCGGGTCGAACGGCTTGGGGATCAGGTAGTCGGGACCGAACTTGAGGTGGTCCAAGCCGTACGCCCGCATGACCGAGTCGGGCACTTCTTCCTTCGCGAGCGCCGCGAGCGCCCGCGTCGCCGCCATTTCCATTTCGTCGTTGATCTTCTTGGCCCGCACGTCGAGCGCGCCCCGAAAGATGAACGGGAACCCCAGGACGTTGTTCACCTGGTTGGGGAAGTCGGACCGGCCCGTGGCGACGATCGCGTCGGGCCGGGCCTGCCGCGCTTCGTCTGGCATGATCTCGGGGTTGGGATTCGCGAGCGCGAAGATCACCGGCTGCTTCGCCATCCCCTGGAGCATCTCACCCTTGATGATGCCGCCCACCGAGAGCCCCACGAACACGTCCGCGCCCTTCAACGCCTCGGCGATAACCCGCGACTTCGTGTCGGACGCGAAGCGACGCTTGTACTGGTCCAGATCCTGGCGTCCCGTGTGGATCACGCCCTTCTGATCGCACATCACGATGTGCTCGCGCTTCACCCCGAGCTTCACATAGTGCTCGGCGGTGGCGATCGCCGCGGCGCCGGC
>Ga0209382_10011080_pt1 | contig 11209 bp, 10 predicted proteins | sample SoiMetdeltSBSDD5_FD_187599 | JGI IMG/M metagenome (GOLD analysis project Ga0209382, IMG submission 187599) | Bulk soil microbial communities from a Populus tree surrounding site in Tennessee, USA - Soil MetaG P. deltoides SBSDD5 (SPAdes) (version 2) | ecosystem: Environmental > Terrestrial >...
GGTCGGGCGCGATGCCCTCGGCGACGAGACGCCGGGCGGCGCGCGCCGTCGCCGCGAAGTGGAGCGTAGCGAGCTGCGACACCAGCCGGCGATTCATCTCTTCCGGGAAGGGGTCGTAGGGGTTGTCGGTGCGCAGACCGGCCTCGACGTGGCCCACCGGGACGCGCTCGTTGAACGCGGCCAGCGCGGACGCGACGGTGGTGGTCGTGTCACCCTGCACGATCGCGAGCTCCGGGCGGACCTGCCGCAGGACGGGCTCGATCCGCTCCAGCACCGCGGCGAATACTCCGGTCGCGGTCTGGTGGCGCTTCATGATGTCGAGGTCGAACTCGGGAGCGATCTCGAACAGCCGCAGGACATCGTCCACCATCTCGCGGTGCTGTCCGGTGACGCAGATGACGGGCTGGACCGCCGGACGGCCGCTGGCGAGCTGCTTGATGACCGGCGCCAGTTTGATCGCCTCCGGGCGCGTGCCGACGACGACCAGGACCCGCTGCTCCATCGGGCCGAAGCTAGGGGCCGGGTATTGCGCCCGGCATGGGGCGCGGGTGTAGGAAGAACAGGCACGCTCGCCTGTGGACGGACGGGCTCAAGGGCGCGCCGCATCCGGTCTCAACACGAAGGCGGAACGATGTTCCCGTGCTGGAGAGGCTGCGTGTTCCTCCGGGCCCTCTGCCTTCCGCGGCGGCGCCGGCGAAGCTGCGGGCCCTGCCCGCCGTGGCGGGCCCGACGGAGCTGCGCAGCGCGGACCTCTTCGACTGGCTCTTCGCCGGCCAGCTTTCACATTCGAGCGGCGGTGTCGCGGGCTGGCGGGAGCGTCGCACCGGTCGTCTCTCCGACGAGTATCCCGAGATCTCGGGTTACTACCTGAGCGCGGCCGTGTTCGCGGATGCGACGGGCAGCGCGGCGGTGACTCGAGCCGCCGACTGGCTCTGCGCGCGCATCGAGGCGAACGCATCGGCATCGCGCCGCGTCGACGGATCCGCCATCTACAACTTCGACCAGGGCATCATCGCGGCCGGCCTGATCAAGTTCGGAGTGCGCACGGCGAATGCTCGCGCCGTCGCGGCCGGCATCCGCGCGGCATCGCGCCTGAGAGACCAGATCGGCGAGCTCGGTCATCTTCCGCCGCTCGATCCGGCCGCGGGAGCGCCGCACGGGCGCCCGGCGACGTGGTCCACGGTGGGGCGACTGCACCTCGCGAAGACGGTGCAGTGCCTGCTCCTCGCCGCGGAGCTCGGCGTCGCCGGGATGCGCGAGGCCGCGCGCCGCGTCATCGACGATGTCAGCGGCGCGTTCTCTCTGGCCGCCGACGGGCTGCGCAACGAAGCCGGCGTGACCAATCTCCACGCGACCTGCTACACGCTCGAGGGCTTCTGGATCTGGGACGCGGCCAATCGCACGACTGGTCTCCAGCGGATCCTCCATGCGGCACTGGACGAGCTGCTCTCGTATCGGCTCCCATCCGGGGGATTCCCGCGCCTCGCGTCAGCTGACGCAGCTCGCGAGCAGAGCGACGTGCACGCCCAGGTCGTCCGTCTCGCCGCCCTTCTGGGACGTACCGCGCTGGTCCGGCCAGCGATCGCGCGTCTGCGGCAGGTCGCGAGTCCAGCCGAGTTCGGCTGGTCGGTGCCGTACGAGCCGCAGGCACCGGAGGTCCACGAGAACGCGTGGGCCACGATGTTCGCCGCGCAGGCTCTGGCGCTCGTCGACGGCCCGCCGGAGCTCGAGTGGTGGGAGCTGATCTGACGGTCGCCGGGCCAAGCCACGTGCGCATCGGCCAGGGCAGCATCATCGACGACGATGTCCGCCTTGGCGGCGCGCCGGGGCACGGCGCTCCGCGCCCGATCGAGATCGGCCGCGATGCCCGCATCCGCGGCGGCTCGACGATCGACGACGGCGTGCGGATCGGGGACCGGCTCGAGACGGGCCACAACGTCGTCATCGGCGAGGACACCGTGATCGGTACCGACTGTCACATCGAGAACAACACCATCATCGAGGCTGGCTGCACGCTGGGTGATCGCGTGCGGGTCCAGGCGAACTGCTACGTCGCTTCGTTCACGACGATCGAGGACGACGTCACGATCGGCCCCGGTGTCGGCCTGGCGAGCGATCCACATCCCGGCAGCGAGGTGCATGCGTGCATGCGGGGGCCGACGATCGAGCGCGGCGCGCAGATCGGCATGAACGCGACGATCCTTCCGTTCGTGACGATCGGTCAGCGCGCGGTCGTGGGCGCCGGGAGCGTCGTCACGCGCGCGGTGCCGCCGGAGCTGGTCGTCGCCGGCAATCCGGCGCGCGTCCTCAAGTCCGTGTCGCAGGTGAGCTGCCCTCTGGATCTGGAGCTAGGTGACTACCTGCGTTCGGCACAGGCCCCACCGGCGGACGAAGGCGGCGCAGCGACTCGAACCTAGGGACGCACCCTAGAACTGGAAGTAGAAGAACGCCTCGTTCCCCTGCGGTGCCGCCGCTGAGGCCACGACGATCGCGATCGATGCGGCGATCCCGAGCGCGACGGGCCGCAGCCGCCAGGTGGGCATCCGCAGCGCCGGCCACCACCCCTGGCGCGCGGCGATCCATGTGAGGAGGAGCGCTGCTGCCGTGCCCATGACGAAGAGCGAGGCGCGGAGCGTCTGCGTGCCCTCGCCGGCGCCCTGACCGAACATCGCGCGCACCATGACGCTCGCCGCGTCGAGGTCGGGGCAGCGGAAGAACGCCAGGCTCACGAGATAGAAGAGCATCGTGAAGAGCCAGCCGCCGACCGCGAGGACCGGGCTCGATGGGAGCGAGAACCGCTTCTGCAGGGCGTGCTGTACCGCGAGCCCGACTCCCCATATCGCACCGAAGACGGCGTAGTGCCAGGCGGCGCCATGCCACAGGCCGGCGATCACCATGGTGAGGAAGAGGTTGCGCATCACGATCGGAGTCGTCCGGCGCGAGCCGCCCAGCGCGAAGTACACGTAGTCCCGAAGCCACGTGGAGAGGCTGATGTGCCACCGCCGCCAGAAGTCCGCGAGCGATGTGGCGAGATACGGCATGTTGAAGTTGATCGGGATGCGGAAGCCAAAGAGCGCTGCCGATCCGCGTGCGATGTCCGTGTAGCCGGAGAAGTCGAAGTACACCTGCAGCGCGAACGCGAGCATGGTCATCCACGCGTCCGTCGTGCCGATCGCGCCGTCGGTGGCCGCGCGAACGCCTTCGTTGACCCACGGCGCGATGCGGTCGCCCAGCAGGACCTTCTTGATGAGCCCGCGGCCGATGAGCCACAGTCCTTCCTTCGCGAGGCCGATATCGAAGTGTCCGATCGACGCGAGCGAGGGGACGAACTGCTGGAAGCGCTTGATCGGCCCGGCGATCTGGGTCGGGAAGAACGCGGTGAAGACGTGGAACTTCGTGAAGCTGTGGACCGGCACGTCGCCCCGGTAGATGTCGACCAGGTAGTGGATGAACTCGAACGTGAAGAACGAGATGCCGAGCGGCAGGACCCAGTCGAGCATCGGCGGATCGAGCTGCGCCCCGAGCGCGGCGTTCGCGGCGCCGGCGAAGGACCCGACGAAGAAGTCGAAGTACTTGAAGATGCCGAGGACCGCGAGATCCAGCGCGATGAACAGCGTTAGAAACGCCCGACGCCGATCCGTCGCTCGGCCCAGGATCAGACCGAAGACGTAGTTGACGACGACGAGCCCGAAGATCATGGCCGCGTAGGGGATGCTCCAGCTCGCGTAGAAGACGTAGCTCGCTATGAGCATCCACTCGAGGCGACGGCGCGCCGGTATCGCCCAGAAGACGACCCACGTCAGGGGCAGGAAGATCAGGTACGCGAGGCTGTTGAAGAGCACGGCTCAGTCGCCCACGATCGTGCGGATCCGCTCGCCGACGCAGCGAGAATGCCTCTCGGCGCCCGGCTCGACGAGATGCGTGACGTCGCGGAAATCCGCTGCCGTCACCGTCGCCCGGCAGTCGATGACCGGGACCTCACGTTCACCCGCCAGCTCGCGGATCGCGGCATCCGCCCGATCGAGGTACGGGCCGGCGTGCTCCAACGCGGCGGAATGGAGAGGCGGCACCAGGAAGGCGACCGCGATCCCGCGAGCTCGCAGGTCGTCGACCAGCGCGCGGATCACCATCGCGCCCGGCGCGCTGGGTGAGGCGTCGCCGACGTCCTCAAAGAGCCGCTCCGTCTGGGCGAGCAGCCGCGCATAGCTGTTCGCGCTGCCCGGCGCGACGTAGTAGCCAAGGAGCCTCTCGTCGTAACGCTGATCGGGTGTGAGAGCGCTGGCCCATTCCTTGAGCAGCTGCCGCTGACCGTACGCCGACCATAGGGCCCCGATGCCCCGGTCGATGCGCTGCTCGAGATCGAGCGAGATGCCGCGGGCCTCGAGCTCGGCGACCGACATGAGGTGGCGCGCCGACTCGCTGTCGTCGAAGTGAGCGCCGCTGTCGACGGTCCAGGGCGAAACGCTGATGACGACGAGCGTCGGCTGCATGATGCCGAGGAGGCGCCGCGTCATCGCGTCGGTGAGCCATGGGTCCGCGGCCGAGAATCCACCGTTGAAAGCGGGCCCGCACTCGCACGCGATCGACGCGATCGTCGGGATGACGCTCGTCATCATCGTCGAGTCACCCACGTAGAGGACCCGCGTGTCGGGCTGACGCGCCGCGATCGCGAGCTTCGCTGCCGGCCACTGCGGGTCCGATACCGCGACGTGCGAGGCGAAGAAGCCCGATCGGAAGAAGGCGATCTCGACGGTCGCGAGCACGACGACACACGTCGCCACCGTCACGAAGATCGCGCGAGCGTGCGTGCGAAAGATCGGCCATGGGCCGACGCTGGTATCCATGTGCCCGCGCCACTCTCCCGCTCTGGAGTTGAGATGACCTTGACAGTCGATTGACGGGAGCGCCTATCGCTCTCGGCGTGCCCGACAGCACGCGCGGCCGCCTCAACGCGGCACCGGCGGCGGTCGACACGCGCGGGCGCTTGTATCGACGCCCGACAGTGGCCGCGGAGGTGCCTGCCGCGCGATGATCAAGATCCTCGTCGTCGAGGACGACCCCGACCTTCTCGATCTCACCGCCTATGTGCTGCGTCGCGATCGCTTCGTCGTGGTCGAGGCGCGGGACGGCGTGGAGGCGCTCCGGCGCTGGAGCGCGGACAGGCCCGATCTGGTCCTGCTCGACCTCGGACTTCCCGGCATGGACGGGTTCGAGGTCCTTCGAAAGATCCGCGAGCAGGACAGGACACCGGTGCTCGCGCTCACCGGACGGACCGAGGGCCGGGACGTCATGCGCACCTACAACCTCGGGACGGACGACTTCCTGGCGAAGCCATTCGAGTTCCGAGAGCTCACCGCCCGCATCCGCGCGATCCTGCGCCGTGTCCAGGGCAGCTCCTACGACGAGACGGAAGCTCCCGTCGATGTGGGCGGCTTGCGTCTGGTGCCCGAGGACTTTGCGGTCACATGGCGCGACCAGGCCGTCCGCCTGACGCGCACGGAGTTCCGCATCCTGTACCTACTCGTGGCCAACGCCGGGCAGGCCGTGGCTGCGAGCCGCCTGTACACGTACGTCTGGGGCACCGCGGGCGCGGACGCGAACACGCTACGCACGCACATCAGTCACATCCGGAGCAAGCTCGCGCGCAGCGGCCCGGCGCTCGGCGAGATCGCGGCGGTCCCCGGCGTCGGTTACGTGTTCCACGGCTCGGCCGAGCCGCCGCCGCTGTCGCGGGCCGGCGCTGTCGGCCAGGCAGCCGCTCCGGCGTCCATCGATTGAGCGCCTGTTGATGACGGCATGAAGCACGTACGCCACTTGCGAGGGTCACCGCGCCCGGGCGCTTGAACGTCATGCGCGGCACGCATCGGTCCTCAATCCGGACAGCGTTGTATCGCCCTCGTGACGGCAGAACCGATGGCCATCTCAGCCACCGCGATCGATGCGGACGCAGGGAGAGCGTCCGGTTGGCCGTCAGTGGCGGTCGCGCACTCGTCGCCTATGGCGCGGCGAAGCGCGACCGCCATCCAGTACGCCCTGGCGAAGCGCGCACTCGACGTGGTCGTCGCCGCGACTCTGCTCGTCCTGCTGCTGCCGCTCTTCGTGGTCATCGCCCTGGCGATCGTGCTCGACAGCGGCGGCCCGGTCTTCTACTGCGCCGAGCGGGTCGGGCGCTACGGCCGTCCATTCTGTGTCGCGAAGTTCCGCTCGATGCGGGCGGGCTGCGATCAGGCCGCGCATGCGGCTTTCGTCCGGACGCTGATGAAGGGGGAGACCTCCTGCACGTTGTACAAGGTGGCGGACGATCGGCGCGTGACGCGCGTCGGCGCGTTCCTCCGCCGCACCAGCCTGGATGAGCTTCCGCAGCTGTGGAACGTACTGCGCGGTGACATGAGCCTGGTGGGGCCTCGTCCCGATGTTCCGTACGCCGTCGCGGAGTACGCCGACTGGGTCCACGCGCGCCTCAACGTGCTGCCGGGCATCACCGGGCTGTGGCAGGTCAGCGGTCGGAGCCGCGTCAGCCTGCTGGAGATGTACCGGCTCGACGTCGCGTACGCCGCGCAGGCATCGCTGCGCGCGGATCTCCGCATCCTGCTTCGCACGGTGCCGGTGGTCCTTGGCCGCGACGGCGCCGCGTAACGCGCTCGCGCTCGCTGCGCCAGCCATGGGCAGCGAACGTCCCAGCGCGCGGATCGGCGAACGGCACGTCGCACTCGATGTGATCGCCGGTGTGATCCGAAAAGCGATCGCCGGGCGTGGTGATGACCGCATGCTCCTGCTGCGCCAGCTGTGGATCGAGCTCAGGCGATTCAGCGCATCGAACGTCCGCAATATCCCGCTGTCGCGGATCCGAGCGATCCACGACGTTCATGTCGCGGGGCCGATCGACCAGACCGACGCGCTCGTCGTCAGTGCCATCGCGGCGGTTCTCGAATGCGACACGATCTTCATGTTCGGTCCGGCTCGCGATACGGGCACCGTGCTCGCGCACAACCTGCCGGAGGCCCAGATCTATGCGCTCGTTCCTCCGGAGCCCGAGTCACTTGCCGCGGCGCGATCACATCCACGACAGCCGGCGGGCAACATCACGCGCCTGGCAGGCTCCGCCGCGACGTTCGATCTCTCGCGCTACAGCGGCAAGAGCGACCTCGTGTTCATTGACGGCGTTCGCGACCTACGCGAGGAGACGGATGCCGCATTCAGCCTCCTCTCGGAGCTCGGCACGATCATCTGGGACAACTACACCCACTCAGCGGCGGCGTACGCATACCTCAACGCACTCGCGCCGGCGCTGGATCGTCCGGTGTTCCATCTACTGGGGACGCGGCTCGCTCTTTACAGCCGCTGGGACATCGTGCGTCCGTACGACTAGGACCTCGCGCCTGCCTGTTTCGTATAGGCGCGCTACACGCAGACGCGTCATAAACGCCGCGTGCTGCGCTTGTATGCTGCGCGCTCACACTGGCGGTGGGCAGGCAAAGGGCGATGGTGGGCGGCGACAGCGGCGGCGGGGTGCAGCGCTACGAGATCCTTCTCGTCGACGACGACCAGGTTCTCGTCGACCTGCTTGCCTTCATCGTCGAACAAGCCGGGTTCGTCCCGCTCGTGGCGACCGATCCCGCGGCCGCCCTCGAGCTCTTCGACAAGGAGAACCCCCTTGTCGCGGTGATCGACCTCAACAGCCTTCGGCCCTGGGATGGCTTCGAGCTGCTCGCGGAGCTGCGCCGCCGCAGCCCGACGATGCCGATCATCGTCCTCACCGCGCGGGCAAGCGAGGACGACAAGGTGCGCGCCCTCGACATGGGCGCTGACGATTACGTCGTGAAGCCGTTCGGGCACCGCGAGCTCCTGGCTCGCATCCGTGCCCACGCCCGCCGCGCGAGCGGTGACCGGGTCCAGAGGGCCACGCCGGTGCTGGAGGTCGGGTCGTTCCGCCTCGATCCGGACGAGCGCACGCTGTACCTCGACGGCGTGCCCACCCGGTTGACGGGCACCGAGTTCCGCCTCCTCCAGTACCTGATGCGCCACAGCGGCTCGGTCGTGCCCACGGCAGCGGTCGCGAAGCACGTGTGGGGCTTCAACGATGCGCCCGCGCGCGACGTCGTTCGCGTCACCGTGCACCGGCTGCGTCGCAAGCTCGGCGACGACGGCGAACAACAGCGATTCATCCACACGGTCCCGGGCGTCGGTCTCCGACTACGGCCCGGCTCATGACGATCAGGTAACAGCGCCCGCTGTAACGCGATTGTTCCGTGCATGCCGTGTACGTAATGGCATTGTTCACCGTCGTTAACGGACAGAAGTCGAAGAGTCAGTTCTTAATGTGACCGTAACCAACCTGGTCAACGCCACGACACGAACCGACACACAAAGTGGGGGGAGCAAGTGATCAAGATCCTTCTCGTCGAGGACGATCCGGACATCTTGGACCTGACGGCATACGTGCTTCGACGTGAGCGCTTCGTGGTCATCGAGGCGAGCGACGGCGCGCAGGCCCTGCGACGATGGAAGGTCGACCGACCCGATCTCGTCATCATGGATCTCGGTCTGCCAAGCCTCGATGGGTTCGAGGTCCTGCGACGCATCCGCGACGAGGATCAGACGCCGGTCCTGGTGATCACCGGACGCAAGGACGCGCACGACATCCTGCGTGTCTTCAACCTCGGCAGTGACGACTTCGTGCCCAAGCCATTCGAGTACCGCGAGCTCGTCGCTCGTGTGCGCGCGATCCTGCGTCGCGCGCAGATCGCGAAGGCCGACGCGTCCGAGCCGACGGTCCAGCTCGATGGGCTCACTCTCGATCCGGTCTCGTACGAGGTGATGTGGCGGAAGGAATCCGTCCGGCTCACGCCGACGGAGTTCCGGATCCTTTATCTCCTCGTCACGAACGCGGGGCACGTCGTTCCCGCCAGCCGGCTCTACACGTACGTGTGGGGTAGCGACGGCGCCGACGCCAACGCGCTGCGTTCGCACATGAGCCACCTGCGACGCAAGCTCGAGTCCAGTGGCCCGCCGCCTGGAACGATCACCTCGATCCCCGCCGTCGGCTACGTCTTCAAGCGCTCGCCACAAGCGGAGGTCGCGCCCGTGGCACAGACCGTTCCCGCGCAGGGCGCGGTGCCGCGCGAGGCCGGCTCCGCCGCGTAGCGGCCGGCGTTTCCCGCGGGTCCGCGCGGCCCACGCCGGCTAAGCGGTCGCCCTCCAACGCCCACAATGGGCGAATGTCGAAAAGTGTCCGGGCGGCATGACCGAAGCCTTCGCCCTCGTCCTCCACTCGCATCTGCCCTACGCGCGCGGTGCCGGTCGCTGGCCGCACGGCGAGGAGTGGGTGCACGAGGCGATCCTGGGCACGTACCTGCCGCTCCTTGGCCTGCTGCACGACCTGCGCGACGACGACGTTCCCTACCAGATCACGCTCGGGCTCACACCGACGCTCATCGAGCAGCTCGCGGACCACGACATCGACGCTCGATTCATCGAGTACTGCGACGATCAGATCCATCGCGCCGACACCGACGTTCGTCGCTTCGACAGGGACGGCAACACGGAGCGCGGTTCGCTCGCGCGGTTCTACGCCCAGCTCTATCGCGCGCACCGTGACGCGTACGTGCGACGTTTCGGCCGCGACCTCGTCGGCGCGTTCGCGTCCCTCGCGCAGACCGGGCACGCCGAGATCCTCACGTCCGGCGCGACGCACGGATACCTGCCGCTCCTCGACCGCGCATCGGTCCACGCGCAGCTCGCCGTCGGCACGCGCACGACGCGTCGTCTGCTCCGTGTCGAGCCGCGGGGGATCTGGCTGCCCGAGTGCGCATACGCCCCGGGCCTCGAGGACATCCTCGAGCAGCATGGGCTGACGCACTTCTTCACCGACGCGGCGCTTCTCGGCGGGAAGCGACTCGTCGCGGAGGGCCACGCGTTCGAGCGCGATCGCAGCGGTGGCGGTCTCGACGCGCCGCTCATATCCTCGGCCGACGCCGACACGCTGCGCCCATATCTCGTGCGCGAGTCGGACGTTGTCGCGATCGCGCGGCACGACACGGTCTCGGGACAGGTGTGGTCCGCGATGATGGGCTACCCCGGCGAACCGGCGTATCGGGAGTTCCACCGCAAGGACGACCGCAGCGGGCTGCGCTACTGGCGCGTCACCGACACGAAGACGGGTCTGGGCGCGAAGGAGGAGTACTCACCGGACACCGCCTCCGAGCGCGTGCGCGGACACGCCGTTCACTTCGTCGGCCTGGTGCGCGAGACCCTCGCGCGTCACCGTGAGAAGCGCGGGACGAACGCGCTGCTCGCCGTCACGTTCGACAGCGAGCTTTTCGGACACTGGTGGTTCGAAGGCGTGGACTGGCTCGGCCACGTTCTGCGCGAGCTGGCGCGGAGCGGGCCGCCGCCGATCAGCGTCGCCGAGTACCTTCGTCAGAGTCCCGCGACCGAGCGCATCGATCTCGTCGAGGGCTCGTGGGGAAAGAACAACGATCACTCGACCTGGGCGAACGAGCGCAACGCGTGGATGTGGAACGACCTCGCGCGCATGGCCCGCGAGACGAGCGAGCTGCGTGCGTCGCCTCCGACGGATCCGCTCCGCGTGCGCGCGGCGCGTCAGGCGGCGCGCGAGCTGCTGCTCGCGCAGTCGAGCGACTGGCCTTTCCTCGTCACGACCGGACAGGCCGCCGACTACGCGGTCGAGCGCTTTCGCAGTCACTCCCTCCGCTTCCGCCGATCGATGGAGCTGGCGCGAAGCGGCACGAGCGCGGACGAGGTCGAGCTGCGCAGCCTCGAGCGCGCGGACAATCCGTTCCCCGATGCGAGCCCCGACGACTTCCGTTCGCTACGCGGCGCGCTCGCCGCGCGGGCCTAGCTCACCTAGCCCTTCTTCGAGCCCTCGCCCTTCGGGGCGGGAGCGCCGGACTTCCCCACGGGTGCGCCTGGCTTCGCGGGCGCGGCAGCCGGTTTCGCACCTGCGGCGGCACCGGGCTTCGCGCCGGCGGCAGCGGCCGGCTTGCCGGCAGCGGCGCCCGGCGCGGCACCGGCGGCAGCCGGAGCGGCACCCTCGGCGCCTTCCTCCGCACCTTCCACCGGAACCTCGCCCTCGGCGGGAACCGCGGCGGCGGCGACCGGCTCTTCCTCGATATGCACCGGCACGGCCTTCACCACGAGCTCGTCGCCGTCGTCGATGATCTCGACGATCGTCTTGTCGACGATGAGA
>Ga0209382_10011081_pt1 | contig 11207 bp, 10 predicted proteins | sample SoiMetdeltSBSDD5_FD_187599 | JGI IMG/M metagenome (GOLD analysis project Ga0209382, IMG submission 187599) | Bulk soil microbial communities from a Populus tree surrounding site in Tennessee, USA - Soil MetaG P. deltoides SBSDD5 (SPAdes) (version 2) | ecosystem: Environmental > Terrestrial >...
AGGAGCTGCTTGATCTCGTTCGCGTTCTCCTGGTACTGCTCGGCGTCCTGGGCCTGGTAGAACGCGATGTCGCCGTAGACGAAGCCGTCTCCCGCCGCCTCCGCCTCCTCGATCTGCCCGGCGGTGATCGACCCCGGCACGAGCGGTGAGTCCACGAAGTCGAGCTGCCGCAGGAGCGCCTGGCCCTCCGGGCTCATCAGGTAGTCGATGAACAGCCGCGCCGCATTGGGGTGGGCCGAGTTGGCCGGGATGGCGACGAGGTTCTCGTAGAACAGAGCGGCGTCGCTCGGGACGACGAACTCGATCGGCGCCCCTTCCTCCTTGGCCTTCAAGGCCACGCTCGGCGGGACCAGCAGGGCCATGATGTCGAACTCGCCGCTCAGCAGGGGCTGGATGTTGAAGCCCAGCCCGCCGATCTGGTCCGCGAACTGCTCGGTGAACTCGAGCGTGCGGTCCCGGCCCCAGCCCTGGTCGCTCGCCAGCAGATCGAAGCCGCCGCCGAACGGCGTGCTGTAGATCCGGCCCTCGTACTCGGGGTCGAGCAGATCCTCCATGCTCGTCGGGACCTCGTCGCCGCTCACCCGACCGGTGTGGTAGGCGATCCCCATCGGCCAGGCCTCGACGCTCACGGCCACGCCCTCCGGGGCGATCATGCGGGGATCGGTGACATGCTGGGCGAAGCCAGCCCAGTCCACCTTCTCCAGGACGCCCCGCCCCGAGAGCTGGAGGACGGCCGAAGCGGTGAGGCTCAGGATGTCCGTGCTCGCGGGCAGGCCTGCCGTCAGCTCCTGCTCGACCTTGCCGGCCATCTCGCCCTGGCCGGACCCCGGGGTGAACACCACGTCGATGTCGAGGCCGTAGTAGTCCTCGAACCCCTCGACGAGCTTCGGGGCCCCCCGGATGTCGCCGAGCACGCCCGCCCACGAGAGCGCGAGCTTGCCCTCGGCTTTCGCCGCGTCCATGACCGCCTGCAGCTCCGGGGTGGGATCCAGCGTGGTCGCCGGGCCCGCCCGCTCCTCGTCCCCGTCGTCGCCGGAGCATGCCGGCGCGAGCAGCGCGAGCACGACCGCGCCGGCGACGAGGCGCCGGAGACGCGGCGGGATGGTCGAGGCGGCCATCAGTCGACGTGCCAGTCGTGATCGAGCGGCCGGGTGCCCAGCCGGTGTGCCCCGTCCGCGCGGACCACGACGGTCTCACCGACCCGTGCGCAGAACCGCCCCTGGTACATGACCGCGGGCTTGACGACGAAGCTCGTGCTCTCCTGCACCTCGAGGTCGTCGACGGGCCCGTCCGCGCCGACCAGCGGCCCGTCGTCGCCCAGCCCGCGGCCGCCCATGATCAGCCTGATCTCGATGTCGGGCGAGCTCGTGACCTCGCGCGCGACCTTGCGTAGGGCCCCGAAGGTCACCCCGGGGGTGATCGCCTCGATCGTGGCCTGCGTGGAGTCCGCCGCGATGGCCTGGCAGTCCCGGGCCCAGCCCGGCACGTCGCCCACGGTCATGGTGGCGTCGAGCTGGCCGTTGTAGCCGGCCCAGCGCCCCTCGACCTCGACCGACACGAGGTCACCGCTGCACAACCGGCGGTGCACCGGCTGCTCCAAGCGCGGGTTGGCCGAGCTGAGCGGGCCGGAGGTCCAGCTGATCATGGTGGGCAGGGTGCCGCCCGCCTCCAGCTCGGCGGTCAGCATGGCCGCGTAGATCCGGGGCTCGTAGGCACCGCGGTGGGAGGCGGCCACCATGGCGTACAGGGCGCGCTCGGCGAGCGTGGTGCCCACGCGGATGAACTCGATCTCCTCGTCGCCCTTGACGTATCGGGCCCGGCCGAGGATCGGCGTCGCATCCACGAAGCGCGCCCGGGGCAGTCCCTGCTGGAGTGACTGCATGGTGGCGTAGGGCACGTGGCCTTCGGGCTGGCGGATGGCCGAGAACATCTCCGGGCCGCCCGGACCGAGGCCGCACACCGCGATGGTGGCGTCGCCCAGGTCCAGGTCGCGAAGGATGCCCGCGAGCGTCCGTCCCCACGTCGCCGGGGCCAGGAACCCGCCTTCGAGCACGCGTCGCTCCTCGATCCAGTCGTCCCCGGGCCGGCGATCGGGCCAGCCGATCACGACCGGCGCCCCCGCTATCGGGAAGGCCACCCCGAACTGCTCGTCGTTGTTGCCGAGCTGCGTGAGGTACTTCACGTCGGCGTGCGAGCGGCCCTGCACCCCGGTGCACGCGCTGGCCACGATGCAGGCGACGTCCTCGGCGCGCATGAGCTCGCGCACCCGGCCCCAGCGGCGATCCCGCTCGGCAAGGGAGAAGGTGGGATACGAGCGGCCCGCGTCGTCCCGTTCGCCCGCGTCCACGGGGGCGCTAGCCACGTTGGCCCGCCGCCATGGTGAGGAGCGGGCCCTCGACGGTGCCGATCTCGCGGAATGAGTCGCCGCCGTCCTGGGTGACGAAGATGCGACCGTCGAAGAACCCCACGAAGGCCGTGTCCGGATCGACCGGGTCGCCGGCGATCGCCCAGGTCCCCCACCTCTCGCTCTCCTCCAGGCCTTCGACCACCCGCTTCCAACTGAGCCCCGCGTCGCGGCTGCGGTACACCTCTGTCTCCGCGCCATTGCCGGGGCGGAACCATGCCCCGGGGGGATGCGACGCGGCGGTGAGCAGCACGTTCGGCCGGGCCGGATGGACTACGACACCGGCCATGTAGCCACGGTCGAGGCCCTGGCGGGCGTCGACGAACGTGGCGCCGCCGTCGGTGCTGCGGAACCCGTAGTTGCCGGTCGAGACGTACACGATCGACGGGTCGTCGGGCACGACCGTCACCATGTGCGCGTCGCAGTGGACCCCGGCCCGGACCTGCCGCCAGGACTCCCCGCCATCGCGGCTGCGGACCAGCCACCCGTCCTCGATGGCGCAGAAGATGTCGCTCGGATCGTCGGCCTGCAGGGTGATGCCGCGCACGTGGGCTACATGGGGCGGCATGGGGAACCACCACTCCTTGGTCTCCGGGAGTGTCCGCAGCATGGGCAGGTCCTCCCAGGAATCGCCTCCGTCGGTACTGCGGAAGACGCTCGCGGGCTCGGTGCCCACGAAGAGGTCGCCGGTCGCCGAGTGCTGGGCCAGCGCCCACACGTTGCGGTGGATCATCCCCTCGCTCGCGGGCTCCCAGCTGGCTCCCCCGTCCCGGCTCCGCTGCACGCCGTCGGTCTGCGTCCCGACGTACAGGCGCCGCGGGTGGTGCTGGTCGACGAGGATGGCGCGCACGCCTTCCATGTCGCTCCCGCCCACCCGGGGGTCGAGCGGCCGGACATCGCAACTTGCGCCGTCGCCCGCGATCTCGAACAGGTTGTCGGTCGTGCCGGCATACGCCACGAACTCGCCCATGGGCTCCTCCCGTCAGGCGGCGCGGCAGCACTCCTACGCCTACCTCTGACGAACGTAGTGATGGGGCCGATATATGCCCAATACGAGAGGGTTATCGGCCCCATAAACGTAAATATCGGGACCTGCCGCCATCACCGTTGATGCCAGGAGGACCATGGGGCAACGGTAGGCCCGAATCGCCAGCATGCACATCCTGCCCACGTCGGCGGTCATATCCGGCAGGTGTGCACCCGATGGAGGTCCACCTACGTAAGATGACGCAGTGGCGTCGCGATTGAGGGTTGATGAGCGATAGGGCGGGCTCTTATAGCGTTGCTCAGATGCGACTTACTCCCCTATTCGCAGCATTCACGATGGCCGCACTCGCGCTCCCCGCCGCGTGCGTGGGGAGCGGGGACGATCGCGCCGACGACTCGTCCCCGTCCCTCATCCCGGACTCCGCCGATGCGCGAGTCACCATCTCCGGCATGGCCTTCTCGCCGGAGGACGTCGACGTCGCGGTGGGCGACACCGTCGCCTGGACGTTCGGTGACGGCCACATCCCGCACAACGTCACGTTCGAGGACGGTCAGGCCAGCGAGACGCAGGACACCGGGTCCTGGTCAAGGCTGTTCGACGAGGCCGGGACCTACAAGTACCGCTGCACGCTCCACTCGCAGATGCATGGCACCGTCACGGTGAGCTGAGCCCTCCCCGCAGGCCGGTCTCGTAGGCGATCACGACGAGCTGCGACCGGTCACGAGCGTGCAGCTTGGTGAGGATGCGGCTCACGTGGGTGCGCGCCGTGGCCGGGCTCATGTGCAGTGCCTGTGCGATCTCGTCGTTGGACCGCCCCGCACCGACCTCTCCGAGGACCTCGCGCTCGCGGTCGGTCAGGTGGTCGAGGCGCTCCACGCCGGTCGGCAAGGCGGCCGACACCGAGATGGCCTGCATCACCCGCCGCGTCACCTTCGGTGACAGCAGCCCGTCGCCCGCGGCGACCACTCGTACCGCGGCCCGCAGGTCGTCCGGCGCGGTGTCCTTCAGCAGGAAGCCGCTGGCGCCGAGCCGGATGGCCTCGAACACGTACTCGTCGGCATCGAAGGTCGTGAGCACCACCACCTTGACCCCGCGGAGCCGCTCGTCGCCGACGATCCGCCGGGTCGCCTCCAGGCCGTCGAGCCCTGGCATGCGGATGTCCATGAGCACCACGTCCGGGCGCTCGGCCACCACCACGTCCACGCCGGCGGCGCCGTCGGCCGCCTCGCCGACCACGGCGATGTCGTCGGACCGCTCGAGCAAGGCCCGGAACCCCGCCCTCACCAGTTGCTGGTCGTCGACCAGCACGACCCGGATCATACGGATCCCCCGATGGGGAGAGTCGCCTCGACCAGGAACCCGCCCGCCGGCCGGGACCCGACGTGGAGCTCACCCCCCAGGAGCGCCGCCCGCTCTCGCATCCCCTGGATGCCGAACCCGGGCCCGGCCTCGACGCCGCCGTGCCCGTCGTCGCTCACGCGGACCGTGAGGGAGCGGGGCCCGTAGCAGAGCTCCACGGTGGCCGCCGTGGCGTGGGCATGGCGCAGCACATTCGTGATCGACTCCTGGACTATGCGGTGCGCCGCGGCGTCCACCAACGCGGGCAGTTGGACGGGCTCGCCCTCGACGTCCACGGACACGTCGAGGCCACCCTCGGCGGCCGCCCCCACGATGCGGTCCAGCTGCCGCAGGCCCCCGAGGGGCGCGCGGGGTTGGGGCGCCTGGCTCGCCCTCAGCACCCGCAGTGTCGAGCGCAGCTCGGCGAGGGCATCACCGCTCGCCGACCGGATGGCCCCGAGCGCGCCCCGAGACAGCGCCGGATCGTCGACGAGGGCCTCGGCGGCGACGTCGGCCTGGATCGAGATCACCGAGAGGGTGTGGGCGAGGACGTCGTGCAGCTCCCGGGCGATGCGGAGGCGCTCCTGCTCGACTCGCCGCGCAGCCTCCTGCTCCCGCTCCAGGTCGGCGACTGCGGCGCGCCGCCGGATCTCGTCCTGCCAGCCCCGCCGCGAGCGCACCGCGTCGCCGAGCGCGATCACGGCGGCCGCCAGGGTGACGGCGGTGATGAGCTCGTAGGCGAACAGGAAGTCGAGGCGCTCGTCCCCCTCGACCACCCGCACTGCGGTGGTCAGCGTCAGGAAGCCGACCGCGCCCCCGATCGCCCACCGCAGTCGGCCCCGCTCGGCCACCGAGTAGAACGCGGCGGCGGTGGGCACCGCCACGCCCACTGGCGGGTAGTCCACGGCGTGGTACACCGCGAGCAGCGCCAGCGTGGTGAGAAGCGTCCCCACCGGCCAGCGGCGGCGCAGCAGCATGAGCCCGCCGAGCGCGACCGCGAACATGTAGGAGATGGGGTCGGCGTCGCGCGTTCCCGGCGCCCCCGACGCCAGGTCGGCCATGATGGTCAGCGACACGCTGACCGACACGAACAGGCCCAGCGCGACGTCGATCAGCAGCCCCCGATCGAGCCGGGCCAGGGCGCCGCGAGCCGAAGGATCGCCGACCTCACCCACGGCACCAGCGTACGGAGGCCGGGCAGTCCCGGCATCCTGCCCGGGTGGCCGGGCTCGTTCGCCTCGTGCCGTACCGGTGGGCCCCGCGTACGTCGAGGGGCGTAGTCAGGTCATAGGTCGAAGTCATAGGCCGCCTGACCGGCGGCCAGCCGGAGGAGGGTTGCGTTGACGAAGGTGATCTTCAGCACACTGAGGATCTCCCCGTCGCTGGCCCCGGCCTCCCGGGACCGCTCCGCAGCCTTGGCGACCCGGGCCTCGCTCCCGAACGCGGCCTCCAGGGCGAGCGCGATGAGGTGACGGTCCTTGGGGGCGAGATGGTCGTCGTCCTCGCCGTCGTCGCCGGTGGACGAGCCGAACGCCGTAGCGACGACCCGCTCCGCCGCCGCCCGGAACTCGGGGTCCGAGCCGTCGAGCAGCGACGGGAACCGGCCGAGGGAGCCGCCGGGCGGTGCGGCCCCCTCGGTGCCGAGTGCCACGCTGCCGACGGCCACACGCTGGAGGGCGGCAGTGGCGCAGCACAGCTTGACCACATCGGTGATCTGCTCCTCGGTCGCCCCGAAGCCGCGGGCGGTGAGGCTCATGTTCTTGGTGCCCTCGCTCGATCCCGAGGCGAGGTCCAGAGCCATGGCGATGAGGATCCGCACCCGGCCGTCGAGGGCGTCCTCCGGCCGGCTCGCCGCACCGATCAGCGTGCCGATCGAGGAGACGAACTCCGGATCGACCTCGGACAGCGTGGGCGCTATGTCCTTCAGCCATTGGGGGAACTGGTCGCTCACCGGGCACTCCGATCGCATCATGTCGACGCCCGCTCCTCGGACGCCACAGCCACTATCCGCGCGCCGCCTCGTCGCCGGCCAACAGCACTCCTCTATCGGGTCGATCGAGCGCGCCTGCTCCGTCCATACACATCACTTGTTGGACGCTCAGACCGAAGGGATGTCCGATGGGCCCATGACCTTCGCCCAAGTCCACGACATCCCCGCCGATGAGGAAATGTACCGGGGGATCGCGGCCGCCATCGGTGACGAGCGGCCCACGGGTCTCATCGTGCACCTCGCTTTCCGGACCGAAGTCGGGCAACGCCACCTCAGCGTCTGGCAGTCCAAGGAGGACTGGCACCGCTTCAACGACGAACGCGTCCGCCCCGCGGTCCACGGCTTCTTGGCCTCAGCGGGCTTCGAGGAGATGCCCCCCGATCCCCCGATCGACGAGCTCGACGTGCTCGACGTCTGGATGGGTGACTGCGTCACTCCCGGCCGCTGATCGCCGGCGTCAGCGAGGGAAGGCCCTGGCCACTGCCCTGGCCAGGGCCTTCCCTCGTGTCAGGCTCGGGATGGACGAGTGCCATCAGGCCTCCAGCCCCACCGGACAGCGGTCAGCGAGATCGCGGCCATGCCGTAGAGGCCTGGACACGGGCCTACGACATTCGACTCGACGGGGGAGCATCATCACCAGCCTGATCCAGTTCGCCCGGCACCGTGCGGCGGTAGCGGTCGTGGGACTCGTTCGGGGCTCCGGGGGGTGACAGCACCACTACGTCCCGAGTTGCCACACTTGCCACCCATGCACGACGTGGTGGTGAGCGGCGCTGAGGCGCGGGTCGTCATGGCGGAGCGGGCGTTGTCGGCGCCTGCCCTGACCGAGCGGCAGGGCCTGCTCTACATGGCGTGGGCAGGGTCGGACTTCTACCTCAACATCGCCTCCGCCGACGACGGGACGACGTTCGGGGGGAAGCAGATGATCCCCCACCGCAGCTACCGCAGCGATGTCACCCCGGACTACATCGGGTCCGGATCAACCCCGGCGATGCAAGTCCGCCAGGTCGGCCTCGCCCCAGCGCTGGCGGTCGGCCCCGACGGGCTCTATCTCGCGTGGACCGGGACCGATTCCCAGCTCCACGTGATGCGGACGTGGCTCGGCGAGGGCGGCCACAGCGTGCTATCCGAACGCAGCGGCTCCGGCCCGGCCCTCGGCATCTGGGGGAACGAGGCGGTGCTGGCATGGGCCGGGACCGACGGCCGAGTCAACCTGGTGACCGTGGCGGGGGCTGCGCCGGCCAAGCGCACGTTCGACGAGTCGATCTCCGGGGCTCCGGCCATGTGCCGGGTGGGGGACGACCACCTCCTGGCCTGGTCGGGGGGCGATCAGCACCTGAAGGTCATGGCGGCCCGCGGCGGCCGGTTCGGCGCCCCGGTCCGCCTCGAGGAAACCAGCCATCACGCGCCGGCCGTGTGCGCCTACGGGGACAGGCGCGTGCTGGTCGCCTGGACCGGCACCGACACCCGTATCAACGTCATGGTCGTGGGCCCGGGCGATGCGTCAGCGCCGGTGACATTCGACGAGACGAGCGCACACGCACTGGCCCTGTGCCGGTTCGGTCCCGACATCCTGCTCGCCTGGACCGGCACCGACACCCGTCTCAACATCACCCGCCTCGTGGCCGGCTGAACCGCCGCGCACGCGGTCCTCCCGCTCCTCGCCAGCCGTCCGCCCCAGCTGCCCGCTTCCGAAGGACCAGGGCCGCAAGAGCTCAGCAGGCGGTGGCGGGCGCCGCGATGTCCACCGGCGTGCCCCAGTCACTGAACCCCAGCTCGACGTCGAACGAATCGCTGGTGCCGGCTACGTGGAGTCGCAGGGCGACGGGCACGTCGTCGGGACCGACGACCCGGTCCTTGGCGGCCAAGCACGGTGTCAGCAAGGACACGGTGGCGCGGATCTGGCGGGCGCGGGGTCTGCGGCCGTGGCGGGTGGACACCTTCAAGCTGTCCACGGACCCCGCGTTCGAGCAGAAGCTGATGGATGTCGTCGGGCTCTATGTGAACCCGCCGGCCGCTGCTGCGGTGTTCTGCTTCGAGGAGAAGACTCAGGTGCAGGCCCTGGACCGCACCCAGCCGTCGCTGCCCATGGTCCCAGGCCGGGCAGGCACGATGACTCATGACTACCGGCGGCACGGCACCCTGGACCTCTTTGCCGCCCTCAACGTCGCCACCGGCGAGGTGCTGCACGACACCCGCCAAGCCCACACCGGCCGGGACGTGCTGGCCTTCTTCAAATGGATCGACGCCCACGTCGAGCGGGACCTGGAGCTGCACGTGATCCTGGACAACCTCTCCGCCCACAAGAGCGAACCCGTGCGCGACTGGCTGGAGCACAAGAAACGGCGTCGCTGGCACCTGCACTTCACCCCCACCAGCTCCTCGTGGCTCAACCTCGTAGAGATTTGGTACTCGGTGCTCACCCGCAGGGCGTTGACCAACGCCAGCTTCAACTCCGTCGACGAGCTCCGAACCCGCATCGACTGGTGGGTCTCCCACTGGAACGACAACCCCACCCCGTTCGTCTGGACGAAGACCGCAGACGAGATCATCGACAGAGTCACCCGCGGCCGAGCCGCCCTCGACCGGATCACCAAATCCGCGACACACCATCAGTGAGGCCAGACTCGGACCGCCGAGAGGCGCGCGCCGACCGCTCGCCGATCTCTGGCGCCTGCGAGGTCGTTCCCCAGATGGGGCGGCACGGAATCCTTCTCGTACGCCCTGGTCGCGCATCCGAAACTTGTCACAACGTGTCGTGTCGTCTCGCAACTCCCAAGAAGATCTAGAAGCTGGCGGATCCTTTCTGGCAGCAGGTTGGAGAGGTCTGCGATCTGAGCAAGGCGTGACGATTCGCGTCGCGACTCGGTCTCGGTCACGACTCGGTGAGGTAGGTGAGGACCGCTCGCACGCGGCGGTTGTCGGCGTCGCTGGGGAACAGGTCGAGCTTGTCGAAGATCGAGCTGACGTGCTTCTCGACGGCTCGCTCGGACACCACGCAGCACTTTGCGATGGCGCGGTTGGAGCGGCCTTCGGCCATCAGCTCGAGCACCTCGCGCTCGCGCGGGGTGAGCCGGTCGAGGATGTGGCGACGCCGGCTGCTCCGGACCAGCCGGGTCACGATCTCGGGGTCGAGCGCGGTCCCACCGGCGGCGACGCGGTGCAGGGCGTCGACCAACTCGGCCACCTCGGCGACCCGCTCCTTCAGCAGGTAGCCGACACCGTCGGCCCCGGCGTCGAGCAGCTCGCGGACCCAGTGGGTTTCGATGTGCTGCGAGAACAGCAGCAGGCCCACGCGTGGATGGTTGCGGCGCAGTGCCAGGGCGGCCTGCACGCCTTCGTGGGTGTGGCTGGGTGGCATGCGGATGTCGACCACGGCGACATCGGGTCGCTGCCGCTCGACCTCGGCGATCAGCCCCGCGGCGTCGCCGGCCAGGCCGACCACGTCCATCCCCTGGGCGCTCAGCAGCTCGCGCATGCCCTCGCGCAGGATCACCGAGTCCTCGGCGATCACCACTCGCAGCGACGTCCCGTCGGTTGTGCGCTCGGCGCTCATGACCCTGATTCCTCGGCTACCACTACTCGGAGCGTGTCTTGTCGGTTGTGCGCTCGGCGCTCATGGTCACAGCTCCACCGGCAGCTCCGCGGTGACGACCGTGGGGCCACCGGGTGGGCTGGCGATGTCGAGCGTCCCGTCGACGGTGGTCAGGCGGTCGCGCAGGCCGCGGAGCCCCGAGCCGGCGCCGATCATCGCCCCACCCCGCCCCGAATCGCTGACCCTGAGGCGCAGCCGGCCGCCAGCGGACGAGAGCGCGACATGCGCCGATTCTGCCCCGCTGTGCTTGGCGGCGTTGCCGAGCAGCTCGGCTACGCAGAAGTAGACGACACGTTCGATGGCGGGGCTGGGCCGTCGGGGCAGGTCGATATCGACGTCGGTCGCGATCCCGGCATCCGCGGCGAGCGTCGGCAGAGCCTCGGTCAGGCCGCCGTCGAGGGCCACCGGGTTGATCCCCCGGGTCAGCTGACGCAGCTCGGCGGTGGCGTCGCGCAGCTGGCCGCGGGCCCGTCTCACCAGCTCGTGCGTGCGCTCGCGGTCGTCGCCGTCGAGGGCCTGGTCGGCCAGCGTCAGGCTGACAGCGATGGCGACCAGCCGCGCCTGCGTGCCGTCGTGCAGGTCGCGCTCGATGCGTTGCAGGGTCGCGGTGGCGTCGGAGGCCACCTCGTTGCGAGCCCGCTCCAGCGCCTGCAGGCGGGGCGACGGCGGTGTGGGCCCGAGCAGCGCCCTGGCCAGCCAGCGGTTGATGTCGGCCGTGACCCGGGTGGCCCACGGGGCGAGCGCCAGCAGTGCCACGCTGACGACCAGCGTCTGGAGCAGCAGCCAAAACGAGATGTCCTCGCCCTGCGTGGTCGCCGCCAGGAACAGCACCGTCAGCATGTACGGCCCCATGGCCCAGGTCACCATCACCGCGACGAGGGTCACCGCCGCC
>Ga0209382_10011082_pt1 | contig 11207 bp, 10 predicted proteins | sample SoiMetdeltSBSDD5_FD_187599 | JGI IMG/M metagenome (GOLD analysis project Ga0209382, IMG submission 187599) | Bulk soil microbial communities from a Populus tree surrounding site in Tennessee, USA - Soil MetaG P. deltoides SBSDD5 (SPAdes) (version 2) | ecosystem: Environmental > Terrestrial >...
GGGTGAGCCCTTTACCGAGAGGGAGTCGCGGGGGACACCCAGATCCACCGCCTCGGCAAGCGTGACCGTCGCCTCCCAGCTGATCGGCGCGAGCCCTTCGGCGGAGATGGTTGCCTTCCACTTGCCGATCGCTCCGGCAGCCGCACCGACAGCCGGAACGACGGCAAGCTCAGGCTCCAAGGTGGCGAACGGATCCAGCGCCACCGAGGTATGGCGACAGGTCAGGACCGACGCGGTGGTGTCGCAATCGTGCCCGCCGCCGACCGGCGCGACGGTGGCCACCCCGGCCAGTCCCGAAAAGTCGACCTTGAGTACGAACTTCTTCAGCTCCACCGGTTCGGAGGCGGCGGCGAGTACGGACTCGATGGTGCCGGTGGACTCCACGTCCATCAGCACATCCGGCAGGTAGACAGTGACCTGCGGGGCGGCCTGGCCGGCCGATGCGGGTGGGGCAAGCATGCCCGTAAACGCCGCGGCCAAGGCGACCGCGGTGAAACTCCTTGCTGCTAAGGACATTTGGCCTTCCAAGGTGAGGGGACAATAACCCGCTCATCCTAGGCGTATCGATATGCCGCGGTGCTCGCCCGATCGTCCAAACGGGCTAGTAGCTCCGGGTCAAGCAACCCCCATGGCCGCGGCCTGTGACAGCCGCCGCGCTCGTCTCAGGCCCTCCCACGTGAACACCGCCAATGCCAGCCACACCAGCCCGAACCCCAGCCATCTCGCCGTCGGCATCGGTTCGTGGAATGCGTACACCCCAAGGATGAATTGGATCGTGGGACCGACATATTGGATCATGCCGATGCTGACAAGCGGGATCCGGTTGGCCGCACCGGCGAAGAACAGCAAAGGCACGGCGGTGATCGCACCGGACGCGGCGATCAGCAGGGTGTGCCGCAGCCCGAGTTCGCCAAAGGTCACGCTGCCTGCGCCCGCCAGGAACCCGAGCGTGATCAGGGCCGGCAGGGCGAGCACTGCCGACTCGACGAGCAGCCCGTCGGCCGCGGGAAGGTTGAGACGCTTTTTGACCAGCCCGTAGAGGCCGAAGCTCACCGCGAGGATCAGCGCCACCCATGGCGGCTGCCCGTAGTCGACCGCCAGCACGATCACGGCGATCGTGCCGATCGCCACCGCCACCCACTGCCCCGAGCGGAGCCTCTCCCCGAGCACGACCACGCCCAGCACGATGACCACGAGCGGGCCGATGAAATACCCGAGCGCCGTCTCCACCACCCGGTCGACGTTGACCGCCCAGATGTAGGTGCCCCAGTTCAGCCCGATCAGCACGGCGGTGACCGTGATCCCGGCGATGGTTGCGGGGCGGCGCAGGAGTGCCCGGATGTGCGACCAGCGGCGGATGACGGTGAGCACGATCACCATGAACAGGCATGACCAGAGGATGCGGTGAGCCAGTATCTCCATGGGCCCGGAGGGCCGCAGCAGTTTGAAGTAGGCCGGGAAGAAGCCCCAGAGCACGTAGGCTCCGAGCCCATAGAGATAGCCGAGGCGAAGCTGGTTCACCCGACAAGCGTAAGGACCTATCGACCCGTACGCTACTGACGTCTCAGCTGTTGCCGTTCTTGATGAACACGTTGAGCAACCAGCTCACGATGCCGATGATGAGAGCGCCCAGCACGGCCTGCCAGAAGCCATCGACGTGGAAGGGAAGACCGAGCAGGTCGGCGAACCAGCTGGTCAGCAGGAGCAGCAGCCCGTTCACCACGAAGGCGATCAGGCCCAGGGTAAGCATGTAGAGCCCGCAGCCGACCAACTTGATGATCGGCCTTAGCACGGCGTTGACGACACCGAACAGGACGGCCACCGCGAAATAAGTCCCGATCTGCCCGGCCGTCGTCTCGGCGTTGACCTGGATACCGGGGAGGATAAGCGTGGCTAACCAAACGGCCGCAGCGCTTGCGGCCAGACGGAGGAGGATGCCCATGGTCTGGCATCGTGCCACAGTTACTGCCGGGGCGCTCTATTCGGTGAGCCGATCAACTGTTGCTCGTACTGCGTCTGCGACAGCGCCGCCCACCGCACGGATCGCTTGTGCACCACGCCAACCATGCCGGGCTGGGCGCGCGCGAGCCACGCCTCCTGGTCGCGGCTGAGGCCGAGCACCGAGACGGCGACCGCGGCCTCGGCCGGGTGCAGCGGTTGCAGCAGAGCCAGATCGGCCCGGCCCAGCACGTCAACGTCCACAGGGGACAGATCGTCGCGCAGCACCAGCGTGCTGTGCCAAGGGGTGCCGGATGAGCGGTCGGCCGCCACGGGCCCGGCGTCGACGATGGTCAGCAACGGGTGCAGCGGATGGCCGGGCGGGACGGTCACCGGACCCGGCGCCATCACGGTCAGCGGGGCACCCGGACCGAGGCCCCGGCTGAACGCCTCCCAGGCCCAGGGCCGTGTGGTCTGCACGAGCACGTGCGAGCCGAGCGCCATCGAACGCAGCGCGACAATCTGGGCCATGGGCACGCCACCGATGACCACGACGCGCGTGGCCTCGGGCCGGAACAGGCGGAACGCCACCGGCTCCTGGTTACGGTTGATGCCGATCATCAGGCCGCTGCCGCCATAGGGTGTCGTCAACGCGGCGACGGCGGCGGCGCGGCGCTGGGTGCCCTGGTAGACCTCGGGCGACAGGCCCATCGGGGTCGGACCCGCCAGCGGCAGCGTCGCGAGCAGGCCGTCCATCTGCTCGCCGTCGAGGCGGTGCGAGTTGGCGTGGTCGGCGGCGAGGGTCTGGCGCAGGGCCACGCCGGCGTTGCCCAGGCTCCCCTGATCGGGCGTGGCGATGCGCACGGCCAGCTGCGCCGGGATGTGGTCGGTCTCCGGCGTCTTTGTCGACCCGTCGGGCTGGCTGCGATAAGGCCCCGCGGTGAGCGAGAGCGTCGTCATGGTGGCCGGAAGGCGCAGCAGGCGCGGCATCAGCGCCTGACTCGGGTCGGGTTGCGGTTGCGGCCAGCGCTCCACCTCATAGCTGGTCTGCAGCAGGCCTCCGATGTGCACCGCGGCCCAGCCCTCCTGGCCCGCCTGCGTCCCGTCGTGGCCGGCGAACTCACCGAGCACGCGCAGCGCGGCGACCTCACCGAGCGGGCGATGCGGCACACCGCCGAGCTTGGCGCGCACCTTGCGCACGGCGCCGCTGAGCGCCCGCTCCAGGTCCACCTCGGACCATCCCTCGCCGCGCTGCACCCGCACGGCGAGCACGGCACGCTCGGCGGCGAGCAGGCGACCGCCGGTCAGCGCGCGATAGTTGGCCGCGATCGGTGCCGCGCCCGTGGTGGCGATGGCGTGCAGCAGCAACTGGATCCGGACCGGCGGGGTGTCCGACGCGGGGGCGGGCAGCAGGGAGGCGGGCGAGGGCAGCGGGTACCACGACCGAGCGGGGATCACGCTTGACTCGCCCAGTTCGAGCAGGGCGACGATGCCCTCGCCGTCGGCGATGAGCGCCGTGGGCACACCCTCGATGTCGAATGTCGACACTCGGCTGCCCGGGTGAGCGAACGACAGCAGCATGCCCGCGTCGCTGCCCTGCTCAAGCAGGCGCGATCTCGTGCGATATCGCAACCAAACCGTTACCCACTCCGACAGCCAGCGGCCCCGCATGCGACCCCAACCAAGGATCAGCATGCCCGCGGCCAGGGGAACCGCGACGCCCAGAGCGATGGGGTGGATCCGCATGCCCAGGATCACCAGCAGCAGCGCGACTTGCGCGACGACGATCTGGCCGCTGCTCAGGCCCAGCACCCGCCGCGCCGGGCGCGGATGGCTCACCGCCGTCACAGTCGCTTCGGGGGACGGGCTCACCGTTTCCACCGTCATCGCGATAACCTCCCCCTGAAAGTCCGGCCACGTCATGGTAGGACAAAAGAAGACTTGTGGGGGAGGGCGCATGCCATCGCGTGGCGAACAGTTGCAGTCCTACCAGTTCATGGTGCAGCGGGTCGTTTCCGCCCTGGTGTTGCGGGAGACCGACCCGCCCCAGTCGCCTTTCCGGCGGGCCGCGAGCGCCGCTTTCGCCAGCGTGCTCGTCGCCGTCGTGATCGCGGCTGGATTCGGCGTCTACAGCATCTTCACCGGCGGCGGCAACCAGAAGTGGAGGGTGGAGGGCACGGTCGTCGTCGAAAAGGACTCGGCGGCCGCTTTCCTTTACCACGAAGGGAAGTTGCACCCCGCGCTCAACCTGACATCGGCCGTGCTGGCCTCGGGCAACCCCAAGCCGGCCATCATGACCGTCTCGGCGAAGTCGCTGCAAAGCGTGCCATGGGGACAGACGATCGGCATCCCGTATCTGCCCAATTCCCTCGCGAAGAAGAAGGAACTGGCCAGCTTCCCGTGGTCCGTCTGCGCCATGCAGATCAAGGAGGGCCCGGTGTCGGCGGTGGTCGTCGGCAGCGGCGAGATCTCGAAGGGCCGCCTCGTCGGGGCCGAGGACGCCATGCTCGTCCGCTCCACCACGAGGGCGTCGACGCCTTATGTGCTTTGGCGTGGCCGCCTTTACGAGACCAAACAGACCACGGCCGACCGTCTCGCCCCCGGTGTTCAGATCACCGCGGTCGCCCCAGCGTTCCTCAACGGGCTGCCCAAGGGAGAGCCGATCGAGCCGCACGGTGTCCCCAACAGCGGAACGGTCTGGAAGGGCAATTCGGCGTGGAAGGTCGGTGAGGTGATCACCGTTCGCGGTGTCACCGCAGAGGACCGCTATGTGCTGGTGCGCGAGGACGGCCTGTTCTACGTGTCGCAGGTGCAGGCGCAGATGGCGGCCTACATCGGCCAGCAGTACAACATCAACGAGGTGACCGACAACGGCAAGCGGACCATCTCCAACTCCTTGCTGCCCAAGGAGAACGACCCACGCCAGCCACCGTCCAACCTGCCGCACTTCACCACCTACAACGGTTCCGGGCTGTGCTCGGTGGTGCAGAACGAGGCGGGCCAGACCGAGCTGCGCGCCGATGTCCCGCTGCAACTGGAGCGGCGCCCGCAGACCTCGCGCCGCAGCACCAGCAACGCGATCTACGCGGACTACGTGCTCATGCCGAATGGGATGGGTGCGATAGTCGCCTCTGGACAGACGTATAGTTATGTTTCGCGGGACGGAGTGCGGTTCGCGGCCGCAAACGTGGGCGTACTAACAAAATTGGGCTATGAAGGGGTGGCTCCGGTGCGCTTGTCGTCCTCACTCGTCGCGCTGCTCCCGGAAGGTCCAGGTCTGGACCCGACGGAGGCAATGGTCCCAGTAACCGTTTCTTGAGAGAGCTATCCACAGGTTTCGGGTACGGGGTGGCGACATTTGCGTAATGCCGCTACCGTCAGCCGCGAAGTTGTTATCACTACAGGGAGTGGGGTGACGTAGACAGTGGCTCAGACAGCGGCCGAAGCCGCGATCATGGAATCAACGGCGGGCAAATTTGACCAGGTCCACGACTCGCTGGATCAGATGCTCAGCAGGCTCCTGAACGAGCTTGAGGTGCTGCAGAGCTCATGGCAGGGCCGCGCTGGACGTTCGTTCCAGCAGGTCAAGGACGCCTACCAGACCAACCAGCGCAAGCTTGGAACCGCGCTGGCCGAAACCTCGGCCGCCATCCGCAGCTCGGGGACCAACTACACGGCCAGTGACGAGGAGTCGTCGAGCAAGGTGTCCGGCATCAACACCGGCATGAACCTGCCGCTCTAATCGAAAGGGGAGGTTTGACATGGGCGACAAGCTTCTTGTCAATTTTGGCGCCTTGCAGCAGGCCGCCGCGGACATCAACACCGCCATCAACACCATGGAGAACCAGCTCAGCGACTGCGAGCAAGCCGCCCAACCCTTGATCTCGACATGGGAGGGTTCGGCGCAGGAGGCCTACCACGTCCGCCAGCAGCGGTGGCGCCAGGCCGCCGGCGATCTGACCCAGATGATGCGCGAAATCAAGGCCGCAGTGGACGACTCGGCGCAAAACTTCCAGCAGACCGAGGACCGCAACAGGGCGATGTTCGAGTGAGACCTGGCAGCAGAAAGGGAACGCCGGACGCGTTCCCTTTTTGTTGTCCTTGCTGCTGATGCGGCGGCCGGTTGTCCACTGTCGTTCATGGACACCGGCCGCTCGCTACTTGCCCGCGGGCCGCCACCGGCGGCGGGCACCCGCCGGCAGCGCGGTCATCAACACGGTGGCCAGGATCACGCCTACGCCGACAATCCCGCCCACCCATAGCGCTTGCTGCTTGCGCTCCGCGGCACGTTCGGCCGCGCGCAGTGTCGCCGCGTCGCTTTCGTCGCCGCGCAGGGCCTTGGCGGGCTGCGGGGGCATGTCGTCGACGATCTCGGTGACCGCCCTGATCGGGTTGACGATGCCGACGCCGTAGCTTGTGCTGCCCCGCCCGCCCGGCGCCGGATCCGCCGTCGCCAGCAGGCGCTTGACCACCTGGTCGGCGGTGATACCCGCGAAGCGCTCGAAGATCAGAGCCGCGGTCGCGGCGACCATGGGGGCGGCGAAACTGGTGCCGCTTTCCTGGGCAAAGCCGCTGCCTGGGCGCGGCGCCCACACCCCCACGCCGGGCGCCGCGATGTCGACATAAGTGCCAACCTGCGACTCGGGCAGCTTCTGAAAGCCCTCCGGGCCGATCGCCGCCACGCCTATGACCCCCGGCCAGGCCGCCGGGTATGGGGTGGGGTTTTCCTTGAGGTTGAGGTTGCCGGCGGCCGCGACGACGACCACGCCCCGGGAGATCGCCCGCGCCACGGCGTCCTTGAATGGCTTAAGCCCGGCCTCGCCCTTGGTGTAGGCGAATGACATGTTGATGACCTTGGCCCCACCCTCGACCGCCCAGTCCACCGCGGCGGCCATCTCCTCGATCGGGGCATTGATCGGGTTTTCGTTGCCTTGCGCGTTCTCGCTCACGCGGGCCGCCATGATCTGCGCATCGGGGGCGATCCCGCGAAATGGCACATTGTTCCTGGCCTTGGCCGCGATCACCCCAGCGACGCCGGTGCCGTGCCCGAAACAATCCTCCGGAGTGGCGACGCCATGGAGCTTGTCGATATTCGCAACGACCTTACCCTGGAGTTGTGGGTGGTTGGGGTCGACGCCGGAGTCCAGCACCGCCACCTTGACGCCCTTGCCACTGACACCGGAGGGAAGGGTGCTCAGATTCCACAACTGCAAGTGCCAGGGAGTGTCGGATATCTGCGCCCCGGGCTGGATCTCTTTTTGGCACGCGGCGTGCGCGGGAGTCGCGGCGAGCCCGACCAGGCTGGACGCGCCCACCACCGTGAGTGTGACAAAGGCGGAGAAGGGGATGCGCATATTGCCTCCGAAATCTGGCGATAGCTCACGGTGTCCAGGATGCTACTGGACGGGTTGCGCTAGTAGTTTGTACGCGAGGACGAGCAGGCTGGAGGTGACGAGATGAGCGGCGCGGCGGGCTGGGAGCCGGCGAACGATGGCGAGATCGCGCTCTATGACGCCCTGGCCGCGGGCGACCAGGAGCGATACTTCCAAGCATTGGGACGCATCAACCTCCTTCTCCCCGTCTCGGCCGATGCCGCCGCCGGGCGGACCCCCATCGGGTGGGGCACCTGGACGGCGAACAACCACACGCATCTTCTCGCCTTCACCTCCGATGAGTCCATGCGGACCTGCCTGGCGCAGCACGTCGGTGGTGCCCGGCGGATGTCGCTGCGCGACCTGGCCGCCGTGTGGCCCAACAACGACTGGTGGCTGGCGGTGGATCCCGGCTTGCCGATAGAAGGCTATCTGCCGGCGTGGTTCGTCGCTCAGCTCGCCCGAGGAGATGCGCGCCTGCCTGGGCAGTGGTCCTCGATGCCGCGCGATCGGCTGGAACGGGTACAGGCGCTGGAAAGGGCGAAAGCAGCAAAAGCCGCGGCGCTGCCGAGGGAGCCGATCCGGACCGTGGCCACGGCCGGCGGTCTGCTGGCGCTGCCACCCGCGTCCGCGTCGCCCCGCTGGGCCAGGGGCGCATCGTCCGTAGTGGACAGCGACGAGACCACGACGGTGCTGCCGAGCGGCCCGGCGCCGGCGACGGTGAACCTGCCGCCGGCAAAACCCTATGTGCCGGAGCCGTACCAGACGCCGCCCGTGCCGCCGCCTCCTCGACGCCGGACATACCGGTCCGAGCACGCGGGCCAGCCGCCGCGGCCATTCGAGGTCCCGCTGGTGCCGGAGCCTTACGAGGCGCCCCCCGTGCCACCATCAGCGGCACACGGGCGGTTCGGTTCACCGCCCGCGGCTCCGCCCGTCCAGCCCGCGCCCACTCGGCCGGCGCCTGGCCAATCGCCGCCTGAGGAGCGGCCCGTGGAGCGGCCGGTGGTGCGGGAGGAGCGGCCGGTGGTGCGGGAGGAGCGGCCCGTGGAGCGGCCGGTGGTGCGGGAAGAGCGGCCCATGGAGCGGCCGCTGGTGCGCGAGGAGCGGCCGGTGGTGCGGGAGGAGCGGCCCATGGAGCGGCCGGCGGTGCGGGAAGAACGTGAAGAGCGCCCGGTGCAGGCCGAGGAGCGGCCGGTGCCGCGAGCGGAAGGGCCACGCCACGCCGAGCGGGAGCCCGAGTTCGTGCCGGCGAACGCGGTCGAGGAGCAGCTCTACGAGGCTGCCTCGGCGGGCAACACCGATGCCTTCCTGTCCACACTGCTGCTCGCGACGGTGCTCATCCCTAAGGCTTCCGGCACGACCAACGGCAAGTGGCGGCCGCAGCCGATCGACGGCGAACCGCACATCGTGAGCTACACCTCGACCCAGCACTTGACCGAGCCGCTGGAGACCATCCCCATCCGGTTCATCAAGCTGATCAGCGAGTGGCCCGATCCTAACTGGTCTTTCGCGGTGAACCCGGGCACGCCGGTGGGCGCGACGCTTCCCGGCGGTCAGCTGCTGGCCCTGGCCAACTGGGCGGCGGAGGTGGGCCTCGGCGGCGAGGACGAGGACGTGGACGAGCCGAGCATCAAGCTCAACGGGACGCCGGTGGCGGGGCGGGTCAATCCGGAGGTGACGGTCCTGCAGAAGGCGATCGCGCCCAGCCAGGTGGGTTACTACCTGCAACGGGGTTACGACCGCGTGACGGGGTTCGTGCACCGGGCGCACGAGGTGGGCCACCTCAAGAACCCTTCGCAGATGCGTGAAGCGCTGGGGCTGGACTGGGAGGGTTCACCGTTCTCGGTGGAGGCGGACGAGATCTATCTGTTGCGCTGGTCGGCGCACCGTCCGAGCCTGTATCGCATACCGTACGGCGGCCATAGCGAGTCGGCGATGCGCGCCATGCAGGGCTGGGTCATCGAGCGGGCTCCGTTCCGCGGCAACGGTTTCGCGCCGGGCGAGAGCAAAGAGGTGATCGCCGAGTTCAAGGTGGACAGTGCGCGGCTGCCGCACGGCGCGCGCCTGCTTCGCCTCAAGGACGGTGCCGAAGAGATGGTCGCGGTCTTCGATGCTGACCTGCAGCGCTGGCTGCGCACGGAGGGCGGTGCGTGATGCGCGACGGGTTCGTGGCACGGGTCGGAGGCAAGGAGTACGAGGCCAGCCCGGACGCAGACAACGTGCGCCTGTACTTGCCGGAGTCCGCTGAGGGCTTCGAGGAGGTCAAGCCGGGCCGCCACGTCAAGGTCGTCAAGATGTCGGAAGTGGACGAGCTGAGCTACGTGCGCACCGTGTGCCTGTGGCGGGGTGAGCCGTTCGTCGTCCTTGCCGAGCATGACGCCTGGCTGCGCGTGGAGTACACCGGCGGGCGGGCGCCGGTGGCGCGCCAGCTCGGCCTGGAGGAGTTCGATTTTGGGGTGTACCAGGGGTGGGCTCCCCGTCAGGAGGTCAGTGACCTCAGGGAAGTGCGCGTCTGACTAGTCCTTGGCCCAGCGGACGATCTCGCCGGCGACCAGACCGGGCGCCTCGACGTGCGGGAAGTGCCCGACCCCGTCGAGGAGCCGCCACTCGTAGTCGGCGAGCACGTAGCGCCCCGACCCCTGAGCCGTGGCCGGCAACGTGATCGTGTCCAGGGCGCCCTGGAGCTGAAGTGTCGGTGTCACGATGGGCTGGCGCATCGCCTTGAGGAACCGGTACCCGTGAAGCCTGAGCGTCGACCGGAAGGCCCATCGATATGCTTCCATCGCGCAGAATGCGGCCTGCGGGATGCGCATGGCCTCACGGCAGCGCGCGACGTAATCGTCGAACTCGGGTGTGGCCCGGAAAGCGGGCCCGGTCCAGGCTGACATGAACCGCCCGACCAGGAAAGCGTCGTGGCGCGTCAGCACGTGCTCATAGCGCGGGATCTGGAAGCGCAGCAGCGCCCGCCCGGCCCCCCGCTGGCCCGACTCGGTGATCAGCGCGGAGCGCAGGCGCAGCGGGTGCGCCGCGCCGAGCACGACCAGGCGGTCGATGAGGCGCGGGTGCAGGGTGGCCGCGGCCCAGGCGGTGAGCCCGCCGGCCCCGGCCCCGACGACGGTGGCGCGCCGCTCGCCCAGGGCGCGGATCAGGCCCGTGACGTCGGAGGCAAGCGTGAACCCGTCATAGCCGCGGGGCGGCTTGTCGCTGGCGCCATACCCGCGCAGATCGGCGGCGACGGCCCGGAACCCGGCGTCGGCCAGCAGTGGGAGCTGGTGGTGCCACGCCCACCAGAACTCGGGAAAGCCGTGCAGCAGCAGCACGAGCGGGCCCGTGCCGATCTCAGCGACGTGGAAGCGGCTCCCATTGGCGCTGACGAAACGATGCGTCCACGGCCCGTCCACCATGACACACGCTTCGTCGACTGCACGCCGCCGTTCACTCATGTGAGTACGTTAGCCGGTGTGCACACGAACCCGGCGGCGCAGCAGCGCCGCGGCGAGCAGTGCCGCCGCCATGGAGCCGATGAGCACGGCGCCTTTGGCCTGGTCCTGCAGTAGTTCGGTGTCGAAGGAGAGCTCGGCGATGAGCAGGCTGACGGTGAAGCCGCAGCCGGTGAGCACCGCGACCGCGCCCAGGTCACGCCAGTGAAGGTCTTCGGGGAGGCGGGCCAGGCCGGTCTTGGCCGCGAGGAACGCCGACCAGAACACGCCTATTGACTTTCCGACGACGAGGCCGAGGAGGATACCCAGCGGGACGCGATCGGTGAAGATTCCGCCCAGCGCGGACGGGTTGATCGGGATCCCGGCGGCGAAGAAGGCGAACAGCGGCACGCAGATCCCGGCGGACAGCGGCTGGAGCCGGTGCTCGAGGGTCTCGGCCGGAGCGTGGCGCTCGCCG
>Ga0209382_10011084_pt1 | contig 11207 bp, 5 predicted proteins | sample SoiMetdeltSBSDD5_FD_187599 | JGI IMG/M metagenome (GOLD analysis project Ga0209382, IMG submission 187599) | Bulk soil microbial communities from a Populus tree surrounding site in Tennessee, USA - Soil MetaG P. deltoides SBSDD5 (SPAdes) (version 2) | ecosystem: Environmental > Terrestrial >...
GTAATGCTTGGAAAGTTCGTCGGCGGTCAATTCCGTTACGCTCTCGTCATAAAACTTTGCCGGCGAGTTGTTGTGTTCGTAGGGGTAGCGGCAGGCTTCATCAATGTCGTATCCGGCCGCCACTTGAATCCCGGCGTCAAGCAGCCCACAGGTCAAACCGCCCGCGCCGCAGAATAAGTCCACTGCAACAGCAGGTTTTCGGATCGGTGTTCCGGCTCGACGGAGGCTCACGACCTCAGACTGCCAAAGCAAAGATAGATGTGCAAGTCCACCCTCGGCAGTGCTTCCACGTAAGACGAGAGGGTTGGTTGTCTATGATAGATGCGGAAGTCAGGAGGCCAAATTCCAGGGACATGCATCTGTCGCGCCGTCCTTTCGGCGGCGAGAGAAAAGCGCAAACAGAAGCGCAACAACCATCCAGCCCAGCAGCAGAACCGTGACGTAGTGAATGAAGGGCACCAGCCAGATGCTGAGGAATGACGGCGGTAGTGGAAGCGGCATGTTCCGGGGCGCGTAGAAGACATACCACCACGCGACCAACGCAAGAACCGGCGGCGCGATGATGAGCACGCTACTCCGGAAGCGTGGCCCGGCCAGACGTCGTTTGCCTCGTGCGATCTGTCGTCCGCACCACGCTGCCGCCACGAACAGGCACACTCCAACTCCGACCGCGATTTTCAACGCGATGCGATTGATCCGAGGAGTGATTCCTTCCCCTGGCTCCGGATCGGTTCCGGCATCGACGCCCAGGACGGTCTTCAACCAGAGTTTTTGCACGGCGATCTGGAACAGAAATCCCTGCGAGGAATTGTTGGCGACGACGAAGCCCTCGCGCCGGGTGGTGTCGATGAGGAAGTGCGCGGTCCAGCCGGGGTTGCCACCGAAATGCGCCAGCAGCTTGTCACCGTGAACAGTCGCGGGAGCGGTTTCGACTCCGTCGATGTTGGTCACGGAAAATCCGGTGCCGAGTCCGCCGGGCAGCGGTTCGATCATGTTGGCGATGGTTTCCGGTTTGAGCACACCGCGGCCGGGCGGTTCGCCGCGCGGACCGGTCGCGGCGGCGGCTACGAATCGCGCGAAGTCAGGGACAGTGCACAGCTCGCTGCCGATGGACTGACACGCAAGTTGGCGATAGCCGACTTCCTCTTGCAACTCGCCGTAGGGCATCGGCGCGGCCTGTTCCAGTTCGCGCGTCCAGACCCATTTCACATTCAGCCCGAGCGGCGCGGTCACTTCGCGATGCATGAATGCGGCGAAAGGTTCGCCGGTGACGTCTTCGATGATCATTTGGAGAAGGACGTAGCCGCCGCCGGAATAGACGTTGGTGGAGCCGGGTTGCCATTTGATTTCAACCGGGCCGTTCACTTCGCCGAAGAGTTGGATCTGGTTTTTGCCTTCCAGGATTTCGACGAGAGTCGGCAGGCGACGGCGCTGGTCATAGTCGAGGAACCCGTGGACGGTCAGGCCCGCGCGATGGCTGAGCATCCGGCGGATGGTGACGCCCGCGGGATCGAACTGCGAGGAGCGGAGTTGCCATCGTTTCAAATAGCGATTGGCCGGCGCGTCGAGTTCGACCTTGCCCTGTTCGACGAGGCGCATGATGCCCCACATCGTGAGCACTTTGCCGTTGGAACCGTGATTGAAAACCATGTCCGGCTGCATGGACGCGCCGGTCTTGAGGTTGGCGAGGCCGAACGCCCTGGTCCACGCCACGTCGCCGTTGGTGATGCAGGACACCACTGCGCCCGGCACGCGATATTTCGCGAGGAGACCGGGCATGCGCTCATCGAGCGCGCGAGCAAAAGGATCGTCAGGCGGCCCCGCGGCCTGGAGTGAAACGCCAAGGGCAAATAGGAACCAGAGACCCAGGGTGCGCGGCATTGCGTGATTGTAGGGCGGAACGGTTGGGAGTTGAAAGTTGAGAGTTGAAGGGTGATCGACGGACGAGGGAAGGCACGGTGGAATCTTACCGCAGATAAACGCAGATAAACGCAGATTCTGTTGAGGGGCCGAATGCGATGGGCAAGGGATTGCCCGCCCTACGCCGGGCGTTTGTGGTAGGGCGTCCCGCGCCCGCGGGGTGCGCACAGTTCTCTTCGAGTTAATTCGTGAAATTCGTGTCTTCGGACCCGCCCGCCCGGGGCGCAGCGGCCGCGAAGAGCGAGTAGGTCCTGAACAGTTGGGAGGGTGCTCTCAAAGTCGGAGCTGCGGCGGGCAAGAGACTGCCCGCGGTCCGATGCGGTTGCGGCGGGCAAGAGACTGCCCGCCCTACCTAGCGGTGGTGGAGCGTCCCGCGGCTGCGCGATGCGCGCCGTTCACGTCGATTCGCGGGATTCGTGTCAAATCGTGGGCATCCGTCCCGTCGTCGCGGGATCCGTGTCATTTGTGGTTGAGATTGCTTATGGCTGATTGTCGATGGAGTTGCGTGCCAGCGAGGTTTGACTCCCGATCACAAGAGAGTTAAAAGAGCACCGTGACGATTGAGCTGCCAGATGTTCCCGCGAACGAGCGACTGACGCCCGAAGAGGTGCGCCTGGAGCTCGCTTGCGCGTTATATGCGCGCGGGCGCATCGGCAAGGTCGCCGCCACCCAGATGTCAGGCGTGGACTTCTTCACTTTCCAACGCGCTTTGAGTGAGCGTGGCGTCCCGCTTTACACCGAGCAAATGCTGGCGTCGGACCTCCAGTCGCTCAACGAAACGAAGTGATCGTCGTCGCCGACACGTCGGTGCTGATCAATCTCTGTCGCGTCGGTCAAGGCGGCCTGTTTCGACAGTTATTCCAGGAGGTGGTCATCCCTCCGGAAGTCCCGAGGAATTTGCACGCCTCGCCAGCAATGCTCCGCGCTTCGCCGGGGTGAAACTCCCTGACGGAGTCCGGCAGCAATCGCCTGCTGCCTTACTGCCTGCTGTTCGTGCCGCGGCGGGTTTGGATGCGGGCGAGGCCGCTGCGTTGTCGCTCGCGGTTGAGATCCATGCCGACGCGGTTTTGATTGATGAACGGCGAGGTTATGAGGTTGCCGTTCAGCTCGGTCTTCGAACGCTTGGAATCCTCGGTATTCTTCTCCGTGCGAAGTCCGCAGGGTTTGTTCCCGCGGTGCAAACGGTGTTGGACGCCTTACGACGAGATGCAGGTTTCTGGATTTCTGAATCGCTGCGGAAACAAGTTCTTAACGCGGCGGGAGAGGGTTAATCGTTGAGATAGGGCGTTAATTCGCGTCAACTGGACCGCGCCCGTCCCGGGCGCAGCGGCCACGAATAACGAGGATGGTTCGAACAGTTGACGAGGTGTTCTCGAAGCCGGAGCTGCTGCGGGCGAGACGCCCGCGGTCCGTCGGCATCCGTGTTCATCCGTGTAATCCGTGGTTGTAAACAGGTTCGTGGTTGAAGGTTGAACCGGAGAATTGGAAATCTGCGTTCATCGGCGTCCATCTGCAGTTGAAAGAATTCTCGACTCACCCCGGGCCCTCTCCTCGTTCGAGGAGGAGAGGGGGATTATCCTGTGGAACGATTACCCCGGGTGGCGTCCCTGTCACCGACTTACAGTGGGCCAGGTTCCATGGGGCTTTCAGTCCATCAAGTTTGTTTAATCCGTTTAATCCGTGGTCGGGAATGGTTGAGGGTTGATCCGCCTTCGCTCTGCGGGCCATGGCGGACGGGTGGTTGATTGTTGATGAGTTCGCGGTTCTAACGCGGTGTCCAGCGCTGAAGTCCTTGAACCGCAGAGTCGACTATCGGCAAAGAACTTGTCTTTGATCGGCGCTTTCGTTAAGCAGACCTTGCGACTGAAGATTCAGTCGGATCTTCGGTCTCTCGGCCCACTGTCGCAACAAACTATGAAAAACCGCTCACTCTTTCACGAATGCGTCCTTTGCTTTCTTCTGGCCGGCGGGTCTCTGCTGCCAACCCTCAGCCAGAGCGCCGCGCTTACCGTCACGCCGAACACCATCAGCAACACCTACAGCGGCCAGATCACGCTGCAGATCAGCGGTCTCACGAACGGGGAGACCGTCCTCGTCGAAAGGTTCCTCGACGCGAACACGAATGCCGTGGTCGATTCCGGTGAATTGCTGGTCCAGAGTTTTAAAGTCACCGACGGCCAGGTGGTCGCCTTTGGCGGAGTGCGCGACACCAATGTGCCCGGCGACGACGATGGCGCGGCCAACCTGCAAATCCAGACGGGCTTAAGTTTTGTGTCCTCCCCGGAGTTTTCCCGCGGCGCCGGGCGTCATCTATTTCGGGTGTCCAGTCCGAGCGGTCGATTCACGCCTGTCGTGCAGGCATTGACCGTCACACAAGGTGCCTTCCCACAACATGTCATCGGTCAGGTCACAGGCGGAGGACCCGCAGTACCTGGGGCGTTCGTGGCTCTTCTGGTTCAGGTCGGCGACGACGTGCAGTTCGTTGCCGGTGCCCAAGCCGACGCGTCCGGCAACTATTCGTTGGCCGGCGCGCCCGGAACCTATGTGTTGTTCACGGCTAAAAGCGGATTTGTCGCCGATTTCAGCACGGCGCCGATTGTCACCCTCAACTCCGGGCAGGTGGTTACTCAGAATCTGACGTTGACTGCGGGAACGCGAACCATTTCGGGGCGTGCGACGGACGCAGCGACAAGCAATGGAGTCCCCGCGTTACAGTTCTTTCTCCAGTCGGCCAACAACAAGTTTGTCGTCGCCTTCACCGACACGAACGGCAATTTCACGGCGTCCGCAGTGTCGGATCAATGGGAGATCGACATTTCGGATTTCAGTCTCTCGCAGGGCGGTTATTTGCGTCCGCAGAACAAGCCCCAGGTTGATACCACTGGGGGCAGCGTCAGCGGAGTCGGCATCCAACTCGCAAAGGAAACCGCGCTCATCTATGGCAGTCTGAAGAATGATACAAACGGCCCGCTGCCGGGCATTTCCCTCTCCGGCAACGACGCCGGCAACCAGAATCAGGCCAACGCCACGACGGACGCCAACGGCAACTACACGATGGGCGTGACGGCTGCCGCCTGGTTCATTGGTCCGGACAACCAGAATCCCGGACTGGCTGGATATCTCGTCCAAAGCACGAATGTCACTCTCACCAACGGCCAGGCCGTCCTCGTCAACTTTGTCGCTCAACGCGCGACAGCGCACCTGTTCGGGCGCGTGACCGATACCGGCGGATCGCCCGTGTCCGATTTGACCATCCTTGCATTCCCGCAAAACGGCGGAACGTCGTCGTCGGCAAACACAGCCGCCGACGGCAGCTTCGACCTTGGCGTGTTCGGCGGCACCTGGACGGTTCAGTTGGAAACCAGCGGCGCGGCCCAGCGTAATTTGATCGGGCCCAGTCGTACGTTCAATGTCACTGACGGCGTCAATATTTCGAACATCAACTATGTGGTGCAAAATGTCACCGCGCAGATCAACGGATTCGTCCGAAACAGCCTGTCGGCGGGATTGGCCAGCGTGTTCGTGCACGGCACCGCCACGATCAACGGCACGAACTACAATCAAACCGTGCAGACGGATGGTGGTGGTAACTATCAGTTGGGCGTGATCAACGGCTCCTGGCAGGTCGGAGTCGATTGTTTTGACATGAGCAACCTCGGCTATGCATGCCCCAATCAACAGACGGTGACGGTGTCCGGCGCGAACCAAACGGCCAACTTCACGGTGCAGCCGTTCGGTAACACGCCGCCTTCGCTCAACCAGCCACAATGGTTCCCGGGTCAGTTTCAGTTTCAAGTCTCCGGCGAATCAGGGCGACGTTACCGCGTTGAGGCGACGACCGACTTTTTGGCCTGGACGCCGCTCACGACGAACACGGCGTTTGGAGGTTCATTCTCTTTCTCTGATCCCGGCGTGCCCGGCTTCACCCGGCGACTCTATCGCGCGGTGCTTGTGCCCTGACACTTCACGCAAGGGACTGCCCGCCCTGCCTTGCGGTGGTAGGGCGCGCTCCGTGCGCGCCGTTCTCTTCGCGCAAATTCGCGGAATTCGTGTCAACCGGACCGCGCCCGTCCCGGGCGCAGCGGCCACAACGAATGAGGATGATTCGGACAGTTCGCGAGATGTTTCAAATCGGAGTTGCTGCGGGCGAGCCGCCCGCGCTCCGCCGGTATCCGTGTTCATCTGCGCCCATCTGCGGTTGGAAGAATTCTCGACTCCCACCCGGCCCTCTCCCGTTCGAGGAGGAGAGGGAGAATTTCACCTCGCCTGCATCTGTGTTCATCGGTGTCCATCCGTGGTTGAGTTGAGTTGATGATTGATCCGCCTTCGCGCTGCGAGCTATGGCGGACGGGTGGTTGATTGTTGAGGGAGGGCGTTAATTCGTGAAATTCGTGTCAATCCGCCTTGGTTGTTCTGCGATCTTGAATATCCCGTTTTCGATTACGAGGACGAGGACGAGGACGATTGCCGCTCCGCCGCGCTGTTTTGCTCACCGCGGCAACAAACGAAGGCGGTAAAATCGCGTTGGTGTTCCGTGGCCGACAGGATCGGCAATGCGACATTCGACGCCGGCCGTCCGGTTGGTCGCGACCGGTGTCCAGTGGACGAGGTTGGTGGAGGCTTCGAGCACGCAACCCCCGGTCAAATCGCCTGTCGCGATAAACTCCCGGCCATGCTGTTGAACTTCGGCCGGAGTCTGCGGTTGCAAATGGAGGCGGACCCCGTGCCGCCGACCACAGTCGGATGACGCAGCGTCACGAATGTGGTCACGGCGTTCCGCCGCGCTGATGAGATCATCGCGGTAGAACTGCCAGGCGTGCTCGATAACGCAGCGGACGTATTCGCCGTGATTCCTCCACGGACCATCGCAGGGGCAGAGTTGGGGAATGCTGCACCCCTGCGCGTTCGCGACCGCGCCGGGCGGCGTATTCGGGCATTCGTCGCAATCGTTTGGAACACCGTCCCGGTCCGTGTCGCAATCGTCGGGTGAAGGCGGCGCGAGTTTGACGATCCACCAATCGTAAGCGCCAAAGGAGGCTGTGGTCTTGTTGCCGGTGGCACCCGATTCGGCGTATCCGGCAAGAACGATTCCGCCATCCGTGGCAGGGCGCACCACGCGTATGAAATCATCTTGAGCACCGCCCAGCGACTGGTCCCAAACCGGGTTGGCGTCCGCGTCGAGGCGCACGACCCAATAGTCTCCGCCCGGAAAATCGCCGCCGTAATACGGGCTGGTTTTGGTCCCGTCGGGCAGTGAACCGGATTCTCCGCCCAGCAGCCAGCCGCCGTCCGGCAGCGAGCTCATAGTATAAAGTTCGTCGTTGCGGCTTCCACCGAACGACTTGTCCCATAGTTTGGTTCCGTCGGCGGCGATGCGAACGAGCCAGTAGTCACTTGAGCCATGGCTCGGACTCGTCTTGTTGCCGCTCACGCCCGAGTAGGAACGGCCCGCCAAAAGGAATCCGCCATCAGACGTCTGACGCAGGCTGCGCACTTCTTCATCCTGACGGCCGCCAAACGATTGGTCCCAAAGCTTGTTGCCGCTCCCGTCCAGACGGACGACCCAGAAATCGTAGCCGCCGAAGTTGGGACTGGTCTTGTTGACGCCGGGAGGAGAGGCGGACCCGCCGCCGAGGATAAATCCGCCGTCACTCGTTGGCTGAAGATCGAACAATGGTTCCGAACGGGTTCCGCCATAAAAGCGTTCCCAAAGCTTGTTGCCCTGTCCATCAATGCGCACGATCCAGCAGTCGGCTTCGCCATTGACACAGTTGGGACACGAGGTCGAAAAGCCGCCCAAAATGAATCCACCATCAAACAGTTCGTGAACCTGAAAGAAGTACTCCAACGATGCGCCGCCAAAGGTGCGCTCCCAAAGTTTGTTGCCTTGGGCATCCAGGCGAATCACCCAACCATCCTCCCGGCCAAGAGGCGGACTGGTCTTGTTGCCGCTCAGTCCCGACGCCGACCAACCCGCAACGATGAACCCGCCGTTCGCCGTTTGTTTGACGCTCAAAGCGTTTTCGTCTTCGTTGCCCCCGAACGCCCGCTCCCAAACCTTTTCGCCGCCGGCGTTCAGGCGAATCAACCATACGTCCGCGTCAAAACTCCCGCCCAGATGGGGACTTGTTTTGTTGCCGTTCGCGGGCGAATAGGACAGGCCGCCGAGGATGTAGCCGCCGTCGCTCGTTGCTTCGAGGCTGTAGAGATAATCGTAGTCCGCCCCGCCGAAACTGTGCTGCCACTGAACCGGCGGCGGACAGATTGGCGCCGGACAGCCCCTGGCATCGACCGGCGCGCCTGGAGGCGTGTTCGGGCACTGGTCAAGATCGTTGGGGACGCCGTCGTGATCGGAGTCGCAACCGTCGTCCTCCGGTCCGAGTTTCACGATCCATCCGTCGCCGCTCCCAAGCCATGGCACGGTCTTGTCGCCGCCGATGTCGTTGAAAGTTTCGCCGGCGACCACAAACCCGCCATCGGGTGTGATCGCCACATCGTTGGCGCTTGATCCATAGGGGTTCCCGCCGCCGATCGTGCGTTCCCAGAGTTTGTTGCCCGCGGAATCGATGCGCACGAGCCACATGTCGTTACCGCCGACTTTGGGGCTGGTCTTGTTGCCACTGACCGGCGACTGCGAGTAACCGGCGAGAATATATCCGCCGTCGGCCATTCTCCTTCCGGAATAAAGAGCGTCCGAATCCGTGCCGCCGAACGAGCGTTCCCAGATCCTGTTGCCGTTGGAATCGATCAACACCACCCAGGCGTCGCTCCCGCCGTAGCTGGCGCTGGTCTTGTTTCCGCCTGCGGGTGAACTGGCGTAGCCGCTTAACAGGAAACTGCCGTCCGGTAATTCGCCAATCGGCACGAGGCCATCGTGGTTCGTCGTGCCGTAGCTGCGCTCCCAGATCTTCTGGCCATCGGGATCCAGTTTGAGGATCCAACTGTCGAACCCGCCAAAGCCGGCGAGCGATTTGTTTCCGTCGGCGGGCGAATCGGAACTGATGCTGACCAGATAATTACCGTCTGCGGTCTGAACGATATTGCCGGCCCCGTCGAGGCCGGTGCCGCCATACGAACGCTCCCAGACCTTGTTGCCGCCGGCGTCGAGCTTCACGATCCAGGCGTCGCCCTGGCCATAGTGCGGGCTCGTCTTGTCCGGACCGGTCGGCCCCCAGGAACCACCCGCCGCAATGAATCCGCCGTCGCTCGTCTGCCGCACGGACTCGAACCCATCGAGGTCTGAGCCTCCGTAGGTCCGGGTCCACAACACGTCGCCCTTCGCGTCAATGCGCGTCAGTTCGGCCTGATACCCGCGTTCATCGCCACCGGGGACCCACGTGCTGCCGGCAATGATGTAGCCACCGTCTGCGGCCGGCTGCAGGTCATTGAGATAATGCGAACCCGTCGCGCCGTAGAAGCGTTGCCAGGCATTACTGCCGTTGGAAAGCAGGGCGACGAGCCAAATGCCTTCATCGCGGCCAAAGTATTGTCCACCGGCGAGGTAACCACCGTCGGAACGATTGAGAATGCGATGGAACCGCTGGTAGGTGTCATCCCCAAGTCCGGCCTGCCACTGAATGGGCGGAGAGCAAACGGGAGCCGCCGGGGGCCGAGGTTCCGCTGCCGATAATGGCGCGGCAACGAGAAGCCACGCGCTGAAGAGGAATGTGGGTGCGGAACATCCGGCCGAACCGCGGGACGATTTATCTTGAATGACACCGCCGGAAACGATGCGCATCGCGTTCACTCCCTGTGGGGCCTTTCCTCCGGGATCACGTGCGGAGAATACACAAATGACCGCGAATAACAAGCAGGTTTGTTCAGGTCGCTGGGCAGAAGGCGGGTGGAGTTACCGCAGATAGACGCAGATGAACGCAGATTTCAGCGGAGGGCCGAATGCGGCGGGCAAGGGACTGCCCGCCCTACCCTCTGCACCAGGTGCGTTCGCGTTAATTCGCGGAATTCGCGTCAATCTGCCTGCATCTGTACCGCGACCTCGAATATCCCATTTTCAAAGACGAGGACGATGGGGACTAACGGCTGAGGTCGCGAACGCGGTAAAAGGCAGATGACGCGCTTATGGGCGCTGAGACGGTGCCGCCCGTCACAGGCGGACCGATGTCCTCCCAGGTTTGTGACCCCACTTCGGGAATGCTTTGGAGCTGGAAAGGTCCGCTGCCGCCTTGCCATTGAATCGTCAGGTCAGTCCCGGCGCGTTGGCTGTTGGAAATCCAAAGGGGCAGTTCGGCCAGAATCACTTCTCCTGCCTCCGTGCCCAGAGCCACGGCGCGCATTTGTGGATCGAACGATACGCTGCTGTACCGATCCGCATGGAAGCACGGCTCGACTCCGGAACAATAATGTGTAATCACGCTTCGGCTACGAAAGTCAGCCCAAACGGTTTCCCCCGAGACGGACACGCTAAAAATGGAAACTCCGTCCGGCGAAAATGCGCTCCACGGACGGAAGCTGGGACTTGGAACGGGCTCCAGAAGGCCATTATTGAGATTGACCACAAAGATCGTGTAATGCTGTTGAACACAGATGCGGCTGCCATCGGGGGAAAATTTGACGTCATCGGCCCCGCTATCGCCCAGGGTGCGCACCAAACTGCCATCGCTCAGCAACCAGATTACAGGGCCTGAGCCGGCGATGAAACGGCCATCCGGCGAGAAAGCGACGGAGAGCATTCCGCGATGAGTCTTGGCGGTTATGGTGCGCACCAATTGACCAGCCGCGACGCGCCAGAGTTTGAGTTGGTTATCCGGGCCTCCTCCACTGGCAACCAGACTTCCGTCGGGCGAAAAAGCCACCGCCGCAACAATACTGGTGTGAGCCGGAACACTTCGGAGCAAAGCAGCATCGCCTGCCTGCCAGATTTTCAGCAGGCCGTCCTGTCCACCGGATGCGAGCAGGTTGCCGTCCGCGCTCAACGCCAATCCGTAAACGCTTCCGCTGTGAGCAGTGACGTTGGTGATGAGGCCGCCATCGGAACGTCGAAGAAACTTCACCGTTCCATCATCACCGGCCGAGATCAACCGGGCGCCGTCGGGGGTAAAAAGGACGGCCCGAGTAACACCGTTTGAATGGTGGGGGAATTTCCAGAGGTAGCGAAGGTGAGGAGACGCGTTGTCGTCGGCGTGCAACGAGAGTGCGGCGGCGGCAACAGCCAAACCAACCAACGTGTGCCACGGACATTTAAGGCCTGTTCTCATGCTCGAGGCCCAAGAGTGAATCTGCCACACACGATGACTGAGAATTCGCCTTCAGGCAAACCCAAACTCGGT
>Ga0209382_10011088_pt1 | contig 11206 bp, 6 predicted proteins | sample SoiMetdeltSBSDD5_FD_187599 | JGI IMG/M metagenome (GOLD analysis project Ga0209382, IMG submission 187599) | Bulk soil microbial communities from a Populus tree surrounding site in Tennessee, USA - Soil MetaG P. deltoides SBSDD5 (SPAdes) (version 2) | ecosystem: Environmental > Terrestrial >...
TAGAGGGTGCGGTGCGCCAGCATTGCTGCGGTGAAGAACACCACGACGCCCGTGAAGCTGACGATGAACCAGCTGTTGGTGTACTTCGCCAGGGCGATCAGCGCGATCACCAGGGCCACGAGGTGCAGGAACAGGAGCGCCTCGCGCGAGATCAGCGGCCGGTCGCGGAACACCAGCACGAAGGTGAGCAGATAGAGCGCCAGCGGAATCACCCACAGCAGCGGTGCCGAGGCCACGTCGGTGGTGATGTGCACCGTGAAGGCCGTCACCAGCGCCGCCGGCACGAAGGCCAAGCCGATCCAGCTCAGCCGGTCGATCCAGCTCGGGGCCGCAGCCGCGGTTTCCCCGGCGGCGGTCGCTGCCGCCGTCTCCGGCACGCCGCCGGCCTGCGCCCCGCGCATCAGGAAGAACGAGGCGCCGATGGCCAGCACCAGCAGAACGTAGGCATAGGCCCACAGGTAGCTCAGCTGGCTGACGCCGAACGCCGGCTCCAGGACGAGGGGATAGCCCAAGAGCGCGATCAGGCTGCCCAGGTTGCTGGCGGCATACATGAAGTAGGGGTCGCGCGCGTCCGGATGGCCGGTCCGCGCAAACCACGCCTGCAGCAGCGGCGCGTTGGCCGACACCGCCATGAACGGCAGGCCGATGGAGGCGGCGAACATGCCGAGCTGCCACAGATAGGGCTCGCCCTGCGGCGGCTCGCCCATCCACCGCGCCATGCCGATGGGGAGACAGATGAGCGCCAGCACGCAGACGGCCAGATGGACCAGCCCGGTCAGATGCGCCGGCACCTTGTTGATCAGCAGGTGGGCGTAGAGGTATCCGGCCAGCAACGCCGCCTGGAAGAAGAACACCGACACCGACCACACCGACGGCGATCCGCCCAGCACCGGCAGCACCATCTTGGCAAACATCGGCTGGATGGCGAACAGCAGGAGGGCGGAGAGGAAGGTGGTGGCCGTGAAGGTCCACATCATCGCCGGGGCGTTCCTGGCGAGCTCGACCAGGAACGGCGGCACTGGGCCGCCCGCGCGCTTGCCGATGCTGTTGTCGGTCATTCCCCCCTCCTCGATGCGCGATGTGCTCGACGGCCCACGGGCCGCCGGCCTCGCCCTGCGCCGCCTTTGAGGCCCTGTCCGGCTGCGGCCTTGCCTGGGCAACGAACGTGTCAGATTTCAGGTTTTTGTTGCACGGCCAATGCTTAAAGCTTTCGTAAGGCAGCGCTGGCCCGTCCACAAGCGCCTCCGCCGTCCGGGCGGGGCACCGGGGCCGGGGCGGGCGCTGGCGGGCTTCGGCCACCCAGGCGCCGATCGGCCTCCAAGCCCGCCAGGAGCCGCAGCACGGGCCTGCGGCGGGCCAGTGCCGGACCCGGGGGCCCGGGGCGCCAACCGGGCAAGGGGGTTCCGGCCGTGGGTGATTGGCGTGGTAGGGTCTGGACGCTGCCGGCTGTCCGGGTTACATGCACCGGCAGAAGGGACATGGCCGCGTCGCTCGGCGACTGCCGCAGCGTTGCCGTCCAGAGTTCCCGCTTGGCTCGGAGCGTAGCGCAGCCTGGTTAGCGCACCAGTCTGGGGGACTGGGGGTCGCGAGTTCAAATCTCGCCGCTCCGACCACTTCAAATCAAGGATTTCCGCTAAAGCCGCTCACGTCCCCGTACGCTGCCATCTTCCGCGCATCAGCGACGGAAGATCGACCGTGGCGCCGCCGGACTTGCCGACCAATGCCGCCTGCGCCGCGACAGGCCAGGTGCGCAGGTCGAACTGCCCGAGCATATTGCCGGGAATGAACCGGGTGCGCGCGGCGTAGACGTGCCGGTCGCCGCGTCTGGCCTGCTGGTGGACGTAGAAGCGCTGCGGCAGGAGGAGCATCAGCTGGTCCTTGGCCCGCGTCATCGCAACGTACAGGAGGCGCCGCTCCTCCTCGATCTCCTCGGCGCTGCCGGTCGCCATGTCGGAAGGTATGCAGCCGTCCACGACATTCAGCACATACACGGCCTTCCATTCCTGGCCTTTGGCCGAGTGGATGGTCGACAGGATCAGATAATCCTCGTCCCTGTGAGGCACGCCGGCCTCGCCGCTGGTGGCAGCCGGCGGATCGAGCGTGAGGTCGGTCAGGAACCTCGCGCGCGAGGGATAGGCCGCAGCAATGCGCCCGAGCTGGTCGAGATCGGCGGCGCGCAGGGCGGCATCGTCGCAGCGCTGCTCGAGCAGGGGCCGATACCAGCGGCGCACCAGATCGAGCTCGGCGGGCCATTCGCCGGCCATCAGGCGCAGCTGATCCAGCAATCGCACGAGCTCGCGCCACGGCGCGGCCGCCCTTGCCGGCGGACGGCAAGCGGCGAGCGCCTCGGCGGCAGGCGCGCCCGAGATCGCATCCAGAATTTTGCCGGCGGTCGCCGCTCCGATGCCGTCCACCAACTGCAGCACGCGAAAGCCCGTTACCCTGTCAGCCGGGTTCTCGGCCCAGCGCAGGACAGCGAGCACGTCCTTCACGTGCGCGGCCTCGATGAACTTGAGGCCGCCAAACTTGACGAAGGGGACGTTGCGTCGCGTGAGCTCGATTTCCAGCACCGCGCTGTGATGCGCAGCTCGGAACAGCACGGCCTGCTCCTTCAGCGCCATGCCGCCCTCGCGATTCTCAAGAATGTCCGCAACGATGCAGCCGGCTTGCGCGGCGTCATCCAGCACAGCGACGAGGCCGGGCTTGGGACCGGCTCCGCGCTCGGAGCGGAGATGCTTGGTGAACCGCTCGCGGGCGAGGCCAATGACGGCGTTGGAGGCGGCCAGGATGGCCGGCGTGGAGCGGTAGTTCTCCTCCAGCGTGACGAGGGTGGCGGGCGGCGTGAACTGCCGGGGGAAGTCGAGGATGTTGCGGACGGTGGCGGCGCGGAAGCCGTAGATCGCCTGGGCATCGTCGCCCACAACGGTCAGGCCGGCCCCGTCGGGCTTCAAACCAAGGAGAATGGAGGCCTGGAGGGCATTGGTGTCCTGGTATTCATCGACCAGGACGTGGTCGAACAGAGCGCCGATCTCGCCGGCAAGCTCCGGCACCTTCATCAGCTCGGCCCAGTAGAGCAGCAGGTCGTCGTAGTCGAGGACGTGCTGCTTCTGCTTGGCTGCGACATAGGCGTCGAAGAGGCGCCGCAGTTCCTCCGTCCATTCGGCGCACCAGGGGAACTGCTTCCGCAGGACCTCATCGAGGGGTTGAGCGGCATTGACGGCGCGGGAGTAGATCGCAAGGCAGGTGCCCTTGAGCGGAAACCGCTCCGCCTTCTCGGACAAGCCCAGCTCGTGGCGGACGAGGTTCATGAGGTCGGCGGAGTCCTCCCGGTCATGAATCGTGAAGCCGGGATCAAGTCCGATGGAGCGGGCATACATCCGCAGGAGCCGCGCGCCCATGGCGTGAAATGTCCCGGACCAGCCGATCGGGTTGCGCGGAAGCGCCGCGCCGAGCGCGCGTGCGGCGATGCGCTCGACACGGCGCTCCATCTCGACCGCGGCGCGGCGCGAGAACGTCAGGAGAAGCATGCGGGCCGGATCGGCTCCGTGCACGATCAGGTGGGCAACGCGGTGCGCAAGGGTATTGGTCTTGCCGGAGCCCGCGCCCGCGATGACCAGAAGCGGACCGGCCACATTGGAGCCCTTGCCGGCGATGCCGTGCTCGACGGCGCGCCGCTGCTCGGGATTGAGGCCGTCGAGATAGTGCGCCGCCGTCATGGGGGTCCGTGTCGTCTGGAGGATTGCGGCATCCTGATCATGATTCGTTCGGCTGCGCCAAGGCGGCGCGCCTTGCCGCCTCTTGGTCGCCACCTCTTGCCACGCGGGCGTCGACAGGGTCGAATGCCGGCTCCACACAGCGAGCCGGGAACGAGGGGAGACCCGCATGAGCAAGCCAGCCACGGAGGGATCGCGCGGCGGTGCCGTCACGCGCGTGCACGACTACCTGGATTCGGGCGCGTTCGAGTCCGAGCTCGCGAAGCGCGTGGCGATCAGGACGGAGAGCCAGAAATTCCCCGATCCGGCGGCCATCGCCGAGTGCCACCGCTACCTCGACGAGGAGATGAAGCCCGGCTTTTCCGCCATGGGCTTCACCTCGAAGGTCTACGACAACCCGATCGCGGGCCAGGGGCCGGTGCTGCTCGCCACCCGCATCGAGGATCCGGGTCTGCCCACGGTGCTCGGCTACGGCCACGGCGACGTCGTGCGCGGGCTGGAGGACCAGTGGACCAAGGGCAAGGGCCCGTGGGTGACGGCGCGGGACGGCGACCGCATCTACGGCCGCGGCACCGCCGACAACAAGGGCCAGCACACCGTCAACATGGCGGCGCTGCGGGCCGTCCTCGCCGAGCGCGGCGGCCGGCTCGGCTTCAACGCCAAGTTCATGATCGAGATGGGCGAGGAGGCAGGCTCCAAGGGCCTGAAGGAGCTGGTGCGCCGGCACAAGGCCGAGTTCGCCGCCGACATCCTGATCGCCTCCGACGGCCCGCGCGTGAAGCAGGACCGGCCGACGCTCAGCCTGGGGTGCCGCGGCGCCCTCAACTTCGACCTGGAGGTGGACCTGCGCGAGGGCGGCCACCACTCCGGCAACTGGGGAGGATTGCTGGCCAATCCCGGCTTCATCCTGGCGCACGCACTCGCCTCCATCGTCGGCCCCAGCGGCGAGCTGCTGATCGAAGAGCTGAAGGCGCCGCCCATGTCGAAGGCCGTGAAGGAGGCGCTGGCCGACATCGAGGTCGATGGCGGCGACAAGGGACCACCGGTGGACGAGTGGTGGGGCGAGCCCGACCTCAGGCCGGCCGAGCGCGTCTACGGCGCCAACACCTTCAACATCCTCACCTACTGGTGCGGCACGCCGGGCCGGCCGGTGAACGCGATCCCGCCCAAGGCGGTCGCCAACTGCCAGCTGCGTTTCGTTGCCGGCACCAAGGTGGGCGATATCGTTCCCGCGGTGGAGCGCCATCTCCGCGCCAAGGGCCATCACCTCGTCAAGGTGCTGCCACCGCCCTCCCTCAACGACGGCCATTTCGCAGCCACGCGCACGGAGCTCGACGATCCGTGGGTGCAGCTTGTGAAGGCCTCGCTGCAGCGTACCTCCAACGCCAAGCCGGCCATCATCCCGTCCACGGGCGGCTCCATCTGCAACGACATTTTCACCGACGAGCTGGGAATGCCCACGGTCTGGATTCCCCACTCCTACCCCTCATGCTCCCAGCACTGGCCGGACGAGCACATCCTGGTGCCGCTCACCCGCAGCGCGCTGGGGGTGATGGCCGGCCTCTACTGGGACCTGGGTGAGGGCGGCACGCCGGGGAGATCGTAGGGTGGTTAGGCCCGAAGGGCCGTAGCCCACCATTGTTGGAGGCTGCCGTTGGTGGGTTACGCCGCTTCGCGGCTAACCCACCTACGCCGAAGCATAGGTTCCAGCCACGGGTTCCATGACATGCATCTCTCGCCTGCTCCTCACACCACTCAGCACTGGCACCTCGCCAAACCTGCAGCATCGGGCCGGCGCGGGGTGGTGGTCGCGCAATCGAAGAATGCCGCCGAGGCCGGCGTTGCCGTGTTGGACGCCGGCGGCAATGCGATCGATGCTGCGGTCGCGACCGCGCTGGCGCTCGCCGCGGTCGAGCCGTGGAACTCCGGCCTCGGCGGCATCGGCCACGCTCTCGTCCATCGTGCCGGTCAGGTCCGCGCCGAGTGGGTCGATTTCGGGCCGACGGCGCCCGCCGGCCTCGACGCGACACACTTCAAGTTGACGGGCCAGGTCGCGGCCGACCTGTTCGCCTGGCCCGAGGTGGAGGGCGATGTCAACATTCACGGACCGCTGTCGTTCGTGATCCCCTCGGCGGTGGCCGGCTACGCCGAGATGCACGGCCGCTGGGGGCGCCTGCCGCTGTCGGAGGTCGCGGCGCCGGCCTTGGCGCTGGCGAGGCGTGGCCTTCCCCAGGACTGGTTCACCACCTTGAAGATCGCCAACTCCGCAGCGATCCTGCGGCACTACCCGGAAAGCGCGCGCATCTATCTGCGGGACGGCCTGCCTCCGGTGCCGCCCTATCAGGGTGCACTGAGCTATTTCCCTCTCGGCAGCCTGGGCGAGACGCTCGAGCGGCTGGCACAGGCCGGCTGGCGCGACTTCTACGAGGGCGAGATTGCCGCCCGCATCGTCGCCGACGTAGCCGCCATGGGAGGCATCCTGTCGGCGGAGGACCTGCTCGGCTGCAAGGCGCGCGTCATGCCGGCCGTCGAGGCGCCATGGGGCTCGCACATCCTGGAGGCAACACTGCAGGTCACGGGCCCCCTCACGGCGGCCCCGACGGCCATGGAGGTGCTGCGGCGCATGGCAGGCGTGCGCCCCGGTCCGGCGCCCGACGCAACGTGGTACGTGGCCCTCGCGCGCGCCCTGAAGGCCGCCTACGCGCAGCGCCTCACCTCGCTTGGCGATGCTGAGCCGCCGGCGGCGGAGAGCTGCACCAGCCACCTCTCGGTCTGCGACGAGGACGGCAGCATGGTCGCCATGACGACCACGCTGCTCTCCTCGATGGGCAGCCGCGTCGTGCTGCCCGCCACCGGCATTCTGATGAACAACGGGGTGATGTGGTTCGATCCGCGCCCGGGCCGGCCGAACTCGATCGCGCCGGGCAAGCGACCGCTCACCAACATGCTGCCCATCATCCTGCGCAACGGCGACACGCCCTGGATTGCGGCAGGCGCGTCCGGCGGCCGCCGCATCATGGCAGCAGTGCTGCAGCTCACGTCCTTTGTCGCCGGGTTTGGCATGACGCCGGAGGCAGCGGCGCACCACCCGCGCATCGATGGCTCCAACCCCGACAAGGTGACTGCCGACAGCCGCCTGGCCCCGGATGTTCTGCGCGCCTTGCAGGCCGACGGCCCAACCGAGGTCGTGGAGCATGGCGTGCTGCCGGTCAACTTCGCATGCCCCAACCTGGTCCTGCAGGAGCGCGGCCTGCGTGTCGGCATCAGCGATGCCGCCTCGCCGTGGTCGGCGGCCGTGGCACAAACGTAGGGGTGGGTTAGCCGCGAAGCGGAGTAACCCACCGTCGGTGCCACCGTCGGTGGACGCAAACAGGGTGGGTTACGGCCCTTCGGGCCTAACGCACGCTACGTGGTGCGGCCGCATTGGGCTTGACGCCGGCCGCACCGGTCATGCTGAATGCGATCGTGTCGAGCAAATCTATCCTAATGGCCGTCGCGGAAGAGGAATCCCAATGTCGAAACGCCTGTTGGCTGCGGCTGTCGCACTCGCCGCCGTAACGGCCGGCCCGGCTCTCGCGGACAAGCGGGACAACACCGTCCGCTTCGCCTACGACCAGGTGATCGAGAACGTCGATCCCTACTACAACAACGTTCGTCTCGGCGTCATCCTCGGCGCCAACGTGTGGGACACGCTGATCTACCGCGATCCTGTGACCAACGAGTACAAAGGCCAGCTCGCCACCGCCTGGAAGTGGATCGACGACAAGACCCTGGAGTTCGAGCTGCGCAAGGGGGTCAAGTTCCACAACGGCGAGGACTTCGACGCCGACGACGTGGCCTTCACCCTCAACTTCGCCTCCGACCCGGCCAACAAGTCGACCCAGCAGACCAACGTCAAGTGGATCGCCAAGGTCGAGAAGCTCGACCAATACAAGGTGCGCATCCACACCAAGGAGGTGTTCCCGGCCGCCATCGAGTATCTGGCCGGGCCGCTCGTCATCCACCCCAACGAGTACTACGCCAAGGCCGGCCCCAAGGGGATGAACGAGAAGCCAGTGGGCTCCGGCCCCTATCGCTTCGTCGAGCACGTCATCGGGAAAAGCCTCAAGCTCGAGAAGAACCCGAGCCCGTGGTCCGGCTCCAACAAGGCGGTGCCCAAGATCGACAAGGTCGAGATCCGCATGATTCCTGATCGCCAGACGCAGGTGGCCGAGGCGCTGTCGGGCGGCATGGATCTCATCATGAACGTGGAGTACGCCCAGGCCCAGCAGCTCAAGGCCGCGCCGCAGGTGGCGGTGCAGCCCGGCGGCACCATGCGCATCGTGTTCCTGCAGTTCAATGCGGGCGCCGACACGCCAGCCAAGGAGCTTCAGAACCCCAAGGTGCGGCAGGCCATCGCCCACGCCATCGACAAGGAGACCATGGCCAAGACGCTGGTTGGCGAGGGCGCCCCCATCATCGAGGCGATCTGCTTCCCGACCCAGGTGGGCTGCGACACCAGCCAAGTCACGAAGTACGAGTACGATCCGGCCAAGGCCAAGAAGCTCCTCGCGGAGGCGGGCTTCAGCAACGGGTTGAGCCTTGCTCTCGGCGGCTACCGGGAGCGGCCGCAGACCGAGGCCATGATCAACTACCTGCGCGCGGTCGGCATCAACGCTGAGCTCAAGTTCACGCAGTACGCGGCCATGCGCGAGCAGTTCCGCGGCAACAAGATCGGGATGACGCACCAGACCTGGGGCTCGTTCAGCGTCAACGACGTGTCGGCCTCCACCTCGGCCTTTTTCAAGGGCGTGGACGATGACATGACCAAAGACCCGGAGGTCATCGCGCTGCTGACCAAGGGCGACACTAACATCGATCCCAAGGTCCGGCAGGAGGCCTACCGCCAGGCCCACAAGCTGATCACCGAGCGCGCCTACGCGGTGCCGCTCTACGCCCTCGTCAGCTGGTACGTGCAGAACAAGGATCTGGCGTTCAAGCCCCATCCGGACGAGCTGTTGCGCTTCTACGAGATGTCGTGGAAGTAGAGGCAATAGGCAGTAGGCAATAGGCAGTTTGTCGGTCTTTTGTTTCCGTTCCGTTGAGAGTCAGAGCGGAACGAGCGAATTGCACTACCTGCTACTGCCTACTGCCTACTGCCTACTGCCAAGGGTCTGCCCCTGGGACGCCGTTTCAATGCTCGCCTACGCCGCGAAACGCCTTGCCCTCGCCATCCTCGTGGCACTGTTCGTGTCGGCGGTGGCCTTCGCCCTGCTCAGGCTGTCGGGCGATCCGGCGCTCGCCATCGCTGGCGAGGGCGCGCGGCAGGCCGACATCGAGCTGGTCCGCAAGACCTATGGGCTCGACCGGCCGCTCATCGTGCAGTACCTCGACTGGCTGTGTACCATCGCGCGGGGCGATCTCGGCCAGTCCCTCTATTTCCGCACCGACGTGTCGGGCCTCGTGGCCGACAAGCTCCCGGTAACGTTCTGGATCGGCGGCCTCTCGATCCTGTTCGCGCTCGCGCTCTCGATCCCGCTCGGCGTGCTTGCCGCCGTGTTCGCCGGCACCTCGATCGACCGTGCCGCGCTCGCCATCGCGGTTGTCGGGCAGGCGCTGCCGACATTCTTCTTCGCCCTCGTGCTGATGATGCTGTTCTCGATCAACCTGAGATGGCTGCCGGTCTCGGGCAGCGACACGTGGGCCCACTTCGTGATGCCCACCATCGCGCTCGGCTACTACGTCACGCCGCCGATGATGCGCCTCGTCCGCGCCGGCATGATCGAGGTGCTGGGCTCCGACTACATCCGCACGGCGCGCGCCAAGGGCCTCTCGGGCACCAGCGTGGTCTTCAAGCACGGGCTGCGCAACGCCGTGGTGCCGGTGGTGGCGCTGGCCGCTGTGCAGCTCGGCTACCTGCTCGGCGGCTCGATCGTCATCGAGACCATCTTCGCCTTGGACGGGCTCGGCTATCTCGCCTACCAGTCGATCACGCACAAGGACTTCCCCGTCACGCAGGCGGTGCTCCTGCTGTTGTCGCTGATCTACGTGCTGCTGACGCTGGCCGCCGACCTGCTCAACGCCTTCCTCGATCCGCGCATCCGGGTGTCGTAATGGACGGCACGATCATTACGCCCGTAGTCGCGCCGACTCCTGCCGAGGGGGCGCTGCCCGCGCCCGGCGTGCTGCGGCGCGTGCTGGGCCATCCAGGCCTGGTCGCCGGCATGGTGCTGCTCGGCCTGTGCGTGGCCATGGCGCTGCTGGCACCACTGCTCGCGCCCTACGATCCCTACGCGCAGGACCTCAACCAGCGGCTGATTCCGCCGGTGTGGTTCGAGAAGGGCTCCTGGGCGCATCCGCTCGGCACGGACAACCTCGGCCGCGACTACCTTGCCCGCACCCTCTACGGCGCCCGCATCTCCCTCCTCATCGGCCTGTCGGCGATGCTGATCTCCGGCCTCATCGGCACCACGCTCGGTCTTGTCGCCGGCTATCTCGGCGGGCGGGTCGACCTTTTCGTCAACTTCATCATCACCGCCCGGCTCGCGATGCCGGTGGTGCTCGTCGCGCTCGCCGTCGTAGCGATGATCGGCGGGTCCTTGCTGGTCGTGATCCTGACGCTCGGGCTCCTCAAATGGGACCGGTTCGCCGTCGTCATGCGCTCGGCCACCATGCAGGTGCGCGCGCTCGACTACGTGGCCGCCGCCGAGGCGGCCGGTGCCAGCCGGCTGCGCGTGCTGGCCGGCGAGATCCTGCCCAATGTGTTCCCGCATCTGATCGTGGTCGCCACGGTGGAGGCCGGCTCCGCGATCCTGGAGGCGGCGCTCTCCTTCCTGGGCCTCGGCGTGCAGCCGCCGCTGCCCTCATGGGGGCTGATGATCGCCGAGGCCAAGAGCTTCATGTTCTTCTCGTTCTGGTTGATCGCCATTCCCGGCACCGCGCTCGCCGCTCTGGTGCTCGGCATCAACATGGTCGGCGATGGGCTGCGCGACGTGTTCGCGCCGGAGGGCCGCGCATGAGTGGCGCCCCCGCCGGACACCCGCTTCTGCAGGGGCCACTGCTGGAGGTTAAGGGCCTCTCGGTGGACATCCGCACACCGGCGGGCGATCTGCAGGCGGTGCGCGATATCTCGTTCGACGTGGGGCGCGGCGAGACGGTGTGCCTGGTCGGCGAGTCGGGCTGCGGCAAGTCCATCACCTCGTTGGCCGTCATGGGCCTGCTGCCGCGTGCCGCGCGCGCCAGCGCCGCCCGCCTCGCCTTCGACGGCATCGACCTCGCAGGGCTCGGACGCCGCGCGCGCAACCGCCTGCGCGGCCGTCGCATGGCCATGATCTTCCAGGAGCCGATGACGGCGCTGAACCCGGCCTGGACCATCGGCGAGCAGCTGGTCGAGGTGCACCGCCGCCATATCGGCAAGGGCAGCGCCGCGGCAACGGCGCGCGCCGTCGACCTGCTCGCCAAGGTCGGTATCGGCTCGCCCGCCGAGCGGCTCGGGCAGTACCCTCATCAGCTGT
>Ga0209382_10011091_pt1 | contig 11203 bp, 10 predicted proteins | sample SoiMetdeltSBSDD5_FD_187599 | JGI IMG/M metagenome (GOLD analysis project Ga0209382, IMG submission 187599) | Bulk soil microbial communities from a Populus tree surrounding site in Tennessee, USA - Soil MetaG P. deltoides SBSDD5 (SPAdes) (version 2) | ecosystem: Environmental > Terrestrial >...
TGACCTCGAGGTCGCGCCAGCGGACGCCGAGGGTCAGCCCGGTGCCGAGCGCCTTCATGGCCGCTTCCTTGGCGGCGAACCGCGCCGCGAAGTGCGGCACGGGATCGCGCCGGCTACGACAGTAGGCGATCTCGCCCTCGGTGAAGACGCGCCGCAAGAATCGATCGTCCCACCGCGCGATGACGTCCCGCATCCGCGGGATGTTGACCAGATCGACGCCGATGCCGATCGCACTCATCGCCCGAGCTCGGTTCGGATCAGGCCGGCGAGCTCATCGGCCATGGCCTGGATGCGGGCCGCGTCGGCGCCCTCGATCATCACGCGAGCGAGGGACTCGGTCCCGGAGTAGCGGATGAGCACGCGGCCGCCGCCGTTCATCTCGCGCTCGAAGGCCCCGACGCGCTCGCCGAGACCGGCGATGGAATCGATGGGCGGCTTGCGCGCGACAGGGACATTGACGAGCACCTGCGGAAACTTCCGCATGCACGTCGCCAGCGAGGCGAGCGGCTCGCCCGTCTCGCGCACGACCGACAGCAGCGCCAGCGCCGAGAGGATACCGTCGCCGGTCGGCATGTAGTCGGGGAACAGGAGGTGTCCCGACTGCTCGCCGCCGAGATTCGCGCCGCTCTTGAGCATCTCCTCGTGCACGTACCGGTCGCCGACCTGCGTCTTCGATACGCGGATGCCGGCCGTCTTCAGCGCCTCGTCGAGTCCGAGGTTGGCCATGACCGTGGTCACCACGATGTTGCCCCGGAGGCGCCGCCGGCTCGCCATGTGGCGTCCAGCGATGGCGAGCGCATAGTCGCCGTCGCGAATCTCGCCCAGATGGTCGACGGAGATGAGACGGTCACCGTCGCCGTCGAAGGCGAAGCCCACGTCGGCGCGGATGGCGCGCAGCTTCTTCTGGAGCCCGTCGGGATGGAGGGCGCCGCAGTCGGCATTGATGTTGGTGCCGTCGGGCTTGGCCGCGATCGCGACCACGCGCGCGCCCAGCCGCCGGAAGACGCTCGGCGCCACGCGGAAGGTCGCGCCGTTGGCGCAGTCGATGGCGACCGTCACGCCGGCCAGATCGAGCGGGAAGCAGCGGCACAGGAAGTCCACGTAGTACTTCTCGGCGCGATCGTAGGCGACGAGGCGGCCGATGCCGGCCCCGGTGACGCGCGGGGCGCTGTCGTCGGCGGCCAGCCGGGCCTCGATCTGCGCTTCCCACGCGTCGGGGAACTTCGTGCCCTCGCCGGAAAACAGCTTGACGCCGTTGTCGGCGAACGGATTGTGCGAGGCCGACAGCACGATGCCGCCGTCGGCGTCGAGCGCCCGGGTGAGCATGGCGATGGCCGGCGTCGGAAGCACGCCGACCGCATAACAGTCGGCGCCGGCCGAGAGCAGGCCGGCCACCATGGCCGCCTCGAGCATCGGCCCCGAGCGCCGGGTGTCGCGGCCGATGACCAGCCGCAGTGGCCGGCTGCCCTCCTGCTGCGCCGCCAGCGTGGCCACGAGCTCCCGGCCGACGCGATAGGCGAGGTCGGCGGTCAGCGGCGGGGCGTTGGCCACGCCGCGGATGCCATCGGTCCCGAACAGCTTGGTCACCGGGCGCCCCCCGGTCGTCGAACGCGCATCGAGTCCTCCGGTCGTATCTCGACGGTCACCTGCACCGTGCGCTGGGTGGTTGCGTAAACGGAGTCGGGCAGCAGCAGCCCGACACTCTGGGTGATGCTCTGGCGGATCCCGCTGACGTCCACGGGGGCCGTGTCCACCGTCGTCCGCCCCTCGATTGTAGTGCGAGGACCCTTGACCTCGACAATTTGCGGTTCCACCGCCACCCGCGCGAGCGCGTGATCGGCGGCCGGCGTGCCGCGGATCTGGGGCACGACGCGCACCGCCTTCACCGCCGCGCTGGCGAGAACGACACGGACCGCCGACGGCCAGACGCGCAGGACCTGCACGCCCGGTGGCGCCTCGACGTACTCGGGTGAGACCGGGACCACGTGCTCGCCCTCGCCGAGCTTCGACACGTCGATGCGCACGCGCACGGTGGCCGGGGTCAGCCGGGCCGCCGCCCAGCGGGCGGCCTCGAGCTGGACGTCGACCGTCTCGCGCGGCGTGCCCAGCACCACCCGGGAGCCTTCGAGCCCGACGTACTCCACGGGCGCCGCGAAGCCGATCTGGCTGCGATCGGCGCTCACCACGAAGAACCACACCACGGCCGCCACGACGATGGCGAGGAGCTTGAGCTCCCAGTTGTGCACGAGCCAGCGCGGCATCAGGCCTGCGTCGTCTCCGACGGCGGCGCCGCCGCGCGCGGCCGGGCCCGGAAGAGCGTGACCAGACGGTCCGCCATCGGCCGCGGCGCGTTGGTCTCGAGCAGCTCGGACAGGCGCGCGCGCAGCATCTCGACGCCGGCCAGCGGCTCGATGCGGCCGTCGAGGGCGATGGAGATCCGGCCCGTCTCCTCGGAGACGGCCACCGCCACCGCGTCCGTCTCTTCGGTGATGCCGAGCGCCGCACGGTGTCGGGTGCCGAGCTGCCGCGCGACCTGGGCGTTCCGGGACAGGGGGAGAAAGCATCCGGCCGCCACCACGCGGTCGTCGCGAATGAAGACGGCGCCGTCGTGGAGCGGTGAGTACGGCAGGAACACGCTCGTCAGCAGGTCGGCCGACACCAGCGCGTCCAGCGCCACGCCGAGCTCGGCATACTGGCGGAGCCCCGTCCCGCGCTCGATGACGATGAGAGCGCCGATGCGCCGGTCGGAGAGCGATGCGGTGACCGAGGCGATCTCGTCCACCACGCGCGTGCGATCGCTGCCGGCGCCGCCGAGCAGTGTGCGCAGCCCCTCGCCGTGCCCGATCCAGGCCAGCGCCCGGCGGAGCTCGGGCTGGAAGAGGATCACCAGCACGACGACCCAGAAGGACCAGAGCGCGTCGAGCAGCCAGCCGAGGCTGTGCAGCTCGAGCGCGCGGGCTCCCAGCGAGGCGCCGACGAGCACGCCGAGGCCGACGAGCATCTGCACGGCGCGCGTTCCGCGGAAGAGCACGAGGATCCGGTAGAGGACGAGCGCGACCAGCCCGATGTCGACGGCGTCACGCCAGCCGAAGGTGGTGAGCACGCCTCTCACGGCAGCGCGCCTCGGAGGCGCTCGGCCACCCGGACGGCGTCGACCGTCTCGCGGACGTCGTGCGTGCGGATGAGCGCCGCGCCGTGGAGCACGGCCGCGGCGGTGGCCGCCAGCGAGCCGGGGAGGCGATCCTCGGTGGCCGTGCGGCCGGTCAGGGCGCCGATGAAGGACTTCCGCGACACGCCGACGCAGAGCGGGCGCCCGAGGCTGCGCAGCGCCGCAAGGCCGGCCAGCACCGCGAGGTCCCAGTCGTGCCACGCCACCGGCGCGTCGCGAAAGAAGCCGATACCCGGGTCGAGCACGATGCGCTCTTCCGCGACTCCGGCGGCCCGCGCGCGCGCCAGCGCGTCGCCGAGCAGGCTCCGGACCGTGGCCACCGGCGCGCCGAGCGTCCGCCCCGCACCCGGCGACGCCATCGTGATGAGCGAGGCGTCGTGCGCCGCCACCTCCCGTGCCAGCGCGGGGTCGCTGAGCCCGGACACATCGTTCAAAACGCCGGCGCCGGCCTCGAGCGCCGCACGCGCCGCCACCGGCCGCGCGGTGTCGGCGGAAACGGGCACCGGGAGCTTGCCGACGAGCTGGTCCACCGCCCGGGCGAGACGGTCGCGCTCCTCGGCCTCGGAGATCTCGGTCGCCCGGTACGGCGCCGTGGAGCGGGCGCCGACATCGATGAGCGCGGCGCCGGCGTCGACCATGTCGAGGGCCGCGCGCACGAGAGCATCGCCGGCATAGACGGAGCCGGGATGGAACGACTCGGGGCTGACGTTCACGACACCCATCACCGCCACGGGGGCGCGCCCGCCGATCTCGACCGAAGCGAGACGCGCGCGCGCGTCAGACATGCGCGCGCTGCTACGCGGGCGCGGGCGCTTCGGAGAACGGACGCGCGCGAAGGATGCGCGCGATCTCTTCGGAGTCGAGCGACTCGCGCTCGAGCAGGGCGCGCGCCAGCGCGTGCAGCTTCTCGATGTTCTCCTCGAGGATCTGCCGCGCGCGGGTGGCACAGTCGACGACGATGCGCTTGATCTCGCCGTCGATGGCGAGCGCGGTGTCCTCGCTGTAGTCCTTCTGGCGCGCCACCTCGCGGCCGAGGAAGATGTGCTCCTCGTTCTTGCCGAAGGTCAGCGGCCCGAGCTTGTCGGACATCCCCCACTCGCAGACCATCTTGCGCGCCATCTCGGTGGCCTTCTCGAGATCGTCGCCGGCGCCCGTCGTCTGCTGCTGGAGCACGATCTCCTCGGCGGTGCGGCCGCCCAGCAGGATGGTGATACGGTTGATGAGGTACTCGCGCGAGTAGTTGTACTTGTCGTCCATCGGCAGCTGCATGGTGAGGCCGAGGGCACGGCCGCGCGGGATGATGGTCACCTTGTGCAGCGGGTCGGCGCCCGGCAGGAAGTCCGCCACCAGCGCGTGACCGGCCTCGTGATAGGCGATGGTGCGCTTCTCCGAGTCGCTGATGATCATCGAGCGGCGCTCGACGCCCATCAGCACCTTGTCCTTGGCGTTCTCGAAGTCCGGCATCTCGACGAGCTTCTTGTTCTGCCGGGCCGCCAGCAGCGCCGCCTCGTTGACGAGGTTGGCCAGGTCGGCCCCCGAGAAGCCGGGCGTGCCGCGCGCCAGCACTTTCAGCTCGACGTTGGGCGCCAGCGGGATGCGACGCGCATGAACGCGCAGGATCTCTTCGCGCCCCTTGACGTCGGGCCGCGGCACCACCACCTGCCGGTCGAAGCGGCCGGGCCGCAGGAGCGCGGGATCGAGCACGTCAGGACGGTTGGTGGCCGCGATCAGGATGACGCCCTCGTTGGTCTCGAAGCCGTCCATCTCGACCAGCAGCTGATTCAGCGTCTGCTCGCGCTCGTCGTGGCCGCCGCCGAGTCCGGCCCCGCGATGGCGACCCACGGCGTCGATCTCGTCCATGAAAATGATGCACGGGGCGTGCTTCTTGCCCTGCTCGAACAGATCTCGGACGCGCGAGGCACCGACGCCGACGAACATCTCGACGAAGTCCGAGCCGGAAATCGAAAAGAACGGCACGTTCGCCTCGCCAGCGATGGCCTTGGCGAGCAGCGTCTTTCCGGTGCCGGGAGGACCGACGAGGAGCACGCCCTTGGGAATCTTGCCGCCGAGCTTCTGGAACTTCTGCGGATCCTTGAGGAAATCGATGATCTCGCGCAGCTCTTCCTTCGCCTCGTCGACGCCCGCAACATCCTGAAACGTGATTTTGTTTTGTTTCTCGGAGATCAGCCGTGCTCGGGCCTTCCCGAAACTCAGGGCCTTGGCCCCGCCACCCTGCATCTGACGCATGAAGAAGATCCAGACGCCGATGAAGAGCAGCATCGGCACCCACTGGAGGAAGATCGCGTACCACGGGTTCGAGTCGGGCGGCTTCACGGCGATGCGGACGCCCCGCTCCTTGAGCGTCTTGATGAGATCGGGATAGTCGACGGTGTAGGTGCGCTGCGCGGGCGTGCCGTCCTTCAGGTTGTACGTGACCAGGTTGCCGCGAATGACGACCGACTCGACGCGCCCTTGATCAACCGCCTTCAGAAACTCCGAGAAGTTAGGCGACTCTTGACCACCAGGCTGCGTGTTGCTGAACACCGTGAACAGGAGGATCACGATGAGACCGATCACCATCCAGAGGGCAAGGTTCTTGTAAACCTGGTTCATCGCAATTAGTGTAGCACAGCGCCCGGGGTGACACGCCGCGTCAGGCCTCGTCGTCGGAGAGCGCCGCCACGTACGGCAAGTTGCGATACAGGCCGGCGATGTCGAAGCCGTAGCCGACGACGAACACGTTCGGAATGGTGAAGCCGACGTACTCGATGCGCACGTCGACCTGGCGTCGCTCGATCTTGTCGACGAGCGCACAGACCTTGACGGTCTTGGGATGGCGCGCCTCGAGGTTCCGCCGGAGATAGGAGATCGTCAGACCGGTGTCGACGATGTCCTCGACGATGAGCACATGCCGTCCCTCGACCGGCATCGACAGGTCGGAGACGATCCGGACCTGTCCCGAGGAGCGATTGCCTCCGCCGTACGACGCCAGCCCGATGAAGTCGGTCGTGATCTCGGACGGAATCGCCCGCACGAGGTCGGCCATGAAGAGGAAGGCGCCCTGCAGCACGCCCACCAGGACCGGGACCTCGTCACCGTAGTCCCGCGCGATCTGCTGCCCGAGCTCCGTCACCCGCGTCCGCAGCTCGTCCGCGCTGATGAGCACGCGGCCCGGACGCGGAGGCGCCACGTCAGCGGGTGGTGACGAACGTCGGCCCGCTGAAACGCGCGGCGGCCTCGCGGGCGGCATCGCGAGAGGCGAAGTCGCCGATCTGCACGCGGAAGCGCACGCCGTTCGCCGCGTCGTGCTCGACCACGCGAGCGTCATGGCCCCCCGCCGCCAGCGTCGCACGTAGCGCGTCGGCCGGAGAACGCTGACGATAGGCGGCGACCTGGATGGTGAAGCGGTTGGCGGCTGTTGTAGCGGGTACGGCGAGGCCGGGTTGGGCCGTGGGTGGCCTGTTCGAGGCGGTGGTGGCTCCGTCGCGCGCGACTGAAGTGTCCGGAGCTCGCGTGGGAACAGCCCGCGTGTCCGGAGCTTGTGTGGCTGAAGGTCTCGCGTCCGGAGCTCTCGTGTCCAGAGCGGTGGTCACCGATCGCTCCGGCATCGCAGGGCGGGCCGGCAGCGTGCCGGTCGTCACCAGCGGCGGCGGGGAGGTCTTGGCGGGCTTCGGCGGCGGCGGCGGCGCCGTCAGCGGCGCCGTGAGCTCCTGATAGAACGTGAGCCGCGGCGCCGGCTCGGCCAGGCGCGGCGCGCGCGTGTCGCTTCCACGCCGGGCGGGCTCGCGCTCGGCCGGCGAGACGGCGGCCACGACCTGAGGCCGCGTGGCCCAGATGCGACCCGCATACGTGCCGGCCGCGAAGGTCACGGCCAGGATCGTCAGGATTCCGATCAGCACGAAGAGCCCTGCCGCACCACCGGACCGCTTCACCGGGCGCCTCATCACATGGTCTCCGGTGCGCTGACGCCCAGAAGCGCCAGGCCGTTGGCGATCACCTGACCGACGGCCGTGCAGAGCGCCAGGCGCGCGAGCATCAGCCGTCGGTCGTCCTGGATCACGCGATGGTTCTTGTAATAGGGATGGAACAGCCCCGCCAGCTCGCTGAGCCAGTAGGCCACCCGGTGTGGCTCGAGCGCCCGCGCGGCGCCCGCGGTGACGTGCGGGAAATCGAGCAGGCGCTTGATGAGCGCCTGCTCCTCGGGCTCCGTCAGCGGCGCGAGGTCCACGTCGGGCCACGGCGGTGGCACGATGCCCTGCTCGGCGACCTGCCGGTGAATCGACCGGATGCGCGCGTGCGCGTACTGCACGTAATAGACGGGATTGTCGCTCGACTGACGCGTGGCCACCGCGAGATCGAACTCGAGCGGGCTGTCGTGGCGACGCATCAGGAACGTGAATCGCGCCGCGTCGCGCCCGACCTCCTCCAGCAGCTCCTCCATCAGCACGAACTCGCCGCGCCGCTTGGACATGCGGACTGGCTGCCCATCGCGGAGCAGCGTCACCAGCTGCACGATCAGCGCCGCGAACGCGTCCGGCGGATGGCCGAGCGCCAGCATGGCCGCGCGCATCCGCGCGACGTAGCCGTGATGATCGGGCCCGAGCAGATTGATGACGCGATCGGCCCCGGCGAACTTGACGTACTGGTGATACGCGATGTCGACGGCAAAGTATGTCGCCTCGCCGTCGCGGCGCCGCAGCACGCGGTCCTTGTCGTCGCCGGCATCCTCGCTGGCCGTCGACCGGAACCAGAGGGCGCCGTCGTCCTCGTACGTGAGCCCGCGCCCCGCGAGCTCCTCGAGGATCTTCTCGGCGAGCCGGCGATCGCGCACGTCGCGCTGCTCGGACGTCCACACTTCGAAGTGCACGCCATAGTCGCCGAGCACGCGGCGCTGCTCGCGCACGAAATGGTCGACGGCCCACCGGCCGAAGTGCTCGACGCGCTCGCGTGGGCCGAGGCCGAGGGCCGCCGGCGCGGGCCCGCCTGGACGCGACCCGTGCTGCTCCAGGTAGCTCGTCGCGAGATCGACGACGTAGTCGCCGGTATATCCACCCTCCGGGACGGACGCCTCCTGGCCAACGGCCTGGCGCACGCGGGCCTCGAGCGACAGGGCGAGCCGCTGGAACTGTCCGCCCGCGTCGTTGATGTAGTACTCGCTGGTCACCGTCGCACCCTGGGCGCGCAGCAACCGGGCCAGCGCGTCGCCCACGGCGGCCGCGCGCGCGTTCACGATCACCAGCGGTCCGGTGGGATTCGCCGACACGAACTCGACGCGGACACGCTGGCCCGCGTCGCGCGTGCCATGACCGTACCGCGGGCCGGCTTCCAGGATCTCGCGCACGGCGCCGGCCGTCCACGACGGCGACAGGAAGACGTTCAGGAAGCCCGGACCGGCCACCTCGAGCCGTGCGACCTCGTGGAGCTTCGGAAAGTGCTTCACCACGGCGTCGGCTATCTGGCGCGGCGCCCGGCGCGCCGGCTTGGCGAGCACCATCGCCACGTTCGACGAGTAATCGCCGTGCTCGGCCTGGCGCGGCACTTCCCAGGCGACGTCCTCCGGCTCCGGCAGGCCCGCCGTGGCCAGAGCCGTGCGCATCGCCTCCGTCAGCCGCTCGGTGACCGTCATGAATGCCTCGCCGAGATGATAACCACCTCGCCGCGAGCGGACGAATAAAAAGTCTGTCGCGACACGAGATTGTGCCCCGGCCGCTGAGAGCGGCCGACATCTCGAGCGGCGTGGGCTAGGCCGGATCGAATGGCGTCCGGAGCAGCGCCGCGAGCGTGACGAGCAACACCGTCAGCAGAGCGGCGGCGGCGGCGACGAGCGCCACCGACCGCCGGATATCCGCGACGCCCGGCGGCCGGCCCTTGCCGAGCCGGTAGGCGCCGGGCTTCTCGAGCGTGACCTCGAGCGCGCCGGCGACTGCGGACATCGTCCAGCCGGCGTTGGGGCTGGCGGTCACCCCGCGGTCGCGCACGAGCGTGCGCCACGCCGTGCGCGGACTGCCGCCGACCAGGCCGGCGGCGGCGACGACAGCCAGCGCCGCCAGTCGCGCCGGGACGATATTCAGCACGTCGTCGAGCCGGGCGGCGGCCTTGCCGAAGTGCTCGAGCGGTCCCTCGCGATAGCCGAGCATCGCATCCGCGGTATTGACGGCGCGGTAGAGGGCCGCGCCAGGCAAGCCGAACACGAGAAAGAACGCGAGCGGCGCCGCGTACGAATCGGTCAGGTTCTCGGCCACAGATTCCACAGCGCCGGAGGCAACCTGGCCCGCATCGAGATTTGCCGTCGGGCGGCTGACGAGATGCCAGGCCAGCGCGCTGCGCGCCCCCGACAGATCGCCGTCGGCCAGAAGACGCGCGACCTGCAGTGCCGCGGCGAACAGGTCCCGGAGGGCGAGCAGCAGCCACAGCGCCACGCCGATCACGAGCGGCTGCGCCGGGCCCGCGTGCGAGGCGAGCCGGGCGACGCCCCACCCCGCCACGGCGGCGACCGTCGCCGCCGCGAGCGTCAGCGCGGCGCCGCTGACGAGCAGTCTGGTCGGAGAGCCGATGCAGAGCCGGCGCCGTCCGGCAATGATGAACCGGCCGAACCAGGCAACGGGGTGAAGCCGATTGACGGGATCGCCGACGGCGGTGTCGAGACCGACGGCAACGAGGATCGCGACGACGTCAGGGACCGAGGCGGATGCTCCCAGCCGCCCGCCGGCTCATGCCGAGCCGGTGTAGCGAGTCCGCAGCCGGTTCCAGAGCGCGAGCTTCTCCCAGCGCGGCTCGCGTAGCCGGCCGGCGTCATCGTCGAGCCACGGATTCGGAAAGTACACCGTGATCATCTGCTCGCCGTGACCGTTCCAGAGCCGCAGGCCCCACGAGCCCGGCACGCAGGAGCCGCCGTCGCTATGAAAGAAGGCCGCCCGCGCGACCCGGCGCAGCCGCGCCTGCTCGGCCGTCGCGGCCCCGCCGTGGTCGTTGACACAGAGGTGGAAATGCCAGGCGCCCAGGTCGACGGTGAGATAGCCGTCGAGCATCGACAGAGCCGGCCCCGCAGTAAAACGAATTTCATAAGCGGCGCCCTCGATCACCGGGCCGACAAAGACATCTTGCCAGTGATTGCTGAAGAGCTCCGTGAGCAGGCGCTCGACCTGGTCGCCGTCGACCGGCACCTCGTGAAAGACCGTGACGCTGCCGTCGGCTCCTCGCTCCGTGCCCGTCGACGCGGCCATGGGGGCATCCTAGCGCAACTCGAAAACCACGGGGAGGCGCACGCGAACCGGGCGCGGGCGAACGCCCGCCGGAAACGGCACGTGGCGCAGCCTCCGGACGGCGTCGACCGCGGCCGCGTCGAGCAGCTCGTGAGACGACGAACGGACCACGAGCACATCGGCGATCCTGCCGGTCGGCTCGACCGAGATGTCGAGGTGCACGGTGCCGCTCATGCCCCGGCGCCGCGCGGCCGCCGGATACGTCAGCGCCTCCTGGACGCGCCGCCGCAGCAGCGAGATGTAGCCCGCGTACGCGCCGCCATCGTCGCCGGGGATCGCGAGCGCGAGCGTCTCGCCGCCAGCCCCGGCGGCGCCGCGCACGGCCGCGACATCGGCGTCACTGCCGCGAACGCCGGCGCCCGCATCGTCCGCGGCGCCGCTCCCCGCCACCGGGCTCGCCGCCACGCCGTCGCCCCCCGCGCCCGTCGCCGCGGCGGGCACCGCCCCTCCGCCCTCCGGTGCGCTCGCCGCCACCACCGGCGACGACGACGCTGGTGACGGCGCGGCGACCGTCGGCTCGGCGTTCGGTGCCGGCGCGTCGGTCGGCGGAGCCGGCGCCGGCCCGGACGTCGAGGGCGCCGGACCGACGGGCTCGGATGGCGCCGGGCTCGGCCGCGCTGCGCTCGGCGGGGTCGCGTCGTCGCTAGCGCGCGCGTGCCCGGCCGATCGCGGTCCCGATGCCGTCGGCTGACGCCTCGGCGGCGCGGCCGCGTCCCGGGCCGCGCTCGCGGCGCCGGACGACGCCGTCCGCACGACCGGTTGCGGCGACAGC
>Ga0209382_10011092_pt1 | contig 11203 bp, 11 predicted proteins | sample SoiMetdeltSBSDD5_FD_187599 | JGI IMG/M metagenome (GOLD analysis project Ga0209382, IMG submission 187599) | Bulk soil microbial communities from a Populus tree surrounding site in Tennessee, USA - Soil MetaG P. deltoides SBSDD5 (SPAdes) (version 2) | ecosystem: Environmental > Terrestrial >...
GCTGCCACTCGACTTCCAATGAGCTTACCCTATAGGGCCGTGTCTCGCCTCTCAAATGGCTCAGGATACGCTCGGGTGCTCGGATGATTCCCCCCTGACGCGTCCCTGGCGCCGTGCGTTGTGCCTGGGCACAGGGACGGGCATCGGCGTGTTCATGTGGTGCATCCCTCCTGTCGATACACTCTGTGCAGGGCCAATTCCCCTTGCGCCCGTGGGGCTGAGGGCCTCGTCCTCTGTCCAGGCCCCACGGGCCTGCGCTGACGGCCAGCCGGGTCTCCTCTGCCTCCGGCTGGCCACGGTGCTACCCTTACCACCGCGGGCGCCGTAGTCGATCCTCGCCCTCCCGCTGGCGGGCCTCATTGACGGTCAACGTCCGTCCTCCTTGCGACGTGCCATTGAGCGCGAGAATGGCTGCGTTCGCCTCGATGGCGTTCGGCATCTCGACAAAGCCAAAGCCGCGTGAACGGCCGGTGTCGCGGTCCGTGATGATCTGGACGCACTCCACAGTGCCGTATCCATAGAACAGGCGGTGCAGCTCCTCTTCCGTGGTCGTAAAGGCCAGATTGCCTACGAAAATCCGCATAGATGACTCCTCATGTGTGGTCGGTTCGCGATGGCGCTGTCGCCACATATTTGCCACGTTCCACCCACTGCACCAGCCCATCGCGCAGCATGCCCAGGCACGTGTCGGCCAGGCTCCGGTCCACCCCGAGTAGCGTCCGCATCTCGCCAGTGGTGAGACCGTCAGGGTGCTCCTGGAGCAGGGCCACGATGCGCCGGCGCATGTCGCCCCTATGGTCTCCTCCCTGGGCCGCTCTCTGGGGTGGCCGGGGATTTCGCGGAACGTCTGCGGGCCTGCGTGGCTCCTGGGGCCTCCTGGGGCGTTTCTTGGGGGGCAGGGCGTGGCAGGTCGAGGAGGCGCTGGTTCTGCTGCTGCATCTGCGACAACATCTGTAACAGCAGTGTCTCACGCTCTCTGGCTGCTTCTTCACGGGCGTGAGCGGCATCGAGCTCCCGCTGTAACACGGCGATCAGGTGCTGTAACGTTGCAGGATCTGGAGATGTAACAGGTGGTGTTTCAGCTGGCGTTACATCGTGTTGCACACTGTAACTCTGTAACACTGTATCAGGCTGTAACACCAGCCCGATGCGGAGGAGTTCAGCGGTATCGATGGTCCCGTCAGTGCTGCGGCTCAGCTTCCCGGCCTTGATGTAACGATGCAACGTTACCCGTGATACACCTGTAACCCGTGCTGCATCACTGATTGTTAACTTGGCCATGGGTGGGCCTCAGTGCGGTTATAGCCGTCTCCTACAGGTACTCGTCCTCATCCTCATCCTCCTCGTACGACGCATCAGCCAACTCTTCCTCCGGCGTAGGGCAGAACAGGCAGACCAGCTCCCCGTAGCCGTCCGCGGGCGCCAGGCTAGGACCGCAGGTGGGGCACAGGTACGCTTGGACGCGCATCGGATAGTGAAAAGGCATCGTCTCCTCCTAGCGCACATAATATTTGGTGCGACAGTTGTGGCAGGCAAAATGGTCTGGGCGCTTCAGCCAGGTCACCCGGTGGTGGCAGTGTTTACAGAACATCGGCAGCCTCACGCTCCTAGGTTCAGGTGGGATGCCCGAGTCTTCCGAGACTCTCTCTGCCTGATCTCCTTGCGCATCTTCATCCTTTTCAACTACTTGTGGTTGGCATTCATCTGGCGGATGCGGCTGGATCTGCTCACAGCCACAGCCTACCGGCACCTCGATGTCCCCTGGCGTGACAGGGAGCCCCATGTCCTCATAGGCTGTCATCCTAACTGTTTGATCTTCTTGAACATGCTCTAGAGGACTATGCGACGCGAGCGACCAGAGGGGCGTGGGCTGGGGGATGGTCCGCAGCGCCGGCAGCTGCCAGTCCCACTGCTCCTCGCGCTTGAGACTGACGACCCCCAGCGCCTTTTTCGCCCGGCGCAGGGTGGGGAAGCTGAGGCCTTCCTCCTCGGCCTCGTCCCGCAGCACAGTGTAGGCGACGGGGAGACCATCCTGGAGGCGCTTTTCTAGCCAGCACACCGCTTCGAGGAAGGCGTACGGATCAGGCCCCCGGCCACTGCCGGCGAGCATCTCGGCACTCAGGCGGGACCGTCCACACCACTCGAACTGACCGCCCTCCTTGGTAAACATCAGGGTGCGTCCCAGCGGGCCGATGTTGCTTTTGCTCTGGGCGACGAGGACCGTGGTGGGATCGGCCGGGTGCTGTTCGACAAAGATCCCGGTACGCGCAGCGCCGATAAAGTCCACACTGCCCAGGCCCCGGTGCAACGCCTTGCCCCCCTGGCTCGACTTCGCGGGATGGCGGATGCAGACGATGGCACACTGATACTGCTCGGCCAGTCGCCGTAGGGCTTCCAGGAGCGGCCGGGTCTCATTGGCGCGGTGCATGTCCACACCGCTGCCGAGATAGGCCTGGATGGGATCAATGATCACGAGGCGGGGGTCATGGGCCTGGAGGACACGCTCCAGCATCGGCATATCCTGGAAGCTGAAGGCGTGTTCTTCGCCATCGGCATCTACCCACCCAGTGAGGACCTTAATCTTGCTGCAATCCGCCCCTGCATCCTCTAAGCGTGGTTTCAGGGTGTCCGCCAGGCCGTCCTCGGTGGACAGCATCACGGTGACATGCGGGCCATCGGTGGCGAACGTGGGACGGCCTTCCTGGTCGGGGAGCGGATGGCCCTTGCTGAGATTGGCGGCGAGCTGGGTCATGAGGAGACTCTTGCCGATGCCGGGATCGCCGTCGAGCATGCACAGCTTGCCGAGGGCAATGTACGGCCACCACAGCCACACCACCGGCCTGCGCTGCACGGTGTCCATACTCACGACCACGGGCGTGCCGCCCCGCGCCTGCTGGGTCTGGCGCACCCGGTGCAGCTCCCGCAGAAAGTCCCGCGCATCGAAGCCCGGGAGACGACGGGCATAGGGCAGGAACGTGCCGCGCAAGTGGCCGTTGCGGATCGCAGCCAGGCGGGGCAGGAGGCGCTCATCGAAGAGGATGTCGAGGCCCACGTACTCCGGCTGGGCGAGCGTCAGCACGGTGGCGGTAAAGTACGCATCGCTCAGGGCACAGAGCCGGGCCAGCACATGAGGGTTCCAGAGGCAGTCGGCATGGGGACCGAACTGGTTGGTCTTGACGAAGTCCGGGAGGAGCTCACTGAAGAAGGCATCATCCTCTTCGAGGAGCAGCTCTAAGGGCAGCCACAGGGGCGCCGCGGCGGCGTCCGGGGTGCTGGGGGCGGCCGTTGTTGCGTCAGACGCGTCAAGATGTCCGTTTTGTAGTGCAGGACACGACATCTGTGGTACAATCGTTTCCATAGACGAAGGGCGGTCGTGTGGAGTAAACTCTTGCATGGTCTTGTCCTTTCGTTCGTTCTGCTGCCGGGGGTTAGGCGCCAACCATTGCCCCGGCAGCGGTCAACTGCTCGTTTTCTTCCGTACACTCCTGCATAACATCGCCATACGTATTTGCGAGCACATCAAGGGAGACACCCAGCGCTCGCGCCAGTTTTGCGGCGACGCCTACGCGTGGCTCGTGATGCATCCCGCGTTCACATCGATAGATCGTGATATATGGCACGCCTGAATGGTCCGCCAACTCTTGCTGCGACCAACCCCGCACCTCCCGTAGTCGTTTAAGCCTTTGTCCGAAAGTCATCCTGTCGCCTCCTCTTGCGCATTAGCTAGGCTCATTATAGAAAAATCCTTGTAATTCTTACAACATAAAATTGCGAAAAAGCAATTTTTCTATTGAGACTACATTACGAATTAGTTAATATTATATGCATGACGATTACGAAATGCAACCCCAACCGAAAGGAAAACGCAATGTCGAGAGGCCACGTTACCGGGAATAAGAAACAGAAGAAAGGCAGCAGCGCGTGGTATCGGCAGATCGAAGAAGAGAACATCCGCAAGATCGAAGCGGAGTGGCAGGCGAAGCACGCGGCGCAGCAGGAGCAGGCCGCGTAGGAGTGAGCCCCGAGATGGCGGCAACCATCTCGGGGCTCGTGACCATCACCACATGTTGGCAACAGGAGTAGATGATCATGGCAATCGTAACAGAGTATGAATGGGAAAGCGACACCTTTACACCGCAGCCTGCGCAGCGCCAGGCCTTCCGCGACGCCGTGGCCCAGGTCGCGGCGAAAGCCAAAGAGAAACTCCCCGCCGCCGTCAATGGCCGGGTCGAGAGTGCGGTCAAGCTGGTGCTGGCGGGCGACGTGTTCTTCAAAGCGGATGGCACCATAGAGGTGGGCAGCCGCAGTGCGCCGGAGACGGTCTACACCTTGGTCGGGCATGCCTGCGATTGCCAGGACTTTGCCTACAAGGCGCCGGAGGGCTGGTGCGCACACAGGATCGCTGCCGGCATCCAGAAGCGCGTGGGCAAGGTGTTGGCGCAGGCGCCTGCTGCAGTCACTGCAGCCACCCCCAGCCAGCCCGCGCCCAGCGCAGAGCCGGTGCGGCTGCCCGCGGCGGCGGCGCCCGCGTTGCCCGAAGCGCCTGCCTCGGTTAACGTGCGCCTGACCATCGGCGGCCGTGAGTGCCAGCTTACCCTACGTGATCATGACGAGGTACGGTTGCTGGCCCGGCTCGAGGAAGTGCTCCAGCGCTTCCCCCAGCCCCAGGCCGCCGCGCAGCCCCCCGCCAGTCAGGGGCAGCTCAGCCCGGCGCAGCACAACGCCAAGGCGATGCATCGGAAGGTTGTGGACTTCTGCCCCATTCACAATTGCGCCATGAAGGAGAACACGAAAGACGGCCGCCGCTGGTTTTCGCACTACGACGAGACCGCAGGCCGGTGGTGTAAGGGCCGCTAACCACCTGGGGGCGCACGGTCGCCCCCAACACGGCGGATGCCCCTGGCCTGCCAGGAAGGAATCGACGATGATCACCCTCCAGGAACAGATAGCCGAAGCCCAGCGCGAGCTGGCCCTGCGCAAGCAGTGCTACCCTGGCTGGATCAAAGCCGGAAAGCTCGACGAGGGGCAGGCGCAGTGGCAGATCCGCTGCCCGACCGAGATCGTCAGGACCCTGATGCGCCTCGATGCCGAGCAGCGGCAGCTCTCGTTGTTTGGCACGGGGGCGTAAGGAGAGACATACAGGAGTGCCGAGTTCGGCTGTTCTCTGCCACAGCGCACAGCACGAACCCTGACACCCCGAGGAGGGCGACTCCTCAGCCAGAACGATAGCACCTGCGGGCACCGTCGACATCGGCGGCCACGCCCGTTTTGCCTGGGCGGTAGCGCCTAGGACATGTCCCCCAAGGTGTAACTCCTGGGACATGCCGAAAGCGTGTCCCCTTTTATGGCCCAGAAGGCGATTCTCACACCCTCTTAGACAAAAGGAACACAGACATGCCGCAATTCTGGCAGATCGATGCCACCCGGTGGATCAATCCCGCACACATCGTCTATGTCGAGGACAGCCCTGACTCGTCCTTGCCTTCCCTCTATGTGACGATGGTAGCTGTCACGTCGGGCTTGAGAAGGACTGGGCATGAGGAATACACCCTGGAACTGAAGGGGGAGTCGAGGGAAGCATTCCTCGCGTATCTGGCCCGCGAGACGGGGTCACCTCCGCCCCCACCGTCCGCGTAAGGGTGTGGAACAAACACCTGTCTGCTGCACAGCGCTCGCGACAGGGCATTGTCCCCAGACCTGGGGGCTTTTTGTGTGCATCTTTATGTTGATATTGCTGATGTGCACGTAACGACGTTTCACAAACACCAGTGTGGAGGTGTGGCGTGGGAGAGCTGTTGGGCTATGTGCGTGTCTCGACGAAAGAGCAGAAGTTCGATCTGCAGCAGGATGCCTTACGCGCGGCGGGTGTGCTGGACCGCTATTGCTATCAGGATGTCGCCTCGGGCGCGAAGCAAGCCCGCCCAGGGTTGGCCGCGTGCCTGAAAGCGCTGCATCCTGGGGATACCCTGGTCGTCTGGAAGCTCGACCGGATAGCGCGGTCCCTGCTGCATCTGCTGGAGATTCTGCAGGACCTCCAGGACCGTCAGGTGGAGCTGCGCATCCTGGAAGGTGTGGGCGCCCAGATGACGCCCTCGACCAGTGAGGGGAAATTGTTTTTGAGCATGCTCGGGGCCTTTGCCGAGTTCGAACGCACGTTGATCAGGGAGCGCGTGGTCGCTGGGTTGGTCGCAGCACGGGCGCGTGGCCACAAAGGCGGTAGACGCCCCAAGCTGTCCGCAGCGCAACAGCGCCAGGCGCAGGCACTGAAACAGGGCGGGATGCCCATTACGGAGATTGCCCAGACGCTGCAGTGCTCACGCCATACCGTCTATAAGGCGCTGGCCCAGGCCAAGGCGGTGGTAGAGTAACGACCCTTGTATCGTAACGCTTCGTGCTCTATAAGGAACGCCAGCGTTACGCTTCCTCCCCTAAGAAAGTCGCTATGCTGAATGAGCTCTCGGGGGATAGCCGAGAGTGACGGGAAAAATGAGAAAATCCTTTCAAGGCCCCTGACCAGTAACGCCTTGATAAGGAATTCTCCATGACAGACCAACGCATCCCCTATTGTGGCCGGATTGTTTACGTGGGCATCGATGTACACAAGGAAACCTATACGGTGACGTGCGTGTGCAACAAACAGATCGTGAAGACCGTGACCATGCAAGCCGATCCCGCTGCTCTTGCGGCCAGTTTGCCGCGTTGGTTCCCGGGGGCCACGCTGTATTCGGTTTATGAGGCGGGGTTTTCAGCCTTCGTGCTACACCGCGTACTCACCAAAGCGGGTATCACCAATATTATCGTCAATCCCGCGTCCGTGGCGGTCGCGGCCAACGATAAGGTCAAGACGGATCGCCGCGACTCCAAGAAACTGGCCATTGATCTGGCTGATGGTCGCCTGCGAGGCATCTATGTCCCCACGGAAGCCGAGGAGCTGGCACGGCTTCTCCCGAGAACCCGCGCGCAGATTGTCAAACACCGCGCCACGATTGCCCGCCAGATCAAAGCCAAGCTCCACCCGTTTGGTCTGATCGCCCCGGCCAGTCGGCGCTTGATCAGTAGCCGGTATTTACGGGAGATTGCCGCGTGGTCGTTGCCCCCGGAGCTCAGCGTGAGTCTCACGTTGTTGGCCGAGCAGTGGCGCTTTGCCACGCGCCAACTCATCGAGATGCGCCGCCTGCTGCGTGACCAAGCCCAAGCGCAGGAGGAAATCGAAAAAGTGTATCGGAGTGTCCCGGGCATTGGCGAGGTGGTCGCCCGGACTTTAGCGACCGAACTGGGCGACATGACACGCTTTGCCAATGAGCGGGCGCTGTTCAGCTATACGGGGCTGACACCTAGCGAGTATTCGTCGGGGGCCTCTGTGCGGCGCGGCCATATTAGCCGCCAGGGCTCCAGTCGTGTCCGTCACTTGCTCGTCGAAACCGCCTGGCGCGCGCTGCCTCGTGACGGGGTGCTCAAAGAGATGTTCGACCGGATCGCGGCGACCCGGGGCAAGAAGCGCGCCATTGTGGCGATTGCTCGACGGCTTACCGGTCGGATTCGCGCCTGTTTTCGCCAGGGGACCACGTATGCTGTGGGGACGTATGCCTAGGCACCAGCACACCCCTGGCAATACGCCTTACCGCTTGGAAGCCGGTGTCACGCCGCGCTGCCTCACAGGAAGCGGCTCTAGACCGTCATGAGTCCCATGCTACGAAAGGATAGAACAGATTGCGGAAGCGTTCTTCACGGATCGAGGCATTCTCGCTCAGGTATGAACAGCGTGACAACTGCGACTTCGTTTCCCTCCTTGTGCCGGCACCACGGCCAGCACGGTTGAAAGTGTGAAGCGCAGGACATCTATTGGACACGAACGAATAAGCAACTTGAGGCGTGGCTATGGCCGTGACCTCGAATAACAGGTGGTTCAGCCGAGAAGCTTGCGATCGTTGACAGGGCGTCCCAACGCTGAGTTCAGTACACAACGAAAATGCGTAAGGCGGTTCGATGTACCGCTCAAGGGAAGGGTTTTCTTTTTTCCTTGCAAATTCACATAACAGGAGACGTGCTTGGGCGTAGTGTATCGTCGGCGTGTGCCCGCCAGTTTTATCTCGCCAACGCTTCCAACAACACTTTGGCCTCCTGGAGGTCTTTGGTGTCAAAGCCTTCGGTAAACCAGCCATAGATCGGCGTGAGGAGCTCATAGGCCTCAGCGCGCTTGCCCTGTTGCTGCCAGAGGCGGCTGAGGCTCATGGCGGCTCTGAGTTCCAGGGACTTTGCCTCCTGGCGGCGGGCCACGTCGAGCGCCCGCTGCAACGAGGTTTCTGCTTCCGCCTGTGGCATCCCCAGCTGCCGCAGGAGCAAGACACCCCGCAAGCGCCAGACCTCCGCTTCCACGAAGCGTTCCTCTTGCTGCTCCACCAGGGTGTGGGCCTCGGCCAGCACCTGGAGGCCTTCTTCCGTGTGGCCCAGGTGGTCACAGAGGTCCGCCAACACCGTGCACAAGTATGGGATATTCATCGCTGCTCCTGTGGCCCGCCAGGCGGCGATCCCCTGGCGGACCTGAGCCAGCCCCGCCTCACCTTGGCCCTGCATGGCCAGCCCCCACCCGCGCAAGCTCGTTCCCATAGCCACCCAGAGTGGAAAGCCCTGCTCAGTTGCGAGCGCGACAGCGGCCTCTGCGTGCTCGTGCACGGCTGGGACGTCCCGGAGAAACTGCGAGACGTAGGCCACCCGACACCGTGCAAACGCCAGATTTGGGGGATGCGACAGCTCGTGTGCTAACGCCAGGGTATCATGGAGGCGGGCCAGGGCTTGCTCCGGGTACCCCAGCAACCAGAGGGTCAGCGCGGCAAAGGCTCTGCAGCTCACCCCTGGGTCTTGGCCCATGCGGAACACCAGCGCCCGGCGCTGGTCTGGCGTGTAGCCTGCGATGCCTGCCTCCAGGTGCTGGCGGGCCGCAGGCAACGCGCCCAGGTGGACCCCGGTAACTCCAAGGGCATAGTGGGCAAGGACCGCGAGTGCGGCAGCATGAGCACCTTGCGCCAAGCGCAGCAACGTGCCCCCAAGTTCGCGTGCTGGGTGTAACTGCGACCGTAGATTATAAAACCGCCATAACCCAAGCAGGACCTGGACCACCTCGAGCGTTTCGCCCACCTGCTGACACAACCCACGTGCCTGGGAGTAGGCCTGCCCCACCTCGGGCGCTGCCATCCCCTTCGCGAGCTGGAGTGCCGCGCCAAGGGCAATGTACAAGGTTAGGGCAATGTACAAGGTTAATGCCTGTTGGGTACGCTCAGGCGTCTCTGGCAGGGTCTGAAGCAGCGCGATCCCAGTGGTGAAGTGGCTGATGGCTTCCACATGGGCCGAGCGGTCACTGGCCTGGTGGCCTGCCCGCTGCCAGTAGCCAATAGCCTGCTCGGTGCAGCCCGCTTCGGTGTAGTGGTAGGCCAGCCGCTCGGGCTGTGTCGCGACGGGGTCGGGAAACTGCGCCTCTAAGACCTGGGCAATGCGCTGGTGGTACTGCTGCCGGGTGCTTTTCAGCAGAGAGGCGTACGCGGTATCCTGGATGAGCACATGCTTAAAAGTATAGGTTGCCTGTGGTGGCAGTCCCCGCTGATAGACAATCTCCGCCTCGACTAAGCGTCCCAATTCCCGTTGTAGCGTCGAGGCATCCAATGGCGAGACCGCTTGCAGCAGATCATACGCAAACTGGCGACCAAGCGTCGCGCCCATTTGTGCGACCCCTTTGGCCGTGACCAGTCGATCTAACCGGGCCATGAGCGAATCCTGGAGCGTGGCAGGAATTGTGAACGTGGAGAACGATCCTGTCAGCTCGTAGTGCTCATCGACAGCTTTGAGCTGTCCTGATTCCAGAATGGCTTTGGTGATTTCTTCCACAAAGAGCGGCACGCCATCCGTCTTGGCAATAATCTGCTGGAGCACCTCGGCAGGGAAGGTTTTGCCATCGGTCATGCCTGTGACAAGCTGTGCCACCTGGGCGTGGGATAAGTGGTTTAACGTCATTCCGGTGAGATAGGAACGATGAGGACAGGAAGGCTGAAAATGTGGCCGACAGGTCAGCACCGTCAAGATGGAGGTCGTCGGTATCTGCTCGATCACCAGGTTCAATAGTTCAAGGGTGGTCGGGTCCGTCCAGTGAAGGTCTTCAACAATGAAGAGTACCGGCTGATGTTCGGCCAGTTCCAGGAGGATCGCCACGAGAGTTTCGAGTGTCTTTTGCCATTGACGCTGCGGTAACAAATTGAGCTGAGGGTAACGCTTTTCAGGAAGAGGCAATGCCAGTAAAGGTGCAAACAACGGCACCGTGTCCTCTAAAGGTAGTCGATACTGACTGAGCGTCTGTTCAAGTTTGCCGCATTTCTCCTCCGGGGTCTCGTCTGGCTGCCATTGGAGGGTCCGTTGGAACAGAGCCGTCAGAGGGTAGAGTGCGGTATTTTGGTAATACGGGAGGCTACGGCATTCCCACCGCACATGGGGCTCGTGGGCGACCTGGTCTTTCAGTATTTGCACTAACCGGCTTTTGCCGATGCCTCCTTCGCCCGTGAGTAAGACCACCTGCTCTTGACCAGATTTGACGTGCTCCCAGCGTTCCAGCAGGAGCGCGACTTCCGATTCTCGCCCGACCAGCGGGGTGAGTCCTCTGGTCACTGCCACATCGAGACGCCCCCGAGCGCCACTGTCCTGAAGAACGCGATATACGGCGACAGGCTCCGCCACACCTCGAAGGGTCTGTGCCCCTAACGCCTGGCACTCAAAGTAGCCCTGCACTAAGCGATAGGTGGCTTCACTCATCGCTAGGGTGTTGGGTGCTGCCAGTGCTTGAATTCTCGCCGCGACGTTGGGTGTTTCTCCGAGGGCAAGTTGCTCTTGTCTCCCACCACTGCCCATCTCACCGACCACAACTAACCCCGTATGGATGCCCATACGGAGAGCAAGGTGGATGCCTTGAGCTTGTTGCAGACGGCTATTGAGGTCTCCCATGGCAACAAGCATCCCTAACCCAGCACGGACGGCTCGCTGCGCGTCATCTTCATGGGCTTGGGGATAGCCGAAATAGATGAGCAGACCGTCCCCCAGGAGTTGGGCGATGTGCCCGTCATAGCGGCGCATCACCTCCGTACGGGCAGTGTGATACGCCCGGACCACGTCTCGGTACTCTTCGGGGTCGAGCTGGCTGGAGAGCTTCGTAGAGTCCACGAGA
>Ga0209382_10011094_pt1 | contig 11202 bp, 8 predicted proteins | sample SoiMetdeltSBSDD5_FD_187599 | JGI IMG/M metagenome (GOLD analysis project Ga0209382, IMG submission 187599) | Bulk soil microbial communities from a Populus tree surrounding site in Tennessee, USA - Soil MetaG P. deltoides SBSDD5 (SPAdes) (version 2) | ecosystem: Environmental > Terrestrial >...
GGTGACCCGGCTCGAGGACTTGCCGCGCATCGTGCGCCGCGCCGCCAAGGTGGCGATGACGCCGCCGACCGGGCCGGTGTTCATCTCGCTGCCGGGCGACATCCTCAACGCCGAGGCCGGCATCGAGCTCGGCGCCTCGACGCGGGTCGACACCCGCTCGCGCCCCGCCGACGCCGTGCTCGGCAGGCTGGCCAAGCGCCTCCTCGAGGCCGAGCGCCCCGTCGTCATCGTCGGCGACGAGATCGTGAAAAGCGATGCGCTGGAGGCGGCGGCGGCCTTCGCCGAGACGCTGGGCGCCCCCGTCCATCAGCAGAGCGCCCCCTATGGCGCGCATTTCCCCTCCGAGCATGCCTGCTACGCCGGTGGGTTGTCGCGCGACCAGAAGCAGGTGCGCGCCCTGCTCGGCAAGCACGATCTGCTGGTCGTGCTCGGCGCCGACCCGGTGCGCATGTCGGTGTGGAGCGAGGTCGAGCCGCTGCCCGATGGGCTGCCGGTCGTCCACATCGGCCTGATCGACTGGGATATGGGCAAGAACTTCGCCGCCGAGATGGCCGTTCGGGCCGACGTGCGCGAGACGCTGGAGGCGCTGACGCCGCTGCTGGCGAGACAGGGCGGCGAGCGGCTTGCCGCCAGGGCGAAGGCAGCGATCGCGCGGCTCGCCGAGAGTAACTGGACGGCCAAGCGCGCGGACCTTGCGACGCGCATCGAGGGTCGGAGCAAAGCGATGCCGATCGACCCGGACTGGCTCACCCTGCAGGTCGCCAAGGCGCTGCCGCACGACGCGGTGGTGGTCAACGAAAGCCTGACCGCCGGTCGTCACTTGACCGACCTCGTGCCCTATCGCGATCGCTACGGTTTCCATGGCCTGGCGGCAGGCGGCATCGGCTGGGGCGTACCGGCGGCGGTGGGCGTGGCGCTGGCGCAGGCCCCGCGTCCCGTGCTGTGCTACTCCGGCGACGGCAGCGCCATGTACACCATCCAGGCGCTGTGGAGCGCGGCGCACCTGAAGCTGCCCATCACCTACGTGATCGCCAACAATGGCGGCTATCGCATCCTCAAGCAGCGCCTCAAGGCCTTCCATGGCAACGATGAGCCGATCGGCATGGACCTCGTCGATCCGAAAGTCGATTTCGTCGGCCTCGCCAAGGCGATGGGCATGGCCGCCGAGCGCATCTCCGAGCCCGAGGCGCTGGCGCCGGCGCTGCAGCGCGCCTTCGCCTCGCCGGGGCCAAAATTGCTCGATGTGGTCGTCGACGGGCGCTATTGAGGAGACGCGGTGGAGAGGCCAAATCGCACCTAGGGGTATGAGGCAGGCATGAGCGAAACATCGAAGCCCAATCCGGCTGTCACAGTTGGCAAGGTCACGTTCGCCAACGATCGGCCGATTGCCGTGTTCGCCGGCCCCTGCCAGATGGAGAGCCGCGCGCACGCTCTGGCGATGGCCTCCGCCTTGAAGGAGATCGCGGACCGGCTCGGCATCGGCCTCGTCTACAAGACCTCGTTCGACAAGGCCAACCGCACGAGTCTCGGCGCCAAGCGTGGTGTGGGCCTCGGGGAGGCTCTCGCCGTGTTCGCGGAGATCCGCGAGAAGCTTGGGCTTCCGGTGGTGACCGACGTGCACGAGGCGGGGCAATGCGCGCGCGTGGCCGAGGTCGTCGACGTGCTGCAGATCCCAGCCTTCCTATGCCGGCAAACCGATCTGCTGGTCGCAGCGGCCAAGACCGGCCGGGCCGTGAAGGTCAAGAAAGGCCAGTTCCTGGCGCCCTGGGACATGGCCAACGTGGTGGCCAAGATCACCGACAGCGGCAACCCGAATGTGCTGGTCACCGAGCGCGGCTCCTCGTTCGGCTACAACACCCTGGTGGTCGACATGCGCGCGCTGCCGATCATGGGCCGGATCGGCTGCCCGGTGATCTTCGATGCCACGCACGCCGTGCAGCAGCCGGGCGGGCAGGGCGCTTCGTCCGGCGGCGACCGCCGCTTCGTGCCGACGCTGGCGCGCGCGGCGGTGGCGGTGGGCGTGGCCGGCGTGTTCATCGAGACGCACCAGGACCCCGATCGCGCCCCCTCCGACGGGCCCAACATGGTGCCGCTGGCCGAGTTCGAGGGCCTGCTGCGCGAGCTGATGGCGATCGACAAAGTCGCCAAGCGCAAACACTAGAGGGAGTGCAGAAACTCTTCTTTCGGTGCGGTTTGTCACGCTGTTGCGAGGATAAAGCCAATGCTCGAGAGCCTCATGCAAGCGCCCCTCACTTCTGAAGGTCTGGAGACGCGACGGCTCGCCAGAAGGTCCATTCCAGCTCTGGCCGTCGCAATGCTGGTGGTTGCGACAGCTTGGGCTGCGGCGCAGGATTACCCGTCGCGGCCGATCACCGTGGTCGTGCCGTTCTCGGCGGGCGGCCCAAGCGATGTGGTGGCGCGCATCGTCACGGAGCACATGGCCAAGACGCTCGGCCAATCGCTGGTGATCGAGAACGTCGGCGGCGCCGGCGGCACGCTGGGCAGCGCGCGCGTCGCGGCGGCGGCGCCGGACGGCTACACGCTGCTCGCCGGCAGCATGGGCTCGCACGTCTCCGCGCCCGTGCTCACGCCCAACGTCCGCTACGATTCAGTGCGCGATTTCGAGCCGATCGGCTTCACGGCGCACGCGCCGGCCGTGATCGTCGCCAAGAAGGACTTTCCGGCCAAGGACCTGCGCGAGTTCGTCGACTACGTGAAGAAGAACGGGTCTAGCGTCACCCAGGCCCACGGTGGCGTCGGCGCCTCCTCGCATATGGCCTGCCTTCTCTTTACCGCCGAGGCCGGCCTGAAGCCGAACCTCGTCGCCTATCGCGGAACCGCGCCGGCGATGAACGATCTGGTCGGCGGACATGTCGACTTCCTGTGCGAGCAGGCCGTGAGCGTCGCCCAGCAGATCGGCGCGGGCACCGTCAAGGCCTACGCCGTCTCTGCGGAGAAGCGCCTGGCGGCGCTGCCCGACGTGCCCACCGCCAAGGAGGGCGGCGTCAACTATCTGATGAGCATCTGGGCCGGCATTTTCGCCCCCAAAGGCACGCCGCCGGACGTGATCGCCAAGCTGGCGGCGGCGCTCGACAAGGCGCTGGACGACCCGGCCGTCGAGAAGCGCTTGGCGGATCTGGGCGGCTCGCTGCCCACCAGGGACGAGCGCTCGCCCGCCAAGTTCGACAGCTTCGTCAAAGCCGAGATCGCCCGCTGGTCGCCGATCCTGAAGGCGGCGAGCCCCGAGGCGAAGTGATACCGTCAAGGGGCGTCGGCCATTGAACCGCAGGGGCTGCGACGACGGCAAATTGCCGCCGCTTGGTCCATGACGAAGTTAGCTGCGGATTGCATAATGACGAGCGCCGGCGACCTCTCGTCATGGAAGCATTGCAATTGTCGGCTACCACCCGCGATCGATTGGCAGGAAGGACCACCCATGACCGCGGACAAGTTCTCCAACAAAGCCGAGGCCTTCGAGGCCTTCGACGATACGCCGCTGTCGCCGCAAGCCGGTGAAACGATCGGTGCCATCGTCGCCCGCCGCTACAGCCGCCGCGACATGCTCAAGGGTAGCCTCGGCGTCACCGCCGCCACCGTCCTGTTCGGCGAGGCGGCGCTCGTCGGCGCCTCGGGGCCGGCCAAGGCGGCATCTGCCGGGTTCGCCTTCCGCGAGGTGACGGCCGGGGTGGACGAACAGCACAGGGTGGCCGAAGGCTACGACGCCGACATCGTCATCGCCTGGGGCGATCCGCTGTTTGAGGGCCTCGAGCAACCCGCAGGGCACGCGCGCCCTGTTGTGCGTCAATCACGAGTTTGCGAGTCCCGAGGTGATGTTTGCGGGGATCGGCGGCCGTCCGGACCGCAACGACTTTGCCAAGATCACGGCCGCGCATGCCGATGTCGAAATGGCCGCGCACGGGGTCGGCATCGTCGAGATTGCGCTCGGCGACGGCCGTTGGCGGCCGGTGACGGGCAGCCCCCTCAATCGCCGCATTACCGCAGCGACGGAGATGACCGTCGACGGGCCCGCCGCCGGGCACGATCGGCTCAAGACCAAGGCCGATCCCCAGGGGCGCAAGGTCCTGGGCACGCTCAACAACTGTGCCGGCGGCCAGACGCCATGGGGCACCTACCTCACCGCCGAGGAGAATTTCCACGGCTATTTCTGGACCGACGAGAAGGACGCCGACGGCAAGCGCAAGCGGAAGGGCCTCGGCGGGCCGCAGCAGAAGAGCTACGAGCGCTACGGCGTGCCCGGCAACTGGTACAGCTGGGGGCGCCATCATGACCGGTTCAACGTCGACAAGGAGCCAAACGAGTCCAACCGCTTCGGCTGGATCGTCGAGATCGACCCTTCCGACGTGCGCTCGACGCCGGTCAAGCACACGGCGCTCGGCCGCTTCCGCCACGAGGGCGCGGAGATGATCGTCAACAAGGACGGCCGCGTTGTCGTCTATTCGGGAGACGATGCGCAGTTCGACTATGTCTATCGCTTCGTCTCGGCAGGGCGCTACGCTGAGGGCGACCGGGCGAGCAACATGCGGCTGCTCTCCGAAGGCACGCTGTCGGTTGCCCGCTTCGAGGACGACGGCAGCGTCACGTGGCTGCCGCTGGTGTTCGGCGAGGGCCCCCTCACGGCGGCGAACGGTTTCCAGTCGCAGGCCGATGTGGTGATCGACGCGCGGCTCGCCGCCGATCTCCGGAAGGCGACGCGCATGGACCGTCCCGAGGATGTGCAGCCCCATCCGACCTCCGGCAAGGTATTCGTGCTGCTCACCAACAACGAGCGGCGCCGGCCCGAGCAGGTCGACAAGGCCAATCCGCGGCCGCAGAACGAGTTCGGCCACATCATCGAGATGACGGCGCCCGACGCCGACCATGCCGCGGCGACCTACAAATGGAGCATGCTCGTCGTCTGCGGCGACCCCAGAGTGGCGGAGGTCGGGGCACAGTGGCACCCGGAAACGAGCGCCAGCGGCTGGTTCGCGGCGCCCGACAACTGCGCTTTCGACGCCCAGGGCCGGCTGTGGATCGCCACCGACCAAGGATCTCGCTGGTCGAAAAAGACCGACAAGCTCGATGGCCTCTATGCCCTCGAGACCGAAGGCGAAAAGCGTGGCCTGTCGAGACTGTTCTTCCAATGCCCGGTCGGCGCTGAGCTGTGCGGGCCGTGCTTCACTCCGGACGGCGAGACCGTCTTCGTCGCCGTCCAACACCCCGCAACGGACGGCGTCAAGGACTGGAAAGCCTTCGGCCGCGAGTCGACCTTCGAGGACCCGGCGACGCGCTGGCCGGACTTCAAGCCGGACATGCCGCCACGCCCCGCCGTCGTCGCCATCCGCAAGAAGGCCGGCGGCAAGATCGGCGTTGCGTAGGCGACGGCGGGCAGCGTCACACCTCGACCGGAATCGACAAGAACCCCCGAAACCTTGCCCGCCCGCCGCGCACCGGCTCGCCGGCGAGCCGGTAGTTCGGGAAGCGCGCCAGGAACCTCCCGATGGCGATGCGCCCCTCGAGCCGCGCCACGTTGAGGCCGGCGCAGACGTGGGCGCCGGAGCCGAAGGCGAGGTGGCGGTTGGGGTCGCGGGCGACATCGAGGCGGTCGGGATCGGCGAACTCGGCGGGGTCGCGGTTGGCGGCGCCGATGCCTATCGTGATGAACGTGCCGGCCGGCATGGCGACGCCGCCGAGCTCGACGCCCCGCGTGGTGATGCGGTTGCCGAGCTGGTTGGAGCTCTCGAAGCGCAGAAATTCCTCGACTGCGGTGCGGATCAGCTCAGGCCGCGCAATCAGCCGCGCCTTCTCCTCGGGCCACTCCAGCAGCGCGTAGAGTCCGTTGCCGATCAGGTTGGTGGTGGTCTCGTGGCCGGCATTCAGGATGAAGATGATGTTGTGCAGGAGCTCGGGCTCGGAGAGCTGCGCGCCGTCGGCCTCGCCCTGGATCAGCCGCGTCAACACGTCGCGCTCGGGATCACCCGGACGCGCCCGCCGCGCCGCGACCAGCGTGCGCAGGCAGTCGCGGAACCCGGCGACCGCCCCCTCTCCGCGCTCGCGCTGCTCGTCGGAGAGCACCGGCTCGAGCGCGCCGAGGATCGCCAGCGACCACTCGCGCAACGGCCCGCGGTCCTCGCGCGGCACCGCCAGCAGGTTGCCGATCACCTCCACCGGCACGGCCGCGCCAAGGTCGGCGATCAGGTCGGCACGACCCTTGGCGGCCATGGCATCGAGCAGGCCGTCCACGAGCGCGATCACCGACTGCTCCATGTCGGCGATGGCGCGCGGCGTGAACGCGCCGGCGATGATGCGGCGCACCCGGGTATGCAGCGGCGGGTCGTTGAACACCAGGCTGGTCGTGTGATGCTCGTAGAGCAGGCTGTCGCCGTACTTGGGCGCGAACTCGCGCTTCTTGTCGGAGGAATAGGCGTCGGTGTCCTTGTAGACCGCCAGGCAGTCGGCATAGCGGGAGAGGAAATAGCCGCCGTCCGGGAGGCGATGCACGGGAGCGTGCTCGCGCAGCGCGTGATAGGTGGGGTAGGGGTTGGCGTAGTAGTCCGCCGGCAGCTGCCGCAGATCGAAGGCCTGCGCAACTCTCCGCGCTGTGTCGGGATCGGCAATACGGGGCGGCATCCGCTGGTTCATCGCACGGCCCTGCCAGTGTGTCGTCTCCCCCAAAACGGGGAGGGCGGATGTGTGCTGCAATCGCGAAACCGCCCAATTGCTGCGCCACGGTGGCCTTTCGAAGCCACAGGGTACCGGCGTGGCAGTCGGCCGAGCAAGGCCGTTCTGGGCATCGCGCCCGCCGGGAAGTCGGGAGTTCGCGGGGCATGCTGGAGCCAACCTTGTCGATGACGGCGGACGACGATCTGCCGCGCACCTTCCGGCGCGAGCGGGAGGCGCGGGAGCGGCAGGCCCGGGAGCGAGAGGCGGCCGCTGCCATGTCCGTGCCGTTGATCGATCACCACGGTGACTACGGTGCGCTCGCCTCGCCGCCGACCACCGTCACCGATATCGACGTGCCGTTCTTCAGGCTGATGACGTTCTTCATTAAGGCGGTGTTTGCCGCCGTCCCGGCGCTGATCATGCTGACGGCACTGCTGTGGCTGTTCGGGCAGGGCCTGAAGACCTTCTTCCCACAACTCCTGAAGATGAAGATCGACGTGCAGATCTACGCGCCCCACTCGGCGGCCGATTTCCGGCCCGTCGGCAAGGAGCGGCGCTAGACGAGATCGCAGGCGCTACCGCAACGATGCGATGCGGCTCAATTGCCGCAATGCTCGGGAAGCCGACTGAACGTTAGCGAAGTGGATCGGGTCGCGATCCGGCCTTCCGATTCTGGGCCACGGGATCGCCGACACGACGCACTTGGACTCGCGATCCGCCCGAGGAGTTGCGCAGCAAGGTAGCGCTCCTCCATTGGGAGCAGGGGGGCGGTTTCGAATCCGCCTCCCGATCCGCCACAATCCGACAGTCCGAAGCATCGGACGGCGGGCACGTTGCGCGTCGACGCCCTCACGGCCAATTGCTGCGCGCCCAATTCAACAAGTCTGTGAGCGCGTTGCCGCCGGCGGCGACGTTCTTGGCGCGGCTCACCAAAGTTGTCCTCGCTACCAGAGTGGGTGCCGACGACGAAAGGTTTTCCATCGAACCAAGCGAACACCGGCGATCCGCTCTGACCGTGCTCGGTATCGGCCTGGTACTCGAGCTCGACGCCGGCACCATCGTTGTCGTCGTCGATGATCGGGAAGTTCGTATGCAGCCAAGGCCTGCTGCCGGGGGGGCTGTCCTTGTCCTGCGGGTAGCCCGGCAGCGTCCAGACGTTCAGGTCCTCCCAGTCGGGTGTGTAGGTCGTGAAGCCGAAAGTGCCGAGATTGTCGCCGAGTGGAACGTCCAGACGCATGACCGCCATGTCGTCGCCTTGAGCGTGATTGCGGTATCCATTGACGTTCGTCACCCACGAGGCCGCCCACGGGCCGTGGATCGAACCGCTGTCGTAGTAGGCTGGCACGAACAGCGCCTTCCAGTTCGGCGAACCCCACGGCACCATGTGACTGGCGGTCATGATCGTACGGGCGCCGAGCAGCGAGGCCGTGCCCCACCGGTTCCAGTTCGGAGCGGCAGCGTCATCCCAGACAAAAAGCCGCCCGACCAAGGTATACGGGTACGTGTTTGGGTAGTACGGCGACCGCCCGTCAGGGGGGATAACCAACTCCGGGCGGACCCGCGTGCCGTTGCGGCGCACCAGGCGGGGGGGCTCCACAATGGGTGCCAGGGTTGGCATGCCGGACACGGCGATCCAGTCCGGGATGTACGCCGCACCGTCGCGACGCGTGTCGGCGAGCGCGGACGCGATGTCGCTCGGGGTCACGGGCTCCACGGCGCCGATCACTATGCCCAGCACAGTACCGGGATCACCGACGGCCACGCGCCCGTCCCGGTCTGTGGTGAACACGGATCTAGCGTCAGCGAGCGCGCCGGCGGACGACAGGCGGTCGAAGACGAGATAGTTGCGCGGGTCTGTGAGCTGCGCGGGCGGCGCACCCTGCTGCGGGCGCGACAGTGCGATGATGCGGTCAAGCGGGTCTGGTCGAGCGTTTGCCATAGCTCTCTCCCTTGAGCAATTGGGCGACATCTCTCACGGAGAGGATGCGCCCGCGTCGCGCGATGGCGCGACGCTCATTGTGCAAAAAAAATATGTCCAGCAACTACGATCTAACGTATGGACCATTGCGTCTAGCGGCAAGTGGCGCGCACAAAGAAAAACGACGAGCGGTACGCGCGTTGCCGCCCTGAATCACTCCAAGCACTTCTAGAGACGGAGATTGAGTACGGCCTATCGAACCGGGTGCTGCACACGGAAATCCGCGTGCCGGCAGGCATAGCGGAGTTGATGCCTGACGGCGTGGAGAGGATTCGTGAGGCCTATCTCGCCAAACTGGCGGCTTGTTGGCGCGATGTGATACGGACAGCCTTTGGGCGAGTTTTACCGTGCGGAAGTCAGCAAGCCGAGGCCTTTGGCGGCGAGAGGGCGAAAGCGTGTGCAAATTGCCTAGCTGGGAACTTTGCTTAGACGGCAATGCGTTGATCCACGGCGTACTTGAGCAGCGGCAGCATGCGGCCCGGGACTGCCTCGGATGGAATCCAGCCGGCGTCCACTGCACCCAGTCGGCGGTAGAAGCCCACGGCATTGGGATCGGAGGCGATCAGCAGCGTGCGCCGCCCCTGTGCCCGCGTCCAGTCGATGGCGGTTGCGAACAGGGCCCGGCCGATGCCGCGGCCGAGCGCGCCGGGCTCGACGAACAGATGCATGAGGTCGACGTCCTCCCCCAGAAAGGCGCAGTCCACCACGCCGAGCGGCTTGTCGTCCTGGTCGGCGGCGACGAACACTCGCCCCTCGCCGATGGCAGCGGGCTCTATTTGCAGGGAGCGCCAAGAGAGGCGCATGAACTCCGCGTCGTAGCCCCAGTGCGCCTTCGATCGCACGCACAGCGCGCCGAGCGTGGAAGCTTCACCGCGTCGAGCCGGTCGAATGTGCAGCGGTCTGCCAAGGCGCCTCACCATCAGTATTGCGTCCCGCGGATACCCGGCGACTTGGTCCGCGCCCTCGAGGCAGGCACCGTTCCCATTGGATTGGGCACCACCATCACTCGACCAATACCGCCCGAGCAAGGGGCGTCATAAACACAGCCGCCGAAGGTCCGGCAATACGGCCTGCGAAGCAATGACCGGACAGATAACGTCTCGACACCAGGACCGCCGTCCCGTCAGGTCTGGGCTTCGGTGCCAGCGGCACGCCCCACTGCCACTGCCATGGTCGGCACGATCATTCCCTGCCTCATCCCGCGCTTCAAAAAACCCATGTGTCCGCAATAGGTTGCTCGGTATAGAACCGTACACGCACCCCAATCTAGCGCCTTGAAGTGTATCGTCTTTGTTCCTACATACCGTGTATGGCCGACCTACGCAGAACCGACGAGCACAACTTGCGCCAAGCGATCTCGGAGATCCTGGAGCAGACCTACGCGATCGAGTACGCGATGGGCCTCTTCTACCGCAAGGGCGCCGAGCGGGAGCTTGCGCGTGCACAGGAGGATATCGAGACGATGCGCGCCGCGGTTGATCGGCTCAGAGCCATCGTTGCCAGCGCCAACCAGCAAGAGGACACGCGGGCGGAGGTAGTCGAACCAGCCGCGTAGTCTGCTTTAGCTGCTTCGTCCGCTGGAGCCTCTGTGCAATTAACAGTTCATTAATCCAGATTTACGAAAGCTTTAATCTCGTTCTTCCTGGCGATTATTGGAACTGGGAAGAAGCCTCGGCGTTCTATTCTGGAAACGCAAAGATGCCATGCTAGACCGTCGAAATCATGTCTTCGAGCAACTCGGCCGCACGTTCCGCGAACGTAGCGCCGACGTCGTGGATGCCGTGTTGCCGTCCGACATGCTTTCCGTTGTCCTCGAGCTTGCAAACGTCGAGCCCGCCTCCCCCAATGCATCATCATCCGACCAGTGCAAGCCACGCAGATCCATCACCACTCCCTGACAAGCGGCGATCCCGCCCCGAACTTTCCGCAGCATGTCTCGGGGCGTCCAGCTCCCCTCGAGCGGGCGTACCACGCCGAGGAGCAAATCAGGCAGCATGAGGCACGCGGGCGGGACAAGCTCGAGCCATTGCCCAGCGAAAAAACGCCCTCAGCCCCCTCGTCAACTCTCAACCCGCGACCTACGGTGGGAAAGTCGGGTTGGCCATTTCCACTGTTTGCAGCCGCGTGGGAGCGGCTGGCCGCCATGCCGAAAGCCACTTGACCATGCCGGACGTCGCCGCAGCGCTGCCGATCGTCGACGCACATCACCACATCTGGGACTTGGGATTGAAGGCCCACCCCTGGCTGGTGGCGGAGCCGGTGAGCGGCTTCCGCTACGGAGACTATTCGGCGATCCGCCGCAGTTATCTGCCTGCCGATTACCGCCGCGACTGTCGGCGCTTCAATGTCGCGAAGACCGTCTACGTCGAGGCCGAGTGGAACAGCGCCGATCCCATCGGCGAGACGCGCTGGGTGCACGCAATCGCGGCGCAGCATGGGCTGCCCGACGCCATGGTGGCGCAGGCCTGGCTCGACCGCGCCGACGTGGCCGAAGTGCTGGCCGAGCAGGCTTCCTTCCGCCTGGTGCGCGGCGTGCGCCACAAGCCCAAGTCCGCCGCACGGAT
>Ga0209382_10011096_pt1 | contig 11200 bp, 9 predicted proteins | sample SoiMetdeltSBSDD5_FD_187599 | JGI IMG/M metagenome (GOLD analysis project Ga0209382, IMG submission 187599) | Bulk soil microbial communities from a Populus tree surrounding site in Tennessee, USA - Soil MetaG P. deltoides SBSDD5 (SPAdes) (version 2) | ecosystem: Environmental > Terrestrial >...
AAGAAGAGGAGGTCGTCGCCGCTGTGCCTGAGAAAGGCGAGTTGGGGCTCACCGTCCAAAGGCTGACGCCGCAAATGGCGGAAAGCCTCGGACTGGAAAAATCCGAAGGCGTCGTCATCACCTCCGTCGAAGCCGGCAGCGCCGGTGATGAAGCGGGAATTCGCCGCGGCGATATCGTCCTCGAAGTCGATCGCAAGGCCGTGCGCAACGTAGACGAGTATAAGAAGGCGATCGCCGGGTCGCGTAAGGGACGCGGCGTGCTCTTTTTGGTGCGGCGCGGCGATAGCACGATTTTTTTGGCGCTCAAGCCGCAGCGCTGAGCTTGGTTCGATTCCAAACGCGTAGATACAAAACGAGGCGCGGTGATTACCCGGCCTCGTTTTGTTGCTTTTGGCTTCGGTCTGCGCGAGAATCTATCTACGTTTGAGGCGTTGGGTTTGATTAAGTCCAAACTTCGAGTTTTCAGCATATCCTTAGTTATTATCCTGGTTATTACCTCCAGCGGTTTGGTTTTCGGGGCGTGGTACTTGAAGCGTCTCGAGGACACCATCACGGAGAAGTTCGAGGGACGGAAATGGGTTTTCCCGTCCAAAATTTATTCCGACAGTTATCTCCTTTATATCGGCATCAGCGTGCGGCTCGAAGATCTGGCCGAGAAATTGCGTCGCCTCGGCTATTTCGAAAGCCCCGCCGAACCGAAATCCAAGGGAGAATACCGGATCGCCAAAGCCGACAATCTCATCGAAATCTATCTTCATGATTTCGAGTTTCCGACCGAGCATTTCAAAGGCATTCCCGTGCGCATCTCGCTTCAGGGCACTATCGTTCGCCGCATCGAAAGCATGGCGACCGGCAAAGAAATGTTTTCCCTGGAACTCGAGCCCGAGCTGGTGACCGGTCTTTACGAGCGCATTTGGCAGGAACGCAAAGTCGTCAAGCTATCCGAAGTGCCGCCGCTGCTCGTGAAGTCGGTGTTGGCGGTGGAAGACGAGCGCTTTTACAGCCATCACGGCATCGATCCGATCGGCATCCTACGCGCCATGTGGGTGAATCTGCGCAGCATGAGCTTTCAGCAGGGCGGCAGCACGCTCACCCAGCAGTTGGTGAAAAATTTTTTTCTGACCGACGAGCGCACGATCAGTCGCAAAATTCCCGAGGCCGTCATGGCCTTGATCGCGGAGCGAAAATATTCCAAGGAGATGATCCTCGAAAACTATCTCAATGAAATCTATCTGGGCCAACGCGGTTCCCAAGGCATTTTCGGCGTGTGGGAGGCCGCGCAGTTTTATTTTTCCAAACCGCTCTCGGATTTGACGGTGGGCGAGTCGGCGCTATTGGCGGGACTGATTCGCGCGCCCAATCGCTTGTCGCCCTATCGCAGCGCCGAAGCGGCGACTCGCCGGCGCAACGTCGTATTGGCCAAATTGCTCGATGATCGGATCATCACGCCTCGGCAATACGATTTCGCCATGCGCGAAAAACTTCCCCAACGGGCCTTGGTGAAAGTGACCAATGACGCGCCGTTCTATGTGGATTATTTGCGCCGCGAGCTCGAGGAAAATTACTCCAACGCGGTGCTGACCAAAGAAGGGCTGCGGATCTACAGCAGTCTCGACCTGAACATTCAACGAATCGCCGAGCGGGCGCTGGTGGAAGGGCTTAAAAAGCTCGAAGCGGCTCACCCGGCGTTGCGCCGCAAGGGCGACGACAGCTTGGAGGGGGCGATCGTCGTGTTGCGGCCTCAAACCGGTGAGATCAAGGCGATGGTCGGCGGTCGCAATTATCCCAAGTCGCAATTCAATCGGGTGTTTCAAGCCCGGCGCCAGCCGGGTTCGGTTTTCAAGCCGTTCGTCTATTTGGCGGCGCTGATGTACGGCGGGCAGAGCGGCGTTAAGTATACGCCCGAAACGATCATCAACGACAGCCAGTTCACCTGGAACTATGATGGCCGGGACTGGCAACCGAGTAACTATAACAACCAATACTTCGGCGCGGTGACGTTTCGCCGCGCCTTGGAAAACTCGCTCAATTCCGCGACCAGCCGCGTGGCTCAGGACGTCGGCATCCGGCGCGTGCGCGAACTCGCAAAACGCTTGGGCATTCAAAGCCCGCTGCCGGCGGTGCCTTCACTTGCGTTGGGCGCCGCCGAGGTGACGCCGTTGGAAGTCGCGGTCGCGTTTTCCACCTTGGCCAACGGTGGCGTGCGCTCTCGACCGCTGGCGGTCAGAAACGTGATCGATCAAAATGCCCAATTACTAGAGAAGCGCGATGTTCGCAATGAACAGGTCCTAAGTCCGCAGATGGCTTACATGATGAACGAGCTGCTCAAGGGCGTGGTGGATCGGGGCACCGCTGCGATGGCTCGGCGGTGGGGATTTACCCGGCCGGCGGCCGGCAAAACCGGCACGACGAATGATTACAAAGACGCCTGGTTTGTCGGTTATACGCCAGACTTGCTCGCGGTCGTGTGGGTCGGCTTCGATGGTCAGAGCAAGCTCAATCTATCGGGCGCGGAAGCGGCCCTGCCGATCTGGACCGAATTTATGAAAAACGCCACGGCCAACATGCCGGTAACCGACTTCATCGCGCCGGCGCCGTTGCCCGGCGAAGATGTTCCAGGGAATTGCGCGCCGGGACAGGATGACGGAGTGGGAAGCGCTCCTTGTCCGCCCGCAGTGCAAACTCGCGCGCCCGCGGAGGCGCTGTAAAAATTTCCCAGGTTATGGCTTCTGTCGCTCGCCAAGTATTTTTGGCCGTCATCGCGCTCGCTCTGGGCGCTTACGGCTGCGCGCCGTCGCCGTACCGTAGGCCTTTGCCGCCGAACAATGGCAACATTCCGGCACCGCGATTGCCGCCGGCACCGCCGCCGGCTCCCTTACCGCCGCCCGAAGCGGCGCGCAAGCCGCTGCCCCAGGAAGGCAGAATTCGCGAGCAGGACTTGAAGTCCAAGCCGCCCGTGCCAAATATCCCTGGCAGGGAGAGTAAAGACTCCTCCCGCCCATCGAGCCCGGCGGAGAGTTCGGCTGCGCCGGAGTCAGCGCCGGCGCCGTTGCCGGACGATAGCTCATTGCTCGCCAAAATTACTCCCGGCATTTCGCCGCAACGTGCGGCGTCGTTGCGGCTCACTGATGAAGGCAGCAAGCTGCTCGACGCCGGCGAAGCCGCCAAGGCGCTCGCGCGCTTGGAAAGAACCATCGTGATCGACTCCACCAACCCCTATGGGTATTTTTATTTAGCCAAGGCGCAATACCGTTTGGGCCGATACCGGGAGTCACTTAATTTTCTCGATATTGCTGAATCACGGTTACGCTCGGAGCCCTTCTGGATGGCCGAGGTGCAGGCGCTGCGCGGCGACAACTATCGGGCGCTGGGCCAGGTGCAGCGGGCAGAAGCGAGCTACGCGCAATCCCTGCGTTTTAATTCCGGCAATCGTACCGCCGCCGACGGCTTGAGTCGTTTGCAAGCAGACCCGCAATCGGTTAACAAATAGCGCGCTCCCCAATGTTAATTCTCGGTGTGGAAACTTCCTGCGATGACACCGCTGCGGCCGTGTTGCGAGACGGACGGACGATTCTCGCCAACGTGGTCTCTTCACAAGACCAGGTGCATGGTCCCTATGGCGGCGTGGTGCCGGAGCTCGCTTCGCGCCAGCATATCAAAACCATTTTGCCGATCGTCGACGGCGCCCTACAAAAAGCCAATGTGAGATTGCAAGATCTGGACGGCATGGCCGTCACGTACGGGCCCGGGCTGGTCGGGTCTTTGCTCGTCGGACTTTCTCTAGTCAAGGGCATGTCGTTTCGCTCGGGCATTCCGTACGTTGGCGTCAATCATCTCGAAGCCCATTTGCTGGCGATCCATCTAGAACAGGAAGTTCCGTTTCCTTATATCGCCTTGCTCGCGTCCGGCGGGCATACCCTGCTCTATCGCGTGAGCGGCGTCGGCGACTACGTTCACCTGGGCGGCACACGCGACGACGCGGCAGGCGAGGCCTTCGACAAGGTGGCCAAGATGATGGGGCTGGGCTATCCGGGGGGACGGATTATCGACCAACTGGCGCAAAGCGGCGACGCCAAGGCCATTCGTTTCCCGCGCGCGCGCCTGCACAAGAGCGCTTATGAGTTTAGCTTCAGCGGGATTAAGACCGCGGTGTGGCATTACCTAAAGACTCGAGGCAAGGAGCAGACGGAAGGACAAAAAGCCGACGTCGCCGCAAGCTTTCAGGAAGCGGTGGTCGATATGTTGGTAGAGCCGGCGATCCGCGCGGCGTTGGCCAACGGCGTCAAACGCATCGTGCTGTCCGGCGGCGTCGCCGCCAACAGCCGGCTGCGCGCCAGCATGAAAGAGAAAGCGGATGGTGCAGATGTGCAGGTCTTCTATCCCGCGCCGAAGTTCTGCACGGATAACGGCGCGATGATCGCTCTGGCTGGATATCATGCCCTCCAACGCGGGCGACGTGATGATTATCAGCTCAACGCCGACGCCGACTTGACGCTCTAATTGTATTTCAATCGATTCGATTTCAAAAGGCTCAAGGGTATGGCGACCCTTTACGAAGAAGTTCGCGCGGCGCTGCGCGAATCGAATTTCAAACCGCGCAAGAGCCGGGGACAAAATTTCTTAATTCATGAGCGCGTGATCGATTCGATTATTCGACTGCTCGCTCTTTCGGCGGCGGACGAGATCATCGAAATCGGCCCCGGCTTGGGGTTTCTGACTCGGCGTCTGCTCGAGCACGCAGGCCAAGTCTGGGCGGTCGAAATCGATCCTCTGCTGGTCGAGCGTCTGCGCGCCAGCGCGCTCGGCGCCGATCCGAAGCTACATCTGATCCAGGACGATATTTTGCAAATTTCGTTGGCGGAAATTTTGGCCGGGAAGAAAATTAAGCTCGCCGGTAACCTGCCCTACAATATTGCCACCCAGGTCTTGTTTCGGATCTTCGAATGGCGCGAGCATTTTTCCTGCTTGGTTCTGATGGTTCAAAAAGAGGTCGCCGATCGAATTGTCAGCGGCCCGGGCACGAAAGATTACGGCACGCTGTCGATTTTATGCCAGGTTCACGGCCGGATAACCGGAAAAGTTCCCGTTTCGCCGGAGGCCTTTTTCCCGCGCCCGAAGGTACGTTCGACCGTGCTTAAGATCGAGCTTTTTCCAGAGGCGCGGCTTGAGATCGATCAATGGCCGGTGCTGCGCGCTTTGGTGCGCGCGGCGTTCGCCCAGCGGCGCAAGACGCTCGGCAATGCGCTCGCGGCCTTTTCCAAGCATAAGCGAGGCACGGTTGAAGATTTTCTTCGTTCGCAAGAAATAGATCCGCGCCGGCGCGGTGAGACCCTCAGTGTCGATGAATTCATCCGCCTCGCTCATGCAGCGCACGACCAGTTTTTCTTTTCCGGCGACAACGAAATACTGAACGCGGAACACTGACTTTATGCCCGAACTGCCCGAAGTCGAAACCGTTTGCCGCAGCTTGCGGCCCCATCTCGTAGGCCGAACCATTCGCCAGGTGCGCGTGTTGGAGCCGCGCTTGCGGCTGCCGGTGGACGAGAAGAGGCTTAAGGCGCTGGCGGGAAAACGGATCGACGCGATCACGCGAATCGCCAAATACATCCTGTTCGATTTGTCGGGCGACATGGTCTGGGTTTTTCATCTTGGCATGTCGGGCAAACTAATCTGCGTCGCGCCGAGCACGGCACGAAAAAAGCATGATCATATCATCGTCCATCTCGACGATGGCGCCGAGTTGCGCTATCACGACCCGCGCCGCTTCGGTTTGTCGCTGGTGACAAAAAGGCAGGCTTTGCTTGAGTTGCCGCAGCTCCACAGGATCGGTCTAGATCCCTTCGATCCCGCCCTAAGCGCGCGTTACCTGTTTCGCTTCACACGCGCATCCGAGCGCCGTATTCGCGACTTGCTCCTCGATCAACAGATTATCGCCGGGCTGGGCAATATCTATGCGAATGAGATTCTCGCCTTGGCTGGCATCAAGCCAACCACGCGCGCGCATCGCTTAACGCGCAAGCAGGTTCAGGTGCTCGCGCAACTCATTCCCAAGCTGCTCGGCGACGCGATTCGCTGGTGCGGCACGTCGTTTTCCGACTATCGCGATGGCGACGATAAATCCGGCGAGTTTCAGAATCATTTACGGGTCTACGACCGCGACGGCGAGCGCTGCCGGGGTTGTCCGAGCGTGATCAAGCGGGTGGCGATCGGCAACCGCAGCGCGTTTTATTGTCCGACCTGCCAAACATGAATTCTTGGTTCCAATCGTTTAAGACGTTGCAGTCGTCCCGGATGTTCTGCGGATTAAGCGGTGATCCAATGTGTTTGGCATCATGAAACCACCGGCTTCAAACAAGGGTCAGCTTCTTTCCCCGCTCAGGCACCGCGATTTTCGCCTGTTTTGGACCGGGCTGCTGCTTTCCAGCGTGGGCAGCCAGTTCACTCAAGTGGCGATGGCGTGGCAAATTTATGAGCTTACCAATTCGCCGCTGCAGATCGGTCTGATCGGCCTGGTCCGCGCCGGGCCGCAAATGATTATTCTCCTGTTCGGCGGTTTGCTCGCCGACGCGATGAATCGGCGCAAGTTGATGATGGTCACGCAAGGGAGTTTATTTTTTGTTTCAGGATCGCTCGCGTTGATAACGGTGGCCGGCAACGTGACGCCGTTGAAACTTTACGGCGTGACGGTGTTCTTGGCGTTTTTCAGCTCCCTCGAGGTGCCGTCGCGCCAGGCGATCGTCACCAACCTCGTGCCGGCGGAAGATCTATCGCGCGCCTTGGCGATCTTCAGCACCCAACGCCAGATCGCCACCATCGCCGGACCGTCGATCGCCGGCGTCGTCTTAGCGTTCGCCGGTCCCGCGCTCTGCTACGCCGTAGACGCGTTCTCTTGGCTGGTGATGCTCGGGGCGCTGGCATTAATTCGCACCCAGTTGCCGGAGCGGGGAGGCTGGCGCACGATTACTCTGGAGTCGCTGCGCGCGGGCTTTAGTTTTGTCTGGGGCCACGCCGTCATTTTTCCGTTTCTGATGATGGATTTTGGCGCGAATATTTTCGGCACGATGCGCTCGCTCTTTCCCATTTATGCGCGCGATATTCTTACCGTTGGGCCGCGGGGCTTGGGCCTGCTGTATGCGGCCAGCGCGGCCGGCTCGTTGATTGGTGCATTGGCGTTCAGCCTGTGGGGACCGGCGCGCCGGGCCGGGCGCTGGATTCTTTTCGGCGTGACGATCTACGGCGTGTGCCTGCTCTGCTTCGCCCAATCGCATTGGTTTTGGCTGTCGATCGCGCTTCTGGTCGGCGCCGGAATCGGCGATACGATCAGCGCGATTTTGCGCTCGACGATCAATCAGTTGAGCACGCCCGATGATTTGCGCGGGCGCATGTCTTCGATCAATAGTATCTTTACCAACAGCGGACCGCAGTTAGGTCAATTCCAACTCGGTGCTCTGGCCGCGGCGATCGGCACGGAATTCGCTGCCACCACCGGGGCCGTGGCGATTCTTGCCATCGTGGCGCTTTTGGCCGTCCGCTTCCCGCACGTGAGGGAATATCGGATCGGCCCGCCAAAAAGTTAGCGTTGGGCACGCTCGGTTAGCCGAGATAATTCGGCTGGATCGGAAAGGCGGAGTCGCTAAGATCGAACGGCGCCGTCGGCGGGATTTCTTTGCTGCTTGATAACATTCATCGCCAGGGAAATCATTGAGCCGACGTCGCTCAGGGTCGCCGGTAAAATTAGCGTATTGCCGGCTTGAGCCAGTTTGCCGAATTCGGTGAGATAATTTTCCGCGACGCGTAGTTGCACCGCCTCGAAGCCGCCAGGTTGTTGGATAGCTTCGGCGACTTTTCTGATCCCGTTGGAGGTCGCATCGGCAATCGCGAGGATCGCCGCGGCCTGTCCTTCGGCTTCGTTGATTTGCTGTTGCTTCTTTCCTTCCGAGGCTTTAATCGCCTGCTGCTTCTCGCCTTCCGCGCTGTTGATGGCGGCGTCTCTCTGGCCTTCTGAAGTCAGGATCAGTGCGCGTTTCTCGCGCTCGGCGCGCATCTGTTTTTCCATCGCGGCGAGAATATCTTGAGGCGGCGTAATATTCTTAATCTCGTAGCGCATTACTTTGATGCCCCAGGGCTCCGACGCTTTGTCCAATTCGCTGACCACCTGGGTATTGATATTGGTGCGCTCCTCGAAAGTGCGGTCGAGCTCGATCTTGCCAAGCTCGCTGCGCAACGTGGTTTGGGCAAGCTGCGTGATGCCGAAAATGTAGTCGCCGATGCCGTAAGAAGCCCGCTCTGGATTTAAAACTTTTTGGTAGAGCACGCCGTCGACCGAGACCTGGACATTATCGCGCGTGATGCAAACCTGCGGCGGGATATCGATCGCCTGTTCCTTGAGGGAGTGCTTGTAACGAATCACATCGAGAAAAGGGACGAGGATATGAAAACCGGCGCCCAGGGTACCGCTATACTTCCCCAAACGCTCGACGACGAAGGCGCTCTGCTGCGGCACCACGACAGCGGTCTTGGCCACGATGATGATGACGAGAAAGGCGAGAACGATGACGACGATAAATCCGCCCATACTTGTCTCCGTTTCAGGTTGATTCGGCGCGCACGAAAATCATCAGACCTTCGACGCGCTCAACTCTGCAGCGCTGACCGCGCGCGAGAGGCTTATCCCCGATATTGCGCGTGTTCCACGACGTGCCGTGCAATTCTGCTTTACCCACGCTGTTCACCGAAATGTCTTCAAGGGGCACGGCGACTTCGCCCACCAGGCTGCCGACGTTGTCCGAAAGGGGGCCGCGCGTCAACTGCAGCAATTTTTCACGGAAGAGCCAAAGGCAAAGTACCGAGATGGCTGAGAATAAGATAAATTGAAACCAGGGAGGGCCTGCGGCTTGAAAGCCGACCAGGATGCCGACGATAACGGCGCCGATGCCGAAGAAAAATATATAAAAGCCGCCCGGAGTCGTAAGCTCCGCGAGGAAAAGTAGAAGACCCAGTAGGATCCACAGCCACCAATCCATAATGTATTCTCGCCGTTGCGCCCGCTGAACCTAGCCGAGGTCCGCCGGTATTTCAACCTCCATGATCGTTACACGCTTGGGTTATCGTGACGGATGATGGCGATATTTCTTTTCGATGCCAAATAGGTTGATGAACTCGCCGAAAACGCGCGCGCTCAGCTCGTGGAGTCGCGCTATGTGCTCCGGCGTATCGCGGTGAATGCGCTCGGGATCGATCGTTCCGCCGAGCGCCGCGATTTCTTTACGGTTCTCGGCGACTCGCAGCCAGCGATGAATCATCGGCTCGTCGACTTCCAGATGAAACTGAAAGCCGTAGACGTTGTTGCCGTAACGAAACGCCTGGTTGGCGCACAGGGAAGAAAAGGCGAGATGGCGAGTGCTTTTGGGGATATCGAAGGTCTCGCCGTGCCACTGAAAGATTTTCTCCGTTGTTTGAAACATCATCAGTAGCGGATCGTTCTCCGCGTGATCGGTCGGCGAGACGTCGTACCAGCCGATTTCCTTTTCCTGGTTCGCGTAGACGTCGGCGCCGAGAGTTTTCGCGATCAATTGCGCGCCCAGACAGATCCCCAGCACCGGCAGATTTTTTTTCATCGCCGCTTCGATCAATTTCATTTCGATCGTCAGATGCGCTAGCCGCCCGGTGTCGTTGACGCTCATCGGTCCGCCTAAAACGACCAGGCCGTCGTATCCATTCAGGCTAGGCTCGGCATCCGGATGGCGCGCGAAATTCACATAGCGGATGCGAAATCCGGCGCGCTTCAAAAGCGGATTGAGAGTGCCCAAGATCTCGTGCGGCACATGCTGAAAGACGAGGAGCTTTTTCATGGGCAATAGTTCGAGACAATTATAACGAGATGCGCAGAAAAACTAAAATGCCTCGGGCACGAACGCAAAAAACCGCTAGTGGCGGATGCTTGCGAGTGATAATAGTTATCGTAGAATGGCAAGGAGTACGATGAAGAATCGAGAGACCGGTGCGGCCTGGGCGTATCATAACAGCACGAAACATTCTTACCAAAGCGTTCGAACGAGCCCGCACTATTTGGATTGGGACAACCAGCCGATTCCTTTAAAAATTTACTCGGCGCTCGAACCGATTCCTTTGCCGGAACATTTATCGTCTTCGGGAGTGCCCGCGCTTTCGGCCATAGTGAGCGGCGCGGTGGAAACTGCCGCGACTCCCACGCGCCAATCGCTCGCGGAAATTCTATTTCTTTCCGCCGGAGTCACCCGGCGAAGAGCTTATCCGGGAGGCGAGATGCTCTTTCGCGCGGCGGCCTGCACGGGCGCGCTCTATCACATCGATCTTTATCTTGTCTGCGGCGATCTCGCCGATCTCGAAGCTGGCGTCTATCATTTCAGCCCGCAGGATTTCGCTCTGCGGAAATTGCGCGCCGGAGATTTTCGTTCATTGTTAGTGGATGGCAGCGGCGAAGAATCCTCAATCGTGAACGCGCCGTGTGTGATCATCAGCGCGTCCACGTTTTGGCGCAATGCCTGGAAGTACCAGGATCGCGCTTATCGCCATTGTTTTTGGGACAACGGCACGATCCTCGCCAACCTTTTGTCAGCTACGGTTGCTCGCAAGATTCCGGCAAAGGTAATTCTCGGTTTTGTCGATGCGATAGTGAATCGGCTTTTGGGTCTGAACAGCCAGCGCGAGGCGCCGCTTTCGCTCGTGACGCTGGGCTATTCATCGGCAACGAAGATCGGTCCGTCTCCGCCGATGCCACTGCTGGTGTTGGAAACTACGCCGCTGTCGAAAACCGAGGTCGATTACCCAGCCATGCGAGCGGTGCACGAGGCGTCATCGTTGGAAGGCGAACGGGAAGTTAGGTTGTGGCGCGAGGGAACGAAAAATGCGGAAGGTGAAAGAACAAAAGATGAAAACGGCGACGCGCAGATTTTTCCTTTGCAGCTTTTAAGCAATGGAGAGCTTCCTCAGGACACGATCGAGGAGGTTATCGTTCGGCGCGGATCGACCCGCGAGTTTTCCCGCGATGCGATCACGTTTGCGCAGCTCTCGACCATGCTTGACCGGGCGACGCGCGGCATAGACGCGGACTGTTTTCCAACCACGGAGTCTTCGCTCAATGATCTCTATTTAATCGTTCACGCGGTCGAAGGCCTTCCGCCCGGCGCCTACGTCTTTCGCCGGCAGGAATGCGCATTGG
>Ga0209382_10011097_pt1 | contig 11200 bp, 9 predicted proteins | sample SoiMetdeltSBSDD5_FD_187599 | JGI IMG/M metagenome (GOLD analysis project Ga0209382, IMG submission 187599) | Bulk soil microbial communities from a Populus tree surrounding site in Tennessee, USA - Soil MetaG P. deltoides SBSDD5 (SPAdes) (version 2) | ecosystem: Environmental > Terrestrial >...
GCAAGCCGCTGGCGAATCGTTCGTTCGCTCCTGACTGAATCCGTACTGCTCTCATCTATCGGCGGCGTCCTTGGAGTGTGCGCCACCATTGCATTGAGCGGGTGGATGCGCAGCCTCGGCGGAGAGGCGACGTTCATCGATCCCTCGGTCGATCCGCGCATCTTCATCCAGACGCTCGCGATCGCGGTGCTGACGGGAATCGTCGCTGGCGTCGCGCCTGCGCTGTACGAGACGCGTCGGCTCCAGACAAATCCGCTGCGCAGCATGGCTGGCGCGGATCGCGTGCGCCAGCGCTGGCGGCACGTGCTGGTCGTGTTCGAGATTGCGGTGACGATGGCGCTGCTGGTGACGGCGAGCGCCATGGTCGACGGCTTTCAGCGGGCGATGCGTGCGCAAGTGGGGTTTTCATCGACACCACTGATGTCTGTGCGCATCGAGAACTCGAAAGGGGTTCCAACCACAAAGGTGCTCGACGTCTTGAACCGGCTACCCGGCGTGGCCGGCACCGCGGCCTCGACGAGTGTTCCGTTGAGCGGTGGCAGCAGTCGCGAACGCGTCGCGACGGACGCAGCCGGAACGAATGCTGTTGCTGTGGAACGCGCCGACATCACGTCCAACTTCCTCGACGTGCTTGGCGTACCGATGCGCGCCGGTCGGGCATTCTCAGCCATCGACGCTCCGCACGGGCGAATCGTGATCGCTAGCGAGTCGCTCGCGCGCCGCCTCTTCCCCGACCGCACCGCCATCGGCGAGACCGTCTGGCTCGGCACAACACCGTACGACATCGTGGGTATCGCAGCGGACTACTCGGGCAATCCGATGCGCGCCCTTGGTGACGAGTTGCGGCTGTTCCTGCCGCTCGCGCGCGACTCGAGCGACGTTCAACGCGTGAGTTTTCTGGTCCGTGCGCAATCCGATCCCGCTTCACTCGTCGAGCCGGCACGACGCCAGCTGAAGGACGAAGGCGTCGGCACAGTGGTCAACGCAAATACCCTCGACCAGTTTGTACGGGTTGTCGGCAGCGAAATCCTGGCCGGCACCGTACCACTGTTTCCGCTCATCGCGATTGGCATGTTGCTGACATCGGCCGGCATTTACGGCGTTCTGGCGTTTGCGCTGACTCGACGCGCGCGTGAGCTGGCGATCCGCGTGGCAGTCGGCGCAACGGGACACGACCTGGCCCGATTAATCGCGGTTCAGACCGTCCGGCTCGTGCTGGTGGGCGCCGGAGCAGGACTGGCCGGTACGCTTGCGCTCGTTGCAGTCGTCCGCTCCAGCGGCGGCGCCGGCAGCATCTTCGATCCTTCGTTCTACGCGTTCCTCGCGCCCCTCGCGATTGTGCTGACGATCGGCGCGCTCACCACGTGGCTACCAGCTCGTCGCGCGTCACGAGTGGATCCGGTCGTTCTGCTACGCAGCCTCTAGATCGGGGTCCGAGATCCGGCGTCCGGGGCCCGGGATCCGGGGCCGGGGATCCGGGATCCGGGATCCGGGGTTCGCGCTAGGACTGTCTCTCGCCTTGACAGGCAGGACACAGGCGGCAGTCAATCACTTGCAATGGAATGTGGAAGATTCTGCGCATTTGCATCTGCGAGAGGACTGCAGAAAGCGAGACCTCCATGAGCGTCACAACGATCGTTTCGTTCCGCGATCTCGAAGCGTGGCAGGCGGCAATGGATCTGGCAGTTACGGCGCACGGTCTGGCAGCAGCGCTCCCACCAGTCCACCGCTTCGAGCTCGGCTCTCAGATGCGTCGAGCAGCGAACTCGGTGCCGAGCAACATCGCAGAAGGCCATGGAAACACGAGCACGCGAGTGTATTTGCACCACGTGCGAATTGCGATCGGCTCGCTCGCCGAACTCGACACTTTCATCGAACTCATGCTCCGACTTGCGTTGACTAGCGAGAGCCAGTTCTTTGATTAGCCGAGGCAGGGCCGAGCCGCCGGACCCCCGGATCCCGAACCCTGGACCCCGGACCCGGATCGCGGACCCCGGGCCGACTACAGCCCAAAAGCCGCCAGCGCGAGATTGTCCTCGAGCTGCTTGCGGTAGGTCTCGACTAACGTGCGGTTCGATTCGGGCCCGCTCGGGCCGATCGCCCCGCTGAGGCGTCCCGGCTCGACCGTCTTTCCACCTGCGCGGATCTCCTCGACGAGCTTGCCGACGTCGAAGTCCATGAACGGCACGCCAATCGCCTTGTACGCTTGATCCCGAATCCACCGGTACTCCTGCAGCGAGAGGCCGGCCTCGTTGAGCGCGTCAACTTGAATGCGCTTGGCCTCGAGCCATCCCGCGGCAAGATCGCGATACGCGGCGAGTAGCGTCGGCGCATCCGCAATCGTGGCCTCTCGTTTGTCGGCGAGGACTTTGTATTTGCGCTCCAGTTCTCCAAAGCGCTCCCCGATCCGCTGGCGGACGCGCGTTTGCACCTGCACCAGCCGCTCGACTTGTCGGGCGGTCAACTCCTCGTTCGCCGGCGCCACGAACGCGCTCTTGTTGCGGACGCGCTGTTCGATCTCAGGGACCTGGCCGAGCTCGGCAAACTGCGCGAACATCGCCCGCGCTTGCCGGTACGCATAGTACGACACCCCGGCGATCACCGCGCCGGCGAGCACCAGGACGATGGCGCAGCCGATGGCCAGCTTCTTCATCGCTTGCGCTTCCGCGCGGATGGTTTCCGCGCCACCGGCTTCGCGCGCGCGGTCTTGCGCGGCAACGCCATCACGCCTTCATAGGCAAGTTGGACCGCCCCTCTGACCGTGCGAACATCGGCCGCGGCGAGAATCACGTTCGTGAATCCCTGACGGCCCCATGCGCCCGCCGAGGGTTCGAACATACGTGGCGCATCTTTCAGGAGCGCCTTTTGTTCCGCCGGCGTGAGCTTCACCATGCCGAACCGATCCTGCGAGTGCAGCGACGCAAAGATCCGCCCGTTGGCGCGAAAGTCCGGGTGCCCCATGTGCGCGCCCTCGACCGCTCCCTGCATCTCGAGGACAACACGTCGAAAGTCGTCTGCGGTCATAACTGGTGCCTTCGGTACTCGCTGTTCGCTGCTCGCTGCTCGCTATTCGCTGTCCGCGCGCCGTTATCAATCTGCAATGGTCAATCGCCAATCCGCAATCCGCAATCGGCAATCGGCAATCGGCAATCGGCAATCGGCAATCGGCAATCGGCAATCGGCAATCGGCAATCGGCAATCTGCAATCTGCAATCTGCAATCTGCAATTACAAACGGCTCACCTCAACACCTCGTCCTTCGTCTCACGAATCGCGAGCAGCCCCACGATCGTCACCAGTGCCGAGCCGGTGAGGTAATACCCGACGTAGTGCAAGCCATAGGTCCGCGCCAGCCACGTGGCGATATAGGGTGCGAGCGACGCGCCGAAAATTCCCGCAAGATTGAACGTCAGCGAGCTTCCGGTGTACCGCACGGACGTCGGAAACAATTCCGACAGCACCGTGCCGAGCGGACCGTAGGTGAAACCCATCAACGATAAGCCGAGAGCCATGGCCGTGATGACGCCGACGGTACCCGACTGAAATATCGGCGCGAGAACCAGTCCGAATAGCGCGATGCCAACGGTCACGCCCAGCAACGTCATTCGACGGCCGCGTTCCGCGAGGACCGCGGACAGTGGAATGGTGATCGCGAAAAACAGGATCCCGAAGAGCTGCATCAACAGAAACTGCGACCGGCTGTAGCCTAGCGCCGTTGTGCCCCAGGCCAGCGCAAACACCGTCATCAAGTAGAAGAGCACGAACGTGGCCAGTGAGAGCATGGTGCCGACGACCAGCATCCGCGGGTGATCGCGAAAGACCGTCAGCATCGGCACTTTCACCCGCTCCTCTTTTTCGATCGTCTGGCGGAACACGGGTGTCTCGGTGATGGTCAGCCTGACGTAGAGGCCAACGAGCACGAGCACCGCGCTCGCCAGGAACGGAATCCGCCAGCCCCAGGCGAAGAACTCTTGATCGGTCAGCCATCGCGTGAGCAACAGGAACACGCCGCCGGAAAAGAAGAAGCCGACCGGCGCGCCAAGCTGCGGGAACATGCCGTACCACGCGCGCTTGCCTGGCGGCGCGTTCTCGACCGCGAGCAGCACGGCACCACCCCACTCGCCGCCAAGGCCAAGCCCCTGTCCGAACCGGCACAGCGCCAACAGAATTGGCGCCGCGACGCCAATCGTTTGATAGGTCGGCAATGCGCCAATGACGACGGTGGAGACGCCCATCGTGAGCAATGCCGCCACGAGCGTCGTCTTGCGGCCGACGCGATCGCCGAAGTGGCCAAACAGCGCCGAGCCGAACGGGCGCGCGATGAACGCGATCGCGAACGTGGCCAACGACGCCAGCGTCGCCGACATCGGATCGGTTGCAGGAAAGAACAGCGCCGGAAACACCAGCACTGCGGCCGTGGCGTAGATGTAGAAGTCGAAGAACTCGATCGTCGTGCCCACAAGGCTGGCGAACAGCACTTGCCTGGGGCTGTTGACCATCGGCGTCGTAAGGGTTCCGTTCACGGCGTTCAGCATATCAGCCGCGTCGTACTCGACGCGGCCAGTGTAGAATCCCGTGACGAACGACATGCTGGCTTTGCTGGCGACGTTTTGGTTTTCCGCCTTTCAGGCACAACCTGCCACCCCTCCGCGCGATCGACCGTCTCCCCAGACAGGAACAGGCTCGATCTCCGGACGAATCACCGACCGGGAAACCGGCGACCCAGTCCCACGTGCGCGCGTGATCCTGATCTCGTGGGCGGGACCACGGAACAACTGGGTCGAGGCTGATGCGGATGGCCGGTTTTCGTTCACCGAGCTGGCGGCGGGCGAGTACACCGTAGCGGCCGGACCGGGAGAGCATCGAAGCACCCACAATCTCCACGGCTATGGACGCAGTGAGCCGATCTCCCAACACTCGCTGCCGCCGCGAGGTGGACTCGATCTGAAGGCCGGTGAGATTCGACGCGATGTGAACATTTCGCTCACGCGCTCCCTTGCGATCGAGGGGAGGGTCGTCGACTCGTATGGTGAGCCAATGGCCGAAGTCGGCGTGTCGCTCTACCTTCCGAGCGGCGGACCAACGTTTTCTATGTCCACTCACACAGACGATCGCGGCGAGTACCGGCTCTACGGTCTGCCGCCTGGCCGCTACCGTGTCTGCGCGGACGCGGAGCGCCGCCGGAATGTCTCCGGCGACACGCTGGGCCTGGTGCCAACGTGCCACCCTGCATCGCCAGGACCAGCCGGCGCCGCCGAGGTGCTTCTGACGACTGCCGATGTCGGCGGGATTGACATCCAAATTCAGCGCGCTCAAACATTCACGATTTCTGGTCTCGTGGTCGACGCGGCTGGCGTTCCCGCCGACGGCGGCTCGATCAACGCGGTCGCGCTGGATGATCGGAAGCGCACCGCGTCAGGGGAGATGGAACGAGGACGGTTCACGATCAGGGGATTGCTTCCCGGCCGCTATTTGTTGAGCGGATCTGTCGGCGGCCCCGGAGGTTTCGACCATACTCGTCCGCAGCGCGACCGCGAGATGGGCTTTACAACCGTCGATCTCGTCGGCTCGGATATCGCCAGCGTCACGGTCGCTCTTTCAAAAGCGGCGACGATCGGCGGACGAGTGGTGTTCGAAGGCGACCCGCCACCGCAGGGCCAGCTGCGCATGACAGTGCGCGTGACGGTTCCAAGTTGGCCCATGTTCGGCATGTTGGGCATGATGGCGGACGGTCCTTCGGTCGCCCGGGTCGACGACAACCGCACCTTTGAGTTGACGGGCATCTATAGCCTGCCGATGACAATCATGGTCGGCGCGCCACCCGATGGCTGGGTGCTCAAATCCGTTCGGCTCGACGGACGTGACATCACTGGCATCCCGACGGACTTCGCAGCAGCCAAGGGACGGCCTCTCGAGGTCGTGCTGACGAACCGCGTTGCGCGAGCCGATGTCCGCGTGACCGAGGATGGCGTCAAGCCGGCCGCGCTCTACTCGCTTGCCATCCTGCCGGCGGACCCGGCACGCTGGGCACAGCCTCTTGGCCCGACATCCGTCTTGCCGCCGAAGGACGGCGTGTCAAAGCTGACGCCAGTACCTGGCGGCGAGTACCTCGTTGCCGCGGTTCCGATGGAGGACTGGCTCATATTGATGATGGACCCTCAACGGCTCCCCGACCTCGCAGCCACGGCCACGCGCGTGCGCCTGGACGAGGGCGACAACCCGACGATCAACCTCGTTCTGGTCAGGCTGCCACCACGGCGATGATCTTCATTTTTCTGATTCTGTGGAGCCACCTGGCAGGCCCTCCGCAAGTGGCGCAGCCGCCGCCTTCCAGGTGCGAAGTTCGCGGTCGCGTGATTGACAAGGAAACCGGTGAGCCTTTGGCCCGGGCAGTCGTCACGCTTCGACGCAACGCGGCGCCACGCGAGTTCAGCGCTCGAACAGATGACAATGGTGACTATCGGATCACCGACCTCCCGCCGGGTGAGTACTTCGGAAACGTAACGCCCGGCGACTACCGCGCGACACATGTTCAGGCAAGTTTGAGCGTCGATGGTAAAGGCTCGATCGTTGTGAAGGAGGGAGATGTCCGCACGGGCGTCAACGCGGCGCTGGTGCGCGCGCGCGCGATAGACGTGCGAGTGACCGATCAGGAGGGCCAGCCGCTGTCGCAACTCCGAATTTCGGTCAAGTCGGCCGACCGCAGGGCCTCGTTTGCCTGGCCGCGAAACCAGACCGACGATCGCGGCCGCCTCCGAGTCTACGGTCTGCCACCGGGATCGTTCATTGTCTGCGCTGATACGTTCGACAACGTGTCAAGCGGCACGGACGGCACTGGCAGGAGCAGCGAACGATTCGTCCGGACCTGCTATCCGTCTGCGGCAACCGAGGCCGAAGCGACACCCGTGCGCATCGACCGTACCGACATCGACGGCGTCGCGATTCAGATGCGGCGCAGTCGCACGTTCAGAATCAGCGGGGTTGTGCTCGGAGCCTCAGGAACGCCGGCGTCAGCGCCACGCGTCATGCTCAATTCCTATTTCGCCAATGGGTCATCCAGTGGCTCGATCAAGGTTGAGCAGGACGGTCGCTTCTCGGCGTTCAACGTCCGCCCTGGCAACTATGGCGTCGAAGCAAGCGTCGGCGGAGCGGATAATTCCGCGGACCGCCGCCTCCCCGAGACCGGCTTCGCTCCCGTAATCGTCAGCGACGCCGACGTCGACAACATCGTCGTAACCCTGGGGCCAGCCGTGGACGTCGCGGGCCGCATTGTGTTCGAGGAGCCTGAGCCGAAGCAGGTGTCCGGCCTGTCGGTCACGGCGTATCTCGACGTCGACCTGTCCAGTTACGCAGCCCTGCGGAACGTCCACCTGGCGAACCAGCGCGAGTTTGTGCTGACCAACCTGTTTGGCAAGCGACGGCTCGAGTTGGGCAACCTGCCGCGCGGCTGGTACCTCAAGTCGATTCGTTACCACGGCAAAGAGATCATCGACACCGCGGTCGAATTCAAGAACGGCAAAGATCCGTCAACCCTCGAGCTCATCGTCAGCTCGCGCGGCGCGACGATCAGCGGGAGAGTCGTTGTCGAGCGCGGCGCGGGCGCACGCGTGTATACGCTCCCTGTCGATCCCCGTCGGCGCAGCTTCTCCGATCTCGTGAGCGCCAGCGTCACTGCGAAAGGCACGTACCTGCTGGGACCACAACGGGCCGGGGAGTACCTGATCGTCGCGTTGCCGAGCGCCGCGAATGTGGACCCGCGCGATCGCCAACTCGTTGCCGACCTCTTTGCCAGCGCACAACGCGTCACGCTCTCCGACATCGGTGAAGTAACGATGGATCTGACTGTTGCTTCCCGGTGACGCTGATTAACGGGCTTATTAAAAAATGCTCTCGCGCCTCGTTCGCCGTACTCACATGTACCTGGCGTTGTTTCTGTTCCCATGGATGCTGATGTACGCCCTCAGCACCGCGGTGATGAACCATCGCGCCTACTTCGTCGAGCGCTACGGCTCCGGCCCAATCCCGTTCGAAGCGGAGCGAACGATCACCTACGATGGCGTCTTTGCCGAGAACGCTGAATTGCGGACAATCTCACAACAGATCCTTGCATCGCTGGATCTCGACGGCGCGCATAACGTGTCTCGCCGAAAAGACGGCGCGATCGTCATCAACCGCAACGATCTGACGACGCCGCGGCGGCTGACCTACTCGCCCGCCGATCGGACCGTGGTGATCGAACGCATGGCGCATCGGTCGAGCGCCTTTCTCGAACGCTTTCACCGCCGGCGGGGGTACGCCACCGGCTATCGGCTCGACACGCTGTGGGCCGTGTCGGTCGATCTCGTGCTCGTGGCGATGGTGTTCTGGGTCGCGTCCGGACTGTGGATGTGGTGGGAGATGAAAGTCACCCGCCGGCTCGGGCTGTCGGCGTTCGTGCTTGGCGCAGCCACTTTTGGCTTCTATCTGATGACCCTCTAAACAATGACGTTCTCGCACCTCAATCGCCGTGTGCACCTCTATCTCGGCCTCGCCCTGTTGCCGTGGTTCTTCATGTACGCCATCTCATCGATTCCCTTTGCTCACACGCCGTTCGTCGAGGCACGTGATGTGGCGAAGAAGCTTCCCATGTGGACGCTGCGCATGGATCGAACGATCGATGTGAACGTGCCGGCGCCGGATGCGCGAGCGACAGAACTGCGCGCCTTTGGCGCCGCGATCCTGAACGCAGCAGGTATTCACGGGACAAGCTTTGGGGTCTATCGGCAGAGCGAGAGCCAAATCAACGTCTATGCCTACTCGTTCTGGAAGTCGACGCAGGTGAAATACTTCATTCCCGAGAGGCGGTTCACGGTCGAGGATCGGCGCTTCCGCTGGGATCAGTTCCTGACAGGCATGCACGCGCGTGGTGGATTCGAAGATGAACGGATCCTGACCCGATCGTGGAGCGTCGTGGTCGACCTCGTCTGCCTGTCGATCGTCGTGTGGATCGGGTCGGGAGTCTACATGTGGTGGGGACTGCCCGGCCACCGGCGATGGGGAATGGCCGCCATCGTGGCAGGCGCGGCCAGTTTCCTGATATTCACGTTGGCTCTGTGACGCGCTCAATCTTCTTCCGCAACATCCGGAGATCGACATGAACACTGCATCATTCAACCGTCGCGACGTGCTCAGGCTCGCGAGCCTTGCCTCCTTCGCAACGCTGACCTCGCCTTCCACCTCCGAAAGCGCACCGCGTCAGAGCGCTCGCCGCGAGGAACTGTATGCGCTGCTTGGTGACCTTCCGGACCGGCGGCGTCCCGTCGGCGGCAAGAAGCGGAGTGAAGAAGCACGCGGCGGATTCGTGCTCGAGACGTGGGATCTCGATCTGAACGGCATAGAGACCGTGCCCGCGTATCTGGCGCGGCCGCGCGGCGCGACAGGGCGCGTGCCCGGCATCATCTTCAATCACTCCCACGGCGGCGGCTACAAGATCGGGAAGCAGGAGTTCCTCGACGGCCGCAGTTATCTCCATCCTGTCCCGTACGCGCAAGCGCTGACCGACCTGGGCTACGCCGCGTTGTGCATCGATCACTGGATCTTTGGCGAACGCAGCCACACGACTGAGCTCGACATGTTCAAGGGGATGCTGTGGCAGGGACAAGTCTTGTGGGGAATGATGGTCTACGACAGCTTGCGGGCTGTCGACTGGTTCGTCGGACGCGCTGACGTCGACGCCTCGCGCCTTGGTACGGTCGGCATGTCGATGGGCAGCACCATGGCGTGGTGGCTTGCCGCGCTCGACGAGCGAATCAAGGCCACCGTCGACATTTGCTGCCTGACCGACTTCCAGACGCTTGTCGCAAAGAAAGGGTTGTCAGGGCACGGCGTCTACTACTACGTCCCCGGCCTGTTGAAGAAGTTCACGACGTCGCAGATCAATGCCCTCATCGCGCCGCGCGCGCATCTTGGCCTCGCCGGATTGCAGGACAAGTTGACGCCAGTAGAAGGCCTCGACATCATCGACAAAGCGATGACCGAGATCTACACCGCGCAGGGCCACCCGGAACGCTGGAAACTCCTCCGTTACGACGTCGGACACCAGGAAACGCCTGAGGGACGGCAAGAGGTGCTGGCGTTCTTCAAGAAGTTTCTCTGATTCGCAATCTGCAATCTGCAATCTGCAATCTGCAATCTGCAATCTGCAATCTGCAATCTGCAATCTGCAATCTGCAATCTGCAATCTGCAATCTGCAATCTGCAATCTGCAATCTGCAATCTGCAATCTATTCGTGCCGCAGGGCCATAATTGGATCGATTCGACTTGCTCGGTGAGCGGGGATAAGTCCCGCAACCGCCGACACGACTGACAACAGCAGCATCGTGTAGCCGGCAATCCACGGATCGTGCGGCTCGATGCCGTAGAGTTGGGTCGACACATAACGGCCCAACGCAATCGCTGCAGGGATGCCGATGATGAGGCCGATCGCGAGCAGCACGAGCACTTCTCTCATCACGATCCAGATGACGAATCCTGGCTGCGCGCCGAGCGCGAGTCTGATCCCCAATTCCTTGCGGCGCCGCGCGACGACGAATGCCATCACGCCGTAAAGCCCTATAGACGCAAGCACAGTGGCAAGGAATCCAAAGCCCGCCGACAACATCGCGATCAGTCGATCCGTCAGCAACGTCTCGTCGAGTTGGGCTTCAACCGTTTTCATGTCGTAGACCGGCATCGAGCCATCCAACTGGCGAACCTGCTCACGCAGCACGCCGTAGGCCGACGACGACGGAATGGCGGTCCGCACGTAGAGAGCGGCACCGCCTGAGCCAAAGTGCGGAACGAACACCTGCCGTCGGACGCCTTCGCGCGGCCCTTCATAAAGCGAGTTCTCGACGACCCCGATGATCTCGATATTCAGCTTCACATTGGGACCGCCGCCATTGCCAATTCGCTTCCCGATCGCGCTCGTACCTTTGAAGAAATGCTCCGAGAACCTGCGATTCACGATCGCGACGTTGGAGTTTGGTTTGTAGTCCGCGCGCGTGAAGTCCCGCCCCTCGAGCAGCCGGATGTTCATCGTTTTGAAATAGCCGGGTGACAGCGCATTCATGAACGCCTGCATGTCTTCGCCATCAGCCGGCCGGTGGCCCTCGACCGACATGTAACTATCCCACTCGCTGCCACTGAGGATGGACACGGCGGCCATGGCTGCCGATGTCAC
>Ga0209382_10011098_pt1 | contig 11199 bp, 11 predicted proteins | sample SoiMetdeltSBSDD5_FD_187599 | JGI IMG/M metagenome (GOLD analysis project Ga0209382, IMG submission 187599) | Bulk soil microbial communities from a Populus tree surrounding site in Tennessee, USA - Soil MetaG P. deltoides SBSDD5 (SPAdes) (version 2) | ecosystem: Environmental > Terrestrial >...
GGTCTCGAGCACGATCCGCCCCCTGGCCGAGCGGCGCGGCAACGCGCTGGAGCTGCGCTGCGGGGAGGACGTGCGCCGGATGCGGGCCGACCTCACGCGCGTGCGCCAGGTGCTGCTGAACCTCATGAGCAACGCGGCCAAGTTCACCGAGAACGGCCGCGTGGCCCTGGAGGTGGAGCGCACCCTGGTCAACCGCGCGCCCTGGATCCAGTTCCGCGTGCGGGACACCGGCATCGGCCTCAGCCACGAGCAGCTGGGGAAGCTCTTCAAGGCCTTCGCCCAGGCCGACGCCTCCACCACCCGCAAGTACGGAGGCACGGGGCTCGGCCTCGCCATCAGCCGCCAGCTCTGCCAGATGATGGGCGGCGAGGTCACGGTGGACAGCGCGCTCGGTCAGGGCTCGGTGTTCACCATGCTGCTGCCCTGCAACCTGCAGGAGGAGGAGCTGGCCGCCGACGTCGAGGGGCAGACCGCGCCGTTCGAGACGGGACCCCTCACGGGGGAGGCGCCCACCGTGCTCGTCATCGACGACGACCGCGTCTTCCGCGAGCTGCTCCAGCGGTTCCTGGAGAAGGACGGCTTCCGCGTGATCATGGCCTCCGATGGAGCGGAGGGCCTCCGGCTGGCGCGCGAACACCGGCCCGCGCTCATCACGCTCGACATCGTGATCCCGGGGCTCGACGGCTGGGGCGTCCTCAAGGGGCTCAAGGCGGACCGCGACCTCGCGAGCATCCCGGTCATGATGATCACGATCGTCGACAACCCGGGGCTGGGCCATTCCCTGGGCGCGGTCGAATACTTCACGAAGCCGATCGACTGGCGCCGCCTGGCCACGGCGCTCGCGAAGTATCGAGGCGCCCCCGCCCGGCGGGCGTCGGGCGCGCCGGAGATCAGGCCGGCGTTATAAGTCAGGGGGCAGTCGTGTTAAGTCAGGGGGGGCACTCACACACCATCTAGGTGGGTGTTCGCGAACCCCCCCTGAAACCCCCCTCGCGCGTCGCCGCTGCTGCGCAGCGCCGCCGCGCTCTGCGGTCGGTTGTCCTTGAAGTACCTGTCGCGCCCGACCGACCGGTATACTCGCCGTTTTGGGCGTCCTTCTCTGGCCGCGGGAGGCAGGGTGTACGCGCTGTATAGCCTGGCGCTCGGCCTCGCCCTCCTGGCCGCCGCGCCGTATTACCTCTGGAAGGGGCGCGCGTCCGGCAAGTACCTGCGCAGCCTCGGCGAGCGCCTGGGCGGGCCGCCGCCGTCCCTCGCCAATGGCGAGCCGTCCATCTGGATCCACGCCGTCTCCGTGGGCGAGGTGCTGGTCGCGCGCGGCCTCGTGCAGGCGCTCAAGGCGCGCTTCCCGGAGAGGCGCGTGATCGTCTCGACCACGACCGCGACCGGGAACGCCCTGGCCCGCCAGGCCCTGGCCGCGGACGGGGTGTTCTTCAACCCGCTCGACCTGCCCTGGTCGGTGCGCCGCGCCCTGGCCCGCCTGAACCCGTCGCTGCTCGTGCTCGTGGAGACGGAGATCTGGCCGAACCTGATCCACGAGGCGCATCGCCGCGGGACGCGCGTGGCCGTCGCCAACGGCCGCCTCTCGCCGCGCTCGTTCCCGCGCTACCGGCGCTTGCGGCCGCTCCTGGCCCGCGTCCTCGGCGAGGTGGACGCGTTCCTGATGCAGGGGGAGGCGCACGCGGAGCGGGCGCGCGTGATCGGCGCCCCGCCGGAGCGCGTGCGCGTGACCGGGAACATCAAGTACGACGCGCCCGCCACCGGTGGCGCGTCTTCCGCGGGGATGACGGCGCTCCTGGGCGCCTCCACCGCGCCCCTCTGGGTCGCGGGAAGCACCATGGCCGGCGAGGACGAGCTGGTCCTGCGCGCCTTCGCGGAAGCGCGCGCCGCGGCGCCGGACCTCCGGCTGCTGGTCGCCCCCCGCCATCCGGAGCGCGCGGCCGACGTCGTCTCCCTCGCCGAGCGCGCGGGCCATCGCGTCACCCGGCGTTCCCGCCTCGGCGCCTCGGCCTGGGGGGCCGGCGACGTGCTCGTCCTCGACACCATGGGCGAGCTGGCGCAGGTCTACCCGTTCGCGACCATCGTCTTCGTGGGCGGCAGCCTGGTCCCGACGGGCGGCCACAACGTCCTCGAGCCCGCGCTGGCCGGACGCGCGGTGATCGTCGGCCCCCACATGGAGAACTTCCAGGAGATCGCCGACGAATTCCGGGACGCGGGCGCGCTGGTCCAGATCGCGGAGGCGGCCGCGCTCGGGCCGGCGGTCAGGCGCCTCCTCGCCGACGCGCAGGAGCGCGAGCGGTTGGGTTCGCGCGCCAGGGCCCTGGTCGAGGGCAACCGCGGCGCCCTGCGTGCGACGGTGGAGGCGCTGGCGGAGCTGGTGGCGTGACGGCACTCCTGGCTCCGCTCGGCGCCGTCTTCGGGGGGGCGACCGCCCTGCGCGCGTCCCTCTACGACCGGGGACTGCTCGCCCGCACGCGGCTGCGCTCGCCCGTCATCAGCATAGGCAACCTCGCCGTCGGAGGCCGCGGCAAGACGCCGCTGGTCGAGCGGACGGCCACCCTGCTGCGCGACGCCGGCCGGCCCGTGGCCGTGCTCAGCCGCGGCTACGGCGGCGCCTTCCGCGGCGAGGTCCTCGTCGTCGGCGACGGGGCGCGCGTGCTCGCGGAGGCCGCGGAGGCGGGGGACGAGCCCGTGATGCTGGCGCGGGCGCTGCCCGGAGTGGTGGTGGCGGTGGGACGCGACCGCGCGCGGGCGGGCCGTGCCCTGGAGAACACCCTGGGCCCGCGCGTCTTCGTGCTCGACGACGGATTCCAGCACCTGCGGCTGGCCCGCGACCTCGACGTCGTGTGCGTGGACGCGGACGACCTGCGCGCGCGGCCGCTGCCCGCGGGCACGCTGCGCGAGCGGCTCTCCGCGCTCGGCCGCGCGCACCTCATCGCGGTGAGCGGGGAGGACGAAGACGCCGCGGGCGCCGCCGCGGACGCCCTCTCCCAGCGCTTCGGGCCCGCCCGCGTTCTGCGCGTCCGGCGCCGTCCCGGCGGCTTCTTCGACCTCGCCGGGGGCTCCGTGCCCGTCCCCCCGCGCGCGTTCCTGGTCACGGGCATCGCGCGGCCGGAGCGCGTGGCCACGGACCTCCGCGCCCAGGGCACCACGGTCACCGGTCACGCCGCCTTCCCGGATCACCATCGCTTCCGCCCCGACGAGATCGAGTCCGTCCGGCGCCAGGCGGAGACGAGCGGCGCCGGCGCCATCGTCACCACGGCCAAGGACGCGGTCCGGCTGCCCGTGGCCCTGAGCCCGCTCCCCGTGCTGGTCTGGCGCGTGCGCTGCGTGGTCGACGACGAGGACCGGTTCCGCCTGCGCCTGCTCGAGGCGGGAGGGGGGGCGTGAGGCGCGAGCGGCGCTACGCGCTCGAAGCGCGGGCGGCCGCCTTGGTGCAGGCGCTCGTGCGGCCGCTGCCACGGCCCTGGGCCCTGGCCCTGGGCCGCGCGCTGGGCCGCCTGCTCGCCGACCTGGATCCACGCCACGTCCGCATCGCCGCCGAGAACCTGCGCCAGGCCTTCCCGCACTGGGACGAGCCGCGGCGGCTGCGCACGGCGCGGGCCGTCTACGCGCACTTCGGGCAGACGCTGGTCGACATCCTGTGGATGGCCGATCAACCCCGGGAGCGGCTGCTCTCCCTCATCGTCGAGGACGGGCGCGAGAACGTGGACCGCGTGCGCGCGGCGGGCCGTGGCGCGGTCTACGTGACCGCCCACTTCGGGAACTGGGAGTTCTACGGCGTGGCCTGGGCCTGGATGGGCGAGCCCATCGGCGTGGTGGCCCGGCCGCTCGACAACCCCGCCCTCGACGCGCGGCTCACCGCCTTCCGCACGCGCTCCGGCAACACCGTGATCTCCAAGCGCCGTGCCCTGCAGGACATCCTTCGCCTCCTGCGCCAGGGAGCGGGGGTGGCCATCCTGGTCGACCAGAACGTGCAGGAGCAGGACGGGATCTTCGTCGAGTTCTTCGGACGGCCGGCCGCGACCACGACCGTGGCCGCCGCGCTCGCCGTCAAGACGGGGTGCGCGCTGGTGCCCGTGCACTGCGAGGCGCGGCCGGACGGACGCTACACGTTCGTCTACGGCCGGCCTCTCGAGTGGACGAGCACGGGCAGCCGGGAGGCGGACATCGCGCGCTTGACCCAGGCCTTGACGACCGAGATCGAAGGCTGGGTGCGCGCGCACCCCGAGCAGTGGCTCTGGATGCACCGGCGGTGGAAGACGCAGCCCCGGCCGGCGGCGGAGGCGCCGGTGGCCGCCATGGCGGGCCAATCCGGATGACCGCCGTCCGGGGCGAGCCCGAGCGGATCGTGGTGCGCGCGCCGAACTGGATCGGCGACGTCGTGCTCTCCCTGGCCGCGCTGCGCGACCTGCGGCGCAACTTCCCGCGGGCCCGCCTCGAGGTCCTGGCCCGCGCGTGGGTGGCCGACCTCTACCGCGCGGTGGCCGAGGTGGACGCGGTGCGGATCGCGCAGGGGATGCGGGCGGATGCGGACGCGCTGCGCGGCGCGTTCGACGTGGGCGTCGTCCTGCCGAACTCCTTCGGGTCCGCGCTCGCGCTCTGGCGGGCCCGCGTGCCCGAGCGCTGGGGCTACGCGACGGACGGCCGGCGTCCGCTCCTCACCCGCGCCCCGCGCGTCCCGCCGCAGGTTCGAGGCCGCAGCCAGGTGTACTACTATCGGGCGATGCTCGCCGGCGCGGGGCTCCGCGTGTCCGCCACCCCCGACGTGTCGCTGCGCTGCCCGCCGGATTGGACCGAGAGCGCCGGCGCGGACCGCCTGCTCGGGAAGGACGGTGGCGGAGACTGGGTCGGGGTGAACCCCGGCGCGTTCTACGGCACGGCCAAGCGCTGGCTGCCCGAGCGGTTCGCCGCCGTCGCGGACTCCCTGGCCGCGCGCGGCGCGCGCATCGCGCTCGTGGGGGGCGCGGCCGAGCGCCCCATCGGCGAGACGATCGCCGCGCAGATGCGCGCCCCCGCCCGCGTCCTCTGCGGCCAGACGACCGTCCCCGAGCTCGTGGGCGTGCTCGCGCGCCTGCGCCTCCTCGTCACCAACGACTCCGGGCCCATGCACCTCGCCGCCGCCCTCGGCGTTCCCGTGGTGGCCGTGTTCGGACCCACCGACTGGCGCGAGACCCATCCCGTGGGCGAGGCCCATCGCGTCGTGCGCGAGCCCGTCCACTGCTCCCCGTGCGGGCTGCGTGAGTGCCCGATCGACCATCGCTGCATGCGCCGCGTCAGCGTGGACCGGGTCCTGGGCGAGACGGCGCCGCTCTGGGGAGCGCACTAGCGGATGGGACGGCCGGCGATCTTCTTCGACCGCGACGGCACCCTGTCGCACGAGATCGGATACGTGAACCATCTCTCGCGCTTCCGGCTCCTGCCCTACGCCGTCGACGCCGTGCGCGTCGTGAACGCGAGCGGACGGCTGGCCGTCCTGGTCACGAACCAGGCCGGCGTGGCCCGCGGGTATTTCCCGGAAAGCCTCATCCACGACGTCCACCGCCACGTGCGCGCGGCCATGGACGCGGGAGGGGCGCGGCTGGACGGCATCTACGTGTGCGTCCATCACCCCACGGTCGGCGCGCCTCCCTACCGGCAGGAGTGCGAGTGCCGGAAGCCGCGGCCGGGACTTCTCCGGCAGGCGGAGAAGGAGCTCGGGGCCGACCTCGCGCGCTCCTGGATGATCGGGGACCGCCACGGCGATCTCGCCGTCGGATGGGCGGTGGGCGCGCGCGCCGCGCTCGTCAAGACGGGCTACGGGCGGGGCGAGCTCGAGTGGCACGCCCGGGATTGGCCGCGCCCGCCCGACCTCGTGGCCGAGAACGTGCTTGAGGCGGTGGAGCGGATCCTGGCCGAGGACGCGGCGTGAGCACGCGGGCGGGGCGGCCGCGGGTGGAAGCGCTCGACCGCGTCGTGGACTCGTTCCGCGGCAAGCGCGTGCTCGTGGTGGCGGACCTCGTGGCCGACGAGTTCCTCTACGGCTCGGTGCAGCGGGTGAGCCGGGAGGCGCCCGTCCTCATCATCCAGTACGACACCACCGACGTGCGCCTCGGGGGGGGCGCGAACGCGGTGAACAACATCGCCACCCTGGGCGGATCGCCCATCCCCATGGGGGTCCTGGGCGGCGACGAGCACGGCCGCCGCCTGCGCGCGCTCCTGCGCGAGCGCCGCGTCACCACCGCGCAGGTCGCGACGGATCCCGATTACGTCACGCCCGTCAAGACGCGGATCCTGGCCGGGGGCGTGCACTCGGCCAAGCAGCAGATGGTGCGCATCGACAAGGCCACGCGCCTCGGCGACCGCAGCCCCGCCCGCGAGCGCGTCCGCCGCGCCCTGCGTACCTTCAAGGGTCCCCTGGATGCGGTGCTGGTGAGCGACTACGGGTTCAACCTCGTCACCCCGGAACTCGTGGAGGAAGCGGTGGCGCTGGCCCGCCGGCGCCGCGTGCCCGTCACCGTCGACACGCGCTACGGGCTGCTCGCCTTCCGGGGGATGACCGCGGTCACGCCGAACGAGCCGGAGGTGGAGGCCGCCCTCGGTCTCAGCATCGGGCACGACCGGGGGCGCCTGGAAGCGGCCGGGCGCACGCTCCTGCGGCGCCTCGGGGTCAAGGCCGTGCTCATCACCCGCGGCAGCGACGGCATGGCTCTGTTCGAGCCCCGCCGTCCCACCGTGCACATCCCGATCTACGGGACGGACCAGGTCGCGGACGTGACGGGGGCCGGCGACACCGTGATCGCGACCTTCACCCTCGCCCTGGCCGCGGGGGCGGATCCCCTGCAGGCGAGCCTGCTCGCGAACTACGCGGGCGGGATCGTGGTGATGAAGCGCGGCACCGCCACCGTGGCCCAGCCGGAGCTGCGGCGGGCGGTGGAGAGCGACCCCGCGCCCGGTCCGCTGCTGGGGCCGGCGTGAGGCGGGCGGCGGAGAAGATCGGAACCCTCGACGAGGTGCGCGGGCGCGTGGAGGCGGCGCGGGCGGACGGCCGCACGGTGGCCTTCGCCAACGGCTGCTTCGACGTCCTGCACGTCGGCCACGTGCGCTACCTGGAAGGCGCGCGCGCGGAGGCGGACGTGCTCGTGGTGGGCGTGAACGGTGACGACTCCGTGCGCCGCCTGAAGGGGGAGGGCCGGCCCGTGCTGCCGGAAGGGGATCGCGCGCTGCTGGTGGCGGCCATTCGCGCCGTCGACCACGTCGTGGTGTTCGCGGACGACGACGTCTCCCGCCTCCTGCTCGCGCTGCGTCCCGACGTGCACTGCAAGGGCACGGACTACACGCCCGACACCGTCCCCGAGCGCGAGGTGGTGCGCTCGTACGGGGGGCGGGTGGCCATCGTGGGCGATCCCAAGCGGCACGACACGCGCGTGCTGCTCGACCGCATCCGGTCCGGCTCCGAGCGATGACGGCGGCGCCCGGCGACGTCCTCCTCGTGCGCCTGTCCGCCATCGGGGACGTCGTGCACACGCTGCCCGTCGCGGCCGCGCTGCAGCGGCGGGGCTGGCGTGTCTCCTGGATCGTCGAGCCGGCGGCGCGCCCGCTCCTCGAGGGAAACCCCGCCGTCGCGCAGGTCCTCGCCGCTCCCCCCGCGCGGGCCTGGCGCCTCGGCGCCGTGCGCGCGGTGGCGGCGCAGCTGCGCGCCACGCGGCGGGAGGCGGCCCTCGACCTGCAGGGCCTGTGGAAGTCGGCGGCCTGGGCACGGCTGGCCGGAGCCGCACGCGCCATCGGGTTCGCTCCGCGCTGGCGGCGCGAGCCGCTCTCGAGCGTGCTCCTCACCGAGCAGGTCTTGCTGGGTCCGGAGGCCGTGCACGTCATCGACAAGAACCTCGCCCTGCTGCGGACGGTGGGCATCTCCTCGCTCGGGCTGCGGGAGTTCCCGCTCCCGCCCACCCAGGCCATGGCCGCGCGCGTGGCCGCCGGCCTGCAGGCGGATGGGGTCGCGGACGACTACGTCGTGCTGAACCCCGGGGGCGGCTGGGCCAGCAAGCTCTGGCCGGCCGAGTGCTTCGCGCGCGTGGCCATCGGCCTGCGCGAGCGCGGCCTGGCCTCCCTCGTCACCTGGGGCCCCGGAGAAGAGAAGCTCGCCGACCGGGTGGTGGCGGCGTCGGAAGGAGCCGCCCGGCGCGCCTTCCCGACGACCCTGCTCGAGTACGTCGAGCTGGCGCGCAAGGCGCGGCTGGTGGTGGCGGCGGACACCGGCCCTCTCCACCTGGCCTGCGCGGCCGGGGCCGCCGTGGTCGGGATCTTCGGGCCCACCGATCCCGCGCGCAACGGTCCCTGGTCACCCGCGGACGTCACCGTGCGCCGCCGTCCCCTCTGCTCCCCCTGTCATCGCCGCCGCTGCTCCGTGCACGAAGGCGTGATGCACGCGATCCCGCCGGACGAGGTCCTGAAGGCGATCGACCGCCGGCTGGGCGCGGGTGCGGGCGCGGGCACCCCGGTCGGCGTTGCCGTCTAGGCTCCGCGTCCCCCTGGGATGGGTGGCGGGCGCGATCGTGATCGCCCTCGCGCGTCCGCGTCCCTGGTCGCTTCTCGCCGGCCTCGTCCTCGGCCTCGCGGGCGAGGCCCTCCGCATCTGGGCCTCCGGCCACATCGAGAAGACGCGCGTGCTGGCGACGGGCGGACCCTACGCGCACACGCGGAACCCCCTGTACCTGGGCAGCACGTTGATGGCGGCCGGCATCGTCCTGGCTTCGGCCAGCCCCTGGGCGGCCCTTGCGGGCGCGGCCTACTACCTGGCCTTCTATCCCTCCGCCATCCGGGGCGAGGCGGCGTTCCTGGCCACCCGCTTCCCCGACACCTTCGAGCCGTGGGCGCGAGAGGTGCCCGCCTTCGTGCCGCGAGTGACCCCCGCCGGTCCGCGCGCGTCGCGGTTTCGCTGGGCGCGCGTCGCCCTCAATCGCGAATGGCGGACGCTGCTGGCGGTGCCGCTGGCCCTCCTCCTGCTCTGGGCACGCGGCCGCTACCTGCCCCCCATCTGAGAACGCCGCGCGATAGACTGCGCTGGTACCGCTTGCCATCGAGAGGAGACCGATGCCCCACAAGGTCAATCGCCGCGACTTCGTGAAGACGTCCACCGCCGGCCTCCTGGCCGCGGGCGCGGGCAGTGGTTCGGCCTTCGGCCAGGCCCCCGCCGTCATCACGTCCGTGAAGCCGGTCGTCGTCTCCTCGGCCAACGGCTACAAGTACAAGAACGGGGGACCGCGCACCTGCGTCGAAGAGGCCTTCGCGCGCATCACCCGCGGCGAAGACGTGCTGGACGCGCTCGTCGCGGGCGTGAACATCGTGGAGCTCGATCCCGAGGACGACAGCGTCGGCTACGGGGGCCTGCCCAACGCGGACGGCGTGGTCCAGCTCGACTCCTGCTGCATGCACGGACCGAAGAAGCGCGCGGGGGGCGTGGCCGCCATCGAAGGCGTGCGCACGCCGTCGCTGGTGGCGAAGTCGGTCCTGGAGAACACGGACCATCACCTGATCGTGGGCAAGGGCGCGCAGGACTACGCGCGCAACATGGGCTTCACCATCGAGGCCGACCTCAACACCCCGAACTCCCGCAAGGTCTGGCTGGAATGGAAGCGCCGCATCGATCCCGAGCACTACCTCGACCCGAAGAAGCGCGACGAGGCCGGACGCAAGGTCAGCCTGCAGATGATGCGCGAAGGGCTGATCGATCCCGGCCACTACTACGGCACGATCAACTGCGACGGCGTCAACGCCAAGGGCGAGGTCTGCGGGGTGACCACCACCAGCGGCCTGTCCTTCAAGATCCCGGGCCGCGTCGGCGACTCGCCGATCCTGGGAGCGGGTCTGTGGGTGGACGGCGAGGTGGGCGCGGCCGGCTCCACCGGCCGCGGCGAAGCGAACCTCTTCAATCTCTCGTCCCATCTCATCGTGGAGGAGATGCGGCGCGGCAAGCATCCCAAGGACGCGGCCATGGAGGCCTTGAAGCGCATCAAGGCCAACACGGTGGAGAAGCGCCTCCTGACCGACAAGGGCCTGCCCAACTTCTACGTGACCTTCTACGTCCTGGATCGGAGCGGCCGGTTCGCGGGCGTCGACCTGTACGGCACGCTCAAGGGCAAGCCACGGCAGTTCGCGGTGCACACGGAGAACGGCCCGCAGCTTCTCCCCGTCGAGTCGCTGCTGGGCGAGGGCACCTTCCCCGATTGAGCGACCTGCCGACCCTCGACGCGATCCGGGCCACTCGCGCGCGCCTGGGCGACCTCGTGGTGACCACGCCGGTTCGCGCCTGGGACGATCCTGGTCTGGCGCGGCAGCTCGCGCCCGGAACGTCGGTCGTGCTCAAGGAGGAGCTCTTCCAGCGCACGGGCACCTTCAAGCCACGGGGTGCCCTGAGCGTGATGCTGGACCTTCCGCCGGATGCGCTCGCGCGGGGGGTGACCGCGGTGAGCGCGGGCAACCACGCGATCGCGGTGGCCTACGCCGCCCAGGTGCTCGGGAGCACGGCCAAGGTGGTCATGCCGAAGACGGCGAACCCCTATCGCGTGGCGAAGTGCCGGGACCTGGGCGCCGCCATCGAGCTGGTGGACGACGTGCACGTGGCCTTCGAACGCGTGAAGCAGATCGAAGCGGACGAGGGCCGGACGTTCGTGCATCCCTTCGAAGGCCCCCGCACCGCCCTGGGCACGGCCACCCTCGGCCTCGAGCTCGTCGAGCAGGCGCCCGACGTCGAAGCGGTGATCGTGCCCATCGGCGGGGGCGGACTCTGCGCGGGGGTGGCCGCGGCGGTCAAGCTCGCGCGGCCGCAGTGCCGTGTGTACGGGGTGGAGCCCGAAGGCGCGGACAGCATGCACCGCAGCTTCGCCGCCGGCTCCCCCCAGGCCATCCCGGCCGTGCGCACCATCGCGGACAGCCTGGGCGCGCCGCACGCCGCGCCCTACAGCTTCGGCCTGTGCCGGCAATACGTGGACGAGCTCGTCCTGGTCAGCGACGACGCGCTGCGCCGTGCCATGGTCCTCCTGCTGACGTCGGCCAAGCTCGCGGTCGAGCCCGCGGGCGCGGCAGCCACCGCGGCCTTGTGCGGCCCGTTGCGTACGGAGCTCGCCGGACGCCGTGTCGCGCTGATCGTCTGTGGCGCCAACATCGATGCGGCGACGTTCGCAAGGCACGTGTCCGACGCGCCGGTAGATTGAGGCGAGTCCG
>Ga0209382_10011099_pt1 | contig 11199 bp, 9 predicted proteins | sample SoiMetdeltSBSDD5_FD_187599 | JGI IMG/M metagenome (GOLD analysis project Ga0209382, IMG submission 187599) | Bulk soil microbial communities from a Populus tree surrounding site in Tennessee, USA - Soil MetaG P. deltoides SBSDD5 (SPAdes) (version 2) | ecosystem: Environmental > Terrestrial >...
CAGCCGGCGTGGTTGAGCCGGGGAGCCCACGGCGTGGAGGTCGATTTGCTTGACGGAGAGGACGGCGTGTCGCCGGGCCAGGCCTGCGTGTTCTACGACGCGGTCGAAGGACAGGCGCGCGTGCTCGGCGGCGGCTTTATCCAGAGCGCGGTCGCGGCGATGCGCCTTCCACTCATGCGAGAAGCGCGTGTGGCCTCGGGCGTGTGATACGAACGGTCCTAATTCGTCATGCCCGGCCTTGTGCCGGGCATCCACGTCTTGTTTCTTGGCGCAGCAAAGACGTGGATGGCCGGGACATAAGCGCGTTTACGCGCGTCTTCCGACGCGCTATGCCCGGCCATGACGGCGCGGACGATTGTCCGTGCGGCGTGGCGTGAGTTGACGTGGGGGCGATGGCGGGCGAAATCGACATCGACACGGTCGCGAAGGCCTACGCGCGCTGGGCGCCGGTCTACGATTTGGTGTTCGGCGCAGTGTTCGATGCCGGCCGCAAGGCCTCGATCGCGGCCGCCGAGCGCGTGGGCGGGCGCATCCTCGATGTCGGCATCGGCACCGGCATTTCACTGACCGACTATGCGCCGAGCCTGCGGATCGTCGGCGTAGACTACAGCGAGCCGATGCTGCGCAAGGCGCACGAGCGCCTCGCCGAGCACAAACTCGCCCATGTCGAGGCGCTGGCGGTGATGGACGCGCAGCATCTCGGTTTTCCCGACGCGTTCTTCGACGCGGTCGTCGCGCAATACGTCATCACCACGGTGCCGGACCCCGAGGCGGCGCTGAACGAGTTTGCCCGCGTGACGAAGCCGGGCGGCGAGATCATCCTGGTCAACCATCTCGGCGCCGAGGCGGGGCCGCGCCGGGTCTTCGAGCAGAGCTTTGCGCCGGTCGCGCGCCGGCTCGGCTGGCGGCCGGAATTCCGCTGGCAGCGGCTGGCGCAATGGGCCGAGCGCCACGGCGCCGTGCGCGTGCTCGAACGCCGGCCCATGCCGCCGTTCGGGCACTTCTCGCTGATTCGGTTCGGGCGGATTCCCGCCGGTACCGATGGGCGGGGGAGAATTGGGCTTGACGGCGGCCGGGGTGGGTGAGGCGTCGGACGGTGGGCCCCGTCCGCACCTGAGAGCCCCGACTGAGTTACGTGTTGGACCCTGATGAGTGCTTGTAGATGTCTCAGAGCAGTCTCTAGCGCCCGCAGTGTGGGGCGGGAGGATCAGGTGTGATCATGCATGTTCCCATCCCCGAGAGGAGGCAATCGCATTCATGCCGGCTGACCTGCACCTGATCAGCGGCCAGGGGACATATCGTCATAAGCGCCAGGGGCTCGCTTCGGTGCTTCAGGCCCGTCAGATGTCCAAACTCGTGCGCCCATACGAGATGGCGAAGCCGCCCGGGAGTAACAATTATCGACCGACGTTCGTTCGGCCACGAACATCCGGCGAATCTCCCCGTCATGCCCTTGCAGAAATTGATTGCCTCGACGACTTTGATGTCAGAAGGCTCGCTGTGTACCGCGTCGACATCGGCCTCTGTATTTATGACTGCTGGTGTGTGACGCGATGCAAAGACGCTGAGTGGGCCTTCCCGTCTGAACCTCACGCGGCACGCGACGTTGTCCGTACTATCTACGTGTCCGGGGGCTTTCTTTAGCATCCTTGAGGCGTCGGCCAAGATTTTGTCTATGGCCTGCCTACTCACCTCAACACTGCGATGATGACTGATCTTCAACGGGTACGTGCTCTGCGCGCTGGCCGGAGCCGCCCACACCAGCAACGCAAAACACACAAGTGCAATGGTCGATTTCATTCTCATGCGCTAAGAAGGTTTCTCCGCCGGCCGATCAATGAGACTGGCCGTACCAAGCAGGTAATTACGTTTCGTCGAGCTCGGCGTACGGCGTCGCCGCTCGAAGTTATTTCTTCCGCCGCCGGCGCTTCAATCGGCCGTGCAGGCCGCGCAGTTTCGCTCTAAGCTTCTTGCGGATCTTCGGATCCTTTTTGATGATGTCCCGGATCTCCGGAGAAGTTCGGACGAGGCGTATGGCGTGCTTTTTGAGGGCCTCGCGCTGTTTCCGATCCAGCGCCTTCAATTCCTTGTCGGAGAATACAAGATCTATCTTTGCCATGGAGACGGCTCCTTAGAAGCTACGTCAAGAACGAAGCTTATTTACGCTTCAATCGGTTGTACGTGGGGCGGAGTTTTCGTCTAAGTATCCTGTGAATCTTTGGATCGTACTTTACTACTTTCCGGATATCTGGAGATGTTCGTACGAGGCGTCGAGCCAGCTTCAGGAGGGTCGCGTGGTGTTTCCGGGGGAGTGCCTTCAACTCCGCGGCGGTAAATAGATAGCCTATGATTGCCATGGGTGTGTCTCCTGGGAATTAAGTTGACGACTGCATCACGAAGAAAGGACAAGTACGTACTCACGCAACCGACAGTTTCTCATTTAGTGAGATCGGGATTGTCGAGATTGGTCGCTCCGGATGAGTCAGCATACGTTCGAGCACCTTGCGGAAATCTCGAAGCAGGCGATCGATCGCCGTGGCGCGAAATAGGTGCGGTTTGTAGACACAGCATCCCACCAGCCCATGAGCGCTTTCCCGCAGCATCAACATAACATCGAATGTCGTTACCGTCACCAGAGGCAACAGCATACTCGGATTCGCCTCCTCGAAAGCGAGCTTGTGTCCGGAGGTCGCTATGGGGCGCAATGTGGCATTCTGCAGCAAAATCATCACTTGAGCCAGTGCCGCTGGTTCGAGAGCGCGCTCTTGCTCGAGCGTCGCAACAAGCTCTTCGAAAGGAAGATCCTGGTGGGCGAACGCAGCGAGAGTCGTCGAACGAACCCGACGCAAGACCTCACGGGGGCTGGGATCGCCACTGAGACTGGTGCGTAGAACCACCGTATTGGCCAGCGGACCGATGAGGTGCTCGGTGCCCGGCCGGTTGCGATTGGCGACGAGCGTGGCCACACGCAAGTCCTCCTCACCCACGTAGCGATGCAACAGCGTTTTGAATGCAGCGACGAGCGTCATGAACAATGTGCTGCCTTGTTCACGGCTGAAGCGTTTAGCCGCCTCCGACAGCGTTGCGGGCAATGCCACCTCCCGCCTCGCGGTGCGGAAGCCGTCTATCGCCCGTTTCCGACGAGCGATGCCAAGCTTGATCACAGGTAGCGGGTCGTGCAGCTGCTCACGCCAGTATGCCAGTTGCGAAATGATGTCCGGATGTGAATTCCATTTCCGCTGCCACGATGCAAAGTCCGCGTATTGGATCGAGAGCGGGGAGAGCGGCGTCGGCTGGCCGGCGGAGAAGGCGTCGTACACGGCGGTAAGCTCCTCAATGAGCACCCCGAGCGACCAGCCGTCGCAGACGACCTGGTGCATGGTGATGAGCAAGAGGTGTTCCCGCTCGCGCAGGCGCAGCAGGCGAGTCCTCAATAACGGCCCTTGCGCGAGGTTGAACGAATGAAGCACTTCGTCTTGAACAAGGCACTGTGCGGCGACCCCTTTCTTGGATGCGGGCAATGCCTGCAAATCGTCGAATGTCAGGGGCACGGTCAACTGCGGCGCAATGACCTGCACGTGTCGGCCGTCACGGGAGGCAAACGTCGTGCGTAGAATGTCGTGCCGGCGCACGATGTCGTTGATGCTCCGTTCCAGAACCGCCACCTCGACTGACGACGTCACTCGGAGCGCGTAGAGGATATTCAAAAAAGGCAAATCCGGTAGCGCATGTTGAAACTCCCACAGACGTTCCTGGGCGACGGAGGCGGGGGCCCAATATTCTCGGGCCGATCGCGCAATGGCTAAAGAAGGCCGTCGTGATTTGCCAGTTTTCATCAACGTCTCGAGATGGCGAGCTATTTCCGCAATAGTGGGTGCCTCGAAAAAGCGGGAGACCTCGACTTCAAGATGCATGACGTCGCGTATACGGGAGAGAACGTGGACAGCCAGAAGAGAGTCTCCTCCCAGTGCGAAGAAGTCATCATCGATACTGACCTCTTCGATTTGAAGAATGTTTGCCCAAATGCCCGCCAGCTCTTTCTCGAGGGGTGTCCGGGGCGCGAGGACCGTCCGCGACATGACGCCGCCGTTTGCAAGCCCCAGCTTCGCCGCCAAGCCGACGCGCTTTAATTTGCCCGTCGGACCTTTCGGAAGCTCGGGTAGGATGAGCACCTGACGCGGGACCTTGAACTCAGCGATGCGGCCGCTGGCGAACTGACGTATGTCTTTCGGCGTCGCGAGAGAGTGGGGCCGCAACACGACGGCCGAAGCGATGTCCTCCCCTAGAGACGCATGCGGGACGGCAAAGGTTACGGCCTCTGCCACCGCTGGATGGTCCAGCAGCACTTCGTCGACTTCCTGAGGGGCGATTTTCTCGCCACCGCGATTGATGATCTCCCGTATTCGGCCCACGAGAAACAGATAGCCGTCTGTATCGAAGTAACCGAGATCTCCTGTCTTGAACCAATCGCCTGCAAAGGCGGCCTTGGTTGCGCTGGGATTGCCATCGTAGCCGGCGGTGACGCTTGCTCCCCGGACTACGACCTCGCCTGTCCGGCCGCTGGGCAGCAAAGCGCCCCCTTCGTCCATGATTGCGACGTCCAAGCTCACGGGTACGCCGACCGAACCTGCTTTGCGCTGACGCGGTGGTAGCGGATTGCAAGCAATGGGCGAGGAAGTGACTTCCGTCATCCCGTACCATTCGATGACGGGGGCGTCGAAAGTTTGCTCGAGCTCCGCAAAGGTGCGGGGCGGCAGCGGGGCTGACGAGGAGCGCACGAAGCGGAGTCGATAGCTTGCCAATTGCTCGCCATTGTGCCGGGCCTGGGCGAGCATCGCCTGATACATAGTGGGCACCGCGGAGTACCAAGTCGGCTGAAACGCGGTTAGCCACGCAGAGAAGCTGTTGACGTCGAACCCGGGGGTACATACTACGCTCGCCCCCGCCGCCAGCGATGTCGCCAGCGTGGCGTGGAGACCATGCCCATGAAACAGGGGCAGGACATTCAAGCATCTATCCGTTTCTTTCAGCGCCAGTGCCGCACCATGCGCGTAAGCTGACGTACAGATGCTGGCGTGTGTCTGCGGGACAATCTTCGGTCGCGAGGTCGTCCCTGACGTAGGCAGCAGCACCGCCACGTCGTTGGGGCTGATCGACTGCTGACTCGGCGCAAGGCGCTCGTCTTCATTGAACGTGAAGAGACCGGCCTCTCCATCGACTTGAGCCGAGAGTTCAATCACTCGAATGCCGCGTGAGAGCGCCACATGCCGCGCCGCCGAATCGACTCCTGACTGCGTGATCAACGCCCGAGGCTGCAGATCGGCGAAATATTTTCCCACTTCCTCTGTCGTATAGGCTGGGTTCATCGGAACACAGGCCGCGACCGCCACCACAGTAAGCACGGCAACCGCCATCTCGGGACCGTTCGGCAGCACCACTGCCACCCGATCACGACGCCCTATCCCCAAGGCTCGCAGCATGCGCCCCATATGATCGACGTGCTGATAGAGGCGCCCATAGGTCAGCGGAACGCGTCCAACAGCGAAGATCGCCGGTGCGTCGGGAATACGCTTAGCCTGATGTTCCAGTACGAGCGGGAGGCACAGAAACGGAACTGAGCCCCTTGCGTCCACGGAACGTCCATTCGGCATGTTTCCCTCTCACAAGCCAGGCGAATTACGGATCTCGATTTGCGAGATACATAGTCCCCGCTGTGCTCCCATCGAAAACGGCCTCGCAATGATCCATTTGTAATAAGTGATCCGGAAATAGCCAAGCACAGTGAGCACGAGCTCGCCGACGGATAACGAGCAAGCGAATAGCGGATCAAAAAATCTCATCTGAGTATGAAGTAGCTCACACATCGCCTCAGGGCAGGCGACGGCAAGGGGACAGGGCGATGCCCGCCGAAAACGAACCCGTAATTTGTGAAATCTGCAAAAAAAGACGTATTACCAAACGCCTGGAAGAAATGACATTTCGGGATTGGGCGACAAAGGATACATCCACTGCCAGGCCAGGATGTTGGTAGGTACCTGCGAGAATTGCGGTGTCAAATCCTGCGATCAGGGAGCCGACAAGACTTTAGATGAAGCCTTTCGTAGAGAATACGACAGGCTGTCGTAACTGATTCCTCCATAGTGAAGCGACGTGCTTATCGGCCGCTTCGAATGGTTCGAGTGGGCTGGCTGACCATCGGCCAACATCGTCGATGTGCATCTTTCGCTAAACGAATCCACAATGGCCGCGCGAAGCCGCAAGTGGCATTCCCGCTAAGCTGGTAATGGCGAATATGATGGCGGCCTGATCAGCTGGGGAGAGAACGTTGCATTGTTATGCAGCGCCTACCGCGCCCGCATTGTCAGGGCTAAAAGCGGCCGACCTTCCAGTTGTGCAGCCGACCAAATTCGAGCTATTCATCGAACCTCAAGGCCGCCTCGTGCCAACGAGGTGATGGACTGAGGTTGTGAACGCAATGAAACTTTCGCGACGACGATTTCTGCAACTCGTAGCGAGTGCTGCCGCGGTCCCGGCCGCGCCGATCGCCGCAAGGTCGCAAGAAAGCTATCCTACGAGACCGGTACGCTTGCTAGTCGGCTATGCCGCCGGCGGCCCGGCTGACACCGTCGCGCGCTTGACGGCGCAATGGCTCTCGGATCGGCTCGGGCAGCAGGTCGTTGTGGAAAATCGGGTAGGCGCGGCCAGCAATATCGCCGCCGAGGCGGTCGTGAGATCACCGCCCGATGGCTACACGCTCCTCTACGTTACGATCTCTAACGCGGTGAACGCGACGCTCTACGACAAGCTTAGCTTCGACCTAATGCGCGACCTTGTGCCGATCGCGAGCATCACACGCTCGCCGGGAGTGCTGGAAGTCAATCCCTCGTTCCCAGCACAGACGGTTCCCGAGTTCATCGCGTATGCCAAAGCCAATCCGGGCAAGATCAATATGGCCTCAGCCGGCCCAGGGAGCGCGCCGCATCTTTACACCGAGTTGTTCAAGATGATGACGGGGGTCGACGTGGTTCAGGTGCACTACCGCGGCTCCGGGCCCGCGCTGCCCGATCTCCTCAGCGGCCAGGTTGATGCCATGTTCGACCCCATCGCTTCGTCGATCAGCCATATCAGGGCCGGTAAGGTTCGGCCTCTGGCCGTGACAACCGCGACACGGTTGGAGGTGTTGCCAGACGTTCCGACGGTCGGTGATTTTGTACCGGGCTACGAAGCGAGTGGTTGGTACGGCATTGCCGCGCCCAAAAACACGCCCGCCGAAATCGTCGCTAGGCTCAACTCGGAAGTCAACGCCGCTCTGGCCGATCCCAGGATGAGGGCATTGTTTGCTGACGTGGGGACTGCTGTGCTTCCTGGCTCGCCCGCCGACTTCGGCAAACTGCTCGCCGATGACACCGAGAAGTGGGGCAAGGTGATCCGCGCGGCCAACATCAAGGTGGAGTGAGTAGCCCTCCGTGGCGCGGAACTGCGTCGTGTTTTCGGAGATGGTTTGCGATGCGACGGGTTCAGATGCTCAAGGACGGCTACGCCCCCGTAAGGAAGGCGGGCAAGCGCAAGCTCATGCTGCATAGTTCACCTGCGAAGGGGCGCGAGCTTCGTAGAGAAGATCGCCATCTGCATCGCAGCGAATTTCGCGGAGCGTAATTCGAGCTGAGGCGTGCTAAGCGCTTCCCTGAGCTCTCTCAATCTCGCGACGGTGAAGGTCGCGTCAACCGATTGGATCCAGCGGGAGCGGCCGCATGCCGAGCTCGCGGTAGGTTGTAGCGGCGGCGGCATCGAATTCCTGCGCCCTAGCTTGGTCGCCGCGCTGGCCATGGATCCCAGAAAGCGTCGTATGGCAAAAGGCGGCCAGGGGGCGGGCTTCACAGTCGGCGGCGAGCCGAAGGGCGATATCGAGCTGTTTTTCTGACTCGTCGAGATCCTTCGGATCCGATGCCCAGCAGGACCGGCCGATTAGGAATCTTGCCCACGCCTCGTCTCCCTTCGCCTCTTGCGCCACCGCGATCTCTACTGCCTGTTGTCCGAGCTTCAGTGCTGCTTCGATTCGGCCTGCCATCAGCAAAACCTGTCCAAGACGCACCAGCAATCCGGCCCTGTCCACGATTAGATGCATCAGTTCAGCGCCGCTGACTGCCTCTTGGGCGAGTTCGAGCCCGTCTTTGGTACGCCCCGAGCGGGCATAGGCAACACCAAGGTCAGACACGAGACGGGGGCGCCAGACTTGAAGCGACCAGCGATCGCATAGGTCTAGACCGCGTTCTAAGGCGCTGACCGCGCCCTCGATCTCGCGTTTGCGCAGGAGCACGTGCCCGATTGAAAGCCAGCCTAGCACCTCACTCAATGGATGCTCGGCGCCTTCGGCGGTTTCGAGTGCGCGCTTTGCATGGCTCATGCCAGCGTCGAAATGGCCGCATTCGACCAGTGCCATCACCAACCACGTCCGCTTGATCACGGAAGGAACCGTGAATTGGTTGAAGCGGTCGCGACGGGGAACATCGGCGTTGAATTCGAGACTTTGCTCGAGCAGCATGATCGCCTGCCGATATTCCCCGAGCGCATTATAGCTCTGCCCAAGACGGTAGAGTGATTCGCCAAGCACGCCGGGGTCGCCGTGTTCGCGAGCGAGGCGAATGGCGGTCTCGGCAAATTCGATGGCACGACGCTGCTCGCCGATCAGAAAATGGTGATTGCATCGGTATGCGGCGTATTGCGCACTTCGCAGCTTGTCTCCGAGGCAGGCGAGAATGGGATCAAGTTCATCCAGAGAGCGCAGGATCCGATCGGTCTCGCCTAGCGGGAGCAGGGCGTTACGAAGTTGGAAGCGAATATCCACGGCCCGCTCGAGATTGTCGCGGGTCTCTGGCAATTTCGTCAGGAGTGTTAAGGCGCGCTCGAAAAAGCGCACGGCATCTTCGTTCGCGTAAAGCGAGTACGCCTTCGCGCCAGCCTTGAGCCAGTACTCGATAGCGGAGTCAACTAGACCGGCTTCCGTGAAGTGATGCGCAACGATTTCCGGCTGGCTCGCCACGATGTCGGCAAACCTTTCCTCGAGTGCGCGCGCAATCTGGCCGTGCAATTGATGCCGGCGGCTCTTGAGCAGGCTCCCATAGGCCGCATCACGCACCAGCGCGTGCTTGAAGCTGTAGACGGCTTCCGGCGGTTCGCCACGGCGGAACACCAGTTCCGCCTGCTCGAGTTGGGCAAGTGCATGCTTCAATGCGGTCTCATTGCGTCCGACCAACGCGCGCATCAAGGAATAGGAGAACTCACGCCCGATGGCGGCGCCGATTTGGGCGATCTCCCGCACCGGCGCCAAGCGGTCGAGCCGCGCCATCAAAGAGTCTCGAAGGGTCTCCGGAATGGCGAGCGGCGGCAGAGGCCCGTCGAGCCGATAGCCTTCGGCGTCCTCGACTAGGATGCCCGCCTCCAGCACCGCTTTGGTCAGTTCTTCGATGAACAGCGGGTTCCCGTCGGTCTTGTCGACGATCTGTTTCATCACTTCGGCGGGCAGCACGCGTCCGCCCGTCACCCGCGCGACCATGCTTTCAACGTCGTTGCGGTCGAGACGACCGAGCGTCAAGGTGCCGACGTCGGGCAGCCCAACCCAGGGCGGCTCGAACTCGGGTCGGAAGGTGAACAGTGCAAGGACCGGGAGTTGGCGCACCCGTTCCACCATCAGATCGAGTAGCTCGAGAGAGGTGGCATCCGCCCAGTGCGCATCCTCGAACGAGAGCAGGATCGGTTGCCGGCGGGCGAGACCCTCGAATTGATCGAGCAGTGCCGCGAGCGTCCGGCGGCGCTGTTGCGTGGGGCCAAGCGCCAGCGGCGGATACCGCTCCCCGAACGGGATCGACAGCAGCGCAGCAAAAAGTGGTGCTACGGCTTGAATTCGCGATCCGTCCACAGCGAGGACCGCTTCCAACTTGTCGAGGCGTTGCTCGGACGTATCGTCCGCCTTGAACCCCGCCGCTCGCTCCAACTGGGCGATGAACGGACGAAGCGCGCTGTTGGTGTGATAGGGCGAGCATTGATACCGCAAGCGTGTGTGCGGCTCGCTGGCGATGCGCTCGTCGAGAGCCGCCCCAAGGCGCGATTTCCCGATCCCCGGCTCGCCCGAGATCAGCACAATCTGCCCATCGCCCTTCCAGGCCAGGCGTTGGCGTTCCAGCAGAAAATCGATCTCGTCCTCGCGGCCGATGAGATCGGTCAGACCCGCGGCGCGGACCGCTTCGAAACGGCTCTCGGAGGCCGACACGCCCTCAACCGCCCACGCCGCGACCGGCTCGGCAATACCTTTCACCTCATACAAGCCGAGGTCGCGCAGATAGAACAGATTACCGAGCAGCCGGCGCGTGGAGGCGGCAACGACCATCGTCCCGGGCTCGGCCAAGGCCTGAAGGCGGGCTGCAAGGTTCGGCGTGTCTCCGACCACGGCGCGCTCCCACAACGTACCCTCGCCGCTGAAGTCGCCGACCACCACCAAGCCAGTCGCGATGCCAATGCGAACTGCGAGCGGTTCCGCAGCGTGCGTCTCGAGCTGCGCAACAGCCGCAATGATATCGAGCCCCGCCCGCACGGTTCGCTCGGCATCGTCTTCGTGCGCGCGTGGATAGCCGAAATAGGCCAATATTCCGTCGCCCCGGAAATCGCCGAGGAAGCCGTCATAGCCTTGCACGATGCGACCGCAGGCGGTGTGATAGGCCTCCATCACGGCGCCCATGTCCTCCGGATCGAGGCGGGCCGATAGCGCGGTCGAGCCCACCAGATCGCAGATCATCACGGTGAGGTGACGGCGCTCGGCAGCAACCACGCGCGGTTGCCCGTTTGGTGTATCCTCCCTAGCTGCGCTCGTGATGACCGCATCAGGCGAGTCGGCAAGCCTCGCCCTAATCGCCTTAATGAGGCGCTTCCTGTCGCCCACCCGTATCCCGAGCTTTTCGAGATCGCCTTCCGTCAACTCCGCCAGCACATCGCCGTCGATCGCGTTCTCGACGAAGCGTTGGGTGTACCTTTCCAGGCCGATCGATGCGAGCCACTGGGCAATGCCTTTCATGGCACCTCCCGTCGATTGCGCGCGATGGGACGAAGTAACAGCGATCCGATCAGTGCCTCCTCACAGTGATAATGTATCTCCGCGCACAGTCCGACTGGAAGGCGATCAAATCGCTTTTCCGGGCTGCTGCCAAT
>Ga0209382_10011101_pt1 | contig 11199 bp, 11 predicted proteins | sample SoiMetdeltSBSDD5_FD_187599 | JGI IMG/M metagenome (GOLD analysis project Ga0209382, IMG submission 187599) | Bulk soil microbial communities from a Populus tree surrounding site in Tennessee, USA - Soil MetaG P. deltoides SBSDD5 (SPAdes) (version 2) | ecosystem: Environmental > Terrestrial >...
AACCTCGTCGGTCGACGGTGGAGCGCCGTTCTCCACAGACTTCGCAGCCAGAACGGACCGCCGTTCGTCGCGGGCGATGGCATCGAGGCAGACGTTGGTTGCCACGCGGTAGAGCCACGGACGAAGAGGCGCTCCTTCTAGGAGGCTCTCCCGATAGCGCCACGCGCGGAGAAGCGCGTCCTGCACGGCATCCTCGGCGTCGTCGAGGGAGCCGAGCATGCGGTAGCAGTGGATGAGCAGCTCACGACGATGGCGCCCAGCGAGATGGTTGAAAGCCCCTTCGTCACCAGCACGAATTGCCGCGGTCAGCGCTATCGAGTCGACTGATCCCGGTGGGATCTGAGTTTCGCTCACGGTTCCGCTCCCTGTTTGCGCCGACGCGGTCGGCGATGCTCAATCAGTCATACCGGAATCGAGGGTGGAAATCATCGGGAGCTGTGACAATTCGAGTGGTTGCGGGAGGGCCGAATCGAATCCAAACAAGGAGAAATAAATGAGATGTGGCTGGGTGTTCGGGACGATTTCCGCAACTGGTTGGTCATGGCTGCATAGAGTCGCGTCCCGCGAATGCGAGGTTCATCTTCTTCAGCAGGCCCGGCCATGCCGCCGAACGCCGCAGCTCCGGCTCGAACGTGCGAATCAGACGCGGGATGAACGCCGGAAAGCGCTGTTCGACCGCTTTGCCTGCCCATTCGACGGCCTGCTCGATTTCCCCTCGAGCCAGAGAGTACACGGCGAGTCCGACGGGTCCTCCGTACGCATCCCCTTGGAGCGCGACGAGCAGAGGTTCTGCGCCGTTCGCCTGACCGTCGTTGGCAAGCGCGGCCGCCATCACGCCGATGCTGTATGGACACCACGGCGCGGCTGCCATCGCCCTCTCCGCGCACTGCATCGCTTCTGTCTGCTGGTGCTGACGCGCGTAAAGCAGCCCGAGATCCGCCCACCCTAACCAGAAGCCGGGATCGAGTTCCACGGCCTTGCGGGCATCATCAAGAGCCTCATGCTCTAGTCCAACACTAGGAAGGAGATTGGCTCGCATGAGCCGCCACATCTGGCACAGCGGGTCCTCTTCAATGACGCGCGACAGCTGAAGACGGGCCTCGTCGGCGCGGCCGGTCGCGAACAGAAAGAATGTGCCATACCACTGACGCAGATGAGGAGACAGCGGCTCGCGCTTGACGGCGAGACGGAATCGGTGCTCCGCTTCGCTCCAGTCGTAATCATACTGACCGGCGACGATGCCCAGCATCGCGTGCGCTTCAGGGAGGTCCGGGTCGATGTCTAGCGCGCGCTGCGCGAGTTCTCGCGCCCGCGGCATCGCCTCATGCGACGGAGACCCGCCCACCGCGGCGAGGGCGAAGTGGTAATCAGCAAGGCCTACGTATGGCAGTGCGAATTCCGAATCGAGCGCGAGTGCCTGCTCCAGACACTCACGGCTGCGCCGGGAAGCCTCGGGAGTGAATTGCCACTGGAACGACCGGTATCGGAGATACGCCTCGTATGCCGGCAGGCTTGGCATTCGGCGCTCGGACGGCGGAGCAAGCTGCAATTTCAGCGCTCCCGCAATCGCGGCGGCGATGTCGTCCTGGACAGCGAAGATGTCCGACATCTCGCGGTCGTAACGCTGTGACCACCGGTGCGCACCGTCAGCGGCGTCAACAAGCTGCGCCGTCACACGGAGACGGCCACCGGCGCGGCGTACGCTGCCCTCGAGCACGAGCGTCACTCCGAGTGTTTTGGCGATCCTGCGGATGTCCTCGTTCTTCCCCTTGAACGCAAATGCGGACGTACGGGCAATCACCTTGAGGCCGCGCACCTGCGTCAATGCGATGATGATCTCTTCCGAGAGACCGTCGCTGAAGTACTCGTCGTCGGCGTCTCGGCTCATGTTGGCAAACGGCAGAACCGCGATGGACGCCGTCAAATCGGCGCTGGCGGGCGTCAGGCGTTGCAGCGCGTGCCTGACGTCGGCCATCGTCGGGAACCGGCGGTCGGGATCCTTGGCCAGGCAGCGCGTCACGATCTGCTGCAACGCAGGCGGCGCCTCCAGCGGGCTCGGATCGTCGCGCAGCACGGCGCTGAGGATCTGGGCCGTGGAGTCGCCCGTAAACGCCCGAGTGCCCGCAAGCAGCTCATACAGCACGGCGCCGAAGCTGAACACGTCCGAGCGCGCGTCGAGCGGCTTGGCGGCCGCCTGTTCGGGGGACATGTACGCCGGTGTCCCCATCACGTCGCCGGTGACCGTTCTCGTCGCGCCGGGATCAGGGCTCGTGAGCTGTGCGATACCGAAGTCGAGCAGCTTGGCGTGCGGACTTCCGCCTTGCCGAACGACCATGACATTGGCCGGCTTCAGATCGCGGTGAAGAATGCCGCGTTCGTGCGCCGCGTGCAGTGCGTCGGCAATCTGGCTCGCCAGCCGCACAGCTTCGTCTCGAGTCACCGGACCGCCGAGCGGTTCGCCCTGGAGATACTCGAGGACGAGGTAGTCGGATCCGACGTCGTAGATCTGGCAAATGTGTGGATGGTTGATCGCGGCGATGGCGCGCGCTTCGCTCTGAAACCGGGTCACATCGTCAGCGATCATCCGCTTGATTGCGACAGTGCGATTCAGGCGTTCATCGTGCGCCTTGTAGACCTCGCCCATACCTCCCGAGCCGATCAGCGATTCGATGGTGTACGGGCCGAGTCGGGTCCCAGGAGTCAGGAGCATGTGGTGAGCGCCGATTCTATCGCGAGCGATCGCCCTCACCTTCCGCCTAGGCTCCTTCGTGAACATGATCTGTCTGGGATTCGAACTCGCTGATCGACGTCAACATCTTGATAAGGCTGGCGTTACACGAAGAACTCGTGGGACGCCCTAACAAGGTCCGAAGCAAGCGCTCGAAATGGAACGTGCAACTCAATGCCTTGAATGAATTTGGAGTTGCGACGTGGAATTAGCTGGGTGTTCGGGACGATTTCCGCAACTGGCTCATCCGTACCGCGTGACCTGATCGCGTCGTCTCAGTACCGTCGCGCCGTTGAACACACGGGTTCGTTTCAGTCGTCCTGTCACAATTGCTGTGTCGTCCAGGGTGCGGAAGATCGTTTCAGGCGTGTCGTATTTTTCGAACTTCATGCGGCCCGACGTGAACATACCTACCGCATCGGCTTTCGTCATCACGTGCATTCCGGGAACGATGACGACGACGTCGTCGCTGAATATCCGATCTAAAGCCGCGGCATCGCTGCGCACGTGAGCGACATTCCACTCGGTCTCGAGACGCTCCAGCGTTTTTCGGACATCATCCTGCTCGGGCTTTGCGCCAGGCGCCTGTAGCAGACCGAACACCAGCAGCGTGAGCGTCAGCATCATTTTGCGGATCGTACGCTGGCGAGTTTGTACGCGGCGCGGAGCCAAGTAGTCAGTTGCATGTCCACGTCAGCCGGTTTCGTGAGGGGAATGTCGATGTGCCAGCGGTGAGTTGACGTCTGCTCCCGTTTTTGGACTCTCGGGCTGCGAATGTCCGTGGTGGACTTCAGCGTGAGGACCAACGACGTGCGCCTCGTCGCCACACCGGCAAACGCGGTATGCGACAAGAGATGGATCGAGGTTTTCTTCGGTTCCTCGACAACTGGACCGAAGGCGCGCGCCGCTTCGAGGAGGCGTTGGTACGTCGCGAGAACCTCAGGAGCGGACTTGGCGAAGTGCGCGTCGATACTCATTGCGACGCATTCTAACGCGACGCTAGACTGCAGCGATCGCGACGGCGAAGTAGACGAGTGAAGGACGGTACCGCGATCGAAAAGTTCTGAGTGAAATCACCCTGTGCTGCAAGTCATTGAAAACACAGGGCAAAAATCGTGGCTGAGTGTTAGGGACGATTTCCGCAACCCCCCTGGGGTGGAAGATCGCGCCGTGCTGAGGATCGGGCTTCGGGTTGTACATCGGCACAGCCTCGATCGTGAGATCGTCGATTGTGATGCGCTCACCGACGTTGTCCATCCGTTTAACGGCCATGCGCCCACTCTACAGAGTGGCGTCCGTTCTGACAACGCGAACGCGGCTTGACTGTTGCGAAAGCTGTGCGACTAACGTCTCTCTTATCGACGCGTTTCCGTAGGCCCGCGAGAAAGAGACGCGCTGATGGCTCACGACCGCGCCCGAGCCTAGCCAAAATGCCGCTTGGCGAACGCACGACCGGAGCCGGACTTCAGGTACTTCTCGAAGTGCGCCGCCGTTGATTCATCCGGAAACTCCAGCGATACAACAATGGACCAGGGTCGGTGCTGAAGCGTGTACCCGCACGGACCGTGGTTGTGCCACTCGAGCCGTTCGTCGACGTTCGCGGTGCGGCCAACATAGTGCCGCGATGGGTCGCTGTCGCTGCGGAGGATGTAGACGAATCGAGCGCCGATGCCTTGCATGTTGATACTGAGCGGCATCCTTCGCGCCAGCGAGCACTAACTAGGAATTCTCGAAGGGAAGGGATCAAATCGATCCGAAGTACGCGGATGCTGCCGTATTCGAACCGAGTGCAGTACGCGGAAACTGAAGTCCGACTTCGTCGAGACAGCCTCCGCGCGAAAGGCTCCTCGCTTCTTGTACGTCGCCGCGCGGAGCGCGGCGACCTAGCCGAAGCTCGCGCGACGCGCGAGCGAAGCTGGGTGTTCGGGACGATTTCCGCAACTGGCTCATCCGTGCGGCGTGACCTATCGGCTGCGATGGCTCACGATCCGGTTGGCGGCTTGAGGGTGGCTGGTTCTAGGTCCGCTTCACCAAACTCCCCACGTCGGTCACAAATTTTGCGAGCAGCGGCGACAGGTTGTCTTTTCTCCAGACGAGAGCCAATGGCAACGACAGCTTGAGGTCGGCGACTTTCAAGATCGCCACGCCGTCCGGACATCGCCAGCGGGCCGGTTCTATGACGAAACCCACGCCCATGCCTTGAGCGACGAGTGTCAAGATCGTCGCTTCGTTCAACGCTTCCTGAACGATTCGAGGTGATTTCAGACCGCCACGGAAACATTCGTACATCAAGCGGTCGTAGAATGCCGCGCTCTCGCGCCTCGGAAACCAGATGAAACGCGCGTCCGTCATGTCGCGCAGTCGGAGGTTCTTGATCTTAGCGAGCGGATGCGCGGCAGGAGCCGCCAATACGAGGCTGTGCAGCGCGACCGGCAATTGATCCAGCTCCCGACATGGTTTCGGCGCGTTCAACATGAACCCGGCATCCAAGCGGCCCGATCGAACGGCCTCAAGCTGGTGCAGACTCGGCAGAGGGTTCAGCTGCAGTTCCGCGTCGGGATAGCGATCTCGGAAGAGACGGAAGGAGTCGGGGACCACGCCCCGCCATGAGGTGTTCTCGGTGAACCCGACCCGCAGCGTGCCTGATTGCCCGCGCGCCACACGCTGCGCGCGCTCCGTCGCCTCGTGCACCTGGTGAAGAATTCGACGCGCCTCCTCGAGAAACAACTTGCCCGCCGCACTGATCTTCACGCCGCGACTAAGGCGATCGAAGAGCTCGAAACCGATCTCCCGTTCCAGATCCTGAATCTGTCGCGACAGCGCCGGTTGAGCCACCCGCAGGCGGAGCGCCGCGCGGCCGAAGTGTTCCTCTTCTCCAACCGCTACGAAGTAGCGAAGATGACGCAGCTCCATTCCGATACCTTATCGCGATTGGTCTGATAGGAACAATATCTTGGACGTCTGAAATGACATTTGCCAAAGTTGGGGCTCGGAAAGGATGGTGACCATGACTGCAGTGGGAAAGATGCTGAGCGCGGCTGCTATCGCGAGTATGGCGGCTTCCGCGAATGCCCAGACGCCGGCCGTCAGGAATGTCGTGCTGGTGCACGGCGCGTTTGCCGACGGTTCCGGCTGGCGCGGCGTGTACGACGAGCTGACCCGCCGCGGCTACCAGGTGACCATCGTGCAGAACCCGCTCACGTCGCTCGCTGACGACGTCGCCGCGACCAGGCGTGCCCTCGATCGGCAGGACGGCCCCGCGGTGCTCGTCGGCCACTCTTGGGGCGGAACAGTAATCACCGAAGCGGGCGTCCACCAAAACGTAGCTGCGCTGGTTGTTGTCTCCGCTCTCTCTCCCGACGCAGGAGAGACGACGGGGCAACAGTATGCGGGCTTTGCCCCCACGCCGGAGTTTGTCATCGAGACACACGAGAGTGGCTTTGGCTACTTGAGCCCGGCCAAATTCAAGGCTGGCTTCGCCCACGATGTCAGCGACGCGGAGGCGGCGTTCCTGCGCGACTCGCAGGTGCCGATCAACATGTCGGCCTTCGAGAGCAGGCTGACGAATGCCGCCTGGCGGACCAGGCCGAGCTGGGCGGTGATTGCCACCGAGGACAAGGCGTTCGATCAGGCGATGCTGCTCCACATGGCGAAGCGGATCGGCGCACGGATCACCACGGTACGGGCCAGCCACGCGCTCTTCATCACGCAGGCCAGAGTCGTTGCCGACACCATCGAGCAGGCCGCACAGGGGGCCGCCAGGGTAAGAGCATCGAAATGAACACGATCATCCCAAGCGCAACGATGCAGAGGAGAACACTCATGACGCCAGCACTACCCAAACCAATAGCCGACTATGTCGAGGCGAACGCACAACTCGATGTGGACGGCATGCTGAAGCCATTTGCTGCCGATGCGGTCCTCTCGGACAACGGCAAACGTCACGAGGGCCACGCCGAGCTGCGAACCCTGTTTGAAGACGAGGTGATCGCCGTCAAGGCGATCTTCACGCCGGATGCCGTTCGCCACGACGACGGTCAGGTCGTCGTCGAAGGCCCTGCCCATGGCGACTTCAAGGGCAGCCCGATCCGCTTCACCTATCGCTTCACGCTCGAAAACGACGCCATCAAGGCACTGGAGATCACGCTATGAACATCAAAGCTGATCCGACTGAGTTCGCTGGAAAGCGTGTGCTCATCAGCGGCGGCAGCAAGGGTCTGGGCCGCGCCACCGTCGACCGCTTCCTGGCTGGCGGCGCCCGGGTGATCACCGCCGCCCGCGAAACAATGGAGCCCATCGACGGCGTCGAGTTCGTCCGGGTGAATCTGACGACGGCGGAAGGCGGGGAGACCCTGGCCAAGGCGGCACTCGAGCGTATGGGCGGCGTCGACATCCTCGCCCACGTCGTCGGCGGCTCGGCCTCGCCGGGCGGCGGCTTTCTCGCCCTGACGGACGATCACTGGCTTGCCGAACTGAACCTGAACCTTCTGGCCACGGTCCGCCTTGATCGCCTCTTGGCTCCGCAGATGATCGAGCGGGGCGCCGGCGCGATTGTGCATGTCACGTCTATCCAATCGATCATGCCGCTTCCCGAATCGACCACTGGCTACGCCGCCGCAAAGGCCGCGCTCAGGACCTACAGTAAGTCGATCTCCAAGGAGCTGGGGCCGAAGGGTGTGCGGGTCAATGTCGTCTCCCCGGGCTGGATCATGACCGAGTCGTCCGTCGACTTTCTGAAGCGTCTGCAGGCCGCCAATGGCGGCACGATCGAAGAGGCGCGGCAAGTCGTCCTTGACGGTCTGGGCGGGATCCCGATCGGGCGTGCGGCTGAGCCCTATGAGGTCGCCGACCTCATCGCCTATCTGGCCTCGGATCGCGCCGCCGCGATCCACGGCGCCGAGTTCATCATCGACGGCGGCACCGTCCGGACCGTCTGAGGTCATCGCCCCGGCGTTCGATGAGTGGTTCAGCGGCGCGGATGAGCGGCACAGCATCCACGAGGACTCACGCCGGATTACAGAGGATCCAGTGTTGTCCATCTTGTGTTGCACAAACGAGGAGGCGCTTGAGGCGATTGTTGAGCGGGACGAGGGGCGAGCGTACCGAAGATCAGACCGGCGAAAGGACTAGATCACGATCGCTCGCTCTAGACGCTATCAGGCGTCAACGACTTAGGCTCTGGAAGTTCGATAGCGAGAAATGGCCTGTTCTGCAAATACTTGAAAGGAATAGCTTTAGAGTGTACCCAGGTGTTCGGGACGATTTCCGAAACTGGCTCATCCGTGCGGCGTGAGCGTCGAGTCGCCCAAGTCGGGCGATTCCCCAGAATGGATTCATATAGGGGCGCGGGAGTTTGTAGGCAAGTCGCGGGCCTTAAAGCCGCTGATTCTCTGGTCATCCGACGAGCCGGAGCGTGGTGATGAGGGCAGTGAGAGCGGCGGGCTGTTGCTTGCGAGTCGGGTAGTACAAGAAGAAGCCAGGAAACGCGGGACACCAATCCTCGAGCACGCGGATCAACGCGCCACTCTCGAGGTGTTCGGCGATGCGATCCTCCGTAACCCACGCGAGGCCCGCTCCCTCAAGCGCAGCTTGAATCACGAGATCAACATCATCGAGGAGGAGCGAGCCATGGACGGCGATCGTGAGCGAATCGTCGCCCTTGTCGAGCTCCCATTTGTAGACACTCTCGCCGCGGTGCCGGAAGCGGATGCATTGATGGCTCAGCACGTCTCGAGGCGACGCCGGCTTCGGGTGTGATTCGAAGTAGGCGGGGGCGCCAACGACGGCTGGTCGGAGGTCCGGCGACACCCGAACGGCCACCATGTCCTGCGCGATGTATTCCCCGAATTGAATCCCGGCATCGTAGCCGGCCGACACAAGATCGACCCGGGTATCGTCGGAGGTAATCTCAAGCTCAACGCCCGGGTAATCGCGCACAAACTGCCCCAGCTTCGGCCCGATGACGGTCTTGGTGGCGACGCGGGGACACAAGAGCCGGACCCGTCCGACGGGCGTCGACTGAAGCCCGGACAACGTCGTCAGCACGCCGCGAATATCCGAGAGCGCTGGACGAAGTTGCGCCAGCAACTGCTCGCCGGCATCGGTCGGTGACACGCTCCGCGTGGTGCGCGTCAGCAGGCGCACCCCGATCTGCTCCTCCAGCCGCCGGATCGCATGACTCAGCCCTGACGTGGAGATGTTCAGGCGCTTAGCGGCCTTGGTGAAGCTCCGCTCATCCGCGACAGCCAAGAACGCCGACAAAACGCTGAGTTCGTCGCGCACGATTATTCACTCCCAGTCAACAGCCCTTGCACATTGTACCGGCTACTCAGAGTCCGCAAGGAGAGCTAACCTGTTTTTGCGAAGGAAATTAAATTTTCCTGACGGGCAAAGACGGTTCGCATTGTTCAGTTGGAAGGGCCCGCCAGCTAAGAGATGAGGAGTAGAGCGATGGAAGCCGCTGTTCTTTACGGCGCCCGTGACGTGCGGTTCGAGGATCGTCCCGAGCCGACCGTCATCAAGCCTACAGACGCCGTCATCCGCCTGCCGTTCACGTGCATTTGCGGGTCGGACCTGTGGCCGTACCGCGGCATTCAACCGGTGTCGTCACCGGCGGCGATGGGCCACGAGTACTGTGGGTTCGTCGAAGAGGTGGGACGCGACGTCACGTCGGTCAAGCCTGGGCAGTTCGTGATCGGCTCCTTCTTCGCCTCCGACAACACGTGCCCGCACTGCCGGCACGGATATCAGACGTCCTGCCAGCGCTTCGAACCCGTCGTTGGCGCACAGGCGCCGCACATGCGCGTGCCCCTCGCCGACGGCACGCTCGTCGCGACTCGCGACGTCCCCGGCACCGACATGATTCCCAGCCTGCTCGCGCTGTCCGACGTGATGGGCACGGGCTGGTTTGCGGCCGACGCCGCCAGCGTGAAGCCGGGTGCGACGGTGGTCGTCGTCGGTGACGGCGCGGTCGGATTGCTCGGCGTGCTATCGGCGAAACAGATGGGCGCCGAGCGCATCATCGCAATGAGCCGGCATGCCTCACGGCAACAGCTCGCCCGCGAGTTCGGTGCCACGGACATCGTCACTGAGCGCGGCGAAGAGGGCGTCGAGCGCATCAAGCAGCTCACGAAGGGCGTCGGCGCCGACTCCGTCCTCGAGTGCGTGGGCACGCAGGAGTCGATGATGCAGGCCATCAAGGCCGCGCGGCCAGGCGGGTCGGTGGGTTACGTCGGCGTGCCGCATGGGGTGGCGCTGGATGGTCAGCAGCTGTTCTTCTCGCATGTCCGTCTGCACGGCGGTCCCGCGCCGGTTCGCAGGTACCTGCCGAAGCTGATCGATCTCGTCTTCAACGGCACGATCAATCCCGGCAAGGTGTTCGATCTGGTGCTGCCGCTGGCGCGAGTCGCCGAAGGCTACCGCGCGATGGACGAGCGTCGGGCGATCAAGACGCTGCTGCAAGCGTAGTTGCCGAACTTCGAATATGCGGAGATTTGACATGAACAAGAACACTCGCACTCGACACGTTGCGGAATCGCCGGTCGGCCGCGACGTCGACCGCCGCAGCTTCTTGAAGCTGACGGGCGCGGGTCTCGTCGCGGCTCTGCCTATCAGTGGCGCACCGTGGAGGGGACCGGCAGCGGCGCAATCAACGCAAAGCGTCAAGCGGGAGGCATTCGGAATGAAAACTCGGAAATTGGGAAGCTTGCAGGTGTCGGAGATTGGCTTCGGCAACATGACGCTCAGCGGCGGCCACTACGGGCCGGGCGTTGACCGGGCCCAGGGCATCCGTCAGATTCGCGATGCCCACGAGCGGGGCGTCACGTTCTTCGACACGGCGGAAGTCTACGGTCCATATGTCAACGAGGAATTGGTGGGCGAGGCCCTCGCACCGGTCCGCGACAAGGTGGCCATCGCGACCAAGTTCGGCTTCAAGATCGATGGCACGAACGGGTTAGACAGCCGCCCGGAGCGCATCCGGCGCGTCGTCGACGAATCGCTGAAGCGACTCAGGACCGATCGCATCGATCTCTACTATCAACATCGGGTCGATCTCACAGTGCCAATCGAAGACGTGGCCGGCACCGTCAAAGATCTGATCAAGGCCGGGAAGGTGTTGCACTTCGGCCTTTCGGAGCCGAGCGCGAAGACCATTCGTCGCGCGCACGCGGTTCAGCCGGTTGCCGCGATCCAGACCGAATACTCGCTCATCGAAAGAAGCGTGGAGCACAACGGAGTGCTTCAAGCGTGCGAGGAGCTTGGAATCGGCTTCGTTCCATGGGGACCGCTGGGACAGGGTTTCCTTCCCGGGACAATGGACGTGAACGCACAGTCCACCTTCGACCCGAAGAACGATCTGCGAGCGACGTTCCCGCGTTTCTCCCCCATGGTCATGACGAACAACCAGCCGATCATCGAGCTGCTGAGGACGTTCGGTGCCAAGAAAGGCGCGACACCCACCCAGATCGCGT
>Ga0209382_10011102_pt1 | contig 11198 bp, 7 predicted proteins | sample SoiMetdeltSBSDD5_FD_187599 | JGI IMG/M metagenome (GOLD analysis project Ga0209382, IMG submission 187599) | Bulk soil microbial communities from a Populus tree surrounding site in Tennessee, USA - Soil MetaG P. deltoides SBSDD5 (SPAdes) (version 2) | ecosystem: Environmental > Terrestrial >...
AAAGGCGGGTTGGGCCGGTCCGCCTCGTAGACGCCCCAGCTCACGGGGGCGTTGCCGACGCGCATCATCGTGGATTCCTTGGGCAATCGGATAGCCGCGCCGACGAATTCACTTCGGCGGCGCGGCGAGGGTCCGGGGGGCGTTGCGCAACGCCCCCCGGCATTAGTTACTAGAACCCGAACCTGACCGAGAGCTGCATCACGCGGGCATCGCCGGCCAGGGACGAGATCGTACCGATGACGGTGGCGTCGGTGACGTTGCGGTTGGGCAATCCGAAGTTCGTGGTGTTGAAGACGTTGAACACGTCCCAGCGGACCGTGGCCTGGACGCGGTTGGAGAGCCGGAACGCGCGGGCGAGGCTCGTGTCGAAGCTCTGCCAACGGGGTCCGCGGAGCTGATTGCGCTGCTCGTTGCCGAAGGTGCCGGAAGGGACGGCCTGGAACGCCGCCGGATTGAACCACTGCTCGAACGTCTTCGGGCCCTCCGGATCGCCGACCAGGTTGGGCAGGCCGGTCATGTTCAGGGCGACGTTGTTGCCGCTCTGATTCACGGTGAACGGCCGGCCGGAGCGCAGGGCGTAGATACCCGACAACGTCCAGCCGCCGAGAACGGCGCGGCCGACGCCGGAATCGAGCCACTTCTTCCCGTTGCCGAACGGCAGCTCGGCCACGAAGTTCACGGCCAGGCGATGCCGTACGTCGTAGTCGCTGGGGCCGAACCATTCGTCGAGGTCGCGCGAGTTCTGGGGGAACGAGTTGGAGCCCTGGGTGGTCAGGTGCTCGGAGGTGTTGTCCTTGGAATCACCCAGGGTATAGGAGACGCCGAACCCGAAGCCGTTCGTGAAGCGCTTCTCCAGCCCGAAGTCGATGCCCTTGTACTCGGAGCGGCCGTTCTGCTCGCGCCACTCGATGAAGCCGTAGTTCGGGTAGGGCAGCGCTCCGAGGGCGTTGCGCGCGCCCGGGGCGTTGGGCAGGTTCTGGTTGAGGTTCACGAGCGAAGCCAGGTCGCTCCCCTTCGTCCACACGCCGTCCACGGAGAGCACTACGTTGTTGACGACCTCGCGCTGGAAGCCGATGCTCGCCTGCTGGATCGTCGTCTTCGGGGCATCGTTGGAGACGGCGCGGATACGGACGCGCCGCAGGTCGCCCGCCGCCGGATCCAGGTTGAGAGGGTTCAGGAAGCCGCTCGGGAACCCGGTCTGGAGGAGGAACAGCGGCGACGTGCTGGAGCTGCTCACGTTGTTGTTGATGAGGCCGGGCGGGTTGAGGGCGAGCTGGTCCTCGCTGCCCACGCGGTCGAACAGGTTGTAGAAGACCCCGTAGCCGCCACGCACCAGCATCCGGTCGCTCAATTTGTAGACGAAGCCCACGCGGGGGGCGAAGTTGTTCCGGTCCGGCTTCACCAGCCCCCGATCCTCCAGGGAGCCGTCCCTGGCCAGGATCACGCCACCCGTGGACGGGATGAAGTTGAGCTGGTGGTTGTCCGCCTCCATGGCCGGGGTGATGAAGTCGTAGCGGAGGCCCAGGTTGAGCGAGAGCTTGGAGTTCACCTTCCAGTCGTCCTGGAGGAAGAACATGCTGGCCCAGTGGCGCTGGTCCACGGGGAAGACGTTGGACAGCATGAAATCGGACACGTAGCCGAGCAGGTAGTCCCCCAGGGGCTGGCCCGTGAACCGGTTGCGGAAGCGGAGCGCGCCCCGGGTCGCCGGGACGTCCAGGTACTGGTTCTTCATGATGATGACGTCGGCGCCGACCTTGAACGCGTGGTTGCCCCTTAGCCACGACAGCGTGTTGATCAGCTCGTACTGGTTCGTGTGCTGGAACTTCGGCAGGAAGTCCGGCGAGCCGAGGCGGCCGAGTCCCGATCCCCCGAAGAAGCCATCGATCGTGATCCCGGGCAGGCCACCCGCCACCACGGGGTCGGTGATGCTGTTTCGGATCAGAGCGGCCCCCGTCGGCTGGAGGCCGAAGGCCTGGTGCACGGCGTCGGACTTTGCCTGCTGCCAGTTGAACCGGAACTCGTTGACGACGGTCGGGCTGAAGATGCGCGTCCAGCCCGCGACCACGCCGTTGGTCTTGATCGTCTGGTCGCCGAAGGCAGAGGTGCCGGTGCCGTCGAGCAGGCCCCCGAAGGCGCCCGGGATGTTCCGCTGGCGGTTGGACCAGATGTAGCGGGCAAAGACGTTGTCGTTCTGCGAGAGCTTGAAGTCGAGGCGGCCGAGCACGCGGTCGGAGTCGTCGGTGAGGTCGGGGGCGCGGAAGAAGTTGTTCGCGCCCGCCTGGTTCGGCAGCGGCACGAGGGCGAGGATCGCGGCCGCCGCGGGGTCGATGCGGTTGGCCGGGATCGTGTTGTTCGGGAAGGGCTGGCCGGTCAGCGGATCGCGGACGACCGCGCTCCCGAAGATGCCCTGGCGCTGCGCCTCCGTCGGCACGTTGGTGACGCGCGTGACGCCGCGGGTGATGCGGGTGCCTTCGTAGTCGAGGAAGAAGTAGGCCTTGTCTTTCAGGAGCGGCCCCCCGAGGTTCCCGCCGAACTGGTTCTGGTCGTTGGACGGCTTCGGCTGGTTGGCGCGCTTCGAGAGGAAGTCATTCGAGTCGAGTTTCGCGTTACGGTAGAAGTCGTAAGCGGTCCCGTGGAACTCGTTGGTGCCGGACTTCGTGGTCACGCTGATGGCGGCCCCGGGCGAGCGGCCGTACTCGGCCGAATAGGGGCTCGTCACCACCTTGAACTCCTGGATGGCGTCGACGGACGGCCGGTTGACCTGGCTCGTCAGCTCCTGGACGTTCTCCGAGATGCTGTTGTTGTCCACGCCGTCGAGGAGGAAGTTGTTCTGGAGCGAGCGCGCGCCGTGCACGTTCACGCCGCCCGTGCGCCCGAACGAAGTGCCGCCGCCCTGCTCGGTGAAGCGGTCACCCTGCACGCCGGGCACGAGCGCGAGCAGGTCGTCCCAGTTGCGGATGGCCAGGGGCAGGTTCGCCACCTTGCCCTGGTCCATCACCGTCCCCAGCGCGGATTGCTCGGTGTTGAGGAGCCGGCGCGCCTCGACGACGACCGTCTCCGTGGCTCCGCTCACGCCGAGCGTGAAGTCGACGCGGCCCCTCTGACCGATCTCCAGGATCACGTTGTGGGTGGACTTCTGGAAGCCGGCCAGCTCCGCGGAGACGACGTATCGGCCCGGGATCAGGCTGAGGACGAGGTACGTGCCCTCCGCGTTCGTCGTCGTGGTCGACGGCGCCTGGGGCCCGGTGACGGTCACGGTCGCGCCGGGAACGACCGCTCCCGACGAGTCCTTCACCGTGCCCGTCAAGCTGGCACGGTCCACCTGTGCCTGAGCGGTGCCGGCCGCGAATAGGAACGTTCCAATCAGTACGTAGAGCAGTCGCCTCATCATTCACTCCTCAGTAAGAGCGAGGGGGTGTCGCCGGCTGACCGATGCGGAAGGAAACCAGTGGGACCATCGGCAAATCGGCAGGGACAGTACCCCCCGTCCTCGATCGTTGTCAAGGCGCGGCGGCCCGGCGCCCCGTCTGCGTGTCGAAGAAGACGGCCCGCGCGAAGTCGGGCCGCAGCCACACCGCGGAGCCCGTCTCGGCCGTCCGGTCGGGCGCGGTCCGCGCGGTGACGCGCTCTCCCGCACAGTCCAGGATCAGCACCGTCTCGCTGCCCATCGGCTCCACGACGCGGACCCGTCCTTCGACGTGACCGGGACCGGGGGCGTTGGACACGGCCACGTCCTCCGGCCGCACGCCGACCTCGACGCGTCCCAGGCCGGCCACCAGCGTCGCCACCTCCTCGGGCACGGCCATCTCCGCTCCCAACACCTTCACGAGGCCCGTCCCCCCGCCGGCCGTGGCCGGCCAGAGGTTGATGGCTGGGCTGCCGACGAACGTGGCCGCGAAGCGGGTGGCCGGGTGGCGGTAGAGATCGAGTGGCGTCGCCACCTGTTCGATCGTCCCCGCCCGCAGCAGGGCCACCCGGCGGCCCAGGGTCATGGCCTCGCCCTGGTCGTGCGTGACGTAGAGCGTGGTCGTGCCCAGCTCCTGCTGCAGGCGCTTGAGCTCTCCGCGCGTCTGCACGCGGAGCTGCGCGTCCAGGTTCGAGAGCGGCTCGTCCATCAGGCACACCGCGGGCGCGCGCACGATGGCGCGCGCGAGCGCCACTCGCTGCTGCTGCCCTCCCGAAAGCTGGGCCGGGCGCCGATCGAGCAGGGGCTCCAGTTCGAGGCGCGCCGCCGCCTTGCGCACGCGTGGATCGATCTCGGCGGGGGCGACGTGACGCGCGCGCAGGGGGAACGCGATGTTCTCGAACACGGTCAGGTGCGGGTAGAGCGCGTAGTTCTGGAAGACCATGGCCACGTCGCGCTCCGCGGGGGGAAGGTGCGTGACCTCGCGCTCGCCGATCCAGAGGCGGCCCGTGTCCACCGTCTCCAGGCCGGCCAGCAGGCGCAGCAGGGTGGTCTTGCCGCAGCCGGAGGGGCCGAGCAGCACCAGGCACTCCCCCGCCTCGACCTCCAGGTCGATCTCGTGCAGCGCGGCCGCCTCGCCGTAGCGCTTCGCGACCTTCTCGAACCGCACGCGCATCGGGCGGGGACTCTCCCTCGTTTGCGCGCTCGAGGCAAGTCTTCGATACTCCAGTCCCTTCCCATGACACCGGCGACTCCGCTCCTGGAGGTACGCGCTCTCGCGAAGCGGTTCGGGGCCCAGGTCGCCCTCCAGGACGTCTCGCTGGAGATCGCCGCGGGCGAGATCCACGCGCTGGCGGGCGAGAACGGGGCCGGCAAGTCCACGCTGACTGCCATCCTTTCCGGCGCGCTCGCCCCCGACGAGGGCACGATCCTGTGGGAGGGACGGCCGGTGGTCCTGCCCGATGCTCGCGCCGCGCAGGCCCTCGGCGTCAGCATCGTGCACCAGGAGCCGCAGCTCGTGCCCAGCCTCAGCGTGGCCGAGAACATCGGCCTGGGCCGGCTCCCCCATCGCGCGGGACCGATGCGGCTCGTCGACGCCGGCGCCATGCGGGCGGCCGCGCGCGCGGCCCTGGACCTGCTGGGGGTGGCCGTGCCCGTGGATGCGCCCGTGGGCGCCATCGGCGCCGCCCAGCGGCAGCTCGTCGCCATCGCGCGGGCCCTGCACTTCGGGGCGCGCCTGATCATGCTGGACGAGCCGACCTCGTCCCTGTCCCTGGGCGAGGTGCAGGCGCTGCTGACGAGCCTGCGCGCCCTGCGCGCGCGCGGCACCACCCTCGTCTACATCTCGCACCGGCTGGAGGAGCTGCGCGCCCTCGCGGATCGCGTGACCGTCCTGCGCGACGGCCGCGTGGTCACGACCGCGGCCATGGCCGCGATGAGCAACGAGGCGCTCATCACCGCCATGTCCGGCCGCGAGCTGGCCGCGGACCTCCAGGGGGGCCCGCCGCCGCCGGGCCGGGAGCCGTGCCTGCGCGTGCGCGGTCTGGCCCAGGCCGGGCGGCTGCACGACCTGACCCTCGCCGTGCGCGAGGGCGAGGTCGTCGGCCTGGCCGGACTCATGGGCTCCGGGCGCTCGCGCGCCCTGCGCACGATCTTCGGCGCCGACCGGCGCGACGCGGGCACGGTCGAGGTCCGCACGGGCGAGGGATGGCGGGGAGTGCACGACGTCGCGGGCGCCATCGCCGCCGGCATGGGCCTCGTGCCCGAGGACCGGCGCGCGCTCGGCCTCGTCTTCACCGCCACCGTCGGCGACAACATCGGCCTGCGCACGCCGCCGGACGGGCGCCGCTGGGGATTCCTGCGCACGCACGTGCTGCGCGCGGTCGCGGAGGCGGCGCTGGCCCGGCTGCGCATCAAGGCGCGCGGCATCGACGCTCCCGTGCGCACGCTCTCCGGCGGCAACCAGCAGAAGGTGGTCCTCGGCCGCTGGCTCCGCGACACGCGCGTGCTCCTCCTCGACGAGCCGACGCGCGGCGTCGACGTGTCCGCCAAGGCGGAGATCCATCGCCACCTCCGGGAGCTGGCCGCGTCGGGGATGGCGCTCGTCGTCGCCTCCTCCGAGATCCCGGAGCTGCTCGCGCTTTCGGACCGCATCGTCGTCATGCGCCAGGGGCGCATGGTCGGAGAGCTCGATCGCGCGCGGGCCACTCCGGCCGAGATCCTCTCCCTGGCCACCGGGGCCACCGAGACGCGCGCGTCGTGATGCGCACGCCCTGGTGGCAGAGGCTGGCCCCGCTCCTCGGGCTGTTCCTGCTCTGCCTCGTCCTCTCCCTGGCCTCGCCGCATTTCCTCACCGTGGACAACCTGCTCAACGTGCTGCGCCAGTCCGCCATCAACGCCATCCTCGCCCTGGGCCAGCTCGTGGTGATCATCACCGCCGGCATCGACCTCTCGATCGGATCGGTGGTCGGCCTCACGATCGTGATCCTGACCCTCCTCATGCGCCACGGCGTGTCCGCGCCCCTGGCCGCGCTCCTGGCCCTGGGCGTGGGCACCCTGATCGGGCTCGCGAACGGACTCCTCCTCACCCGCCTCCGTCTCCCCCATCCCTTCATCTCGACGTTGGGCACGCTCAACGTCGCGCGCGGGGCGGCCCTCCTGCTGGCCGGAGGCGTGCCGATCAGCGGGCTGCCCCCGCGCTTCCGCGAGGTGGTGGCGGGCTCCCTCGCCGGGATTCCCATGCCGGTCGTGATCGCGGCTCTCGCCTACCTGGTCACCCACGTCTTCCTCAGCCGGACGGTGTACGGGCGCGACCTCTACGCGATCGGGGGCAACCGCGAGGCGGCACGGCTGTGCGGGATCCCGGTGGACCGCCGTCTCAACCTGGCCTACGCGCTCAGCGGCGCCGCCGCCGGCCTGGCCGCCATCGTCCTGGCCGCGCGCATGAACTCGGGGTTCCCGCTGGCGGGGACGGGGGCCGAGCTCGACGCCATCGCCGCCGTCATCATCGGCGGGGCCAGCTTCTTCGGGGGCGTGGGGACCGTGGGCGGCACCCTGATCGGCGCGCTCATCATCGGCTTCCTGCGAAACGGGCTGAACCTGCTCGACGTCTCCGCGTTCTGGCAGATGATCGTGATCGGTGTCGTGATCGTGGTGGCGGTCTGGATCGACGTGCTGCGTCAGCGCGTGGGGAGGGCGGCGTGAAGCGTGAGAGAGAGACGGGCGTCCGGTGGGCGGCCGCCCTCGTGGCCGCGGGGGCGCTTCTCGGCTGCAGCGGCGCGAGCCGGAGCGAGAAGGCCGGCCCCGCGGCCAGCGGGGCGCCGCCCAGCGCGATGGAGATCGCCCTGGTGACCAAGGCCATGGACAGCGAGTTCTGGCTCGTCCTGGCCGACGGGGCCAAAGCGGCGGCGGCCGCCCGTCCGGGAGTGAAGCTGTCCATCGTCGCCCCCGACCGCGAGATCAACATCGACCAGCAGGTCTCGATCCTCGAGGACCAGACGCGCAAGGGCGTGAAGGCCCTGGTGGTCTCGCCGGCGGGATCGGCCCAGATCCTCTCCGCCCTCGAGCAGGCCCACCAGCGCGGCGTGCCCGTCATCCTCGTCGACACCGATGCGCCGTTCGACAAGAAGGTGACCTACATCGGGACGAACAACCGGCGCGGCGGGCAGCTCGCGGCCAAGGGCCTCGCGGAGGCGATCGGCGGCGGGCCGGCCGAGGTGGCGCTCATCCACGGCGTGCCCGGCAACGAATCCCAGGACGAGCGAGCCCAGGGGTTCATCGACGCCCTCGCCTCCGACTACCCGAAGCTCAAGCTCGTGGCCCGCCAGCCCGGCAACAGCGAGCGGGCCCTGGGCCTCACGGTCATGGAGAACATCCTGACCGCGCACCCCGGCATCAAGGGTGTCTTCGCCACCAACGACCAGATGGCCCTGGGCGCGATGGAAGCGCTGGAGGCGCGCTCGCTGCGCGGCCGGATCAAGATCATCGGCTTCGATGCGACGAAGGAGGCGGTGCAGGCCACCGTCGACGGGCGTCTCGCCGGCAGCGTGGCCCAGAATCCCTTCCTGATGGGCCAGCGCGGGGTGGAGGCGGCGCTGGACACGCTGGACGGCAAGCCCGTCGAGAAGCGCATCGACACCGGCACCGAGCTCGTCACCGCCGCCAACGCCGCGAAATACCTGAAGTGATGATCGGCGCCCTCGCTCTCGTCGCGGCCGCGCTCTGGGACCGGCCCTTCACGGTCGAGCGCCCGGGCGAGGTGACGGCGACGGTCACCGCGCGCTGCGGTGGATGCTCCTGGGCGTCGCCGGCGCGGACGGGCGCCATGCTCGTCCTCGAGGTCGACGGACGCTACGCGCAGCATTTGCCCGTGACGCGCGGGGAAGGGCCCGCGGACTACGCGGTGCTCCTGGGACGGCTCGGGGCAGGCGCGCACCGCCTGGCCATCCGCCTCGACCGCAAGTGGACGCCGCGCGCCGTACGTGACGTCGCCATTCCCGACGTCCGCATCGCGACCGTCGGCGCGGACGCCCCGGAGCTGCGCGCCCTCGCCTTCGCGCCCGTCCTGCACCCGCGCCCGAACGAGCTGGGCCGCTTCACCGACGTACCCCTCGTCATGTGGTACGAGACGGACGCGACGGACGGCGGCACGCGGATCCGCTACTCCGTGATCTTCAGCAACGAGGACGGCGGCACGCCCGCGGACCGGCTGCTCGCGACCTGGGGACGCCTCACCGACATCGAATACGTGCTGGGCATCGCGTTCGACCGCAATGGCGGTGTGCGCGAAGCGACCTACCAGGCCAAGGACCACAAGATCCTGCCCTACCGGGCCCTGGTGCCCGGACGCCACCCCGCGCTCTGGGTGGTGACGGACAACAACATGGTGAGCGAGCGCGGCGCCACGCGGCCCGTCTTCGCCCCGGCGCCCATCCCCTTCGACCTGGCCGCGACCTCGCGCGAGGCGGTCATGGACGCACAGCCCTGGACGTACGAGGTGAGCTCGCAAGAAGCGCTGCGGGAAGGCCGCGTCACCGAGAACCCGGCCGCGGGCTCGCATCGCATCTTCGATCCCCGGCGTTACGTCTACCTGGAGGCCTGCGCGGAGACGCGCGACGCCGCCCTGACCTTCGGCGTCGCCGTGGACGGCCGCGACGGCCTCCGCTGGTCCGAGTCCGACGCCGGCCAGAAGGAGTACCGGATCATCCGGCAGGCGAGCGAGTTCCCCAACGGCTGCTTCCGCGGCGCCGCCGCCCTGCCCGCGGACGCGGCGGACGCGCCCCTTCGCGCTCTCCGCTTCCGCGCCTACACGCGGCGGACACGCGAGGGCGAGCCGCCCATTCCGGCCGGCAGCGCCGCCGCCACCGTCCTCCGCGTGAACAAGGCCTTCCGCCTCGGCCCCGACTTCCGGCCCGGTCCCTCGCTCTTCGAATGGAAGGGCGTGCTGCCTCTCGAAGTGGACGGGCCCGCGCGCGAGATCGCGGTCACCGCGTCCTCCGCGCCTTGAGCCGCACGGGCGCGGGGTCTAGACTTCCGCCCCCGGGAAAGGAGACCCCATGCTGCGTGGTACGGCGCGCGAGGCGGCCGCGGAGTTCCTCGGCACCGCCGTCCTCATTACGTTCGGATCGGCGGTGGTCGCGCAGGTCGTCCTGAGCGGCCAGTCGCACGGCGGCTACCTCTCGATCAACATCGCCTGGGGCCTCGCGGTGACGATGGGGGTCTACGTGGCGGGCGGCGTCTCCGGTGCCCATCTCAATCCCGCGGTCACCCTGGCCGTGGCCGTGCACCGCGATTTCCCCTGGAGCAAGGTGCTCCCGTACGTGGCGGCCCAGATCGCGGGGGCCTTCACGGGGGCGGCCGTCACCTTCCTGACCTACCGCGCCGCCTTCGACCGCTTCGACGGCGGCACGCGCCTGGTCACGGGTGCCAAGGCCACGGCCGGCATCTTCGCGACCTATCCCCAGGATTTCCTGCGCACGTTCCCCGACGGCCTGATCGACCAGATCGTGGGCACGGCCTTCCTGATCGCGATGATCTTCGCGCTCACGGACCAGAAGAACCTCGCCCCCGAAGGCCGGCTGGTGCCCATCCACTTCGGCCTCCTGGTGGTGCTCATCGGTATGACGTTCGGCTTCAACGCCGGCTACGCGATCAACCCCGCCCGCGACCTGGGACCGCGGCTGTTCACGCTCGTGGCGGGCTGGGGCGGCGAGGTCTTCCGCGCCGGCAATCACTGGTGGTGGGTGCCGATCGTGGGACCGCTGGTGGGCGGCGTCCTCGGCGGCGCGATCTACGACCAGCTCATCGGCCGCCATCACCCGGCGGAAACGAAGGCACGGGAGGCGGCGTGAGCAAGTACGTCCTCGCCCTGGACCAGGGCACGACCTCGAGCCGCTCGATCCTCTTCGGCCGCGACGGGCGCGCGGTGGCGACGGCGCAGCGCGAGTTCCCCCAGATCTTCCCCGGGCCCGGCCTCGTGGAGCACGACCCGGAGGCCATCTGGTCGTCGCAGCTGGCCACGGCCAAGGAGGCCATGGCCAAGGCGGGGGCGAGCGCGAAGGACATCGCCGCCATCGGGATCACGAACCAGCGCGAGACCACGATCCTCTGGGACCGCCACACGGGCAAGCCGGTCGCCAACGCGATCGTCTGGCAGAGCCGGGTGAGCGCGCCCATCTGCGAGAAGCTCAAGGCCGACGGCAAGGAGGAGACGTTCCGCTCGCGCACCGGCCTCGTCGTGGACGCCTACTTCTCGGGCACCAAGATCAAGCACCTGCTGGACACGGTACCCGGCCTGCGCGCGCGCGCGGAGAAGGGCGACGTCCTCTTCGGCACCGTGGACACGTTCCTCCTCTGGCGGCTGACGGGCGGGCGCGTGCACGTCACCGACCCCAGCAACGCGAGCCGCACGCTCCTCTACAACATCAACTCCATGCAGTGGGACGACGAGCTGCTCGCCATCCTGGGCGTCCCGCGCGCCCTGCTGCCCGAGGTGAAGAGCTCGAGCGAAGTCTACGGACAGACGGAGGCCGATCTGTTCGGGGGCGCCATCCCGATCGCCGGCGACGCCGGCGACCAGCAGGCGGCCACCTTCGGGCAGGCCTGCTTCACGCCGGGCTCGGCCAAGAACACGTACGGCACGGGCTGCTTCATGCTCCTCAACACCGGCAGCAAGCCCGTGGCATCGAAGAACGGCCTGCTCACCACCGTGGGCTGGAAAGTGGGTGGCAAGGTCACGTATTGCCTCGAAGGGTCCGTGTTCATCGCGGGCGCGGTCGTGCAGTGGCTGCGCGAC
>Ga0209382_10011107_pt1 | contig 11195 bp, 5 predicted proteins | sample SoiMetdeltSBSDD5_FD_187599 | JGI IMG/M metagenome (GOLD analysis project Ga0209382, IMG submission 187599) | Bulk soil microbial communities from a Populus tree surrounding site in Tennessee, USA - Soil MetaG P. deltoides SBSDD5 (SPAdes) (version 2) | ecosystem: Environmental > Terrestrial >...
GGATCCGTGTCAATGAGTGTGACTTCACCGAAAAGATGGCGTAAAACGCCGCATATGCTTCCAGTTCGCGAACGCCAAGTAATGGTTCATTCGCAATTTTGGTGATCGTTTTTGAGCCAAGATGTTGAGCGAGGACGCGTTTAGCGCTTTCCTGGCCAGAAGCGCTTCATCTTTTATAAATGGCCGCCCTTGTGTATCTTGCAGCCGTATTCACCAAAAGTGCTGGAGTTCCAAGTAATGCTTCCAGTAATCCAGGGTTCCGGAAGAAATTTTGATTTTTGTTACAGCGGCGGCGTCAAAACGAAGCCGCTCACCTATTTAAACGGTGGATAACTAGGAAGAGGCTTCCCCCATGCGCCTTGGTCAGCGATTTTCCATCCCCCGCCCTCCTTTACCAACTCGAAAAAGCTCGTATCAACCTGCCCGTTATTGAAAATAATGACCAATTCTACTTTTGCAGCCTCACCAACAATATATTCTCTCCTGATTTCAATCGTTTTCACTCCACCTTGTTCTTTGATGTCTTCTTTGACGGCAGTTTTAAATTCTTCAAGATCGTTCCTTCCGAACCATCGCTCAGACATCTGCGCAGATGTCAATTTTGCTGCTGCCTTAAACTCTCCCTCGCATAAGTAATACATATACTCTCTGGCAATGTCAGATGGTTTCGCAGGAGAGCGGGTTACACTGCAGCACCCTAGCGTGAACCCGATCAAAACAACGATAACTAGCGCTAACCATTTGGGATCTCTTGTCTTCATTTATTCCTCCGGCCCATCTCATCTGATTCTGAAGCTGACTGACATTCTTTTTGGCGCCGCCGCTGTAACAAAAATCAAAATTTCTCCCGGAACCCCAATCCGGTCGAATGGATAGATTACCTGCCCAGTCGCCGCAAATTCCGCCGATAGTCGTCATACTTGGCCACAATGGAGCGGGACAAGTCGGGGTAATTGTGTCTGAGGGCCGAGATAGAATAGCCAACCTCTTTGGACAACCGGGTCAACGAGCGGGGCGTATTCTCATGCAAAGCTTGTCGCAGTAGTTCTCCGGCGGCTTGCATTCGTCGCTTGCAATAGTCGGCATGACGCGCTACAAGACGCTGACATTCATCTGCAAAGTGCGCACGTAAAAATCCGATCTTAAACTCCGTAAAACGCCGCGCCACGGCATTCAAAGTATGCGGCGGTTCTTCGCGCAGGGCGTCCTCCAATATTCGCCGATACTGACACAAACGCGCAGCGAGTTGTAGTTGCAGGCCATGTCGCCGTTTTTCCACGAGCGCATGGCAGATATCCGGAAAACGGCTGGTGAGAAGATACGTATTATAGCCCAAACGCTCGGCTATCTCCGTCAAAGAAGCTGGACACGGTTGGCCCAACTCCCGCTCAAGCGCTCTTTTCTGGCTCTCCTTGTTTGGCCGGGCAACTGTCGATCTACGCCAGGATTGCAGGCTGTTGCGATATCTCTCAGACGCCATATAGTTGGCAGTGAGCTTTTTGCTCAGCTCCGGGAATTTGCCTCGTAGGGTACTCCCATGTCGATAGCCTAGACTTTGCGCGACCTCGACCAGCGATGGAGGAGGAACTTCCAGCAATGCGGCCTCCATCCTCTCCCGCACTTTCTGATGAGATATAGGATTTCCCCGACAAAGATATCGGGGTTGTTTCACTTGATGCCCCATGATTTCGACTGGATGCTCCGAGACATATTCCAGAACATAAGCCGAATCTGTCAGCAATTTGAACAGCGGGACTGTAGTCAAATAACTGAGCCGGGCAAGTATCTTGAGAGGGGGGACCCCTTGTCCTTCCATCCAACTACGCATTGCCCCAACGCGCACAGCGAGCACACGCGCCAGTACGCTAGTAATGCCTTCCGTCAACAGATTGCGGCAGTGATTAATGCTGTCAGTCACATTCTGCCTTGCCGGGGCGACAGTCAGGAGTGGAGAGGCGGCGATAATCGCGCCAATGTTGCCGGCAACCCAAAGCTCATATTCCAGGTCACCGATGAGGGTACTCTTGACCTCTGTTTTTGGCGCACCCAACCATGCGTTACAGTGTGGGCACAATCCAGGGAGATAGTGCGTCAGGACCGGGTAGGCCCATTTTTTGCACTTTGGGCAGTTTTCGGTCAATGGGCACTGATGCGCCGGGCAAATTTTCACGGGCAAAACCGTCCATAATAAAGGATCGTAAGGGACGCCGCTTCCCGCGGCCTGGTCGGCATAGCATACAGAGCACCAGGCACGAATCCGTCTCTGCAGTTCTACTCGGGATACAACATCACGCCAAGGGATAAAGGTCGTCGACAAAAGCCCGGTGGACAGAGTGAGATCCTCCGTCAAGCCGACTAGCTGACAGGCAAGAGCGCTTTCGCCATTGGCGGAGCTCATTTTTTTCAGCGCACGTGACTTTAACGGCTTATTATCTGGCGCGCGTTGGCCGCGCATCATCGGCAGAAAGTACTTGATAAGCAGATCTCCCACACTCAGATGGTGCGCCTTGGCCAGGCGTGCGAGATAGCTGGTCAGGCACTCACTCCAGGCCGTCCCGATACCGATTGGGTGGATTTGATAAAGGGCACTGCGTGGCGATAGCTCAGGAAGCCCCAGTTCCCAATGTTCATAGTTCACCGGTGGACCGAATCGATGAGCTTTCAGTGGCATCTACTTTCTCCCTACCCGATCCCGGCGTGGACGTCGCTCTCCAGGGCATCTCCGAGATCGGCCTTGGCCTGTCGATGGTTGACTCTCCGCAGATGGTCTCTTCTTACTTCCGGCCTCCTTGGCAGCCGAAGTGTCATGCCGTAACCGTAATCGCAAGCTCTCGATTTCGGCCTCGGATTCTTGCAAGGCCGATTCTCCCTCCAGCAGCGTGGTCGCGATACTGCGCCACTCCGCATCGGTCAACTCGTGCCGTTTTAGGTGATCGATCGTCAGACTGTCGCAATATCCATCCAGCGCCGCATCGGCGGCTCTCGCCAACCAGCCCCTGAGAATGCCCACGCACCCAAGGCTTCGCTCCATCAAATAATCGGCGTGTTCACGCAGATCCTGCTGCTCGGGAAACGGCAGCCGCTGCTGAAAATTCCAGATGATATTTTGAAACGCTTTCACGTCGGTGGTCTGGCAGAATCTGTAACGCTCAAAATGGAAGGTCCGGCTGCGACGGCTGATTTGATCGCTGAGATTGAGTAGGAGTTGAAGTTCGTAAGTCCCGACCAGAACGTGCGTCGTGTTGGCGGTATTGGCCAGCGATTTGATCACGTCGAGGTGATCCTGAAACCTGCGTCCACCGGAAACTTTACCGAGGTGATGCGCCTCGTCAATAAAGAAGGCTGCGGGGCGCCGGCGTTTGAGGGAATCTTCCAATGTCCCGCGCAGGGCGCCGGCACTGATGCTGTTATTGATGATAGCGCTTTTACCGTGGGCTTCATGAGCAGGCCAACTCGAGTTACGCCGATGCTCAACCAAAATTTCCTCAAGCGCCTTCAATGACCGCTTGAAATGCTGCTTGAAGTCATAGTTGCCATAAATCGGCGCTTCAGCCTCGATTCCCACAACCGCCATTCTTTCTCGGTCTCGCTCCAGTTCCGCCAGCAAATCACAGGTGATTTGCTGCATGAGACGGGAAATGAGCGTGGTCTTGCCGACACCTGTCGGTCCCAGAATGAAGAGCAGCGAAGCGCCTGCGGGCTCGCGGATCGCACGCAGAACCTGCTCGTGCATGGTTTGCAGTTTGGGATGCGCCATGGTGTACAGCTTGAAACTGGCTAAACGCTCGGCGGAGGTTCGTGTCGGTCTCGATTTAGTAGCCATCATCAATAATCGGAATAGACTTCTGGGTCATCAAGTGAACTGGTGGCCTGATCAGCGCCAATTGTCGACGATGAGTCTTCAGAGTCGGTGGGTAATGAATCCCCTCCGCCGGCAGCTGAGAGGCCAGAGTTGCATGGAAGCAGCCTGTCTCCATCCATCGCCGACAAAACCTTTTTCGTCTCAATATCGCGCAACCTTTGTCCCAGAAGCGCCTCTTGCGATTCCAGGCTGGCGATGAACATAGCCAACTGTTTCGCCGAAGCTTTAGAGATCCCCACACTGCGGCTCTGCCGCTTTCGTAACTCGCTACTTGCCAGCATCATCTCCCGCTCGGTTCGGCCCCGGAAGATGTGATAATGTTCGGAATGACAGATCACCCAACTCCCTTTAACAAAAGCGTAGGCATGTCCGACATCGTATGGGTCGTAACGCACCGGCGCCTTGGTGTTCGCCACTTCGGCGTTCCGAAAGGCATTCGCCCAGTAATATCGGTTATTGATCTTGACGCCATTGTTCGGACTCACCTTAGCTACACCGCGGCGGGTGGTAGGCAGCGTGAGAATACGGAAGGCCTCGTCGTACTGAATCAGCCGATGTGATCGGCGCCCAGCCGTCTGCATTCCGTTCTCGAACGCCGCACGCGGGCTCTGTTCCAGGCCCCCGTGATAACTCGTGTCGTAAACATCATAAGCCCACTCGCATAGCCGCTCGCTGAGCGACGGTAGCGTCCAGATCGCCTGTGTCGCCGGCGCCACCGACTTGGTTACCTGCCGGACGTGTTTCGTGATCTGCGTGTTGCCTTGCAGGTTGTGAACGAATTGCTGATTGGAGATGCCGAAGAGCCGCTCAATGACCGAGCCGAATCGTGATTTGCCGGCGGGCCTGATGCGCTTCGTGCATTCTTGCGCCGCCAGCAGCGCGTCAAAATAAAGCGAATGGAAGTCCTTCCCCCCGTCCACGACGATAGTTTGCGGGAAACGATGGCGCCGGCGCACGCACTCGCGCAGGATCATCATGTTGGTGCGGTAACTCGGCGGGTCATACAACAGGAGCACGGCCAGCAGGCGCCGTGAGAAAGCGTCGGTCAAAAATGTCGCCCAGGGGCGTCCGAGGTTGCGGCGTGGCTCGGCGCAGATCAGTTCGACATCCAACTCGGTGTGATCAATGTGCGCGATCTCGAACGGGCGATCGCCGTGACGGGGAACCGTTGGACTCAACTCGTAATAAAACGGTTCGTGCGAGTAAGCGGCCCTTGCCCCTTGGCGTTTAAGAGTTTGTTCAAACTTCGGGCGACGATTGATCTCCGCGGCGAAGGTTTTATAGCTCGCCGCCTGAATGCCTTGGCACTCGCATTCCACCAGATACTGGCCGTAGACCACGAATTTGCCCTTCTGTTTGAGCGTCTCGTAGCTGTCTTCAATGAACTTATTCATCAGCGCGCGCGTGGCTTCGGGCAATCTGGGTTTGGTGTTGCCTCTGGCTCCGGGTAGTAAACCGAGGTAACCGATCCCGCGTGTTGCCTGCGCCGTGCGATATTGCATCACCCATCGTTGGCGAGTGCGGGCGGGCAGCGTCTGATCGGCCTGCCGGGAGCCATTCAAATAAGGCTCGATCATTCGATAGCGCCGCGTGGCCTCCCGCAACGCCGCCGGGCCGGCCTGGCTGATGATCTCGGATGCCTTCTCCTGCCCGGGGGGGTGTGCAGCCGGCGTGATGACCTGTAGGCTGCCTCGCTTCACGAGTTCATCAAAGACGCCGCGCGGCAATTCTCGGCAGTCCTCTTGATCATCGAGCAGGCTGACTTTGCTTTGGCCGAGATTGATGATTCGCCAACACCTGCCATCCCAGGACAATTCTATTCCCACTCTAAATTCAAAAGACGACATTCCATCGGCTGGAGAAGGAGGGCGCAGCCTGGTGATCTGAGAATAAGCGAAGGCCGTATCCTGATCGAGAAAAACATGAACGCGGTCAGGCTCTACCAGCGGGGTTGCGAGCAAATCAACGAAGACCTCATTGGTCACTAGCAGGAGATAGATTTCATCCGTCGTCGCCTTTGCGCGATTGAATAACTCACGCAGCGTCATTCCAGGGTGGGCGGCCAGGAGCGAGATCACCGACAGCTTTGCCTGTTGGCTGATCAATCGTTGCTGATCGTCCGCGCGCAGGTAGTCCTCCAGGAAACGCAAGTTCCGCTGCAGCGCCCAATTGACTTCCGCCGAGGAGCGCACCCGATAGTAGAGGCCGAACTGGCGGGCATACTCCTCGCCGGGCGGACAACGCCATCCTTGGTTATCACTGCGCACGTATCGAGCGGGCATCTTTTCTGCCAGGGCCGGCAATTCTTCTTCCATCTTCCATTCTTCCCATCCGGCGCTCTCACGCCGGAGAACGAAGAAGTCCGGCGTATGCGTGTGACCGTGATTGGTTCCGGCTTTGGTTTTGTATCGCAGAGTAAAGGGAGGCGGCTGATCCCAATACTCCCACAAATCCTCCTCGTGATATTCCATCAAGTAGATGGCTGACAGCTCATTGGTAAGGCTTTCATATTGAATGGTGTGCCCCATCTTGCGGCTGGGGAAACAACCGCGCACATTACCGCGACGGCCCTGCACGCGCCGTGCGGGATCAGAGGACCTGACCTGTCGGATCACCTGCTCGGCCTGCTCGCTGAGGCCAAGACTCTGGCGCCAATCCTGCAATTGTTGATCGTCAAGCATCCGCAAACTCCCCGGGCAGGAAACACACAACGAGATGTCTGACGCGGCCACTTGCGCGTCAGACTTCGGAAATAGAGATGTCAGTTGGGAATTGAGTTGGTAATGGTGGAACGCAGAGCGCCAAGGTGATTGCAGGGTGTGGGGACGTTATGGAAGTGATTTGATGGTCCTCTTGATAATTTTTCTACTGCGCGCCACATTTTGCTTCCAGTTTCCACTGGCCGCCATTTCATGTTTCTACCCGGGCCTCGGAAGCGTCTCGCAAGTTGTTGCTTCCCCGTGGAGAGCCCGCCATCTTTTACTTCCACCCGACGCCATCTTTTAGGTGAAGTCACAACGAACGGCTTGGCATTCGTCACGAAATGTATGAAAAAGGGCGGCCTTGGTTGAATCTGATAGAAAGTCATTTCGGAATTCAGGCTCGGCTCGGCGAATGTAGACTGACAATAAAGTTTCAAACTTGACAATAAAGTTTCAAACTTGACAATAAAGTTTCAAACTAATGTTTCAGTGATAACACACGACTATAGACTAGGCGTGTCTCTCGCCGCTAATGCGGCGAGAGACACGCCGTTCATCCTCAGCTGAACAGCGTTGCTTTCCAAGCGCGACATAAACGCAATAGATCGAGTATTTTGGCAAAGGCAGGGATACCGATCTGGCCCCGACCATGTGAGCAGTTGTGCGAAACAGTTCACTAGAATCAATAATTTACAGGTGGTTGGGTGAGCAGTTGAGCGAAACAATTGAGCGGTTTCGATAAATTCCTGCTGGTCAGGTGAGCAGTTGAGCCACAAAGGTAGCGGAGGCGATATGAGGTGAGCAGTTTAACGGAAAATTTGCGCTTCAGAGGTTTCAGTCAATTTGTGTTTGCCATCGACAGCTTCAGCTAACTTTCTGGCGCATTGAGTAACTGAAAGCGCCCGACTCTGAAGGTCACTATTGGAGAACGTCTCCCCAAAGCTCTCCAAAGCCAGAGCTAGCGCTCCATCCAACCAGTCTTTGAGAACCCCGATGCCGCTGATATTGCGTTCATAGAAATAGTTACACTCCTTTTATCACCGCGGCGCGGTGCTTCCACGCCTCGGCTTTCACACGGTCAATGAGCGCCGAGGCTGATTTGTAGGTTTCGCCCTGGCCGTTCTCCAACTGCTTCACACCTATAGATATCTCCCGCTTCAGCTCTTGGAGGCGGATGCGTCTTAATTCCTCCTGCTCTTTAAGCAATCGCAGTCCTTCGCAGATCATCTCGCTCGCAGAAGAATAGAGCCCGCTTTGCACCTTCTCGGTGACAAATACGCACCAGTCTGGCTTCCCGCAGATCCGGCAAGGTCTGCGCTGGTTGAAGCGACAGAAGGCCTTTGGGATTGATGTCGGCATGGCCTCGCCGCCAACCACATTGTTTTTCAATCGATTTGTCGTTCTCAGGCGCGTTCACTGATGATTATTTCTTCTTCTTCTTACGCCGCTCCCTCTGTCCGCCCGAGGTGTGAAACTAGCAGATCTTTTGGTCACGGATCGCTTCTCACCACTGATTACATCAAAGCTTCAATGACCGCCAGACGGTCATTACTTGGCGAACGCGAGTTTCAGCGAGAGGTAGTAAGAGAAATCGAACCTTGATCGCCGCCTCAAGGTCGCCTAACACAACGTCTTTTTTCCTCTTCTGCGTTAGCGCGTCCAATACGGCCATTATTAACGCATCTCTTTGGAAATCAGGAATCAACTGCCGCCAGAGCAGGAATATGAATTCGGAAGCGACAATAACGACAGATCGCAGTTCCGTCTGGCTATCGGCGAGCGTGTTTAGCACTACTGAAAAAGGATACTTATTGACCCATTCTGATTGTCGTGCAGCTGCAATCAGCGCTGAACCGTTGATTGAGGTATGGCGGAAGTTCAATACGGCAAGCTGGATCGCCAACCGATTGTATTCGTTCTCGTCAACTTGGTCCGCACCCAACGCATGCAGGGCGAGAGCTTGAGTCCAAAAACCTTCAACACCGAATTCGCTCGTTGCAAAGCCCCGCGTGGCAAGATCGTCGGAATACATCGGGCAGCGTTGGTCTAGGGCAATGAGTATCGTGTCAAGGAACGCCTCACCGATCACCTCTGTAAGCTGGCTGCGCCGCGGATCTCCTAACTTTGGCGCCGCACGAAGGGGTACGACCGTGCAGGTATTTCTAACCCAATCTCGTAATTCTTCCAGTCGCTTGATTTCTTGCGCGATCTCCTCTTCGGTAACCTCACGCCGGTAATAAACTTCACCCTCTTTCCAAACATTCATAAACCCCTTGGAGCCGAGACCGCGTCTTTCGGAAATTGCTTCCTGTAATAGATCAATGGTTGATTGGCTTATCAGAATCTCCGAGAATATCTTCCGTAATAGGTCTAGCGTTTGGAGGCTCCGACACGCTAAGAGTGCGGTGATGTCTATCGCAACCCGTGGATTGCTTTTTATGAGCGAAACTGCCTGTTCGCGCTCGGCGGGCATGCCCATGCAGTACCGAATGCCGAGTCGCGGGTCTCCCGCAAGACCGCTCCAAATGTCGATAACATTTTTGCCGATGAGGTTGGCGAACGTGCCAATAGTAATTCTGCCTTCAAGATACAGTTTCTCAACCTCTCTGACGCGCTTATCCCTTTGGGCAATCGGTTCCAAGAAACTTTCTAACTCTTCCTGGCTTTCTTCCTCCCCCTTATCAAGGCGAACCATCAATCTTTCCATCCCAGGCACTTGTGCAAACCGAACTGGAAATATCTCCAGGCTGTCATGCAGTGCGTAAACGTACTTGCTCTTAATCTCGATGACGGTCGCCTTTGTTTGCGAAATTGTAGACTCCGACAGGATAATTTCATCATTCACTGTTTTTCCGAGCAGCTTCGTCGCGAGCGGATCGGCGACGTTAAGCTCGCCCCTGGCGGCCGACGCGTCACTCCGGTTTTCTATGACGTACCATTTTTGTACTCCCGCATTGTCCTTGATGGAAACCGCCGTGTCTTCCGCGACGCTATCCCCCGCAAGCCAGGCGTCGAGGTCTTTTTCGCGGCTGAAGAACAGGCCTATGTATTTGAGATGAGCTTTACCCTCGTCGTAGTACGTGCGACGAAGCTCATAGGCGACTTCCAGGGAGCGCCTGGTCATGCCCCGCTCTGCGTAAATTCCCGAAAGTTGCAGACCCGTTTCCAAGTTCATCTTCTGTATGTCTATTGTGGAATTCAAAAAAGCATCGACTTGCTCAAACTCACCGAGTCGGTAGAGGGTAACCAGATGCCGTACGTGCATTGGCAGGTCGTCTGGGTAAAGCGATAGGTACTCTTCGCAGACAGCGGCCGCGGACTGGAGATCGTCGATGTCTTCGAGAATCACGACCTCGATTTGGGTAGCAAAGGGACTCCTCTTTTTGACCGGGACAGCTCTACAGGCAGCCAGGGCTTTGTCGAATTCTCCCGATCGGTAGTAGGAATACAGAAGGCGGTGGGTGACCGTGTTGTCAATCCTGATATCGGCGACTTTTTCGAGGATAGGCCATGCGTCAACGTAGCGCTCGGAAGCGTACAACTCGTCTGAAAGCTCGAAAAGATACCGTGACGGTGTTGTCTCGGAGACATAGGTAAGCGCCTCATCCAGTAGTCTCGAAGCGGTGGTAGTATCTCCGGCTGCTTTCTCGATCCTGGCAGCTTGGACAAGAGTGAGGATACCGGTCGGATCAGCGGAGCGGAGCGCCGAAGAAATTCGCCGAGCATTCTCGTACTCTTTGCGCCGTATATAGATGTCGAGTAATAAATGGTTCTCTTCAGTGCGCAGTTTCGCTGGAATTCTGTCCTTGGATAAAGAATCCTCTACTATGCGAATGGCCTCTTTATCTTTGTCCGTTTCAGACAATATGACGGCACGCAGAAGTACGGCCTCTGGTACATCAGGATTTGCTGCGATGCCGTTAAGAATCTCTATGGCTTTCTCGAATTCATTTAACCGACTCAAGAGGGCGGCTTTTTGCTTTAAGGAACCGGCGTCCTGGGGATCGATCCTGAGGGCGGAGTCGATATCGGCGAGCGCCTCATCAATGCGCCCGAGAAAGGCATACGCGGCGCTTCTGTTTACAAGCCATGACACGCGAAACTTGATCGTCTGGGTATGTGTGACGGCAGTGATCGCCTCGGTCAAGAGAGTGATGGCGCGTTCAATGTTTGCCCTATCCTCGGGACTGACCTGCCTCCCGCTTACAACTTCGAACTTGCCGGTCAGCGATTCGATGAGAGTTCCCGCCAGATTCGCCAAAAAATCAGGTCTGGTCTTATCCGACTTCTTGATAGCAACTTCCCACCAGTGAATGGAGGCTGGGAGATTTCCCCTTTCGAGAGCTTGGTGGGCTAGGGCGCATGCTATTCCTTCTGTTTCCCGCAGCGCCCTGGGGATCCGCTCAATCACCTGATCAAGGGGTGCATCGGGAGGCGCGCAATACGTCAAGACCTCATAGGCCCTTGCGCTTGCCGGATTCCGTTTAAGAACCTGGTTAACAAACGTGATGGCTTCATCGCTCTCACCCAACAAAAAATGACCGACGCCCCTATTACAGAGCGCTTTTTCATCATCGGGGTTGTACTGATGGGCTTCGATAAATAGAACCCCGGCATCGCGCACCTCGCCA
>Ga0209382_10011108_pt1 | contig 11195 bp, 8 predicted proteins | sample SoiMetdeltSBSDD5_FD_187599 | JGI IMG/M metagenome (GOLD analysis project Ga0209382, IMG submission 187599) | Bulk soil microbial communities from a Populus tree surrounding site in Tennessee, USA - Soil MetaG P. deltoides SBSDD5 (SPAdes) (version 2) | ecosystem: Environmental > Terrestrial >...
GGACAAGGAGACAGGGAGACGTTTTTCCCCTTTTCCCCTTTTCCCCTCGTCTCCCTGTCTCCTTGTCCTGTCTCTGTGCCTCTGTGTCTCTGTGGCTAATTTGTCGCTTGGTCGGGCTATGGAGCCTCAGATGAGGCGTTACGAAGACAGTCGCCTCTCGATGGGCTGCTTATACGCGGTAGTCGTTTACGGCCGGGATGAGGCGCGGCTCCGAGAGGCCGCCGCCGCCGCTCTCGATGAGGTTGACCGCATCGACCGGCTGATGAGCCATTACAAAAACGACAGCGAGCTTTCGCGCGTCAATCGGGAAGCGTCGAAAGCCCCCGTCAAGGTCGATCCCGAACTGTTCGACTTCATCACCGAATGCCTGCGTTACAGCCGCGAATCGGAAGGCGCGTTCGACATCACGGTCGGCCCACTGATGAAGGCCTGGGGATTCTTTCGAGGCGAAGGCCGTATGCCAAGCGAGGCCGAGCTGGCCGAAGCGCGAAGCCGCGTCGGCTACCGGCGCGTCATCTTGAATCAGAAAGACGGGACGATCTTTTTCGATCGAGCGGGCGTCGAGCTCGACCTGGGCGGGATTGCGAAAGGTTACGCGGTTGACCGCGCCGTGGCGGTGTTGAAGCGATACGGCGTCACGAGCGCGCTCCTCAGCGCGGGGGGCAGCACAATCTACGCCCTGGGCGCGCCCCCCGGCAAACCCGCGTGGGAGATCGAGGTTCAAGACCCAGTCGAACGTGGCAAGATCGCGATGAGAGTTCGGTTGAAGGACCGGGCGTTGTCAGTGTCAGGAAGTTACGAGAAGTTTTTTGAGCTTAACGGCGCGCGCTATTCACATGTGATGGACCCGAGGACGGGACGGCCTGTTCAGGGCGTTCTGAGCGTTGCGGTCGTAACTGATGACGGGACGAGTGGTGACGCGCTCGACAACGTTTTTTACGTCCTAGGAGCCGAACGCGGCAGAGCCTGGTTGAGCAAGTTCCACGCGAGTGAGGTAATCTTCTTCCTGCCCGATTCGCGCAAGAAGTGGAAAATGGTACGCGTTCAAAGTTTATCCGGGGTAACGCCCAATTCGCGCAACCTGGCGGCGAAGCAGATTGGTCGCCTGACTAAAAACACGGAGGATTCATGTCTGAAAAGACTCCTACAATGGAAGAATGGGGAAGGCTCTATGCGGCCGCCGGGCGAGTGAAGGAGATGGCGCCCTGGAAGTGGATGATGGAATACAACGTCTTCGGAGTGCGCAACCCGGAAAGGGATGAGGTCGGGTTCGTAAGCGTGATGGGCTCCGGGGGAGAGCATTTCGGCGTCGGACTTTATCAAGGCGCCGTCGCGCTTTACGACTTCCTCGCCCTCCGCGAAGCGGACAGTGTCGAGACTGAGCGCGTGCTCGAAATCCCTCAGCTTCAGGCGTCGTTTGAAGACCGCGGGCATTTGGAGAGGGAAGACCGTGACACCATCAAGAGTCTCGGTCTGAAATTTCGCGGAGCAAGTAGTTGGCCGATGTTCCGCAATTACGCGCCGGGAATGTTTCCCTGGTTTCCGACTTCTTCCGAGGCTCGATTTCTGACCACCGCGCTCGAACAATTGCTCGACGTCGCGCCCCGAGTCCGCGACGATGAAGACGTTTTATGCGGCGAGGAAGACGACGAGTTTCTGCTGAGAGTCCCGCGTGTCGAGAACGCCCGCCTGGTGTGGGAAGACAAAATCATGCGTGTGCCCGAACCCGAGTTGAAAAAGGCCGCGCCCGCGCCGCTCGACCCGCAATTGCTCGAATCGCTCAAACAATTGCCCAAGGTCACCAACGTCATCGAGATTGGGCTGACGATGCTGCCGATGCCTGTGCGGGAGAAGAAAGACCGCCCCTTCTTCCCGTACCTGCTGATGCTCGTCGACGCGAGTAGCGGGGTGATTCTCGGCAACGACATGCTGCAACCTCTGCCGTCGCTTGACGCTATGCGGGCGGAGTTCCCGACTAAAGTGGCCGAACATCTGCTGCGACTCGGCGTCAGGCCGCTGAGAGTCGCCGTCCGCACGGGAACGACCGCCCGCTCGCTTGCCCCATTGGCGGATGAGCTTGGGATTAGGATCAAACTGTCGCCGACGCTGCCGGCGCTCGACGAAGCGATGGAATTTATGGGGCGGATGTACAGATGAATAAGACAGGTTCGGAAACCTTCGAGCCCCGCCGGCGTCTTATTGCTCGCGACATTGATAGGTTAAGTGAGCATTGGGACGCCGGATCAGCGCCGCGAGCGGTAGCGAGCATGGCTCCTGAAGTAGGCTAGTGGAGAGAGCCACGCTCGCTACCGCTCGCGGTACTGATCCGGCGCGTCTTAACCCTGTCAGAAAAATCTCTGCAAATCTCATTGCAATGGCCGTTCATTGCAACGACGGCCGAATCTGAGTCTGAATGAGTTCAGGCTCGGATCAACTCAGTGACTTTCAACTTTAACTCAGTCCTGGAGGAGCCTATGAGACGTTCAGCAAAATTGTTATTGATCGGATTGACGGTCGCCTGTTCAGCCTGTTCCGACAATCCTAAAAACATCCAACTCTCCCAATCGGCGCCGTCGGACGCGCCAGTCGCCTCTAAGTCCGCGGGGGATTTCGCGCCTCAAGCGACACCAGCGTCAGTGGCCATGGCGGAAAGCGCCCCCGCTATAGCTCAAGCGCGACAGGAGGGACTGCAAAAGGTCGTCTCGCTGGATTCAGCCGGCGCTACTCAAGCCTTCATGCGCAAGGTCATTCAGAACGCCGAGATGACAATCGAGACCGACAAGCCGAACGAGGGACAGCAGAAGATCGGCGTCATAGCGGAGAAACACGGGGGCTTCGTGGTCATTTCGGAATCGAAGCATAACGAAGCCGCATCGCAGAATGTCGCCTCGACAGAGGTCAACGTCGTTGTCCGCGTGCCCGCGCAGAAGTTCCAGGCGACGATTGATGAGATTCGCGCCGTGGGCGGGCGCATCCTGCACGAAAAGTCTTCGGGTCAGGACGTGACCGAGGAATACATTGACCTGGAAGCGCGCATCCGCACGAAGAAGGCGCTCGAAGCGCAGTTCCTTGAGATCATGAAGCAGGCGCACAGAATTTCGGACGCGATGGAAGTGCAAACGCAACTCGCCGAAGTCCGCACCGAGATCGAACGGCTCGAAGGCCGTCGCCGCTTCCTCGAAAATCAATCAGCGCTTTCGACCATCAACATTACGCTCCACACGCCCATTCAGGTAGTCGCCGCCGCGACGCGCGGATTTTTTTACGACCTCAAGGCCGCGTTCGGCAACGGAGTGGATATTGGATCCGGGATATTTCTGGGCGTTATCCAGTTCGTGATCGTGATGATTCCGGTGATGCTGTTCATTGTGGCGCCAGCCTGGCTTGTCTTCAAATGGCTGCGCCGGCGGATGCCCTGGCCGGTAAAAACGGCCGCCGCGAGCGCGACGGATCCCGGCGAATGATTCGCCGAGAGCCGTTATTTTCTCTCGGCTGCACATTGAGCGTCAGTGTTGTGGAGTGTGAAGCGGGTATTCAAAGGGGGGACGAATCATGGAGGTTGCGGTCAATAACGTATCAATCGGCGGTCTTCAATGTGCAGCGCGAGAGCAAATCTGAGAACGTTTTGGAACGTCCTCAATCTTCTTGCATGCCTGAAGTGATTATCATTTTTCGTAGCTATTACTCTTCAGGTCGCAATGCGAATATCAGATATGAACCAAACTCAGCCGAACCTTAAAAACAAGGTTCAAAGTTAAAGATCCTATTTATTATTCCCAGCGAGGCGAATGATTCGGAGTGAAGACTTTTTTGTCTTTCAACGCGTGAGAGTAAAGCAACGATCGTGCCAATGATTAACCAGGCGCCGGCGAGGTGAGCTAAGTGTATAAATAGCAGAAGATATGCCACAGATCGCTGACGCGGCGTTTTAGATCGGAACGAGGATGTGTCCACAACTGATGATGAGTTTCAACGCCGCTGTCCACTGATGATGACAGGAGTAGACATATTGTCAAACTCGCCCGGCAAAGGTAAAGTACGCGCGGTCATAGTTGGATCATCATCACCACTAGATTAATCAGGAACGGAATAACGAAAGGATTCGGCGATGTGGCGACGCATTGCGGCTGAGCATCGATTTCGTCTTCGACTTTATACGTTTATCTCCTTCGTTCTGATCGCGTCGGCCGCGTCGGCCGCGTCGGCGCTTCCGGCCTACGCTCAGGAGCCTTCGTGGGAGCGACTGATCAATTCCGACCGCGAGCCGCAGAATTGGATGAGTTACGGCGGCAATTACGCCGCGCATCGCTTTAGCGCACTCGATCAGATCAACCGCGAAAACGTCAGACAATTGACGCCCGTCTGGATGTTTCACACGGGCGAGTTGCAAGGCGGGCTGAATTCGACTCCGATCGTCGTCGACGGCGTGATGTACTTGATGGGGCCAATGAACCGTGTCTTTGCGATCAACGCCGCGACGGGCGAAAAGCTCTGGAGTTACGTCTACAAGCTGCCGCAGATGTCAATTCCCTATCAGCGGGGGTCGCGCGGGCTGGCCGTGGCTTACGGCCGAGTCTATTTCGGGACGCTCGACAACCACGTGGTCGCGCTCGACGCCAAAACGGGCAGCGAAATCTGGGACGTCGAGGTTGAAGACGTGCGCCAATGCGGCTGCAACATTACGTCGGCGCCGCTCGTCGTCAAGGATAAGGTGATCGTCGGCGGCACGGGCGGCGAACACGCGCACCGCGGATATCTGAACGCATACGACGCGAAGACCGGCAAACACGTCTGGCGGTTCTACACCATTCCCGGCCCCGGCGAACCGGGCTACGAAACCTGGAGCGAGAAGATGTGGAAGTACGGCGGCGCTCCGACCTGGCTGGTCGGGTCCTACGACCCCGAACTAAACCTGCTTTATTGGGGCGTGGGCAATCCGTCCTCCGATTTTTACGACGAGTTCCGTCCGGGCGATAACCTCTACTCCGATTCGATCATCGCGCTCGACCCGGACACCGGCAAGCTGAAGTGGTATTACCAGGAAGTGCCGCACGACATGTACGACTTCGACTCGGCCTATGAGTGCGCGCTGATCGATTATGAGAAGGACGGCCGCAAGCAGAAGCTGCTCGTCCACGCGAACAAAGGCGGGATGACGTGGACGCTAGACCGCGCGACAGGCAAATACGTCAACGCCTGGCCGCACGTCGACAATCTGACGTGGCTCAAAGGCGTAGATAAGAACGGACGCCCGGTCGGCATGCAGCCCGTTCCTCCCGACAAAGAAACCTTCGTCTGCCCGAGCGCGGCGGGCGGGCGAAATTACGGTCATTCGGCCTATAACCCGCGAATCGGCTGGTGGTACAACATCGGCTGGGAGATATGCAACGTCATCAGGCCGCAGAAGTTGGAAGTCAAAGAAGGACAGCCGCTCTTCGGCGGTGGCATGGAGATGAAGCCGCCTAAAGACAAGCCGGCATACGGCCACATCAACGCCTTCGATCCGCTCACGGGCGAGCGCAAATGGCGATACAACACGACTGGAATAAACGTGGCGTCGCTGCTGGCCACGGGCGGCGGTCTGATCTTCAGCGGAGATGTGATGGGCGCCGCTTTCGCGCTCGACGCCCGGACGGGCCAGAAGCTGTGGTCGTTCAACACCGGCGCGGGGATGAGCGGTTCGCCGATCAGTTACTCGGTCAATGGGCAACAATACGTCGCCATTCCGACCGGAATGGGATCGCTCCTGAGCGGATTCGTACCGCTTTTCTGGCCCGAATCGGCGCACAAGATTCCCGAAGCGGCGTCGACGCTGGTCGTCTTCGCCCTCCCAGAAACTTCAGTCAAAGGAGCCGCGAGCAATGGAAAGTAGATCGAGGTCTGCGAAGGGCGCCGCCCGCGCCATCGCCGTTCTGTTTCTACCTTTCGTTCTTTGTCTTTCGTCTTTCGGTCTTTCCCCAGATCGGTTTGCGATTGCGTCTGTGGTAGGGGCGGACCCGCGTGTCCGCCCCTACGTTGAATTGCAAACGAGCGCCGCGCAACCGCAGAGCTCCGAGATCCAGGTCGAGGCCGGCAAACGGGTCTATCTCGGTTCCTGCAGTATGACTTATTGCCACGGCGCCGGGGGCATGGGTGGAGGCGGCCCGAAACTGCGAGACCGCGAATTCACCGCCGAATACCTGACACACTTGATCACCGAAGGAATCCCCGGGACTTCTATGCCCGCGTTCAAGGACAGCTTGAGCAGACCGCAGGTCGCGCAACTCGTCGCTTACGTCCTCTCGCTTTCGCCGAAGAAAGGCGCGGCGAAAGCGAAAAGCGACCCGCAACCACAGGATCAGACTCTAGGTCCTCATCTCAGCGGAGAGGCGCCGAAGACCGAACCCGCGCCGTCCCCCGCTTCCGAACGAGTTAAATCCGACGTCGCGGTCAACGATTCATTCGACATTCACGGCGACGTCGAGGCCGGAAGGGCGCTCTTCTTCGATTCCGCCGAGATTCAAAACTGCCGCGTCTGCCACACATTGCAGAATCGGGGCGGGCGCGTCGGCCCAGATCTGACCGGGCTTGCCGGCAAGCCGCCGCGCGAGATTTTGCGGAGCATCGTCGCGCCGCACGCGGCGATTGAGGAAAGATACGCGACGATCACGATCACGACCCGCGCCGGCGAAAAATTCACCGGCGTCAAACGCGACGAGAACGAGACGACGATCAGACTCTACGACACCTCGACGCTCCCCCCCGTCTCACGCGCCTTCCTGAAGTCGGACGTGGTGAAGACCGAGCGGCTAAACACGTCGGCGATGCCCGCCGATTACGCGTCGAAGTATTCGCTCAAGCAGTTGCTCGACCTGGTCTCGTTCTTGAAGTCGGCGAATGTGAGTCTCAAGGATTTATTTTAGAAGTCAATCGCGTCGTCTTAAACTACGGCGGAGAATCGGCGCAGTACCGCGGTACTATGCCAGTGTCCCAATGTTACGTGGGTCGATTTAAGCTTTAAAACTGCACGTAAACATTCTTTGAAGGAGTGATGCCAATGGCGCAAGCCGCTTTATCATTTCCGGTGAGGAAATTTCATCAATCCCCAGGATGGATAGCCCCGAACGGCAGATTTTTCCCTTGCCCCTGTCATGAACACGATTCACAAGCCGAAGAATTGGCGAGGAAATACTACTCCAATGAAGTGAAGCGTAAATCGGGCACGCAGATATTCGAAGAGAAGCGCTGGGTGAGGCTGTTGGAGAACGGCGCATTCCGCGTCGGTTCCGACCTGCAGGCCGTGCCCATAATCACACAGGCGCAACGCGACACGCTCTTCGATCTGGCCAGCGTCAATAGGGAAAATGACTTCAGCCGTAGTTTGATGATGTGGCTCGATCAGGCGGAAGATTCTTGATTGGACATCGGCTCAAGTCGCTCTGCCCCCCTTAAAAACGCGGAACAGGTAGTAGAGTGAGGGAAACAACAGCGCCGAGCCTGCCAGCAGCGCCCACCACACGAGGCGCAGCGTGATCACGGGCGCAGCCGAGTTGTAGATCGTCATGCCGGGCGCGACCAGGTAAGGGTATTGCGCGGCCCCCCACCCCCACAGAATCAACGTCGCTTGCGCGGCCGCGGAGAACCTGGCCATCCGGTATTGTCGAACCCACAGGGCGTATATCGCGCCGACCGCGAAGACCGCCGTGGAAATTTGCAGCGGCCACGTCCACCAACTGCTAGTCAGCCAATGGCGGATCGCCGGCGCGCCGTTCTCGGAGAGCAGGAAGACGACCAGCGCCATCACGCCGACCGCGATCGCCGAGGCCAGCGCGCGCAGGCGAAAATCCTCGCGCAGCGCTTCGTCTCCGGCCTCGACCGTCAAATAGACCGCCGCCAGAAACGCGAACAGAGCGAGCGCGAAGAACCCGACGGCGAACGGAAACGGCGCCAGCCATGGAGAGACGAAGGCCGAAGCGAAATCCGAATACTCGCCCCGAATCCGCCCTGAGGAAATGGCGCCGACTATCACGCCCAGCAAAACCGGCGTGATCAAACTGGTCATAGAAAAGACCCGCCCCCATCGCCGCTGCACGTCGTCTGTCCTCCGGTCGTAGCTGCGGAAAGTGAAGGCCGATCCGCGAAACACAATTCCGATCAACATCAGCGTCAGCGGGATGTGCAGGGCGATAGCGATCGCCGCGAAAGCGGGCGGGAACGCGGTGAAGAGAAGGACTACGACCAGGATCAACCAGACGTGGTTCGCCTCCCAGACCGGTCCTATGGCTTCGGCTATCAATTCGCGCTGCGCCCGCTTGCGCGGGCCTGAGGCTAACAGGTCCCACACGCCGCCGCCGAAATCGGCCCCGCCCAGCAGCGCGTAAAACGTCAAAGAGACCATCATCGCGCCCGCAATCAACACGTCAATCGAAAGCATATTCTCGACCTCCTTGGCGCTAGCTGTGGCGCGAGTTGTTTACTCGCGCCACACTCCATTACTTCCGCACCGACGCTTAAAAGAGTTGGGGCGCATTGCGCTCAGCCTCTATCACCGGTTTGGCATAGACGCGCGGGCTTTCCGCCACCTGCCTGATGAGCAGCCAGACAACAACCGCCGCGAGAAAGATATAGATCAGGGTAAACGTGACGAACGGGATTTTCAGCCCCGTCATCGGCGTGACCGCCTGGGCCGTTCGCATCACGCCTTGAATGATCCAGGGCTGGCGGCCCACTTCGGTCACCGTCCAGCCGGCTTCAATAGCAATGAAGCCGAGCGGAGACGCGGCCGCAACCGCGCGAAGGAACCACCGGGAATCCGGCAGCGATTTACGCCGCCACGCCAGATAAGCGCCACACAACGCCACGAGCGCCATAATCGCGCCCGCCGCGACCATCACCTGAAACGCGACGTGGACTATGGCCACCGGCGGCCACACGTCGCGCGGAAAGTCTTCAAGTCCTTTCACGACGGCCTTCGGGTCATGAAACGCGAGCAGGCTCAGCCCGTAAGGTATCTCGATCGCGTGACGCGTGGTCGCGGACTCTTCATCGGGGATTCCGCCGATGCGCAGCGGCGCGCCCTGCTCGGTCCTGAACTGCCCTTCTATAGCGGCCAATTTGACCGGCTGATAACGCGCCAGCATCTGCCCCAGCAGGTCGCCGCTCGCCGGTTGCAGGATCGCGCTCGCGCCGCCGACGGCCAGCGCGATCGCCATGGCGTGGCGATGAAAAATGTTCCTGCGGTCTCTGAGCAGCAAAAACGCGTGAATTCCCGCGACCGCGAACCCGACAGCCGCGTAAGCCGCGAGCAGCATGTGGATCGTCTGTCCCAACGCCGCCGGATTCATCATCGCGGCGATCGGATCGATGTCGACAGGCTTGCCGTCCATCAATCGGAACCCGGTCGGGGTGTTCATCCACGCGTTGGCGATGACGACGAAGATCGCTGAGGCCGCGCCGCTCAAGGCGACGATCGCGCCCGCCCCCAGGTGCGCGCGCGACGAAACGCGCTCCCAGCCGTAAAGATAGATTCCCAGGAAGATCGCTTCGGTGAAGAACGCGAAGCCTTCGAGCGAGAACGGCATTCCTATGATGGCGCCCGCCCAGCGCATGAATTCGGGCCACAACAGCCCCAACTCGAACGACAACACCGTGCCCGACACCGCTCCGACCGCGAACAGAATCGCCGTCCCCTTCGCCCACCTCTTCGCCAGCGTCAAATAAGTCTCGTCGCGCGTCCGCAGCCAGCGCCATTCGGCGATGAGCATCAGCAACGGCGTCGTGATGCCCGCTACCGCGAAGATGATGTGGAAGGCCAGCGACATCGCCATCTGCGAACGCGCGGCCAATAAATCATCCATTTGAAAGCCTCTTCATAAAAATAAAAGATCAACCTTCTACCGGATAACCGGCCTTGATCCATGCGCCAGTTCCGCCGAGCACGTTGAGCAGCTTTTTAAAGCCCAGCCGCTCGAGGATGCTCGTCGCGGCGCTCGAACGAAAGCCGCCCGCGCAAATGACCGCCGTCCGGCGATTCGGATCGAACTCGGGCGCGCGCTCGTCGACTCGCGCGAGCGGCGCGTTGACCGCCGACGGCACGTGCCCGTCGCGATATTCGCCCGGCTGGCGCACATCAATCACCTGCAGATTCTTTTGCGTATTTAATAGCTCGCTCAAATCATCGACCGAAATCTGTTGGATCGCGCTCACTTCGAGGCCGGCGCGGCGCCACGCGTCCATTCCGCCCGCCAGATAACCTTTCACGCTTTCGATCCCCACGCGCGCCAGCCCTGTCACCGCTTCATCAACTTTCGACTCGTCTTGGGCGACGATCACGATCGGCGCGTCGAATTTGAGCAATTGCCCGGCCCACGAATCGAAAGGCCCGCCCAGGCCGATGTTGAGCGCGCCGGGAACGTGCCCCTCCCCGAACTCAGTGTTCGCCCGCACGTCCAGAATCGTCGCGCCACGGCCTGCGAATTTGTTGACCTCCGCAGGCGAGAGCGCCGCGGGGCGCGGCAAGTCGGCGAGCGAGCGCGCCCCGCCACGATTGATCTCGGCGTCTTTTGAAAAATAGGCCGGGGCTTCCGGCAGGTCGACCGTCATCATTTTGACAAACTCTTCTTTCGTCATCGGCTGCAAGGCGTAATTGAGACGACGCTGCAGTCCGATGGTCGACGACGTCTCGTTCGACAAATTGCGCCCGCAGAGGCTGCCCTTGCCATGCGCGGGCCACACCTCGACCGCGTCATTGAGCTTTAACAAACTGTCATGCAGACTGTCGTAAAGCATTCCTGCCATCTGCTCCGCCGTGAAGCCTTTCGAACTGACCAGGTCCGGTCGCCCGACGTCGCCGATGAAGAGCGTGTCGCCGGTCAGGACTTTTTGCGGTTGATTCGGGGCCTCAGCGTCAGTGACCAGGATGGAGATGCTTTCCGGCGTGTGGCCGGGAGTCTCCAGGACGCGGAGAATGACTTTGCCGATCCTGAACTCGTCGCCGTCTTTGGCGGGCGCGTAATCGATAGCCGCGCCGGCTTTATGCCCGAAGACGATCTTCGCCCCCGTGCGTTCGGCAAGCTCGCGATGGCCACTGACGAAATCGGCGTGCAGATGCGTCTCGATCACATATCTGATCTTCAGCCCTTCGGCTTCGGCTTCGTTGATGTATTGCTCGACGTCGCGCTGCGGATCGACGACCGCCGCTTCGCCCCCTGAGCCGA
>Ga0209382_10011109_pt1 | contig 11194 bp, 8 predicted proteins | sample SoiMetdeltSBSDD5_FD_187599 | JGI IMG/M metagenome (GOLD analysis project Ga0209382, IMG submission 187599) | Bulk soil microbial communities from a Populus tree surrounding site in Tennessee, USA - Soil MetaG P. deltoides SBSDD5 (SPAdes) (version 2) | ecosystem: Environmental > Terrestrial >...
TCGCGATCGGGCATCAGCTCGTCGAGCGGCTGGCTGTCGTCGTCGGGCGCGATCGATCACGGCCGCTTCGCCCCAGGCACGCTGCTGGGAAATCGCTATCGCATCATCGAGCGGCTCGGCCGCGGCAGCATGGGCGAGGTGTATCGCGCCGACGATCTGAAGTTGGGACAGCCGGTGGCGTTGAAATTCCTGCCGGCCGACGTCGACCGCGATCCCGCGCGGCTGACGCAGCTGCACACCGAAGTGCGGATGGCGCGCCAGGTCTCGCATCCCAACGTCTGCCGCGTGTACGACATCGACGAAGTCGACGGCAGCACGTTCCTGTCGATGGAGTACGTCGATGGCGAAGACCTCGCGTCGCTGCTGCGCCGCATCGGCCGCTTCCCCGAGGATCGCGGCCTGGAGATCGCCCGTCAGATTTGCGCCGGCCTGGCGGCGGCGCACGAACGCAACGTCGTGCACCGCGATCTGAAGCCGGCCAACGTGATGCTCGACGGCGCGGGCAAAGTGCGGTTGACCGATTTCGGTCTCGCGGGAGCGGCGGGCGAATCGCTGCGCGCCGGAACCCCCGCCTACATGGCGCCGGAACAGCTCTCGGGTGGTGAAGTCACCCCGCGCAGCGATATCTACGCGCTGGGCCTGCTCCTCTACGAACTGTTCACCGGCCAACGCGCGCTCGACGGCAAGAACCTCGCCGAGCTGATCCACAAGCGCGAGCAATCGAGCATTCTTCCGGCAAGCGCCATCGTCAAATCGCTCGACCCAAAGATCGACGCGGCCATCCAGCACTGCCTGAGGCCAGGCGTTGACGATCGACCTGCGACGGCCTTGTCGGTCGCGGCGATGCTGCCCGGCGGCGATCCCCTGGCGGCGGCGCTCGCGGCCGGCGAAACCCCGTCGCCTCAGATGGTCGTGGCCGCGGGCAGCCGTGAAGCGCTGTCGCTGACGGCGACAGCGGCAACGGCGTTCTGGATTGTCGCGTCGCTGGCCATCGTCGTGCTGCTCTACCAGCGGGTGCAGATCGTCAACCGCGTGCCGCTGCCGAAGCCTCCGGAGGCGCTCGTGGATCGCGCGCAGGAGGCGCTCGTGGCGCTCGGCTATCCGCTCCCCGCGCGCGGCAATGCGGCCTCCGGGTTCGGCTACTCGCGCGACTACGTGGAGTTCATCGACACAACATCCGCGGATCGTCATCGTTGGAAGGCGCTCGAAACACTGCGGCCGGAGACGGTCTTCTTCTGGTACCGCACCAGCCCACAACCGTTGATTCCGCTGGGGCGCGAGAATCAGATCAGCCGCGCCAACCCGCCCTACACGACCACCGGCATGACGCTGGTTGCCGTCGACGCGACCGGACGTCTGTCCGAGTTCATCGCGGTTCCCAGTCCGATCCAGCCGACCGCGCCGGCGGCGCCGGTGGATTGGAAGAAAGTGTTCGCGACGGCCGGTCTGACGCCTGAGACGTTCACGCCAGCCTCGCCTCGCGTCGTGCCGCCGGTTTTCGCCGACGAGCGCCGCGCGTGGGAAGGGCCGCTCGCCGAAGCGCCGCAGCACACCATCCACGTCGAAGCCGCGGCCGCCGGCGGAAAGCCCGTCTACTTCGCGATTGCCGGACCGTGGAGCCAACCGTCGCGGCTCGGCGCGACGCCGCGATCGCTCTTCGCGCAGGTCATCGCCAGTCTCGACGTGGTGATCCTGACCGGGCTGATGGTGCTCGGCGCGGTGCTGGCGCGCATCAACCTGAAGGCCGGCCGCGGCGATCGCGAAGGTGCGTTTCGCGTCACGGTGGTGAACTTTGCCGTGACGTTCGCCGCGTGGGCGCTCGGCGCCTCGCATTTCGCCAACATCGGCGCGGAGGTTCCGCGCGTCTTTACGGCCGTCGCCGCGACCCTGTTCGACTCGGCGGTCGTGTGGTTGACGTATCTCGGGCTCGAGCCCTACATCAGACGCTACTCACCCGATAGCCTGCTTGGCTGGACGAAACTGCTCGCGGGACACTGGCGCGATCCGCGCGTCGGCGTCGACGTGATGGTCGGCGTCGCCGCGGGCCTGGGAATGACGGTGCTCTACGCCGCCCACAACATGATTCCGGTGGCCGCCGGACAACTCGAACCCAGGCCGCTGGTGAGCGACATGACGCCCCTCGACGGGGTGAGATTCATCTTTGCCCTTTGCGCCGCCCGGCTCGCCACGGCGTTGAGCCAGGCCCTCCTTGCCACCGCCGGCGTGGTCGCACTGGTCTTGATGCTTCGCCATCGCGCGCTGGGCTTCGTGACCGCCGTCGTCCTGTTCACCCCGGCGGTGATCAGCGGCATGTTCCCGGCCACGAATCCATGGCTCGATCTGACCATCGGCGCCGGCATCATCTCGGTTTTCATCATCGTCATTCTTCGCGGCGGCCTGCTCGCCGCGGTAGCGGCGCTGTGCACCCACTTCGTCCTGCTGCGCGCGCCAATCACGATCGATCCTTCGGCCTGGCACGCGGCCGCCGGGCTGTGGTTGATGGGGCTCGTGCTCGGCGTGGGCCTGGGCGGTTGCTACATCGCTCGGTTCGGACAATCGCAGATCGCGCGTGCGTAGCTTCCGGCGTTGCGGAACTTCCGGCTAAAGCCGGAAGCCACGATGCATCACGATTTTCTGACCTGCACGCGAATCGGCGTGCCAAACAGGCCGAACGACTCGCGCAACCGATTGGCGAGAAATCTCTGATAGGAGAAGTGGAACTCGGTGGCAACGTTGGTGAAAAAGACGAACGTCGGCGGCGCCACGCTGGTTTGGGCGGCGTAGAGAATCCGGACGTGGCGGCGGCCGGGGCTGACCGGCGGATGCACCGCGGTGACCGCCTTGAGGAACCGATTCAGCTCGCCGGTCGGCACGCGAATCTTGCGCGCCTCCGCCACCTTGTCGATGGTCTCGAGCACCTTGGCCGTGCGCTCGCCGGTTGACGCGGAAATGTGGAGAATCGGCGCGTAGTCGAGGAACTTCAGCTGCCGCCTGAGTTCGTCGTCGAAGGTCTTCGAGTAGTCGGCGTCGCGCCCCTTCGTCAGGTCCCACTTGTTGGCGGCAATCACAATGCCGCAGCCGGCCTTGTCGGCCTCGCCGGCAATCGCGCCATCTTGATCCGCGGCCCCTTGCGACGCGTCGATGACGAGCACCGCGACATCCGCTCTCTCGATGGCGCGGCGCGCCAGCACGACGCTCACCGCCTCGACCTGCCCCGATCGCGCGACCCGTCCGGCACGGCGAATACCCGCGGTGTCGACGATTCGAAACGTCTGCTTGTGCCACCGCAACAGCGCATCCACGCTGTCGCGCGTGGTCCCAGGCACGTCGCTGACAATGGACCGCTCCTCGCGCAGGAGCCGATTGAGAAGCGACGATTTGCCGACGTTGGGTCGCCCGACGATCGCCACCGCCACTTCCGGCGATTCGACTGCTGGTGCGCCCTCCCGCGCCGGCGGCAATCGCGCGACGACTTCGTCGAGGAGGTCTCCTGTTCCTTCGCCGTGCTCCGCCGCAATCTCGACGACCGGCTCGAACCCCAGCTGGTAGAACTCGAGCGAGCGGCCGCGCGCGCGCCGATCGTCGGTCTTGTTGACCGCAAGGATGACCGGGACCGACGACGAGCGAAGGCTCGCCGCGATCTCCTGGTCGGCTGGCACCAGTCCTTCGCGTCCATCCACAACGAACACAATCAGATCCGCCGAAGCGAGCGCCTTGCGGCCATGCTGGACGACGAGCTCGTGGAGTGGGTCCTCGCTGGCGCCGAACAAGCCTCCCGTATCGACCAGCGTGAACGGCGTTCCCCTCCACTCCGCCGGGTGCGAGTTGGTATCGCGCGTCGTGCCGGCAATCGGGGTCACGATCGCCCTCCGGAAGCCGGTAAGGCGGTTGTACAGCGTGGATTTGCCCACGTTAGGGCGTCCGACCAGCACGACGGCTGGGCTGTCCGTGGAGCGTCTGGGGGCCATGCGGGAGTCAGTTAGCAACAATATTGACAGCGTAAGTCCCACAATTTTATACTAGTTACGAATCTCGAGGAGCGCCTAAGCATGATCAAGGTCGACATCGTGAACGAGGTTTCTCGCGTGGCCGACATCACCAAGGTCAAGGCCGAGGTGGCGGTGGACGCGGTCTTCGACGCGATGCGCCTGTCGATGCAGCGCGGCGAACGAATCGAACTGCGCGGCTTCGGCGTCTTTCAAGTAAAGCCCCGCAAGCGCGGCATTGGACGGAATCCGCGCACGGGCAAAGAAGTACGGATCCCTCCGGGACGAACGATCCGGTTCAAGCCCGGCAAGGACCTCCAGAACATCGGCGGCTGACCGCCGTCGCACGCGACCATTTGTCGAATCACTCCGCCCGGCCGCCGGACTCCGGCGATCAGCCGGTCTATCCCTCGGGTTACTCACCCCCGATCTTCTCGGAAACCCCGAGTCCGTACTCGTACGAGTTCGTGCCACGGCAGCGCTTCCAGCACAAGTGGTGGAAACACATCGTGCTGTTTCTGTTGACGTTGGTGACGACGACGCTGGTGGGCGCGGAACGGTACCTGTTCTTCCTGGCGGACTTCGGCCGGTCCGACGTGACGGGCAGCGGTTGGGCAATTCTCGCCGGCGGCCTCTGGTACAGCGGCATCGTGCTGCTCATTCTCGGCGCGCACGAGATGGGCCACTACCTCGCCTGCCGGTATTACAACCTCGATGCGACGCTGCCGTACTTTCTGCCGCTCTACTTCGGCCCCGGAATCGGCATTCAAAGCGGCACGCTCGGTGCCGTGATTCGAATTCGCGAACAGTTTCGGAATCGCAAGGAGCTCTTCGATGTCGGCGTCGCCGGACCGATTGCCGGTTTCGCGATCGTCCTGCCGACAATCTTCATCGGCATGGCGCTCTCGTCGATGACCACGCTGCCCAACACCGAGTTGATCTACATCGGCAAGCCGCTGCTGTTCCGGCTCGCGCGGTGGGCGGTGTTCGGACCGATTCCCGACGGCTCAATCGTCAACCTGCATCCGATGGTGTATGCCTCGTGGTTTGGCATGCTGGCCACGGCGCTGAACCTGCTGCCGTTCGGCCAGCTCGACGGCGGCCATATCAGCTACGCATCCCTGAAGCAGTACTCCACGCCAGTGTCGCTGGCGACCGTCTCGGCCGCCGTCCTCATGACCGTGTTCACCCGCAGTTGGCTGCTGATGACCATCATGATGCTGGTGATGCTGCGGCTGTTCGGGCTGAAGCATCCCCGTCTGCTCGACGAATCACAGCCGCTCGGCGCCGGCCGTCAGTGGCTTGCGGCGTTCGCGCTGCTGATCCTCATCTTCTGCTTCATGCCGATTCCGATCTATTTCTAGCCCCCTGGCACCGTCAGCACTCTGGCACCCTGGCACCGTGGCACCTTCAGCACTGGGGCACTAGTGGCCCTTGGCACCCTTCAGCACTGGGCACTAGTGGCCCCTTGGCACCTTGAGCACTGGGGCACTACTGGCCCCTTGGCACCGTGGCTCTTCAAAGAACACTCATCGGATCGACGTCGACGATCGTGCGCCGCCGAATCTCCGGGCGTGCCGCGAGCGCGGCCAGGAGCGCCTGGCGCATCGCTGCGCGGTGCGTGCCCTTGATGAAGAACTGCACGCGATGCTCCCCTTTGAGCCGGCTCAGGGCCGCTGGCGCCGGCCCGAGCACCCGATACCCACCTTCGCGCGGGGCGCTACGGTGGGCAAGCTGCGGATTGGCGCGAACAGCCTGCACGATTTCGCTTGCCTCGCGCATTGCGCCGTGCGGAGTCCGGCCTTTGACGATCGCATTGATCAGGGCAACCGCGGGCGGATAGTTCATCGCTCGACGGAATCTCAACTCGTCCCCGAAGAATCCCTCGTAATCCTGCCGGCACGCGTGCTGGATGCTGTAGTGCGTCGGAAACAACGTCTGGACGATCGCCAGTCCGGCAATCTCGCCCCGCCCGGCCCGGCCGGCGACTTGCGTCAACAGCTGGAACGTGCGCTCTCCGGCTCGAAAATCAGCCAAACCCAGCCCGACGTCGGCGGAGACCACGCCGACCAGCGTGACGCGCGGGAAGTCGTGTCCCTTGGCGATCATCTGCGTCCCCACCAGCACGTCGATCTCGCCCGCCGCAAAACGCGCCAGCAACGCCGCAATCGCGCCGCGCCTGCGAACCGTGTCGCGGTCGACGCGCGCGACGCGCGCATCCGGAAACTTCTCCCTGAGGTCTGCTTCGACGCGCTCGGTCCCGAAGCCGACCAGCTCGATGTATGGACCGCCGCAGCTCGCGCACGTCTCGCGCAACGCCGTCGAGTAGTTGCAGTAGTGACATCGGGCCCGGCGGGCGGCGCGGTGAACGGTCAGCGACAGGCTGCAATTGGGACACTCGAGGGTCGCGGCGCACTGGCGGCAAATCAGCGCGCGCGCATACCCGCGACGGTTCAACAGCACCATCGCTTGCTCGCCGCGCGCCAGCCGCTCGCCCAGCGCCTTGCCGAGCGCCCCGCTGATGATCACGTCCGGACCGTTGACGGCGTACTCCTCGCGCATGTCGACGATGTGGACGTCGGCGAGCGGCCGGTCGAGCACGCGCCGGCGCAGTGAAATCAGCGTATAGCGTCCCGTCTGCGCGTTCTGGTAGCTCTCCATCGATGGCGTCGCCGACCCCAGGACCACGAGCGCGCCGGACTGCCGCGCGCGGACGACCGCGACGTCGCGGCCGTTGTATCGCGGACTCTCTTCCTGCTTGTAGGATCCGTCGTGCTCCTCGTCGACGACGATCAGGCCGAGCGCGCGCAGTGGCGCGAACACCGCCGACCGCGTGCCGACGACCACGTCGACATCACCACGCCGTATGCGGTGCCATTGATCGTGGCGTTCACCATCGGACAACCCGCTGTGCTGAATCGCAACCCGGTCGCCGAAGGTGCGCCGAAACGCCGACGCGACCGCCGGCGTGAGCGCGATCTCCGGCACCATGATCAGGACGCCCCGCCCGGCCGCGCGCACCTCCGCCGCCAGCCGCAGGTAGATCTCGGTCTTGCCGCTGCCGGTGACGCCGTGGAGCATCGCGACCTGAAAGCGCCGCTGGTGAAACAAGGCGCGCAATCGAACCAGCGCCGCATCCTGGTCAGCCGTGAGCACGAGCCGCGCCGATCCCTCGTCGGCGGAAGCGCCGGATTGAAACGGGTCGCGCTCGACGCGCCGTTTGGTGATCGTGACGAGGTTGAGGCCGACGAGACGTTTCAGGGTCGCCGCGCTGATTCCGCGTTCAGCCAGCTCGGAGATGTGGAGGCCGTCCGGCGCGGCCCGCAGCAGGGCCAGCGCGTCTCGTTGCCGTGCCCCCAACGGCATGTCAGCCGCCTCGTGCCCTTGAGCGCTGAGGTGAGCGACACGAACGGTCCGAAACGCCGCCGCGGCGTGCTCAGCCGACGTCGCCGCCGCCAGCGGAGGCATCGCGGTCGCCAGCGCCTCGCCGATGCCGCACGCGTAGTAGTCGGCCACCCAGGTCGCCAGCTTGACGACGTCCTCGGGAAGAAAGGGCTCGCGATCGAGCACCTCGATGACGTTCTTCACTTGCCCGTCGGCAACGGCATCCGCCGCCTCGTCGAGATCGACGACGCAACCGGTCAGCACGCGCGAACCGAGGGGTACCAGGACGCGGGCACCCGAAGGAGGGATGGGCGTGGCGGCGGGCACGCTGTACGTGAGGCTATCGAGCGCCGGCACCGGGACTGCGACGCGTATGAGCCGCTGCGGTGACATGGCGCTAGTCGTCGCCGGGCGACTCGGCGAGCAGAGCACGCACCTTCTTCATGTCCTCCCAGACGTCACGTTTGCGGTCGGGACTGCGCAACAGAAACGCGGGATGGAAGGTCGGCACGAGCTTGGCGCCGCGGTAGTCGTAGATGCGCCCGCGAAGCCGCGAGATCGGGTCCTGGGTCTTCAGCAATGCCTTGGCTGCGAACGTTCCCAACGCGACGACCACCTTGGGGTGAATCCGATCGATCTGCTGAAACAGGAACGGCTCGCATTGATCGACCTCGTCCGGGTCGGGATTGCGATTGCCGGGCGGGCGGCACTTGATCACGTTGGCGATGTACACATCGTCACGCTTCAACCCGATGGCTTCGATGATCTTGGTCAGCAGCTGACCGGCGCGTCCGACGAATGGGATGCCGTGAATGTCTTCGTCGGCGCCCGGAGCCTCGCCAACGAACATCAGATCCGCCGACGGGTTGCCGACGCCGAACACGATTTGCGTTCGTCCGAGGGTGTGCAGCTTGCAGCGAGTGCAGTCGCCGATCTCTTCGCGAATGTCGCGCAGCGCTTCCGCTGGCGTACGAATGAGCGTGACCGGCTGGACATCGTCCGGCTGAAGCTGGACATCGTCCGGCTGAAGCCGGACAAAACGGCGGTCGGCAGCGCGCGCGCGCCATTGGGGATCGCCGCTGACGCCGGTGACACCGAGCTCTTGATAGAAACGGAGGTGTTCAGCGAGGAGGGAGCGATCCACGAGGAAGCGTAACACGGTTGGTCCGGCTGAAGCCGGACGCTACGGGGTAGGAGCCTGCAGCAGGTGCTCCGCGCGATCGAGGATCATTGAGGCCAGCTCGGTCTTCTGCCCGAGCGGAAACGACTCGTCACCCGATGCGGTGATCAACGTTGCCGCATTGGTCTCGACGTCGAATCCGGCGTCGGGCCGCGAGATGTCGTTGGCGACGATCATGTCGACGGCCTTGCGACGGAGCTTGTCTCGGCCGCGGGCCACGGGATCCCCGCTCTGGGCCGCGAAGCCGATGAGCAGCGGCCGCGCGCCGCCGTCGCGTCGCTCCCCCAATTCAGCCAGGATATCGGGCGTGCGCACGAGCCTGAGCTCGAGCGGCGCCACGTCCTGGCCCTTCTCGATCTTCCCCGGTTGGGCACCGTCGGCCGGCGTGTAGTCGGCAACCGCCGCAGCCATCACGACGATGTCCGCGTCGCCGGCCACTCGATGGACGGCATCGCGCATCTGCGTCGCGCTTCGCACGCGTACGACTTCGGTGCCCGCGGGAGGATCGAGCCGCGACGGACCCGAAATCAGCACCACCCTCGCCCCGCGGCGGGCGGCCTCGGCCGCGATCGCATATCCCATACGGCCGCTCGAGCGATTGCCGATGAATCGAACCTCGTCGATGTCCTCGTAGGTGGGACCCGCCGTGACGAGCACCAGCCGTCCGAGGAGCGACCCGGTCTGACGGAGCAGGCGATCGGCCGCTTCGGCAATCGTCTCGGGCTCGGCGAGTCTCCCCTTGCCGATCCATCCGCACGCCAGATAGCCGGCGCCCGGTTCGACGAAGCGGACACCACGCGCGGCGAGTGTCGCCATGTTGCGGCGCACCGCGTCGTGCTCGAGCATGTTGGTGTTCATCGCCGGTGCCATCAGCACCGGCGCACGCGTGGCCAGATAGAGAGAGGTCAGGAAATCGTCGGCGATGCCGGTGGCGAATTTGCCGATGATGTTGGCGGTGGCCGGCGCAACGAGGAGCAGCGCCGCCGAGCTGGCGATCGAGATGTGCTCGATGTCGGCGTTGGCGCCGCGCGCGTACTGATCAGTGATCACGCGATGCCGCGTGATCGCCTCGAACGTCACCTCGCCGACGAACTTGCGGGCTGATCGGGTCATGATCGCCACGACCTCGTGATCGCGCTTCTGCAATTCGCGCACGGTTTCGACCGCCTTGTAAGCGCCGATTCCGCCGGTCACGCCGAGAGCCACTAGTGCCATGGCCTATTGCGGACTCCCCAATCCACAATGCCAATCCACAATCCTCACTCCGCAGTCGGCAGTGGAAGTCGTTCCACCTTGCCTTCGCGAACTTCGCGTTGCGCGATCTTCACCAGCTTCTCCGCGCCGGTCGTCGACGTCTTGGGCGTGCAGCCGCGAAGCAGTTGCTTGGCACGGGCGCCGGCCACAATCACGAACTCGAATCCATTGGTGCGATTTCTATCGATCACTTCCTGCTCCAGTCCTATTGTCCTCTTCCGGCGAAAGCCGGAAGCTACGAGATCCGCCGTAAGCTACGAGATCCGGCTAACGCCGGAAGCTACGGGCGGAACGTTTCGACGATGCGCTCTGCGGCCTCCTGCATCGACCGCAATCTCGCCCGCTCGGCGAGCACGATCGACCGCAGCCGCTCGACGCAGGCGTCGAGCGCATCGTTGACGACGACGTACTCGTACTCGACGAAGGCCGCCACTTCGTCGCGAGCCGTCTGAAGGCGGCGCTGCATCGCCTCCTCGGAATCCTTGCTGCGCCCTCGCAGCCGCCGCTCGAGAATCTCGAACGATGGCGGCAGCACGAACACCCCAACCGTTCCCGGGCATCGGCGGCGGACCTGCCGGGCGCCCTGCACGTCGATCACGAGGACCAGATCGCGGCCCTGGTTCAGCTCGCGGTCGGAATCCTCGGCACAGGTGCCGTAGAGGTTGCCGAACACATCCGCCCACTCGAGGAAGGCGTCCCCCTCGATCATCGCCTCGAAACGGTTGCGGGTAATGAAATTATAGTCGATACCGTCGGTTTCCCCAGGCCGGACGGCCCGCGAGGTGTAAGACCGCGAGAGCGCGAGTTCGGGCGTCACCTGCACCAGGCGCTCGACGACGGTCGTTTTGCCCGTGCCCGACGGAGCAGACACGACAAAGAGCAGGCCGCGGCGGTCGGGCTTGCTGTCAGCCGTGCCGGAGGCCCCGCTACTCGACATTCTGGACTTGCTCCCGCATTTTCTCGAGTTCAGCCTTCAAACTCACGACGATCTCCGACACCGCCGGGCCCTCGGCCTTGGAACCGACGGTATTGACCTCCCGGTTCATCTCCTGCAGCAGGAAATCGAGCTTGCGGCCGCACGGCTCAGGGGAATCGCTGAGGGCCTGCCAATGCTCGAGATGGCCGCGAAACCGCACCACTTCCTCGGTGATGTCCGAGCGCCCCACGAAGCGCGCGATCTCCTGGGCGACCGCCGCCTCATCCGCCAGGGTGTCGGCTTTCAGCTCGCGGACCCGCTCGGCCAGTCGCGCCTGCAGTCCGGCGATTCCGTCGTCGGCGGCGCGGGATACCTGATTGAAGAGATCGCCGAGCCGCGCGCGGCGGGCGTCGAGGTCGGCTCTGAGATATCCGCCTTCGCGGACCCGCATGGTTTCGAGCTCATCGAGGGCTG
>Ga0209382_10011110_pt1 | contig 11194 bp, 5 predicted proteins | sample SoiMetdeltSBSDD5_FD_187599 | JGI IMG/M metagenome (GOLD analysis project Ga0209382, IMG submission 187599) | Bulk soil microbial communities from a Populus tree surrounding site in Tennessee, USA - Soil MetaG P. deltoides SBSDD5 (SPAdes) (version 2) | ecosystem: Environmental > Terrestrial >...
CTATGGGCACTGCACATGTGTGCGGTGGAGCTCAGGCGGGCGGGGCTGCACGTCACCGGGACGGCGCTGTGGCTGGACGCGCGGCGCGGCTCGGAGCTGTCGTTCGTCTCGCACGCGCACGCCGATCACGCCGCGCGCCACCAGCGGGTGATCGCCACCCACGCCACGCTGCGGCTGATGGCGCACCGGCTGGGGAAGCTGACCGGGGCGCTCCCCGTCCCGTACGGCCGGCCGTTCGAGCTGGGCCCGCTCTTCCTGGAGCTGCTGCCGGCCGGGCACATCAAGGGCTCGGCGCAGATCCGGGTCACCCGCCAGGACGGGCACCGCGTGGTCTACACCGGGGACATCAACCCGCAGCCCTCGCTCACCGCGGAGCCGCTCCAGCCCGCGGAGTGCGACACGCTGGTGATCGAATCCACCTTCGGGCACCCGCGCTACCGGTTCCCGCCGCGGGACCAGGTGCTGGCGCAGGTGGAGGGGTGGTGCCGCGCGCAGCTGGACCGGGGCGTGGCGCCGGTGCTGCTGGGGTACCCGCTGGGGAAGAGCCAGGAGGCGATCAAGTTCCTCTGCTCGCGCGGGCTGAAGGTGGCGGCGCACGGCACCATCCACGAGGTGAGCCGGCTGTACGAAGAGCTGGGCACTCAGGTGGGGGAGGTGCGGCGCTTCCGGGGGACGCTGGAGCCGGGCGAGGTGCTGCTCTACCCGCCGCGGCTGTCGCGCAGCGTGGCGCTCTCCCGGCTGAAGCCGCGCGCGGTGGCGGTGCTCACCGGCTGGGCCCTGGACGAGGGCGCGGCCCGCCGCTACGGCGCGGACGTGGCGTTCCCGCTGTCGGACCACGCGGACTTCGAGCAGCTGGTGAACTACGCCCGGCGCACCCGCGCCAGCGAGGTGATCACCCACCACGGCTTCGCGCGCGAGCTGTCCCGCGCCCTGTGCGACCGGGGCGTGCGGGCGCGCCCCATCGGCGAGGTGCAGCAGCTGGAGCTGTTCCGCTGAGCCTGGCGCGGGGACTGAGGTCGGGCCGGGCCCTTCGTCCTTGACTCCCACCCGCCGGCGCTGAAGAGTCGGCGGCCCGAAGGGGGGAGGATTCCCATGACACTCTGCAGGTTGCGCCCGTCGTGTCTGGCGCTGGTGGCGGCGATCTCCGCGTTCGCGCCGCCGGCCTTTGCCATTCCCATCCAGGTGCTGGTGCCGGTGCGCTCGCCGGACATCCCGATCTCGGAGTTCAAGGTGATGCTCGAGACGCCCAGCGCGGTGGGCGGCACCACCGTCGGGATCGGGACCGGGTCGGTGGCTGTGCCCGCGTCCGGAGAGACGGCCTTCACGCCCACCGGGGATGGCGACGAGTTCAAGGCCGCGGGGTCGGGGAACACCGTCATCGTGACGGTCCGCCCCAACTCCATGCTGGATGGAGGCACCAACAAGTGCGTGTACGCCGCCGGGGCGGCGTCCAAGGAATTCACCATCGACTGGAGCGGCACCACCGTCAACGGCTACCGCCTGACCAGCTACGCGGCCCCCACGCTGAACGCGTGCACGTGCTCCAGCCGGCGGATCAAGACCAACACCGCCTTCTTCACCGGCGCGCCTCCGGGCACCAACCTGGGCCGCTTCCCCATGGACGTCATCCTGGTGCTCGACAAGTCGGGGAGCATGGCCTCGGCGACGCCGGGCGACCCCATGTCCATCAGCAAGTGGGAAGCGCTCAAGTGGGCGGCCGGCCAGTTCATCGCCACCTGGGAGGTGGAGGGGAGTGGGCTGGGCACCGCCGGCGGGACCGGGCTGGTCAACGACCGGGTGGGGCTGGTGATGTTCTCCACCACCCCGGAGATCGTCTTCATCGGCGCCAGCACCATGGTGGGCCGCGGCATCGCCCCCTCCGGGCCCGGCCACGCCTGGCAGCCGGTGATCGACAAGCTGCCCACCTTCTCTCCCGGCGGCGCCACGGCGCTGGGCGGCGGCCTCAAGGCGGCGATCCTCGCCAAGGCCCCGGACCGCGACCTGACGGTGGTGATGATGACGGACGGGATCCAGAACGTCGTGCCGCTGGTGAACGACGGGTCCGGCAGCCTCACCGGCTTCAAGGTGCTGGATTTCGGCTCGGGCGAGGAGGCGATCAAGGACAAGTGCGTGCCGGTGCTGACGCTGGCCATGGGGACGGCGGCCGCCACCCAGGCGGAGCTGCTGGACAAGGTGGCGCAGCAGACCTCGGGCACGGTGCGGCTGACCGTGGCCTCCAGCACCGACCTGGCGTTCCTCTCCACGCTGGTGGAGTCGCTCAAGGGAAGCACCCTGAACAAGGTGGCGCAGAGGACCGGCGTCCTGCCGGCGTCCGTGATCGGCATCCGTGAGCCGACCGCGGCCACCTCTCCCACCTTCGGGGTGGCCGTGGACCTGGACGGGACGGTGAAGAACGCCATCGCGGTGCTGAGCTGGATCGTCCCGCCCAACAGCCAGATCGCCCCGCCCACGCTCCGCTTCACCAACCCGGCGGGCACCGTCGTCCCCTCGGTGGCCACGGTGAACGGCCAGGGGTTCACCGTCCAGCGCGTGGACCTGCCCTCCAGCGGCGCGGCCGGGAGCTGGAAGGTGGACGTCCTCAACTCCTTCCACACCTCGCCGCTGCCGTACCACGTCAGCGTCTACGCCAACGAGCGGAACCTGGACTTCAACCTCCGGTTCCAGGAGGCCAACCACGGCACCGGCGAACCCCTCACCCTGGTGGCCCAGGTCAGCCTGGACGGAAAGCCGATGACCGGGCTCACCGGCCTGAAGATCGTCCGGGAGCTTCCGGCCGGGGCCATGGGGACCATCCTCCACGACCGCAAGGGCACCGGGTCCTCGGACGGCGGGACCGACCCGCAGTCCGCGTACGACGCGAAGCTGGACTCCGCGCTGCGGGACCCGGACGTGCTGGGGAAGGCCGGGACCATCCCCGGCGATTCGGTGACCATGACCGAGGTCGGCGGCGGCAAGTACTCGTTCCTGGAGAGCAACACCAGCGTGCCGGGCACCTACCGGTTCCACGTCTCGCTCGACGCCACGGCGCCCACCGGGTCCATCCACCGCCTGGAGACCATCGAGGCCATCGTGGACGTGGTGCCCACGCCGCAGGTCACCTCGGGCGTGGGGACCACCGTGGCGGTGAACGACCTCGGCGGGGGCAGCTACTCCTTCCAGGTCATCCCGCGCGACAAGTTCGGGAACTACGCCGGCCCGGGCAAGAACGTGCGGCTGATCTCGGACAGCGGCCGCGCCTCCGGCGCCGCCGACCAGGCCGTGACCGGCGAGTACACCATCGGCCTCGCCGGCGCGACGGGCGACCCGCTCATCGCCGTCGCGGTGGACGGCCGCCAGGTGGGCAAGAAGAAGAAGCTCTCCGACTGGCAGAAGGGCGTGGAGCCGGTCGACGCGCCTCCCCCCACGCCGATCTGCGGCTGCCTCCGGGGAGGAGGGGTGCTGCCGCTGGCGGGCGGGTTGATCCTCCTGTTCGCCCACCGGCGGCGCCAGCGCAAGCGCTCCGGGGCAGACGGCGCCCCGAAGGCGTAGCGCCCGGCGGGAGGACCGGGCCGGGGGAGGCGGCGCGCGCCGCTACTCCTCCGGCTCGACGGGGCTCTGCATCAGCAGCTTCTCCTTGCCGCACACCGAGCAGCGCAGGTGGATGAACAGGTCCTGGTCGCTGTCCTCGGGGACCGTCCCCTCCGGGATCCCCAGCTCCACCTGGGCCAGCGCCGGCACCTTGGTGGGGATCTCGTCCGCCCGCATCCACTGCACCAGCGCCATCTCCCGCTCGTGGCACTCGCGCGTCTCCGGCCCGCTGATCCACGGCGGCTCCACCCCGTCCGGCAGCCGCGCCAGCAACTCCAGGTGGGCGGTGGCCTCCGCCAGGTACGCCAGCCGCCGCAGCCGCGCCTCGTCCGGCAGCGCGGCGAACGCGCCGAACGACTGCGACAGCGACTCCCGGTCGCCGCCGGTCGCCACCTGCGCCAGCTCCACCGCCTGCTCGGAGGCGTCCACCGCCTCCTCCCAGTTGTTGTCCGGGTTGAAGCCCGCCTCCAGCAGCGCGGTGAACAGCTGCGCCCCCGCCAGCCGCTTCCGCGCCTCGCCGATCAGCTCCCCGGTGTCGTGCGGGAGCTTGAGGTCCAGCACCGCCGCCGTCACCCGCGGGTCGATGGACGCCGTGGGGTCGTCCACCTCCGCCTCCGCGCGGAGCTGGTCCTTGAGCACCTTGGCCGCGGAGAAGCGGAACTCCGGCGGCACCCCCAGCTCGCGCAGGTAGCCCGCCCCGAAGGCCGCGTCCTTGGCCCCCAGCCGCAGCGCCTTCTGCGCCCGCCGGATGGCGTCCTGGTCCGGCGCCACCGGCCGCACCTCCAGCCGCGCCTTCACCGCCTCCCGCAGGAGCGACTCCAGGCTGGCCCCGGTGGTCAGCCGCGGCGGCAGCGGCGGCTGCAGCCCCGGGGTGTCCAGCACCCAGAACGGCGGCGCCCCCAGCTTCTTCAGCCCCCGCAGCATCAGCGCCGACGGCGGGTCCTGCGGCCGGAAGGGCGGCGGTTCGTCCCCGCCCAGGATGGGCTCCCCCAGGGCGGCGGTCCGCTGCTCGCGGGTGAAGGAGGTGATGCCGTGCGCGGGCGGCGGCGGCGGCGGCGGCGCCTCCTCGCCGTTGAGGCCCACCACCCGGTCCATGTCCACCTCGTCCAGCTCCAGCGCGTCCAGGCCTTGGGCGCCGGTGAAGTCGCAGCGGAGCAGCTTCAGCCGCTCGAAGGTGGCCCCGTCCAGGTTGGCGCCGCGGAAGTCGCAGTCTTGCAACCGGCCGCCGTGGAAGTAGGCGTTGGACAGGTCGGTATCCCGGAAGCTCACCTTGGACAGGTCGCACTTCTCCCATTCGCTGCCAATGAGCTGAAGCCCGGAGAGGTCGGTGTTGGCGGAGAACAGGTTCTCGAAGGTGGCGCCGGTGTGATCGAGCGGGACCTTTCCCGCTTTCCGGAGCTTGTTCCACTCGGTGGATCCGCCCTTGAGGAGCGACTCGATGGTGGTGGCCTTGGGCATGGACCCGGATCTTCGGGTGTGGTTAGGTCGCCGCGCCACTGAAATGATCGAGTTCCGGATCGACGCGGACAATGCCGGCCAGCGGCTGGACAAGTTCCTCCGCAAGGCGCTCCCCCAGGTCCCGGTCTCGCACCTGTTCAAGATGATCCGCACCAAGAAGGTGCGGGTGAACGGCAAGCGCGCCCAGCCGGACCAGGCCCTCCAGGCGGGCGACGTCCTCTCCGTCCGCGGCGACCAGCGCCAGCTGCTCGGGCCGCAGCCGGGCGGGCGCAGGCCGCCGCCGCCGCCCCCCCCGCTGGATCCGAAGAAGCTCCAGATCCTCTATGAGGACGACTGGATGATGGCCGTGGACAAGCCCTCCGGGATGGCGGTGCACCCGGGCAGCGGGATCACCTCCGGGACGCTGGTGGACTACGTGCGCGCGTACCTGGGCCCGAAGGCGGAGCGGAACGGCTTCTCCGCCAGCCCGGCGCACCGGCTGGACCGCGAGACCTCCGGCGTCATCCTGGTGGCCAAGCGCCGCCCGGCAATGGTCCACTTCACCGAGGTGTTCACCCACCAGCACCCCAGGAAGCGCTACCTGGCCCTGGTGAAGGGGCGCATGCCAAAGGACCACGGCGTGGTGGACCTCCCGCTCTCCGAGCACCAGCAGACCGCCGAGTCCCGCGCCCGCCGCGGCGTCAACATGCAGGAGGCGGTGACCCGCTGGCGGGTGGTGCGGCAATCCGGCGACGCCGCGCTGCTGGAATGCCTCATCGAGACTGGGCGCACGCACCAGATCCGCCGACACCTGGCGGCCATAGGCCACCCTGTCGCCGGTGACCGCAAGTACGGCGACTTTTCCTTCAATCGGGAAGTGCGCACCAGGTGGGGGCTGAAGCGTCTGTTCCTGCACGCTCGGGGCATCGATTTCCCTCACCCCGAACATGGGCGGAAGATGTCCGTGGAGGCAGGATTACCTTTGGAGCTGGCCGAAGTCTTGCGAAGCGCGGCGATGGACCTATGAGACCCTCCCCTCAGCTCTTCCCCGACGACGAGAAGGAGACCGTCATCGACGACCCTCCCTCGAGGAGCCGGAGCACCCGGCTGCAGCTGCGTGGCGTGCCGCCCAGGCCGAAGCTGCGCATCACCGCGCTCAAGGTGCTGGGCTTCCTGGCGCTCACCCTGTCCACCGCCGCCGCCTGCGTGGTGCTGGGGGTCTACTACCGCTACTCGGAGGGGCTGCCGGAGATCCCGCGGGTGGACCAGTACTGGCCGCCCATCGTCTCCGAGGTCTACACCAACGACGCGGTGCTGGCCGGCGAGTTCTTCAACGAGCGCCGCAAGGTCATCCCCTACGACCAGATCCCCAAGCGCCTGGTGCAGGCCTTCATCGCCTCCGAGGACGACGGCTTCTTCGACCACCTGGGGGTGGACTTCGTCGGCACCGCGCGCGCCGCCTTCAAGACCGCGCTCAAGAAGGCGGCCGGGTCCGGCTCGGTCCAGGGCGGCAGCACGCTCACCCAGCAGACCGCCAAGGCGGTGCTGGTCTCGGCGGAGATGGAGCAGCTGGACCCTGCCGCCATCCGCGACGAGGCGGAGAAGGCGGTGGGCCCGCTGCCGGAGCCCTCACGGGAGGAGGTGGAGGCGGAGCTGAAGGTCGCCCTCAAGGCCCGCGGCCCGGTGGTGAGCGAGGATGAGCACAAGCGGCGCCAGCTGGAGTTGCCGCAGATGCGCGCCGACGCGCGCGCCCGGCTGATCAACCGCGCCCAGGTGAAGCACGAGGAGTCCATCCGGGCCCAGTTCATCCGCATCCGCGACGAACGCTCCCGCGAGGCCTTCAAGCGGGCCACCAGCAAGAAGCTGGAGCGGAAGATCCGCGAGGCCATCCTGGCCTACCGGCTGGAGCACGCCCTCACCAAGGTGGACATCCTCTACCTCTACCTGAACAACGTGTACCTGGGGCACCACAGCTACGGCGTGCAGTCCGCGGCGGAGAACTACTTCCGCAAGGACGTGCGGGACCTCACCCTGGGCCAGATGGCGCTGATCGCCGGGCTGCCCCAGGCCCCCACCCGCTACTCGCCCTTCGTCCACCCCCAGGAGGCCAGGCGCCGCCGCACCTACGTGCTGAAGCGGATGCTGGAGGAGGGGATGATCACCCAGGCCGAGCACGACCAGGCCGGCGCGGAGGAGATCAAGGCCCTCCCCATGGAGGACGTCTTCCACCAGTTCGCCCCCTACTTCACCGAGCACGTGCGGCGGGACGTGGTGGAGCGCTACGGCGGGCGGGTGCTGCTCAACGAGGGCCTGAAGATCTTCGCCACCATGGACTCCGAGAAGCAGCGCGCCGCGCAGGACTCCATGCTGGACGGGCTTTTGGCGGTGGACAAGCGCCAGGGCTTCCGCGGCCCGGTGATGCACCTGGACACCGGAGAGGAGCGGCGCGCCTTCCTGGAGAAGAGCAAGCAGGTGATGGGGGCCGACCCCATCCGCGAGGGGACGTACTACGTCGCCCTGGTGACCTCCGTGGAGAAGGAGGGCAAGTGGGCCGACGTGCAGGTGGGCCCGCACACCGGCGTCATCCCCATCATGGGCGCGCGCTGGGCGCGGCGGGTCAACCCGGAGTCCTGGTACCCGGCCATGATGCGCTCCAGCATGGCCAAGGTGGTCTCGGCTGGCGACGTGGTGGTGGTGCGGGCGGTGGAGCAGAAGCAGCTGTGGGACGACAAGGAGCAGTTCGACAAGAAGCTGGAGGCCGCCATCCCCCAGGGGGTGAAGCTGTTCCGGCTGGAGCAGGACCCGGAGCTGCAGGGCGCGCTGGTCTCCATCGATCCGCGCCGCCAGTACCTGGTGGCCATGGTGGGCGGCTACGACTTCGACGCCAACGAGTACAACCGCGCCTTCCAGGCCTGCCGCCAGCCGGGGAGCGGCTACAAGCCCATCGAGTACTCCGCCGCGGTGGAGCAGCTCAACTGGACGGAGGCCACCATCCTGGTGGACAGCCCCTTCGTGGGTGACGACCCGGCGAACCAGAAGCGCTGGAAGCCGGAGAACTACGACGCCACCTTCCACGGCGACGTGCCGCTGCGCACCGCGCTGGTGAACTCCATGAACATCCCGGCGGTGAAGACCTTCGCCGCGGTGGGCATCGACAAGGTGGCGGAGTGGGCCAGGAAGCTGGGCCTCTCCACGCCCATGAACATGGACTACTCGGCGGCGCTGGGGTCCTCCTGCGTCCTCCCGTTCGAGCTGGCGCAGGTCTACGCCACCTTCAACCGGCTGGGGAACAAGAAGCCCACCTACTTCATCCGCAAGATCGAGGACCGCTTCGGGCGCACGGTGGAGGACCACACCGCCTACGACGACGCCTGGTCCCCGCTCACGGACCGGGTGGGCGCCGGCTACGCGCGGCTGTTCGAGACCGGCGAACAGGTGATGTCCGGCGAGACCGCGTTCATCATGCAGGACATGCTCCGCGGGGTGGTGCGCGAGGGCACCGGCGCGCCGGCGCAGCGGCTGGGCAAGCCCGCCGCCGGGAAGACCGGCACCACCAACGACTCCTTCGACGCCTGGTTCAACGGCTTCACCAAGGACCTGGTGACCTCGGTCTGGGTCGGCTACGACCTGAACCAGCACCCGCTGGCCAAGTACGAGAACGGCGGGCGCGCCGCGCTCCCCATCTGGCTCTCCTACATGAAGCGCGCGCTGGAGGGGAAGCCGCAGGGCGAGTTCTGGCCCCCTGAGTACCTGGAGCTGGTGCGCGTCCGCATCGACGTGAAGAACGGCAAGCTGGCCTCGTCGTCCTCCAAGCAGGTGGCGGAGATGTGGTTCAAGAAGGGCACCGAGCCCAAGGACGCCACCCCGGAGAAGGACAAGGTCGACCCGGGGAAGTTCTTCATGAACCTCCCCAACTAGGTCTTGTCCACCACCCGGATCAGCGACTGCACCGTCACCGTCATCGCCACCCGGCTGATCACCCGGACGAAGGACTGCTGGGACGGCACCGGCGTGGTGACCGGGATCTTCAGCGCCACGCCCTTGGCGGTGGGCGTGACGTCCACCAGCGCCGAGGCGACGACCTGCCCCGTCCTCACCTCCAGCTGGAGCGGCGCCAGCGGCGACGCCTTGGGCGGGTGGCCGATGGCGTGGAGCCGCCCGCCCAGGCCGGGGAGCGCGGTGACCGCCCCCGGCAGCTTCAGCCAGGGCCCGCTGGGCGAGCCGCGCCGGACCGGGTAGGCGTCGCCCGGCGGGCTGAAGTTGCCCAGCGACCACCCCACCTTGCCGCGGGTGACCTGGAGGGAGACCCAGACCGGGGTCTTGAGCGGCACCGGCTTGTCGAACGGGAGCAGCGTCCAGGAGTCCGGGACCTGCTGCGGCAGCTGCGGGATGAAGCCGCGCTGGGTGGACGGCGCCTCCAGCTCCACCGGCTGGGTGGCGCTCGCCCCCTCCAGCGGCGGCCCCGGCTCGTCGGGGGGAGCGGGGGGCGGCGGCGGCGGGTCGACGCTGATCGGCGAGAGGAGCTGGGCCCGCACCTCCGCGCCGCCGTCCAGCGCGTGCAGCGGGAGCCGCAGCGCGGTCAGGTCCGCCAGCACGTCCGCCGGGAAGCGCACGCAGGCGGAGCGGCCGGAGTCCAGCACCAGCTCCACCTCGTTGACGCGGTCCGGGCCCACCGCGGGCACGGCGCGCTCCTTGGGCGGCGCCGCGGCCACCGTCAGCCACACCTCCTTGAGGTTGGTGGCCGGCCCGCCCGGCAGGTTGAGCAGGAGGCTCTGGTCCCCCTCCATCTCGAAGTCCAGGTCGGGGTCCGGCGTCACCGGGACCTTCTGCAGCAGGTCGTAGTCGGACGTCCCGCCCGCCACGGACAGCTTCCCCGGGGTGCGGGCCCTCAGCTCCACGGTCACGGTGACGGGGGTGGCGCTGTCCGGGTCGCCCAGGAGCGGCTCGATCGCGGCGGTGAGATCGACCTCCTTCTGGGTCCCGTTGGCGGACGACTCCCAGCCGTCCACCCCGGGCGCGCCGCGCGGGCCCGGGTACCGCCACGCCACCGGGCCGTCGTTGACGTGGACCTCGAGGTCCGCGGGCAGCGAGGGGAGCAGAACCTGCACCAGCTCCGCGTTCGCCTGCGTCACCGTGCCGATCAGCTCGATCTGCAGCCGCTGGCTGGAGACCTCCGGGAAGGACGCCTCGGCCACGCCGGAGGTGGTGGGGGAGGAGTAGACGGGGGTGGTGGTGTCGAAGCTGTCGCCCCGCCACTTGTAGACGAAGCGGATGAAGCCCACCCCGGCGGGCACCTTCGCCCCTCCGGTGGTGAGCGGCTTGCCGAAGTCCACCACCACCGAGGTGTAGGTGGAGTTGCCGGCCACCGCGCTGGCCGTGGCGCGGACCTGGCCCACCTCGTTCAGCTTCATCAGGCCGGCGGCGTCCGCGCGCACGAACACCGTGAGCTGGTGCGCCAGCGCGTTGGCCGGGAAGGTCTGGGTGAGCGTGGCCGAGTCGATGGTGACGGGCATGTCGTCCTCTCGCTCAGGGGGCCGGCGTCAGCATCGACGCCACCAGCTGCGCCCAGGTGGTATCCGTGTACGCGGTTTGCACCTCCACGCCCATAGGCCGGAAGCGCTCCAGCGCGCGGTCCAGCTTCTGCAGCACGCCCTCGTCGGGCGGCGCCGGATCCAGCGCCGCGAACCGCGCGGGGATCCAGATCTTGAACACGTAGGGCATGCGCTCGATCCAGGAGAGGGTGATGTCCGCCACCTCCTCCGGAGGCACGCTGGAGTCGCCGGCCGCCGGGGTGACGAAGAAGGCGAAGCGGTTGAGGCCGATGGAGATCCCCACCCCGGCCAGGTCCACCCTGGGGTGCGGGAAGGTGGCGGTCGCGTCCAGCATCCCCGGGGGCGTGGTCTTGGCGAAGCTGGCGGTGCGCCCGCCCGGCGGCATGTGCGGCCCGCCGAAGGCCCAGTCGCGGGGGCTGGGGTTGGAGGAGTCCCCGAAGCAGCCGCCCTCCCAGGTGAACGCCATGTCGTCGACGTCCACCCCGTCGAGCTTGAACTTGCCCTCCTCGTCGATGACCAGCTTGCTCCCGTCCGGCACCGTGCCCGCGAAGCACAGGCCCCTCCCCTCGTCGCGGTGGACGAACTGGATCCTGGTGGTGCGGCCGTTCATCCCCTCG
>Ga0209382_10011112_pt1 | contig 11192 bp, 12 predicted proteins | sample SoiMetdeltSBSDD5_FD_187599 | JGI IMG/M metagenome (GOLD analysis project Ga0209382, IMG submission 187599) | Bulk soil microbial communities from a Populus tree surrounding site in Tennessee, USA - Soil MetaG P. deltoides SBSDD5 (SPAdes) (version 2) | ecosystem: Environmental > Terrestrial >...
CTGTTCGTCGAATCGAGGGAGTCGAACCACCGAACCTCATGTGTAGGTTCGATCGGCTCGCCCTCGGGCATCGCCCGTAGGATACGGCCACCATCGAGGCGCTCCAGGAGCCGTCCGTGCCGACCCCGCCCTTCAACAAGGTGCTCGTCGCCAACCGAGGCGAGATCGCGATCCGCGTGATGCGCACGTGCCGCGAGCTCGACGTCGCGACGGTCGCCGTCTACTCGGAGCTCGACCGCGACGCCGCCCACGTGCGATACGCCGACGAGGCGTACGCGCTCGGCGGTCAGAGCGCGGCCGAGAGCTACCTGAACACCGACGCGATCATCGACGTGATCACGCGCAGCGGCGCCGAGGCGGTGCATCCCGGGTACGGCTTCTTCGCCGAGAACGCCGACTTCGCCCGCGCCATCACCGATCGCGACGTCACGTGGATCGGGCCGCCGCCGGACGCGATCGAGGTCATGGGAGACAAGATCTCGGCCCGCACCGCAGCCGCCTCGGCCGGCGTCGAGGCGGTGCCCGGCACGCTCGAGCCGATCACGAGCGCCGACCAGGTCGTCGCCTTCGGCGAGCAGCACGGCTGGCCGGTCGCGATCAAGGCCGCGTTCGGCGGGGGCGGCCGGGGCATGAAGGTGGTCGACGGCCCGGACGAGGCCCAGTCGGCGCTGGACTCGGCCGCCCGCGAGAGCCAGGCGTACTTCGGCCGGCCCGAGACCTACCTCGAGCGGTACCTCACCCGGCCGCGACACATCGAGATCCAGGTGTTCGCCGACGCGCGGGGCAACACCGTGTGGCTCGGTGAGCGCGACTGCTCGACGCAACGCCGCCACCAGAAGCTCATCGAGGAGACGCCGGCGCCGGGGCTCGCCGACGACGTGCGCGCCGCGATGGGTGAAGCGGCGGTGAAGGTCGCCAAGGCGTGCGGCTACGTGAACGCCGGCACCGTCGAGTGCCTCTACCAGGACGGCGACTTCTGGTTCCTCGAGATGAACACGCGGCTCCAGGTCGAGCACTGCGTGACCGAGATGGTCACCTCACTCGACCTGGTGGCCGAGCAGCTTCGGGTGGCGGCGGGCGAGCCGCTCTCGTTCACGCAACAGTCGGTCGAGCGCCGCGGTCATTCCATCGAGTGCCGGATCAACGCCGAGGACCCGGCGAAGAACTTCCTCCCTTCGCCGGGCACGATCACCCGGCTGCGCGTACCCAGCGGTCCGGGCGTGCGCTGGGACGGCGGCTACGACGACGGCGACGCGATCTCCCAGTTCTACGACAACCTGATCGGCAAGCTCGTGGTGTGGGGCGCCGACCGTGAGGCGGCGCGGCACAGGATGCTCCGGGCGCTGCGGGAGCTCGAGGTCGACGGCGTGCGCACGACCGTCCCAGCCGACGTCGCGCTGCTCGACCACCCCGACTTCGTGGCCGGCAACCACTCGACGCGATGGCTCGAGGAGGAGGTCGATCCGTCGGTGCTCGCAGCCGCCGCGCCCGCGCCGGCCCCGGTCTCGCCAGACGCCGAAGCCGAGGGCGTCCCGCTCGAAGAGCGCACCATCCCGGTCGAGGTCGACGGCAAGCGCTTCTCGGTCCGGGTGTGGCTGCCGGAAGCGCCCGCGGCCGGCGACGCCGCCGGGGGCGGAGGGCGGCGGGGCGGCAAGGTCAGCAAGCCTCGAGTGGCGGCGGGCGGGGGCGGCGCCGGGGACGGCACCGTCAGCGCGCCGATGCAGGGCACGATCGTGAAGGTGCTCGTGGCGCAGGACGACGCCGTCGAGCCCGGCCAGGCGCTGCTCGTGCTCGAGGCGATGAAGATGGAGAACCACATCAACGCCGAGCGGGGCGGGACCGTGAAGGAGGTCCGCGTCGCGGCCGGTGACACGGTGGGCACCGGCGACGTGCTCATCGTCATCGAGTAACCCCGGACCGTGGGTGCGCCGCTCTTCCAGGTGGACGCCTTCGCGTCCGGCCCCTTCACCGGCAACCCGGCCGCGGTGTGCCTGCTCGACGCGCCGGGCGACCCGGCCTGGATGCAGGCGGTGGCGGCCGAGATGAACCTGTCCGAGACCGCGTTCGTCCATGCCCTCGACGGCGAGGCGGGGCGGTTCGGGCTGCGGTGGTTCACGCCGACGGTCGAGGTCGACCTGTGCGGTCACGCGACTTTGGCGAGCGCACACGTCCTCTGGGAGACGCGCCGCCTGTCGGCGGAGGTGTCGGCACGCTTCGAGACGCGCAGCGGCGTGTTGATCGCCAACCGAGCCGGCGACGAGGTGGCGCTGGACTTCCCCGCCGACCCGGTCGTAGCGGCGGAGCCCGAACCCGACCTCCTCGAGGCGATCGGCCTGCGCGAGGCGGTCGCGTCCACCGGCCGCATCGGCTGGCTACTGGAGGTAGCCGACGCGCGCGTAGTGCGCGACGCGCGTCCCGACTTCGCCCGGCTGGCCGGCTTCGACATCGCCGTGCTCACCGCACGCGCCGACGACGCCGCCTACGACTTCGTCTCGCGTTGCTTCGGCCCGAAGTTCGGCATCGACGAGGACCCTGTGACCGGCTCGGCGCACTGCGCGCTCGGCCCCTACTGGGCGGAGCGGCTCGGGAAGACCGAGCTGACCGGCTACCAGGCCTCGGCGCGGGGCGGCGTCGTGCAGGTACGCGTCGACGGCGATCGCACTGTTCTCGGTGGTCGTGCCGTGACCGTCTCCCGCGGCGAGCTCGTGTAGCTCACGGCTTACGACGCGGCTTCGGCCAGCGACTCCGACAGCGTGGGGTGCACGAGGAGCGAGTCGACGATGTTGCCGACCGTGAGCCCGTTGGTGACGGCGACCGCGATCACGCTGATGAGCTCGGCAGCGTTGCGGCCGACGATGGACCCGCCGAGCACCACGCCCGTCGCCGGGTCCGAGAGGATCTTCACGAACCCGCGCGGGTCGCCCTTGATGTGCGCCTTGGCGTTCGACGAGAACGGCACCTTGGTGACGCGGATCTTCCTGCCCAGCGAGAACGCCTCCGCCTCGGCCAGCCCGACCTCGGCGATCTCGGGATCGGTGAAGATCGCCTGCGCCGCCTTGTCGTAGTCGAGGTGACGGTGCGGTCGGTTGTGCAGGCCCATGAGGTGCTCGGCGATCTTGCGACCCTGCATGGCTCCGACCGACGAGAGCGGCAGCTTTCCGGACACGTCGCCGGCGGCGTAGATGTGCTCGACGTTCGAGCGGCAGTGATGGTCGATCGGGATGTAGCCGCCGCCGTCGACCTCGACCCCTGCCTCGTCGAGCCCGAGGTCCTCGCTGTTCGGGATCGACCCGACGGTCAGCACCGCGTGCGACCCTTCCACGACCCGGCCGTCCTCGCAGGCGACGCGCACCGTGTCACCGGTGCGCTCGATGCCGCTCGCGCGCGCGCCCTTGAGCAGCATGACGCCCTGGCGCATGAACTCGTCCTCGAGCGCCGCCGCCACCTCGGGGTCCTTCAGCGGGAGCACCTGCTGGCGGGAGACGAGCAGCGTCACCTTCGAGCCGAGGGCGTCGAACATGTGCGTGAACTCGACTCCCGTGACGCCGGAGCCGACCACCACCATGTGCTCCGGCAGCTCGGGGGGCGGGTACGCCTGGCGGGTCGTGAGCACCCGTTCGCCGTCGACGGGCGCGAACTCGGGAACCCGGGGACGCGACCCCGTGGCGACCACGATGAAGTCGGCGTCGAGCTCCTCGATGCCGCGGGCGGTCTCGACCACCACCTCGTTCGGTCCCTTGAGCCGCCCGGTCCCGCGGAGGAGGCGCACCTTCTGCGATTCGAGCAGCTGGACGATCGACTCGTGCAGGCGCTGCTCGATCGACGAGACCCGCTCGCGCAGCGCGTCCAGGTCGACGCCCCCTTCGGCCTGCAGGCCCATCACGTGGCTGCGGCCGAGCTCGGCCAGCTCGCCGCCGGTGGCGATCATCGCCTTGGAGGGGATGCAGTCCCACAGATGGGCCGCACCGGCGATGACGTCGCGCTCGACCAGCGTGACCTCCGCGCCCAGTGTGGCCGCGACGGTCGCGCACGTGTTGCCGGCGGGGCCGCCGCCGAGGATCGCGACTCGTACTCCGGAGATGCGCGTCACGCACCCAGGCTACGGCACGCCTCTAGCCTGCATCCCCATGCCAGAGTTGCGGCGGGACGAGCTGAGCGGTCGCTGGGTACTCCTGGCACCCGGACGCGCGGCGCGGCCGCACACGTTCCCCTCGTCGACGCCCGAGGCGCCGGGCGCTGACGTGTGCCCGTTCTGCCCCAGGAACGAGCACCTGACGCCGCCCGAGGTGTACCGCACGGGCGGCGGCGCGCCCGACACGCCCGGGTGGCGCGTGCGAGTGGTGCCGAACCTCTATCCCATCGTCGGCGGCGCCGACGCCGGGCCGGGTGCGACCGGCGCGCACGAAGTCGTCGTCCTCTCCCCCGCGCACGAAGCCTCGTTCGCGCGGCTCGACCGGCAACAGGCGACCGAGGTGCTCACCGTGCTCCGAGATCGCGCCCGTCATCATCTCGCTGCGGGCCGAGCCTTCGTGCAGGTGGTGATCAACCAGGGCCGAGCCGCGGGAGCGTCGATCGAGCATCCGCACGCGCAGATCGTGGCGCTCGATCTGGTGCCGCCGGCCGTCGCGCAGGCGGTCGAGCGGTTCGAGGACGCAGGTCACGACCTGGTGGTGGGCGACCTCGACCGCGCCGGCGACGGCCTGCAGCTCCTCGACGGGCCCGTCGTGGCGTGGTGCCCCCGGGCCGGGAGCGCGCCGTACGAGCTGCGCCTCGCGCTCCGCTCCCCCGGATCACGCTTCGACGAAGCCGGCGACGGCGACATACGCCTCCTGGCCGACGCGATCCGTTCCGTGCTGGCGCGCCTCGGCGCCGCCACCGGCGACGCGCCGTACAACCTCGTGATCCACACCGGTCCGCCGGGCGCGAACGACACGTCGTTCCACTGGTACGTCGAGGTCCAGACGAGGTTGGCGGTCGTCGCCGGGTTCGAGCAGGGCACCGGGATCCTGGTGAACACGGTCCCGCCCGAGCTCGCGGCGCGGGAGCTGCGCGAGACCGCCGAGGCGCTCTAGCTAACGGCCGACGAACTTCGCCTTGCCGGGACCGTGCTCGAGGAAGCTGCGGACGCCGGTGGCGGCGTCCTCGGTGCCGAACACCTCGGCGAACGCCTCCGCCTCGAGGTCGAGGCCTTCGTCGAGCCGGCCGTCCATCCCGCCGTCGATCGCGATCTTGGCGACACCCATGGCGACGACCGCTCCCGACGCCAAGGACGCCGCCCACGCCAGCGCGGCGTCCTCCAGCTCGGCGGCGGGGACGACCCGGTCGACGAGCCCGACGGCGAGGGCCTCGTCCGCCTTGACCTGCCGCCCGCTCCAGACGAGCTCCTTCGCCCGCGCCGGACCGACCAACCGGGGCAGGCGCTGCGTCGCCCCCGCGCCCGGGATGACCCCGAGAAGGATCTCGGGTTGCCCGACGCGCGCGTTGTCGGCCGCGATCCGCAGGTCGCACGCCAGCGCCAGCTCGAGGCCGCCGCCCAGCGCGACGCCCTTGATGGCGGCGATGACTGGCCGCGGGATCTCTCCGATGGTGTCGTACGCGGCCCGAAACTTCGCCCCGATGGCGCGTGCCTCGGCGGGACCGCCGAACTCGCTGATGTCGGCCCCGGCCGCGAACGCCTTGGGCCCGCCGAACACGACGACGGTCTTCACATCGGGATCGTCGGCGAGATCGCGAGCGGAGGAGGCGACCTCGTCGAGCACCGCTCCGGACAGCGCGTTGAGCGGCGGTCGGTCGATGCGCAGGACGGCGACGCCGTCGTCCCGGCGGTCGATGCTGACACTTTCGGGCATGAGGGTCTCCCCGTTGGCGAGATCGTGATTCGGTCTTGACTAGCTCGGGCGCGCGAACAACACCTCGCCGCCGATGGGTCGGAAGCCGGCGGAAAGCAGGGCACGGACCGACGCCACGTTCCCCGGCGCGACCTGGGCGAAGATCGCCCGCCCGTCCGGGACGAGACTCCGCGCCGCCAGTGCCAGGCGGCGCCCGAGTCCGCGATGGCGGGCAGCCGGCTCGACCTCGAAAGCGCACTCCATGCGCCCGGCCAGGCCCCTGCCCACGACGAGCACGCCGAGCTCATCGGCATCCGTGAAGACGCGCAGGTCGGTGCGGTACCGGGCGGCGCGCCGCACGCGGTCGTGATCACCGAGGTCGTCGCGCCGCGTGAGCTCGAGATCGGCGTGGTCGGCAGGAGGCGCGGCCATCACCAGGTCGCGGCTCCCGGGTTTGGTCCCCAGCCGTTCCGCCAGCCACAGCTGGAACGACGGGTGGGTCCAGGCCGAGAGCTCGCCGGTCGGCAGCGCGTTCAGCACGTCGTCGGCCGGCACGTCCGCTGCCACGACGAGGTGGGCGGTGAAATCGACGATGGCGTCGGCGGGACCGCCCGGCGACGGCATCACTTCGACGAAGCCGTCGGGCGGCGGATGGTCGCCGTGCGCGGCCGCGTACAGCATCACCGCGAGCGGGTGCTCGGTCACCTTGGGCAGGTTAGATCTGCAGCAGCTCGTCGGCGGCGGCGTACGGGTCGAGCTTTCGTGCGGCGACTTTCTCCACCAGTTGGTCGAAGCGCTCGCCACTGCACCGCTCCTCGGCACCCGCCCGCAGCCGTTCGTGCACGATTGCCCGGAGCTCGTCGCGCAGGCGCGCGTCGCGGCGGCGCTCGAGCCGCCCGTCGGCCTCGAGATGTGCACGATGGTCGAGGATGGCTCGCCAGAGGTCGTCGATCCCCCGGCTGTCGGTCGCGACGGTCTCGACGATCGGCGGCCGCCAGTCCCGCTCCCCCGCCAGCTCGAGCATCACCTGCAGGTCGCGCACGGTGTCGGCCGCGCCCTCGCGGTCGGCCTTGTTCACGACGAGCACGTCGGCGATCTCGAGCAGGCCCGCCTTGTTGGCCTGCACGCCGTCGCCCCATCGCGGGTTCACGACCACGACGGTCGTGTCGGCCGCGCCTGCCACCTCGACCTCGACCTGTCCCACGCCGACCGTCTCGATGATGATCCATGGCTTGCCGGCGGCGTCGAGGATCCGCACGGCCTGGGGCGTCGCCAGCGACAGGCCCCCGAGGTGACCGCGGGTCGCCATCGAACGGATGAACACACCCTCGTCGGTGGCGTGGTCCTGCATGCGGACGCGATCGCCGAGGATCGCGCCACCGCTGAACGGGCTGCTCGGATCGATCGCGAGCACGCCCACCTCGTTACCGGAGCCGCGAAGGAGGCCGATGAGCTTGTCGGTCAGCGTCGACTTGCCCGAGCCGGGCGCGCCGGTCATCCCGATCGTGTACGCGCCGCCCGTGCTCAGGTACAAGCGGCCCACGGCCTCGGTGGCCGCGTCGCCCCCTGCCTCGACGAGCGAGATCAGCTTGGCGATCGCGGCTCGGTCGCCGCGGCGGGCGGCATCGACGAGCGCGGGCGGATTGTCGAGCGCCGCTATTCGGAGATCACCTCTGTGATCCCCGGGACCCGGTCCATGATGATCCGCTCGACCCCGGCCTTGAGGGTCATCATCGACACCGGGCACGTGCCGCACGCCCCCACCAGGGTGACGTGGACGGCGCTGTCGGCGTCGATGCCGTTGAAGACGATGTCGCCGCCGTCGCTTTGGAGCGCGGGGCGGATGGCGTCGATGGCCTCGAGGACGCCGGCTTCCCGGTCGTCGGTGCCGGTCTCGGTGTCAGTGGGCATGCGCTGCTCCGCTCGGTGGGTCGGACCCGGGTCCCTTGTCCAACACTCCTATTGTCCCACGCCTTCCCGCTCCCGTCGGACGTCGGCCCCGAGCGCCTGGAGCTGGCCGGCGAGGTCGGGGTAGCCACGATCGACGTGGTACGGGTCGAGCACCCGGGTCTCGCCGTCGGCAGCGAGCCCCGCGACCACCAGGGCGGCGCCGGCGCGCACGTCCTGGGCCCGCACCGGGGCTCCGGACAGGCGGTCGACACCCCGCACCACCGCGTGCCGTCCCTCGTTGCGGATGTCGGCGCCCATGCGGTGGAGCTCGTCGACGAACCCGAAGCGGTTGTCGAACACGTTCTCGGTGACGATGGCCGAGCCTTCGGCGGTGGCGAGGAGCGCCACCACCAGCGGCATGAAGTCGGTCGCGAACCCGGGATAGGGCAGCGTCGCCACGTCGACGGCGTGCAGCCGCTCGTCGCAGCGGGCGCGGAGTCCGTCGGGGGTGGGCGAGACGTCGAGGCCCATCTCGCCGAGCTTCAGCGCCACCATCTCGAGGTGGTCGAGGCGCGTGCCGTCGATCGTGACCTCACCGCCGGCGACACCGCACGCCATCAGGATGGTCCCGGCTTCGATGCGGTCCCCCATCACCTCGTTCTCGACCGGTGTGAGGCTCTCGACCCCGTCGACCTCGATCGTCGACGACCCCGCGCCCGAGATCTGCGCGCCCATGCGGTTGAGGAAGGCCGCCAGGTCGCTGATCTCCGGCTCGCGGGCGGCATTGTCGAGCACGGTCTGCCCCTTCGCCAGCACGGCCGCCGTGAGCAGGTTCTCGGTGGCGCCGACACTCGGGAATTCGAGCACGATGCGGGCGCCGCACAACGTCTCGCACCGCGCCTCGATGAGACCGTGCACGATCTCGAGCTCGGCGCCCATGGCCTGCAGGCCGCGGAAGTGCATGTCGAGCTTGCGGCTCCCGATGTTGTCGCCGCCGGGCATCGCGACTCGCGCCTCGCCGCAGCGAGCCAGCAACGGTCCCAGCACGTTGATCGAGGCGCGCATCCGCGTGACGAGCTCGTACGGCGCCTCCGGAGTGAGCGGCCCGGTGGCGTCGATCGTGAGCTCGTCCTCGCCCGTCCACGCGGTGCCGGCGCCGATGGCGCGCATCACGTCCAGCATCGCGTCGAGGTCGAGAACCGGATGCAGGTTGCGGAGCACCGTCACGCCGGGTGCCAGCAACGCCGCCGCCATCTGCTTGAGCCCGGCGTTCTTGGTCGCGCCGCGCACGCGCACGGTGCCGGACAGCGGACCGTTGGCCCGGACGACGAACGCGTCCATCACTTCGGCTCTAACGGCGCTGGTAGCTCGGCGCCCGCCGCTCGACGAACGCGGCGAGCGCTTCCTTCATGTCGTCCGAGCGGAGGCAGACGGCCTGGCCCTCGGCTTCGATCCGCAATCCGTCGCGGGTCGGGACGGTGCCGGCCACGTTGACCGCTCGCTTGGCGCCCTCGACGGCGAGCGGCGGCTGCGCGGCGATGGTGGCCGCGAGCTCGCGAACGGTGGCCTCGAGCTCGGCGTCCGGGACGAGCCGTTGCGTCAGCCCGATGCGGAACGCCTCCTCGGCGTCGATCTGGCCCGCGGTGAAGATGAGCTCCTTGGCCTTCGCCGCGCCGACGGCGCGCGGAAGCCGTTGGGTGCCGCCGAGGTCGGGAAGGATGCCGTACTTGAACTCGAGCAGACCCGCCTTCGTACCTTCCGCGAACACGCGCACGTCGCACGCCAGCGCGAGCTGGAGCCCGGCACCGAGCGCGTAGCCGCGCACCGCGGCGATCGTCGCGTACGGCGCCTCCTCGAGCCACGTGTACGAGTCCTGGGTCTGCATGATCGCGTCGACGGCGGGATCGTCGTGGCGACGAGGTGCATTGCGATCCGTCTCGAGCGTGTCGCCGTCGAGGGTGTCGCCGGAGAAGACCGACGTGTCGATGCCGCTCGAGAACGCGCGGCCCTCGCCGATGAAGACGAGCGCCCGCAGATCGGGGTCGGCGCGCAGCTCCTCGCCGATCTCGCGCAGCTCGCGCCACATCTCGGGCGTGAACGCGTTCAGCCGGTCCGGACGGGAGAGCCGGAGCCATCCGACGTGCCCGTCGCGCTCGAACTGCAGGGTGGCGTATGCCATGGCGATGCAGGCTACTGCCCGGTTGCGCCGAGCCGGAGAAGCTCAGCTGGCGATGATCTCGTGTGTGTCCGTGATGGGCTCGGCGACGGCCAACGCCACGATCGGGACGGGCCGCATGAAGCCGGGCACGAGCCGGGGCTCGACCGGTCGAAGGTCGGCGCCGTCCGCCACGAACTCGCTCATGTCGGCGCCGGCCAGGATCTCCCCGGGCGCGGCGACGTCGCACAGACGCGACGCGAGGTTGACCGGACCGCCGATGTAGTCGTCGCCTTCGAAGAGGATCACGTCGCCGCCGGAGAACCCGGCTCGGATCGGCAGATCGACTGCGTCCGACGCGCGCTGGTCGAGGGCGAGGAGCGCGGTCGCCAGCGCGGGGCCGTCGGTGCTGACGAACATCGCGCCGTCACCGAGCCACTTCGCAACCCGCACACCGTGCTCCGACGCGATGTATCGCACGAGGGTACGGAAGCCGGTCAGGACGGCGACCGCCTCCTCGTCGCCGTGCACCTCCGTGAATCGGGTGAAGCCGCACAGGTCGACGAAGGCGAAGTAGCGGCGAACTCGCATGCCCACAGTCTCGCAGGTGCAAGGGCCGGGACCTGAACAATACGGCCCGGTTCACGGTCCCTTCGCGCGGAGTTCGCGAGTCAGGAGAAGGCCTTCCCGGATGTGACGCATGACCCCGGGAATACGCTGCCGCCTGTGGCCGAATCGACATCCGCTCTCGGTGGACAGGCGAACGAACGCGAGCTGCTGACGGGCTATCTCGATTGGTACCGGTCGGTCGTCGAGCGGAAGGTCGCCGACCTGTCGCTGCCGGACGCGATCCGCATCATGACGCCCACCGGTCTGAGCCCGCTCGGGATCGTGAAGCACCTGGGCGACATCGAGCAGAGCTGGTTCCGGGAGCGCTTCGCGGGCGAGGAGATCGACACCGCGTGGAGCGACGACGACCCCCTGGCCGTCTTCCGCATCGAGCCGGGCGAGACGGTGGCGTCGACCGTTGCGTTCTACCGCGAGTCGACGGAGCACTCCCGGCGTGTCGTGGCCGCCGCGTCCCTCGACGACGCCAGCGTGGGCGAGTCGCCGTTCTACGGGCGCGTCTCGTTGCGATGGATCCTCGTGCACATGCTCGAGGAGACCGCGCGCCACGCCGGCCACCTCGACCTCATGCGCGAGCAGATCGACGGTAGGACCGGTGACTAGCACCCTCGTCAGACGGGGAGCGACTGCACCCAGTCGACCGAGACCTCGGCGACCTCGGCCGCGACATCGTCGACCGTGCGTCCGGACGC
>Ga0209382_10011113_pt1 | contig 11191 bp, 9 predicted proteins | sample SoiMetdeltSBSDD5_FD_187599 | JGI IMG/M metagenome (GOLD analysis project Ga0209382, IMG submission 187599) | Bulk soil microbial communities from a Populus tree surrounding site in Tennessee, USA - Soil MetaG P. deltoides SBSDD5 (SPAdes) (version 2) | ecosystem: Environmental > Terrestrial >...
CGTGTGGCGCGCGATCACGCCACCGCCCTGGAGGCTCTCGGCGATCACGAGATCGTCGATCTCACGCGGCGCGATCCTCGCGCGCTCGACGACGGCGCGGACCACGACCTGGGCCAGCTCGAAGGCGTCCTTCGTCACGAGCGATCCCTTGCGCGCGCGGCCGATGGGGGTGCGGAGGGCCGCGACGATCACGGGGGTCTTCATCTGCAGGATGCTCCTTCTTCAGCCGCCGAGGCCGTGGAGACAGAACTGCCACGCATCTTCGCCGTTGACCGTCACGCGCGGGTTCTGGACCAGTCGATTCATCAGCCAGCCGTACATCACCGTCTGCTGGATGAGCAGCGAGGCCTGGAGCGTGTCGGTCACCTGGATGGCGCCGGCCGCGCTAGCGGCCTCGAGCAGCTCGACCAGCAGGTTCGAGATCGGCGTCATCACGCCGGCCAGGCGCCCGGGGTCCTTGATCGCGAGCTGCAGCGAGAACTCGGAGAGCGGCACGCGGTTGTGCGCGCCCCGCTTGCGCCGCGCGCCGAGCGGCTGACACCACTCGTGCAGGCGGATCGTGAAGGCGCGGAGCCGTTCGAGCGGCTTGGTTTCCGCCTCGACCGCCTTGCGGATGTCCTCGACCGACTCGCGGATCGACTCCTCGAGCAGGGCGAAGAGCAGCTCGTCCTTGCCGTCGAAGTACTGGTAGAACCCGCGCAGCGACTGCTTCGAGCGGTCGACGACCTCCTGGATCGTGAAGTCGCTCGTGCCCTTCTCGTCGATCAGCTCGAACGCGGCATCCAGGAGCCGCTGGACGCGCTGCTCGGCGCGGCTGGTCGCGGCGCTCAGGCTTCGCGAGACCGCGCGCTTGCGCCAGCCGGAGGCTTCTTCGTCTCGTGCGTCTTCGGTTTTCGCCATCGCTGATTTCTACTGCACGGAGGACGCCGGTGCGACGACCGCGCCCGAGATCGCCTTGAGGTCGACGTACGCATCGAGCCCTTCGCTGCCGAGCTCGCGGCCGATGCCGCTCGCCTTCACGCCGCCGAACGGAGCGGCGGGATCCATGCTGTAGGGCTGGTTGACGCCGAAGCTGCCCGAGCGCACGCGCCGCGCGACGGCGAGACCGCGCGCCGCATCTGCCGTCCACACCGAGCCGGAGAGGCCGTACTCGGAGTCGTTCGCGATGCGGATCGCGTCGTCGTCGTCGCGATACGGGATCACGGAGAGCACCGGCCCGAAGATCTCCTCGCGCGCGATCGCCATGCGGTTGTCGACGCCGTCGAACAGGGTCGGACGTACGTACCACCCTTCCCCGCGGCCCGGCGGGAGATCGCTGCCGCCGGCCACGAGGCGCGCCCCCTCGCGCCGACCCTTTTCGATGTAGCCACGCACGCGCTCCTGCTGCCGGCGGCTCACCAACGGACCGATCTCGGTCGCGGGATCGACCGGGTCGCCGACGACCAGGCCCTCCACCATGGCGGTGAGCGCATCGAGGAACTCGCGCTGGCGCGAGGCGGGCACGAGGATGCGCGTCTGCGCGACGCACGCCTGGCCGCTGTTCATCAGCCCCGCGACCTTCACGCCCGCCGCGACGGCGGCCGGGTCGGCGTCGTCGAGCACCACGGCCGCCGACTTTCCGCCGAGCTCCAGGCTCGCCTTCTTGAGGCTCGCGCCGCACGCGGCGGCGATCTCGCGTCCGACGGCCGTCGAGCCGGTGAAGGACACGCGGTCGACACCGGGATGGTTCACCAGCGCCCTCCCCGTCTCGGCGCGGCCGGGCAGGATGCTGACGAGGCCCGCGGGCAGCCCTGCCTGCTCGATCAGCTCGGCGAAGAGCAGCGCGTCGAGCGGCGTCTCGGGCGCCGGCTTGATGACGACCGCGCAGCCCGCGAGCAGGGCCGGTGCGAGCTTCCCCACGAGCAGGTACAGCGGCAGGTTCCACGGCACGATCGCCGCGACGACGCCGCAGGGCTCGCGACGCACGAGCACGTCGCTTCCGAAGACACCCGCACGCTTCTCCTCCCACGGGAAGCGCGACGCGATGTCGGCGAACGCGTCGAGCAGCATCATCGGCAACGTCGCCTGCGAGAACTTCGAGAACGAGATCGGGGCGCCCATCTCGGCGGTGACGAGCTGCGCCACCTCGCGCCGGCGCGGCCGATAGAGGTCGGTCAGCCGGCGCACCGCCGCGATGCGCTCCGCTGGCTCGAGACGCGGCCACGGCCCTTCGTCGAAGGCCTGCCGCGCCGCGGCGACGGCGCGATCGACGTCCTCGGGGCCGGCTCCGGCGACCGCGGCGATGGGCTTGCCGGTGTGCGGCGAGATCACTTCGATCACGTCACCGCCGCGCGGCGCCGCCCACTCGCCTCCGATGAACAGCCGTCGTCGCTCCTCCACGGCTCCTCCTGGCGCCAGCGCGCGGAATCCGGTGAGCCCGCGCGCGTGCGAGAATCCGGGTGAGACCTCGATTCTCTCAGAATGAGAATCGAATTGCCACCGCGGACGGCCGCGTGTAGCGTGGGCGCATGCGGATCGGCTTGATGCTCGGGCCGGAGCGAGGGCGCTCGCGCGACAAGGTCGCGCAGCTCTGCGCCGATGCGGCCGCCGCCGAGCAGGCCGGCTTCTCCTCCCTCTGGATTCCGCAGATTCCCGGCGACTTCGACGCCTTCATCGCGATCGCCTTGATGGGGCGCGTGACGGAGCGGATCGAGCTCGGCACGGCCGTCCTGCCGATCCAGACCCGCCATCCGATCGCGATGGCGCAGGAGTCGCTGTCGGTCCAGGCCGCTTGCGGCGGGCGCTTCACGCTCGGGCTCGGCGCGTCACATCACTGGGTCATCGACGACATGCTCGGCCTGCCCTACGAGCGTCCCGCCGTCCACATGCGCGACTACCTCGAGGTGCTGAACGCGGCGCTCGCCGGCGCGGAGAAGGTCGACGTCGAGAACGAGCACTACCAGGTGCACAGCCCGATGGACGTCACGGATCGCACCGCGAACCCGGTCCTGCTCGCCGCGCTCGCACCCGTGATGCTGCGCGTCGCCGGCGAGCACGCGTCGGGGACGATCCTGTGGCTGGCCGACGAGCGCGCCATCGCCGAGCACGTCGCCCCGCGCATCAGCAAGGCGGCAGCGAACGCCGGACGGCCCGCGCCGCGCATCGTCGCGGGTGTCCCCGTTGCGCTGTGCGCGAAAGACGACGTAGACGCCGCGCGTGCCCATGCCAACGTCGTGCTCGGGCACGCGGAGTTCTGCCCGAACTATCAGCGGCTGCTCGATCAGGGCGACGCCACCGACGTCGGCGACATCCTCGCGGCGGGGGACGAGTCGACCGTCGCCGCGCGCCTGCGCGCCTTCCGCGATGCGGGGACCACCGACCTCGCGGTTCGCGTGCTGGCGCTCGGCACCGACCGCGCCTCGCGCATCGCGTCGCGCCAGCGGACGCTCGAGTTCCTCGCCTCGCTCCGCTTCTGAGTTCTGAAGGCGCGGCTCGTGAGCGCTACTGGTCGTAGTCGACGACCAGCTCGCGACTCGTCGGGATGGCCTGGCACGTCAGCACCCAGCCCTCCTCGACCTCCGCGGCCGACAAGGCGCTGTTCTCGCGCATGACGGCCTTGCCCTCGTCGATGTGGGCGAGGCAGGTCGCGCAGTTTCCCATCTGACACGCATACGGCGGGCGGAGACCCGCGCGCCGGGCAGCCTCGAGGATCGTGTCGCCCTGCTGGTAGGTGATCGTGTGCTTGCGGCGATCCAGGCGGATCACGAGCGACTGCGTGACGGAAGGCTCGACGGACACCGCCCCATGATAGAGCCCTTTCCGGGGCATGGAATACCCCTCTCCAAAAATGCTAAGGTGATTCTCCTCCATGGATACCCGCGACACCCCCGAACAGGCCGAGCTGCGGCGCACCGCGCGCCAGCTCGCGCGCGAGCTCGGCCCGCGCACCGTCGTCGACTTCGACGACGCCAAGCGCGCGCGACGTCTGGCCGACGCGGTGCGCGACGCCGGCTGGCTCGAGCTGCGCCAGCAGGGAGACGACGGCGGTCCGCTCGCGAGCGGCGTCGAGGCGGCCATCATCGCCGACGCGCTCGGCGAGGCCGTCGTCGACGTCGCGTTCACGGGTCCGGTGCTCGCGGCGGACCTCGCGCGCCGCGCGGGTGTCCACGCCGTCGACGGCGCAGTCGTCGGCTTCGCGCCCGACCTGATCGGCCCCGCGCGGGTCTCGGGTCGCACCACGACGAACGCGGTTCACGCCGTCGACTGCGCCGCGCAGGGACCGGCGATCGCGTACGTCCTCGCTCCCGAAGGCGATCGCTACCGGATCGTGCAGGTGCCCGTCGACGGCGCGCGCGAGGGTGCGGATCTGACGCGCACCATCCGCCCGATCCCCGCCGGTGTCCCCGTATCCGAGGTGGCCGGCTCGCGGCTTCTCACGCGCCGCGATCTGGAAGCCTGGGCCGCGTTCGGCCTGGCGCTGACGAGCGCAGATCTGGTCGGGCTCATGCGCGGCGTCATCGACCTCACGGTCGCCTACGCGCAGGAACGTCGGCAGTACGGCGTCGCGATCGGGACGTTCCAGGCCGTGCAGCACCTCCTCGCAGAGGCGCGTTGCCTGATGGAGGGCGCGCTCAGCGCCGCGCTCTATCCCGCCTGGGCCGTCGACGCGCTCGACGCCGACGACGCGCGCATGGCCGGCCGCGTCGCCAAGGCCTACTGCGCGCGCGCCGCGCGCACCGTCTGCGAGACCGCCGTGCAGGTGCACGGCGGCATGGGCAACACGTGGGAGTGCATGGTCCACGTCTACCTGCGCCGCGCCCTGCTTTCCTCACGCTGGTTCGGCGACGACGGCGAGCAGCTGCGCGAGCTGCAGCGGAGCCGTCTCGGAGTGGCCGATGGACTTTCGTGATTCCACGGCGGAGGCGGAGTTCCGCGCGCGCCTGCGCGCATGGATCGCCGACAACAACCCCGGCCTGCCCGTCTCCTCGACCGACGACGAGTACTGGGCTCGCCAGGCGGAGTGGCATACCGCCCTCTACGACGCGGGCTTCTTCGGCCTCTCCTGGCCCACGCGCTTCGGCGGCCAGGCCCTGCCGTCGGTGTTCGACGTCATCCTCGACGAGGAGCTCGCCGCCGCCAGCGCGCCGCCGCGCCCGAGCCTCGGCTACCTCGTGCAGGGCATCACGACGCACGCGAGCGAGGCCGTCCAGCAGCGCTTCCTGCCCGGACTGATCAGCGGACGCGAGCGCTGGTGTCAGGGCTTCAGCGAGCCCGACGCCGGGTCGGATCTCGCCGCGCTGCGCACCACCGCCGTGCGCGACGGCGACGACTACGTCATCGACGGCCACAAGATCTGGACCAGCTACTCCGACGTCGCCGACTGGTGCTTCCTGCTCGCGCGCACGGATCCGGCCGTCCCGAAGCACAAGGGGCTCTCGGCGTTCGCGGTGCCGATGCACCAGCGCGGCATCGAGCAGCGGCCGCTCCGCATGATCAACGGCATCACCAAGGAGTTCGGCCAGGTGATCTTCGACGGCGCGCGCGTCCCCGCCGAGAACATGCTCGGCGCGCCCGGCGAGGGCTGGCGCATCGCGATGACGATCGTGAGCCACGAGCGCGAGCCCGGCGAGGTCGGCTACGTCGCCCGCTACGCGAAGACCGTGAAGGACCTCGAGAAGACGGTGCGCGCGAATCCCGCCGCCTTCCGGAACGACCAGCGCGACGGCGTCGCCTGGGCCTACGTGCAGGCGGAGATGCTGCGGCTGCACGTGCGCCGCCGGCTCTCCGAGCGCCTCGATGGCCCCGACCACGGGCCGGGCGGGTCGATCGACAAGCTGCTCATGACCTGGGTCGAGCAGAGCGTCGGGACGGCCGCGCTCGATCTGGCGGGCTCCGGCGCGGTGATCGACGGCGAAGATGTGGCCCTGAAGATCTACCTCTACAGTCGCGCGCAGAGCGTGATGGGCGGAACCTCGCAGATCCAGAAGAACATCATCGCCACGCGGATCCTGGGCCTGCCCACGGCCTGAGCTCTGCAGCGGGAGACGAGACCCATGTACGACTCGCTGCCCGACGCGGTCCGCGTCGAGTCCGACGGCCCCGTGCGCATCGTGCGCCTGTGTCGCCCGGCCCAGCTGAACGCCGTGAACGACGATCTCCACCTCGGGCTGACGCGCGTCTTCCCGCTGCTCAGCGCCGACTCCGACGCGCGCGCGGCGGTCATCACCGGCGAAGGCCGCGCGTTCTCGGCGGGGGGCGACTTCGATCTGCTCGACCGCATGGTGAAGGACCGCGTGCTGCGCCGCGACGTGATCGCGGAGGGCCGCGAGCTCGTGATCAACATGATCCGCTGTCGCGTGCCGGTCGTCGCCGCCGTCAACGGCCCCGCGGTGGGCCTCGGCTGCAGCGTGATCGCGCTCTCGGACGTCGTCTACATGGCGGAGTCGGCGTACCTCTCGGATCCCCACGTGATGGTGGGGCTGGTGGCGGCCGACGGCGGTCCGCTCACGTGGCCGCTGCACACGAGCCTGCTGCTGGCGAAGGAGTTCGCGTTCACGGGCGACCGCATTCCCGCGGCGCGCGCGGCGCAGATCGGGCTCGCGAATCACGTCTGCCCGGACGGCGAGGTGCTCGCCGCGGCGCTCGCCGCCGCGCACCGCATCGCCAAGCTGCCGCGTCAGGCGGTGGAGGCGACCAAGCGCGTGCTCAACCTGCACGTCGAGCGGTCCGTGCTGGCGACCATCGACTTCGCGATGTCGGCCGAGACCGAGTCGTTCGAGACGGCCGACCTCCAGAAGAACGTCGCGCGCTTCCTCGAGCGCCGATAGGAGAACCCGCGTGGCCACGCGAACGAAGCTCGAAGCGCGGCAGGCGCTCGAGTGGGGCGCGGTCAACGAGGTACTGCCGAAAGCGAAGGTCCTCGACCGCGCCTCGGAGCTGGCGCGCGAGCTGGCGAAGCGCCCTCCCCTCACGCTCCGTTACACGCGCATGTTATTCATACAGGATCTGAAGCGCGCATTCCTCGACGAGCTGGCCCACGGCCTCGCGCGGGAGGCGTATGCGCAGCGCCAGTTCTTCCCCGTCGGCGGCGGCATGGCGCCGCTCGATCGGCCGTGGGAGTCCCTCCGCCTGCTCCTCCCGGGCGGGATCCCGCCGGTGGTAGGCTTCCGGCCACAGTGTCACCCGATCTCTCGCACGGCGGCCCCCGCGTAGCCGAGCGCTACGAGCTCGGTGAGATCCTGGGTTCGGGCTCGATGGGCGTGGTCTACCGCGCCCGCGACCGCGAGTCGGACACGGAGGTCGCGCTCAAGACGCTCGCGCGCCCGAGTCCCCAGGACCTGCTGTTGCTGAAGCGGGAGTTCCGCTTCCTGGCCGACATGCTCCACCCGAACCTCGTCCGCCTCTACGACCTCGAGGTCCAGGAGGACCGGGCCTACTTCACGATGGAGCTGATCGTCGGTGAGCGCCTGCTCGACGCGCTCGGCCCTCCCGGCGCATCGGACCCGGACCGGATCCGCGACGTGTTCGGCCAGCTCGCGCTGGGACTCACCGCCCTCCACGAGAAGGACCTGCTGCACCGCGACGTCAAGCCGGCCAACGTGCTGCTGGAGCGTGGCGGGCGCGTGGTCCTGCTCGACTTCGGCCTGGTGGTGGGCGGCGAGCACGAGCTCTCGCTCGCGAGCCGGGGAGAGCTGGCGGGGACGCTCGCCTACATGGCGCCCGAGCAGGCCTGGGGTCACCAGCTCGCGGAGTCGGCGGACTGGTACGCCGTGGGCGTGATGCTCTACGAGGTGCTGTCGGGTCGTTTGCCGTTCGCCGGTCCGAGCCTGGCGTCGCTGCTCGATCGGCAGCACCGCGAGCCCGAGCCTCCGGATGGCCCGGCCTCCCTCGCCGATCCGGCGCTCGCGGCGCTGGCGCTCGACCTGCTCGCCTACGAGCCGGGGGCGCGGCCCACCGGCGTCGAGATCCGCGCGCGGCTCTCGCATCGAAGCCCCGTCGTCGCGCCGCGCCCCACCCCCACCCGGCGCCCTGTGTTCGTGGATCGCGACGCCGAGCGCGCGGAGCTGCTGCGCGCGTTCGAGCACACGCGTCGCGGCAGGTCGATGGTGGTGCAGATCGACGGCCCCGCCGGGATCGGCAAGTCATCGCTGGTGGATCACGTGCTGCTCGGGCTCGAACGGGATCGCGACGCACTGGTGCTTCGCTCGCGCTGCCATCCCCAGGCGAAGGTGCGCTTCGCCGCGCTCGACGGCTGCGTGGACGAGCTGAGCCGGTTCCTGGTCCAGCTCGGCGACGGCGAGCGCGAGGCACTGCGCCCCTCCGGCGTTCCGGCTCTGTGTCGGATGTTCCCCGTGCTGGCGCGCGTTCCCTTCGCGCGGCTCGAGGCCGAGCCGGATCCCGGCGACGCGGATCCTGCGCTCACGCGCCGGATCGGGTTCGCGGCGCTGCGCGAGCTGCTCGAGCGCACCGCGACGCGGCATCCGCTCGTCCTCTGGATGGACGACCTCCAGTGGGGCGACGCCGACAGCGCGCTCTTCCTGGACGAGCTCGCGCGGGCGGAGAATGCGCCGCCGCTGCTCTTGATCCGGTCGTACCGGACGGAGGACCGCGAGGACCGCTCGTCCCTCGCAGGTCCGGTCGCTTCGGATGCGCCGGCGAACGCCCACTTCGAGCTCGGGCCGCTCGAGATCCCCGACCTCGAGGCGCTGATCGAGGCCCGGCTCGCGGAAGCGCCGCACGACGGGGACCGGGTGACCGCGCTGGCGGTCCAGGCGGCCGGGTCGCCGTTGTTCGCGACGCAGCTCGCCGCCTTCGCGCACCGGAGCGAGTCGAGCGATGCAGTGCAACTGCGCGACGTGCTGCTCGCCCGCCTGCGCGAGCTTTCGCCCTCCACGCTCGACCTCCTCGGGTGGGTGGCCGTGTCCGGCCGCCCGATCGGGACGCAGGTGGTGCTCGCGCTGTCGCCCGACGGGCGCCGTGGCATGCCCGGCATCTACGAGCTGTGCCGCAGCGGCTGGCTGCGTCCGATTCCCGCCGACGACGAGGTCGACGTCCTCCACGGACGCTTCCGCGACGTCATGCTCGGCCACCTGGGTGACACGGACGTACGTCGGCGCCACCGCGACATCGGCATCGCACTGGTCGCGACCCGGTCGCCGGATCCCAGCACGGTCTACGAGCACTTCCGCGCCGCCGGCGATCCGGCGGCCTCCGAGTGGGTGGTGCGCGCCGCCGAGGACGCGGCCAGCCGCCTCGCGTTCGACCGCGCTGCCGAGCTCTACGGCGAGGCGTTCGAGCTGCGCGGGCGCGCGGCTGCCGACTGGCCGCTGCTCGAGCAGCGGGCGAGCGCGCTGGCGGCCGCTGGTCGCAGCGCGCTCGCGGCCGGCGTGTTCGCGACCGCTGCCGCCGCTGCGGATCGCGTGTCGGACGAGCCCCTCGACGGTGTCATGCTGCGCGGCCGCTCGGCAGAGCAGCATCTCTATGCGGGCGAGCTCGAGCCCGGCACCGCGCTGCTGCGCGAGGTGCTGTCCCAGCTCGGCGTCGAGCAGGCGCGAACCGCGCGGGCGAGCCAGCTCCGCGCCCTCGCCGGCCGTGCCCGCTTCCTGCTCACGGATCTCGTCGGCGGCGTCGAGCGCGCGCGCCGGCGCGCGCGCCAGCCCGACCCCCGGGCGCTGCGGCGGCTGGACGTCCTGCACGGCGCGTCGCGGGGCCTCTACATGCTCGACTCGAGCGTCGCCGACGCGATCGCGGCGCGGCAGCTGCTCGACACCATCCACGTGGGCGAGCCTTCGCGGCTGGTGCGCGTACTCGGACTCGAAGCCGCCTTCGAGGCCAACGTGGGCGGCGCGTGGCTGCGACGACACGCCATGGGTCTGCTCGACCGCGTGGACGCGCTCGCGCGCGAGACCGGCCAGCCCTTCGACCGCGCGTGGGCGCTCATCTCGCGCTCGAACGTGGCCTGGTTCAACGGGGCCTGGCGCGAGTGCGTCGAGCGCGGGCGCGAGGCCGTCGAGTGGATGCTCGCGCACTGCGTCGGGATCCAGTGGGAGAGGACCTCGAACGATCTGTTCACCTTGTCCGCGTTGGCCCAGATGGGCGAGCTCGCCGAGCTGCGCAAGCGGATCCCGGCGATGATCGGCGACGCGCGACAGCGCGGTGACGCCTACGCCGTGATGGCCTGCCGAACGGGTGACGCGGCCTTCGTGGCGCTCGCAGACGACGACGTCGAGCGCGCGCAGGCCGAGATCGCGGAGGCGGGCCGTCCGTACGCGGGCGGCGACTTCACCTCCGTCGACTACTACCACCTGTATCCGTGGATCCAGCTCCAGATCTACCGCGGAGCGGACGCCGCCCACACGGACCTCGAGCGGGCCTGGCCGGCGCTGGAGCGGGCCGGCTTCCACCGGCTCGACTGCATCGGCAACGGGATGCGGCACCTGCGCGGGCGCGCCGCGCTGGCGGCCGCGATGCGCGCGACGGGCGAGCGGCGCGAGGCTTTGGTCAGGCTCGCCGACACCGCAGCGCGTCGGATGGCCCGCTCGAGCCTGCCGCAGTCTCCCGGGCTCGCGGCGGCCCTGCGCGCGGGGGTGGCCGCGCTGCGCGGAGACACCGATGCCCGCGTCGCCGCGCTCGAGCAGTCGCTCCGCGTGCTCGACGCCGCCGAGATGGCGCTGTACGCCGGCGCGGCACGGCGCCAGCTCGGCCGGCTCGTCGGCGGCGATCGCGGCCGCGCGCTGCTCGCCGAGGCGGACGCGCGCTTCGCCCGCGAGGGCGTGCGCCGGCCGGATGCCTTCGAGGTGCTGCTGCTCCCGGGCGACCCGGCGCTCGCCTGAGGTGACTAGGGTCCGATCAGCGCCTGGAGCGCGGCCGGCAGCAGCTTCTCCAGCTCGTCGAGCTGGGTGAAGCGCCAGTCGGTCTGGACCTGCTTGCGCGCGAACTCGATCAGCTCCTTCAGCTTCGCGCCGTCGGGAACGGGCGGGAGGTCGTGCGGCAGGCCGTCGAGCCAGTCTCCGATCTTCAGGATCTCGAGGAAATGCGGCAGCTCGGCCTCCACCAGGCGCTCGTCGAGGCGCTTGAACGGCCGCGCGTCCGGGAGCTCGTTCTCGGACGGAGGCCAGATCTCCGGGGTTCGCCCGTGCAAGATGCCGTTCGGCTGCTCCATCAGCGTGTGCAAAATCGATATCGCCGCATGTCGCGCCGACTCGTTCGCACT